>Ga0209472_1000802_pt1 | contig 18404 bp, 15 predicted proteins | sample GraSoiAngelo_130_FD_185887 | JGI IMG/M metagenome (GOLD analysis project Ga0209472, IMG submission 185887) | Grasslands soil microbial communities from the Angelo Coastal Reserve, California, USA - 14_0929_02_20cm (SPAdes) (version 2) | ecosystem: Environmental > Terrestrial > Soil > Grasslands ...
CGATTTCATCCCCAACTTCGACGACCGGCTGCAGGAGCCGACGGTGCTGCCGGCGAAGCTGCCGAACCTGATCGTGAACGGGGCGGCGGGCATCGCGGTCGGGATGGCGACCAACATTCCGCCGCACAACCTGGCCGAGACGGTCGAGGCGCTCACGCATCTCGTGGACCATCCCGATGCGGGGGTGAAGGACCTGCGAAAGTTCATCAAGGGCCCCGATTTCCCGACGGGGGCGATCATCTACGGCCGCGACGGGATCAAGGAGTGCTACGAAAAGGGCCGCGGCCGGCTCACGATCCGCGCCCGCGCCGTGATCGAGGAGAAGGAGTCGACCGGGAAGCACCAGATCGTGGTCGCCGAGATCCCGTATCAGGTCAACAAGAGCAACCTGATTGCCCAGATCGCCGAGCTCGTCAACGCCAAGAAGCTCGAGGGGATCTCGGACCTGCGCGACGAATCGGACCGCGAGGGGATGCGGATCGTCATCGAGCTGAAGCGCGACGCGGTCCCGGCGGTGGTGCTGAACCAGCTCTACAAGCACACCCAGATGCAGACCACCTTCGGCGCGATCATGCTCGCCCTGGTGGACGGCGCGCCGAAGGAGATGAACCTGAAGGAGCTGCTCGAGCACTTCATCGAGCACCGCCACACGGTCATCGTCCGCCGCACCGAGTTCGAGCTGAAGCGCGCGCAGGACCGCGAGCACATCCTCGAAGGTCTGAAGATCGCCGTCGACAACATCGACGAGGTCGTGAAGATCATCCGCAAGTCGAAGGACACGCCGACGGCGGACGCCAGCCTGCGCAAGCGCTTCAAGCTGTCCGAGAAGCAGTCGGCCGAGATCCTCAACATGCGGCTCGCCCGGCTCACCGCCCTCGAAATCACCAAGCTCGAAGATGAGCTGAAGGAGGTCCGGAAGTTCATCAAGGAGTGCAAGGAGATCCTCGCCTCCAAGCCGCGCCGCATGAAGATCCTGAAGGAAGAGCTGACGGAGGTGGCCGCGGGCTTCGGCGACCAGCGTCGCACCGAGATCGTCGCCGACCAGGGCGAGTTCTCGATCGAGGACCTGATCGCCGAAGAGGACATGGTGATCACGGTGTCCCACGCCGGCTACATCAAGCGCCTCCCCGTGTCGGCGTATCGGCGCCAGCGGCGCGGCGGCAAGGGCGTGATCTCGGCCCACACCAAGGAAGACGACTGGGTCGAGCACCTGTTCATCGCTTCGACGCACGACTACGTGATGTTCTTCACCCAGCAGGGGCAGTGCTACTGGCTCAAAGTGCACGAGATCGGGCAGGCGGCCCGCGCCGCGCGCGGCAAGCCGATCATCTCCTGCGTCGCGATGAAGCCGGACGAGCGGCTCGCCGCTCTGGTGCCGGTGCGCGAGTTCTCCGAGGACCAGTATCTCCTGTTCGCGACCAAGAACGGCGTGGTGAAAAAGACGCGTCTCTCGGAGTTCGGCAACCCGCGCTCGGTGGGCATCCGCGCCATCAACATCGAGAAGGGCGACGAGCTGATCGACGTGCAGGTGACGGACGGGCGCAACGACATCGTGCTCGCCACCCGGCATGGCATGAGCATCCGGTTTCACGAGAAGGACGTGCGCGATATGGGGCGCACGACGACCGGCGTGAAGGGGATCGAGCTCGATAAGAAGGATCACGTGATCGACATGGTCGTGGTCCGCCGCAAGGCGACCCTCCTCACGGTGACGGAGAAGGGGATGGGGAAGCGCTCCGAGCTGGACGAGTACCGCGTGCAGCACCGCGGCGGCCGCGGGATCATCACGCTCAAGCGGGCCGACAAGACCGGCGACATCGTGGCGCTGAAGGAAGTGCTGCCCGAGGACGAGCTCATGATGATCACCAAGAAGGGGATCATGATCCGCGTCCCGGTCGAAGGGATCCGCATCTCGGGCCGCAACACGCAGGGCGTGAAGGTCATGAACCTGACGCCCGGCGATCTCGTGGTCGACGTCGCCCGCGTCGTGAAGGAGGACGAGGGCGAGACCGGGGACGACGGGGATGACGACGAGAACACTCCGGCCCCGAAGAAGCCCGTCCCGTCCAAGAAGTCCGGAAAGAAGAAGCGGTAGGTTGGTCACCGCCCAGGACGTCCGCGACGCGGCCGAGCGGCTGCGCGGCGTCGCGGTCCGGACGCCGCTCCGCTACGTGGAGCCGCTCGCCGCCTACCTGAAGCTCGAGAACCTCCAGCCGATGGGGGCGTTCAAGATCCGGGGCGCGTACAACGCCATCAGCCGCATGCCGCAAGCCGTAAGGCGCCAGGGTGTGATGACCTACTCGAGCGGGAACCACGGCCAGGCGGTGGCGTACGCGGCTCAGCTGCTGGGCCTTCGGGCGGTCGTCGTCATGCCCGAAACCGCTCCCGCGGTCAAGGTCGCGGGCGTGAAACGGTGGGGTGGTGAAGTGGTGTTCGCCGGGCGCACGTCACAGGATCGCCAGGTGAAGGCGGAAGAGCTGGCCGCGCGCGACGGGCTGGCCGTCGTGCCGCCGTTCGACCACCCCCACATCGTCGCGGGGCAGGCGACCGTGGGCCTCGAGATCGCCGCCGATCTCCCCGACGTCGCGACGGTGGTGGTGCCGGTGGGTGGGGGCGGCCTCATCTCCGGTGTCGTGGTCGGGCTGGCGGCGGCGGGGAGCGTGGCGCGGGTATGGGGCGTCGAGCCGGCTGGCGCGCCCAAGCTCGCCCGCTCGCTCGCGGCGGGCCGCCCGGTGCGGCTCGAGCGCACGGCGAGTCTCGCCGACGGGCTGATCACGCTCAGCGTCGGGGACATCCCGTTCGCGCAGCTCGCGCACCATCGCGACCGCCTCGCGGGCGTCGTCCTCGTCGAGGATGACGCGCTGCGCGACGCGGTGCATTTTCTCTGGCGCGAGTGCCGGGTCGCGGTCGAGCCGTCCGGGGCAGCCACGACGGCGGCGTTGCGGTCCGGCGCCGTCCGGCCCGTGCCGCCCACGGTGCTCGTCGTGAGCGGCGGCAACGTCGATCCCGCGCTGCTCGAGGACTGAGCCGATGCCCGACCTTGCGGCCAAGATTCTCGTCGCCGACGACGACCAGTCGCTGGTCCGCACCCTCACGTGGATCCTCAAGGAAAACGGCTACGAGGTGATCGTCGCGCCCTCGGGCGAGGGGCTCATGGGGAAGCTCGAGGAGGAGCGGCCCAATCTGCTGCTGCTCGACATCATGATGCCCAAGGTGGACGGCCTCCAGCTCCTGGCCAAGATGAAGGCCGACGAGCGGTTCCGCGACGTTCCCGTCCTGATGATCTCGTCGATGCCGCCCGAGGAAGCGACGGTCAAGTCGCTCGGCCTCGGCGCCGCGGATTTCATCGCCAAGCCGTTCCGCGTGCGGGAGCTGCTGGCCCGCGTCAAGGCCCACATCCGCACCGCCCAGGAGCTGACGCGCGCACGCGATGAAGCGCAGAGTCGCGCGGCCATCGTCGACATCCTGCACGAGGTCACGGACTCCCTCAAGCCGGACGAGATCTACCACATCCTGGTGCGGCGCGTCGCGCGCGTGCTCCAGATCTCCAAGTGCTCCATGGTCCTCGCCAAGTCGGGCGAGCAGCTCGGGGTGGTGGTGGCCGCGTACGAAAACCCGATGCTGCGCAACCTGCAGATCGAGCTGGCCCGCTACCCCGAGATCCAGCGCGCGCTCGCGAGCGGCCGCGCGGTGCTGGTGGAGGACGTCGCCGCGGACCCGGTCTACGCGGACGAGCGCGTCCGCTGGCAGCGCGAGGGCATCACCGTCCCCACGCGCTCCGCGGTCGCGCTGCCTTTCTCCATGAAGGACCAGCAGGTCGGGGTGTTCTTTCTCCGCACCACGGGGGAAGACCCGCCGCTCACGCGCGCCGACGCCCAGTTCGCCGAGACCGTGATCCGCACGGCGGTCGCGGCGATCGAGAAGGCGTACGATTTCGAGACCGCGGTCTCCGACAAGAAGCGCCTGGAGAAGCTCGCCGCCACGGACGCGCTCACCGGCTGTTTGAACCGCCGCGCGCTCTCCGCGGAGCTGGAGCAGGAGCTGGACCGCGCGGGGCGGTACAACCTCGCGCTCACGATCCTGCTCGCCGACATCGATCGCTTCAAGCTGGTGAACGACACCCGCGGACACATCGCGGGGGACTCGGTGCTGCGGCAGATCGGCGAGATCCTGCGCCGCGAGGCGCGCTCGGTGGATCTGGTCGCGCGCTACGGCGGCGAGGAGTTCGTGGTGGTCATGCCGGAGACGGCGCTGCACGGCTCGGCGATCTTCGCGGAGCGGCTGCGGCGCCGCATCATGCACTACGACTTCGCCGATCCCGGCGAGAATCCCCTCAACCTCACGGTCTCGATCGGGCTCGCCTCGTTTCCCGATGACCGGGTCACCAGCGCGGACAGCTTCGTGGCGCTGGCGGACCAGGCCCTCTATCGGGCCAAGAACGAAGGGCGCAACTTGGTGCGGCAATGAGCGAGCGCCGCTGTCCCAAGTGCGCGTCGGTGTACCCCGAAACCGCGCGCTTCTGCCCGCGCGACGGCACCATGCTCGTCGAGGCGCAGGCGCAGGGTTCCCCGGCGGCCGCGCCCGCCGGGGGCGACACGGCCGTCCGCACGCCCCGCACGCCGCGCAGCGGGCTGCGCCTCGACCGTGCCTCCACCTTGTCGGGGCAGATCCTCGACCTGCGCTACCAGGTGATGAAGAAGCTCGGCGAGGGCGGGATGTCGTACGTGTATCTCGCGCGGGAGGTCGCGACCGGCGCCGAGGTCGCCATCAAGGTCCTCTCGCCCAAGCTCGCGACCGACCGGAGCTCGGTGGAGCGGCTGCGCCGCGAGGCGGGCCTGGCGATGCGGCTCGACCACGCCAACGTGTGCCGCATCCTGCGGCTCGGCGAGTCCGAGGACGGGCTGATCTACCTGGTGATGCCGTTCCTGGACGGCGAGCTCTTGTCGGACCGGGAGGTGCGCGGCGGGCCGATGGCGCTCGGGACCGGCATCGACGTGCTGCGCCAGGTGTGCGTCGGGCTGCACCACGCCCACGAGCTCCAGATCGTGCATCGAGACCTGAAGCCCGAGAACATCATGCTCGTCCCGGAGGACGGCGGCCGCGACCGCGCCGTCGTCATGGACTTCGGCCTCGCCAAGGAGCGCCGCGCCGATCCGGCGATCGCGAAGCTCACGGCGACCGGCATCATCCTCGGTACCCCGGAGTTCATGAGCCCGGAGCAGATCCGCGGGCGCCCGCTCGACGCGCGCTCCGACATCTATGCCCTCGGCATCGTCGGCTTCGAGATGTTCACCGGCAGGCTGCCGTTCCAGGGGCGCAACGCTCAGGAGATGATGATCGCGCGCCTGCGCGACCAGCCGCTGCCGCTCCGGCAGGTCCGGCCCGATCTGCCGGTGAACCTCGAGAAGGCGCTGGGCCGGGCGCTGCAGGCGAATCCCGATGCGCGCTACACGACCGCGCTCGACTTCGCGGACGCCCTCACCGCGATGCACGATGGCGGCTTGTTCTCCAGGTTCAAGGAGAAGCTGAAGTAGTTGAAGCGCTTCCCGGCGTTCGATCCTCCCGAATACGTCGACTGGAAGGCCGACCCCGCGCTGGCGCGCCGCTTCCGGGAGACGATCGAGCGCGATCCCGAGCGCGCCGCGCTCGTCGCGCGCCTCTCGGCCGACGACACGCTCGCCCTGTACGCCGGCCTGCTGCGCGCCCGGCTGCACGACATCCAGCTGCAGCGCTGGGTGCGCGGCGGGATCATCTCCAAGGCCTGGCTGGGGACCGGGGAAGAGGCGACGACCGTCGGTCCGGTGCACGCCCTCGAGCGGGGCACGGACGTCGTCGCCCCGATGATCCGCAACGCCGCCGCGTGCTGCGAGCTCGGCCTGTCGCTCGCCGACATGCTGCGGGCCTACCTCGGGACCGACGACTCGCCGTCGCGCGGTCGCGACCTGCACGTCGGCTCGTTCTCCCACGGCGTGCTGCAGCCGATCTCCCACGTGGGCGACATGGTGCCGGTGATCAGCGGCATCGCGCTGGCGTTCAAGATGAACGGCGAGCGGCGGGTGGCGCTCACGTGGGTGGGCGACGGCTCGACCAAGACCGCCGCCGCGCACGAGGGGGCCAACTTCGCGGCGGTGCAGCGGGTCCCCGCCATCTTCGTGATCCAGAACAACCAGGTCGCCCTCGGCACCCGGCTCGAGCAGCACCACCTCCCCGAGAGCTTCCGGGACTGGCCGGCGAGCTACGGCATCTGGGGCGCCGCGTTCGACGGCAACAACGTGCTGGATGCGTGGGCCGCGACGCGGCTCGCGGCCGAGCGCTGCCGCGCGGGGCAGGGGCCCGCGATGCTCATCGCCGAGACGTTCCGCATGGGCGGCCATGCGACGCACGACGAGCGCGAGGCGCGGGCGACGTTTCCCGACGCGTTGTTCCAGACCTGGGGCAAACGGGACCCCATCGGCCTGTATGAGGAGTGGCTGAAGCAGCAGGGCGTCGCGGCGCGCCGGCTGGAAGAGGTCGAGGCCGAGGTCACCGAGCAGGTCGAGCAGGCCGCGGCTCAGGCCCTCAAGAGCCGGGACACCATGCCGCCGGGGGCGAGCGCGCTCGCGGGCGTATACGCGGATGGCAAGGGGCGGTAGGCGAACGTCCGCCTGAGCGCGGGGTAGCGAGTGCGCAGGAGGTGTGTCATGACTCGGCTCGCGTTGCTGGCGCTCTTGGTCCTGGCGTGCCAGGAGCGCTCGGCGGTCCAGAACCCACCGCCCTCCCCGCCGCCGCCTCCCCCGCCCCACGGCGTGGACACGATCCCGATCGCCGGCCACGCGTTGTACGTGCCCGGTGGCTTCACCGTCAACCTCTTTGCCCAACGCATTCCAGCCCCGCGCAACCTCGCGCTCGGCCCGGACGGCGCCGTGTACGTCGCCCTCCAGGGCGCGGGACAGATCGCTCGCCTGGTCGACGCCGACGGGGACGGCGTCGCCGAGTCGGTGGTGACGGTGCTGACGGGTCTCGACCAGCCGTTCGGGCTCGCGACGACGTTCCGCCGGAGCACGTGAATATTCTCAAGGACGGCAAGTGGTACGGCTGGCCGCGGTGCTATCTTCCCGGGAAGCCCAACCCGGAGTATCCGGGAGCCGACTGCTCCGCGGTGGAGCCGCCGGCGATCACGGTTCAGGCGCACTCGGCGCCGCTCGGCCTCGTGTTCTATACCGGCACGACGTTTCCCACGGAGTATCACGGCGACGCCTTCATGACGTATCACGGCTCCTGGGACCGCACGGTACCGACGGGTGCCAAGGTCGTGCGCGTGCGGCTCGCGAACGGGCGCCCGACGGCGGTTCAAGACTTCGTGACCGGCTGGCAGCTTGCCGACGGCTCCCGCTGGGGACGCCCGGTTGGCCTGCTGGTCCTGCCGGATGGCTCGCTGCTGGTGAGCGACGATGAGGAAGGCGTCAGCGGGGGCGACGGGGGTCGCATCTGGCGGTACGCTATGGGCAGTGAAGCGGGACACACCGGCAGGAGGTGGCAGCCTGTGATTCGCTCTGTCCTGTTATTGCTCGTCGCCGTCCACTGCAGCCCGCGGACGACACCCACCGGTGGGGGTGGGGGTGGGGGCGGGTTCGGGGGCGACTCGATCCCGATCGCCGGTCACATGTTGTACGTCCCCGTCGGGTTTACCGTCAACATCTTCGCGCAAGGCGTGAGCGGCCCGCGCTTCCTGGCACTCGGTCCGGGCGGCGCGGTGTACGCGACCCAGTCGGGATCCGGACGGATCGTCCGGCTGGTGGACACGAATGGCGACGGCACGGCGGAATCGGTCGCACCGGTCCTGACGGGTTTGAGCGATCCCTCGGGGATCGCGTGGCGCGGGGACACCCTCTATTTCTCCACGGAGACGGAGGTCGAACGGCTCGATCCCGGCGCCGTCGCTCCCGTGAGCGTGGTCACCGGTCTGCCTGCCGGCGGCCACAGCACGCGGACCTTCGCGTTCGGGCCCGACAACCTGTTGTACGTCGCCGTGGGATCTTCTTGCAACATCTGCGACGACACGCCACCCCGGGCGGCGGTGACTCGCTACAACCTGGACGGGTCCGGCGCCCACACCTTCGCCACTGGACTGCGCAACTCGGTGGGGCTCGCGTTCAACCCGAGCACCGGCGAGCTCTGGGCCAACAACAACGATCGTGACTACCTGGGCGACGATTTGCCGCCGGAGCACCTGAACATCCTGAAGGACAGCAAGTGGTACGGCTGGCCGCGGTGCTATCTACCCGGGCAGCGGAATCCTGAGTACGCGAGCGCGGACTGCTCCGGTGTCGAGCCCCCGGTGCTCACCGTGCAGGCGCACTCGGCCCCGCTCGGCTTGGCGTTCTATGCGGGGACGATGTTTCCGGCCGAGTACCAGGGCGACGCGTTCATGACGTATCACGGCTCCTGGAACCGCAGCGCGCCGACGGGCGCGAAAGTGGTGCGCGTCCGTGTGCAGAGCGGGCGGCCGACGGCCGTCGAGGACTTCGTCACCGGCTGGCAGCTGGCCGACGGCTCGCGCTGGGGTCGCCCGGTCGGGCTCGTCGTCGCGGCGGACGGTGCCCTGTTGATCGCCGACGACACGGGCGATCGGATCTGGAGGGTGAGCTATGGACCCTAGGTCGGACAGTCGGACGGTCGGACGGACGGTCGGTCTTGTCGGATGCACACTGGCGCTCGGGGCAGGGGTGTTTCTGTCCGACGGTCCGACGGTCCGACCGTCCGACGACATTCACGCCGAGTACGTGAAGTATCCGAGCGGCAAAGACACCATCACCGGATACCTCGCCTATCCCGAGCGCCGGGACCCCGCGCCGGGCGTGGTGGTGATTCACGAGATCTTCGGGATGTCGGACTTCATCCGCCAGACGACGGAGCAGCTCGCGAAGGACGGGTTCGTCGCGCTCGCGCCCGACCTGTTGTCGCGCCGCGGGGGCACGCCCACCTCGACCGACGACGCGCGGAAGCTGATCGCCGGCCTCAACCCCGACACGGTCACGCTGGATCTCGACGCGACGGTCGCGTACCTGCGGACGGTGAAGGCGGCCCGGCGGGACCGGATCGGCGTGATCGGCTTCTGCTGGGGCGGCGGGCAGAGCTTCCGCTACGCAACCAACAACCCGGCGCTCGGCGCGTTCGTGGTGTGCTACGGACCAGGCCCCGAGGCTGCGGCGATCGCGCGGATCCGCGCGCGCGGGCTCGGCGTCTACGCGGAGAACGATGCTCGCATCGACGCGGGACTGGCGGACGTCGCGGCCGCGGTCAAGCAGTATGGGAAGGACTATCGCTACGCGGTCTATCCGGGCGTGGGCCACGGCTTCCTGCGCGCGCGCGAGAAGCCTGAGGTGGCGGACAGCGCGTGGAGGAACGTGATTCGGTTCTTCAGAGAGAGTCTGGAACACTAGAGGCGGTAAGGCGGCCGTCGGCTGCCGCCTTACCGCTTTTTCCCGCCCACGTACTCCCGCGCCCGCTCGAGCGCCGCGTCCGTTCCGGCCTGGATATCGGCGACGGTCGGCAAGACCGTGAGCTCCGGCTGGATGCCCCTCCCCGCGAACTCCTCTCCGTTGGGAAACGCATGGCGCGTGACCGAGAGCTGCAGCGTCCAGTTGCGCGGGAGCGCGATCGTGAGCGCGTCGCCCGGACTGCCGGCGGAGGTCTCCCCGATGATGACGCCACGCGTGGCGTTCCGGAACGCCACCAGAAAATCCTCGGCGGCTCCCGCGGTCGCGTTGGACGCCAGGACGGCGATCGGTCCGGCGTAGCCGGGGCGGTCGCCCGCAGGCAGAACGGTATCGGGGGGCGGGCCGTACCACGAGAAGGCGGAGTCGGGCGCTCGCAGCACCCGGAACACCGGGCGGTATTGCGGCGTTCTCCAGCGCGCCGCCGGGAAGGCGTGCCCGGTGAGGCGCGCGAGGATCGCGTAACCCCAGCGCCTGTCGCCGCCCGCAGCGTGGCGTAGATCGACAATCAGGCCTGTCACACCGGCGAAGTCCGGGAAGGCGCGGTCGAAGCGCCGCACGACGTCCTCCTCGGCCAGCGCGTTGAGGCGCGTCACGACGACGCCGCCGGGCAAGGAATCGATCTCGATGTCGGGTCGCTCGAGCGGCCAACGATCGTTGAGCGAGGCGCTGCGGGTCACGCTGATGCCGCGCTGGGCCCCGCCGGGAAGACGCACCAGGAGGTTCACAGTCGTGCCCTTCTCACCCTGGAGCATCCATTGAACGGCGCGCTGCCAGCGATCCGCCGGCGTCGCGGCCGAGGTTTCCGGGAGCACCGAGTCCCGGATCCAGCTTTCGGCCGGGACGCCCTGCACCGTGAGGATTTCGGCCAGCCGCTCGGGCCGCGCCACCCGCATCTCGTCGTTCTCCGCGTACTCGCGGATGAGCGGTCGCTGCTCGACGCTTTCGAGCAGCAACGGCGGGCGCGCGATGCGCGACCGCAAGCCGGCGGGGGGAATCACGGCGGCCTGTCCGTCGCCCAGCAGCGCGACGAGGCGTCGCAGCCGGCGGTAGAACAGGACGTCCGACTGAGGCTGCGCCGCAAGTCGCAGGTTCGCGCTCAAGGCGGAGTCCCAGTCGGCCCGCACGCGATCCCACAAGGCGAAATTGTAGCGCGCCTCGGCCCAGATCGTCGCGACGACCTCGGCGCGCTCGGTGGCCACGAGCTGTTGCGCGGCGAGCGGGGCGGCCAGGCCCAGGACGAGGGCGAGGCCCACAGCCAGGACGCCTGCTGAGCGCATGCTCACGCGCCTAATCTATCTGCTCCTGTTCGTGTCGCCGCAGGCGCTCCTCTTTCTGTACCTGCGCGAGCGGTTACCGGACCCCGCGCGGCCCGAGCGGGCGCGCCGGGTGCGGCTCGGCCTCGCGACGGTATTCGCGCTCTTCAACCTCCCCTGGGTCCTGGTCGCCGGCCGGGCGCTCGCCGGGAGCATGTGGGGCGTGGGACGGATCCCGTACCTGGGGCCCTGGATCGCGTGGCAGCTGCTCGGGTGGATCTTCGGCGTGCTGGTGGCGGCATACGTGATCGTGAAGCTGGTCGTTCGGGGGAGCAGGGAGCTGGGAGCGGTAGTACTCGGCGCGCGACGGACGGCGCCGCACCGGGACGAACCGCTCCCCGCTCCCGGCTCCCGAATCTCCCGGCGTCGCTTTCTCGCCCGCGCCACGTACTCCTACGCCGCCGCGGGAGCGGCGCTCTCGACGTACGGGATCGGGAGCGCGTACGGGCTCCCCCGGCTCACGCGCCGCACGCTGACGTTCCCGAACCTGCCGCCCGGGCTCGATGGCCTCACGCTGCTCCACCTGTCCGACCTGCACGCGGGCATCCACCTGGGCGCCGACCGCATGCAGGAGATCGTGCGGCAGGTGAACGCGCTTGCGCCGGATCTGATCGTGCAAACGGGCGACATGATCGACATCTCGCGCGCCTACATCCCGCCGTACGTGCACGCGTTCCGCGAGCTGCGCGCGCCGCTCGGTATCGTGACCGTGCTCGGGAACCACGACCGCTACACCGGCGAGCCGGAGGTGATCCGCGGCTGCCGGGACGCGGGGCAGATCTTGCTCCAAAACGATTGCCAGCTGATCGAGCGCGGCGGCGCGACGCTGGCGCTGCTGGGGATCGACGATCCGCACAACTGGACGGCGGACGATCCCCAGCCGGCAGACGTCGCCGCCGCCCTGCGGCGGGCGCCTCGCGCGGCGTTCCAGATCCTGCTCGCGCACCGACCGGGCGCGTGGGACACGGCCGCCCCGCGGGGCATCCCGTTGACGCTCGCCGGGCACATTCACGGTGGGCAGCTCTACCTGCCCGGAATCGGGTGGTCTCCCGGGCGACTGATCACCAAGTACGTGATGGGGCATTTCCAGCGCGGGGACAGCCAACTGTATGTGAGCCGCGGCATCGGCGTCGTGGGCGTCCCGATCCGGGTGTTTGCGCCGCCCGAAATCGAGCTGTTTACGCTGCGACGTGGGTGATGCTCGCTGGTCGCGGGTGAGCCTGCTGGGGCCCCGCGAAGCGACTGCGTATTTTTGTCGCGGAGCGGGGCCCCAGCAGGCGAACCCGGCCTCACGGGCGGGGCGCCGCCACCGCGTCCCAGGCGGCGTCGAGCGACAGGGCCACGCCCGCGTGGTTCTCGGGCCACTCTCTACCCGCCACCCGCTCGATCACGAGCGACATCACACCAAGCCACACGGCGGCCCACAATTCGACAGCCCCAGGCTTCACCGAGCCATCCGCCTTGCCTTGCGCCATGAGGCTCTCGAGACCGAGGCGGAAGTCGCGGGCGACCTTGCGACTCTCGTCGTCGAGCAGGTCCGCATGGCGTTGCACGAAGAACAACTGCGCGACGGCCGGCTCCCGCGCCGCTCCGGCGACCAGTCCCCGGCCCAGCTCCGCCAGCTTCTCGCGGGGACCCACCTTGAGCCCGTCCGCTTCCTTTACCACTCGCACCGCCCAGCGTGCCGCCGCCCGGTACAGCTCGTTCAGCAGGTGCTGTTTCGAGTCGAAGTGCCGGTAGATCGTGCCCTCGGCGACCCCGGCCTTCTTGGCAATCAGCGGCGTCGTCGTGAGATGGTAGCCCGCGGTGGTGAACAACTCGAGCGCGGCGCGGATGAGGCGCTGGCGGGTGAGATCGGCCTGAGTCATCGCGCGCGAATCTAACCTGCTGCCACATGGAGCGCCGGTCGCGGGCTCGGTCGTCGGGGTCTCGCGCCGCGACAAAACGACGCAGTCGCTTCGCGAGACCCCAACGACCTCACCGCTGAGTCAGACACGCCGACGCTGGGGTTCCGGCGGCCGCGGTGCCCCACTAGCTTTCCGCCGCTCGTCGACTCCTCGCCGCAGTCCGGAGGCAATTGCGCCATGCGCATGCTGGTTTTGGGCGCGGGACTCCAGGGTTCCGCCTGCGCCTACGATTTGTTACAGCACCCCGGCGTGGACCGGGTCACCGTCGCCGACCTGAAGCCCGATCGCGTCGCCGCGTTGCTCCGACCCCTGGCCGGCCGGCGTCTCACACACGTCAAACTCGACGTGCAGGACGGCGCCGCGCTGCGCGCGGCCATGGGCGGGCACGACGCCGTCCTGAACGCGGCGCCGTACCACTTCAACCTGGAGGTTTCCAAGGCAGCCGTGGACAGCGGCGTGCATTGCGCCGACCTGGGAGGCAATACCGAGATCGTGTTCCAGCAGCGCAAGCTCGACGCCGCGGCGCGGGAGCGCGGGGTCTCCGTCATCCCGGACTGCGGGCTCGCGCCCGGCATGGTGAACATCCTCGCCGCGGAAGGAATCCGCCGGGTCGGCGAGGCCGAGTCGGTGAAGATTTACGTCGGTGGCCTGCCGCAACATCCCGCGCCGCCCCTCAACTATCAGATCGTCTACTCGCTCGAGGGCGCGCTCGACTACTACACGACTGCTTCGTGGGTGCTGCGCGACGGGCGGCCGACCCGGGTGGACGCGCTTTCCGAGCTCGAGCAGGTGACCTTCCCGCCGCCGGTCGGCGTGCTCGAGGCGTTCCACACCGGGGGGGGCATCTCGATCCTGCCGTGGACCTACGAGGGCAAAGTCCGCACCATGGAGTACAAGACGCTCCGCTACCCGGGGCACGTCGCGGTCATGCGACCGATCCGGGAGCTCGGTCTGCTCGACCTCACGCCCGTCAAAGTGAAGGGCAAGGACGTCGTGCCGCGCGACCTGTTCATTGCGGCCGTGTCCCCCAAGCTCACGAAGCCGGAGGGGCGCGACCTCGTGGCGCTGCGCGTCGAAGTGCGCGGCCGCAACGGCGAACGCGCCGCGTGGCAACTGCTCGATTATTACGACGAAGCGCGCGGCATCAGCGCGATGATGCGCACCACCGGGTACTCGCTCGCCGTCACGGGCCTGATGCAGGTGGAGGGCCGGATCGCCGCGCGGGGCGTGCGGACGCCGGACGAGGCGGTGCCGTTCGCGGACTACGTGGCGGAGCTCGGCAAGCGGGGCGTCGAGATTCGCGAGATCTGAGAGCGCCCTCGTCAGTAGCTCCAGGTCGTGCCGAACACGAGCTGCCCGCCTTCGCTCCCCCGGCCGTAGCCGACGACGACGAGTGAGCTGCGGAGGAACCGCAGCGCGAGCTCGCCACCGCCGCTGTGGTGGAGCCCCCGGGTCGTGAGCCGCACTGCCTCGCCCGGACCGAACACCCGCCCGGCATCGAAGAACGCCACGAGCTTGAGCTCCACGATCTTGAGCTGGGCCGCGGCCGGGATCCCGAGGATCAGGCAGCGTGCCTCGAGCCCGCCCAGCAGCTTGCCGCGGCCCGTGAACCGGCCGTCGTGGTAGCCGCGCAGCGAGCGGTAGCCACCGACCGCGACGAACGGGCGCTCGCTCGATTCCATCAGCTCCTGCGCCGCGAGCGGGGGATCGCCGCCCATACCCTCCGCGGCCAGGCGGCCCGCGAGCACCAGGCGCTCCTGCGGATGTACCAGCAGCCGCGCGTCGGCCGTGGTGCGGGTGTAGCCGGTCCCGCTTGCGAACAGGGCTTCGGCGAACACTCCGGCGTGCGGGTCGAGCTCGAGGTCGCGCGTATCGAGCACGAGGCCGGCCCGCACCACCTTGTCGGTGAACGGCACGGTGCTCGGGTCGACGGTGCCGGCCGCAAGATCACGCCCGAACACGCTGGGCCCCGGGAGCGGGCGGAAATCGCTGTGCTCGAGCGTCACGCCGGCCAGCACGCGCAGCGGGCCGACCACGCGCCGCTGGATCGTGGCCCGCGCGGCGAAGGACGTCCGACTCACCCGATAGAAGTAGGGTCCGCCTCCCGCCGCCGTGAGGCTGTCCGGCGCGTACGGCGTGTCGTTCCCGATGCCGTAGTAGCCGAGCCGGTTGGCGCGCGCCGCGGTGAGCGTGAGGGCGCCGCGCCAGCCGTCCCACCACGCCGGCGCGCGCGCGCTCGCCAGGACCACGTAGCTGCCCTGCGTGCTGGCGGCAGCGTCGACGTTCAGCGCGGCGAGGTTGTCTTCCGGACGCTCGACGGCTCCCACGGGACTGGAGCGGCCGTAGTGCAGCGCGCCCCACAGCCCGTCGATCGAGCTGTAATAAGCGTATGGAAAGAACTGGGAGCGCCAGTACCGTTGCGCGGCCAGCGGCGGGGCGAGGCCCGCGAGCAGCGCGATGGCGGCGCTAGCGGCTCGCAGCGGGGCGCTCGTACAGGTACGCCGTGTCCCGGAGCTTCGCCTCCACGCCGTCGTGGGCGGCGTAGCGGCTCGGGTAGAGCGACGCCGACCCGAACTCGCCGCGCTTGTTCACCGCGTAAAAATTGAGGCTGAACTTCGGCTTGCCGTCCGCGCCGAGCAGGCGCTTCTCGCTGAGCTGCACCACGCGCTTCAGCGTCTCGAGGCAGGCGTCGGTGGGCTTCATGCCCCGGCGCATGAACTCCACGGTCAGGAAGCCGCCGCACACCTTGATGTTCGACTCCCCCCGCCCGGTGGAGCCCGCCGCGCCGACGTCATTGTCGGTGTACTGTCCCGCGCCGATGATCGGGCTGTCGCCCACGCGCCCCGGGATCTTGAAGGCGAGCCCGCTCGTCGTCGTGACCGACGAGATATCGCCCTGGGGCGTGACGGCGTCGCAATTGATCGTCCCCGTCGGCCGCACCGTCAGGTGCTCGGCTTCGGGCACATCGAGATAGTCGTCGTCCGGGTTCAGGTTGGCGCGCCAGTGCAGCCACACGTCGCGCGCATGCTCGGTGAGCAGGTCCTCGTCCTTGAAGCCGTACTGCAGCGCGAACCGCTTGGCGCCCTCGCCCACCAGGAAGATGTGATTGGTGTACTTGAGCACCAGCTTCGCCACTTCGGACGGGGTCTTGATCCCCTCCAGCGCGCCCACGGCGCCGGCGCGCCTGCTGGGTCCGTGCATGCACGAGGCATCGAGCTGGACCACGCCGTCGGCGTTGGGCAGCCCGCCGTAGCCGACGGAATCGTCGTTAGGATCGAGCTCCTGGATCTTCACACCCTCGATCACGGCGTCGAGCGTGTCGGCGCCCTGCAGGACCATGTCGAATGCCTTCTGCACCGCGCGCAGGCCGTTCGCGCTCGAGATGACGACCGGCTTCGCAGCCCAGCGCCCGCTGGGCGGCAGCGGTCGCGGCGATCGCATGGGATGGGGAATGTTCGCTGCCGCGGCGACGCCGGCGGTGGCGGAGGCGACGAACTCGCGACGGGACGGCACGGTGGACACGCGGCGCTCCTCGAGAGGCGGGTGCTTGGTTCTACGCGCTCGCGCGGCGCCTGTCAACTTGCTCCGATCGGGGTGCGGCGATACCGTTCCGACCGTGAACCCGCACGACGCGCCGACGCGGCCCCGCCGCGTCGCCCCGTATCACGCTGCTTCCGCATCGAGGTATGTCCGATCGACCGCCGGTTGACGTGGCGCTCGTCGTCCCGGTGTATAACGAGCGCGACAGTCTCCCGCTCTTGATCGACGAGATCGCCCGCGCGGTCGGGGGGGGAGCGGCGGGCCGGAGTTACGAGATCGTGGCCGTGGATGACGGGTCGACCGACGGCTCGCTCGAGCTGCTGCGGGGGCTGCGGCGAGACCACCCGGAGCTGCGCGTCGTCGCGTTGGCGGAGCACGCGGGGCAGACGGCCGCGCTTGCCGCGGGGTTCCGGGCCGCCCGCGGGCGGGTGGTCGTGACGCTCGACGCCGACCTGCAAAACGACCCGGCCGACGTCCCCGCCCTGCTCGCCGAGCTCGAGCGCAGCCGCGCGGCGGCGGTGGTCGGCTACCGCGTGAACCGTCATGACAGCGCGTGGAAGCGGCTGCAGAGCCGCATCGCGAACGGTGTGCGCAACCGCTTGAATCGCGAGACGATTCGGGACACCGGCTGCTCGCTCAAGGCGTTCCGGGCCGACGCCGTGCGCGCCCTGCCGTTGTTCGACGGCATGCACCGTTTCCTGCCCACGCTCATCAGGATGGGCGGCGGAACGGTGGTCGAGGTTCCCGTGCGGCATCGGCCCCGGCGGTTCGGCCGGACGAAGTACGGCATGTGGAACCGCGTGTTCCGCTCGTTCGCCGACGCGCTGGCGGTGCGCTGGATGCAGCGTCGGGCCCTGCGCTACCGGATCCGGGAGGAGCTGCCGTAATGCACGACGACTGGCTGAAACAGATCGAGCAGGAGCTCGACGGCGAGCTGAGTCTGCCCGAGCGGGCGGCCCTGGCGCGTCATCTCGCGGGCTGCCGTCACTGTGCCGAGTCGCGCGTGAGCCACATCGAAATGCGCGTGGCGTTCGCGCGGTCGGCCGGACAGCCCCACGCTCACACCGTCCCCCGGCCGGCGATCCGCGGGCGGACTCTGGCGGTGTGGATGCTTCTCAGCCTCATCGCCGGCGCGGCCGCGGGCTGGTCTGCGCACGTGCAGTGGGGCGGGCCCGGCCCGACCTCGCGCGAGGCGACGCGTGCGCTGTTCGTGGCGCAGTAGCGCCTGGACGGCGGCGCTCCTCGCCGTGCTCCCCGTTGCGCCCGCGGGGCCCCAGGCGCCCACCTACCGCCTGTCGTACCGCCTGCGCGTGGTCGAGCGCAACGGTGTCGACACCGCGACCCTCGCTACGGCCGTGGTGAGCGGGCCGCCCGAGACCACGCTCCGTCTGTCGCTGCGGGTCGAGACGGCGGAGCTGCAGGGGCTGCTCGGGACCCTCCCCGAGCCGGATACGGTGAACCTGGCCGGGATGTTTTTCAGCCGGCGGCCGGCGGGCCGATCGCGCCGGGGCCTGCCGCTGTTCGAAGAGGACAGCTACCGCCGCTGGGCGCGCCTGGTGTGGGGCGGCACGACGCGACTCTATCCCTTCGGCGCGGAGTGGGCCGGCCAGCGCCGCGCGCTGTGGGTGGAGATCACGGTCGACCGCGAGTTCGCCGCCGGTGAAACCCGGCCCAACGAAGAAGTGACGCTCGTGGACTCCGCCGTCGCGTTCAACGCGCGGGCCGTGGTGCCGCCGCGCCGCGTCACGGTGCGACTGAGCCTGGTGCGGGGGGATACCGCCAGCAGCCCGCGCGCGCTCGACCTGATCCCGGAGGCGCCCGGGCGCCGGGTGAACTTCACCCTGGGCGGCCGGGCGTCGGCGTTCGACGTCACGCTCGAGCGCCCCGAGCCGCCCCGCACGGGCCGCGACAGCGCGCTCGCGACCGACGCCGACGTGGTCTGTCTGCGGCTCGTCGTCCCCGGCTCGGATGAGCCGGCCCGGGTCCGCTGCGGGCGGCTGGACAACGTGGCCCGCCGGCTCGCCCTGCAGGCGGGTGACACGGTCGTCGCCACGTTCTCCTGGCCGGGCGCGCGCTGACTGTCATATTTCGGACGCCATGGCCTCCCCCCGCCCCCGGAAGCAGCGGCTCGACCCTGCCATCTTCCACCTCCCCGTCGAGCGGAT
>Ga0209472_1000807_pt1 | contig 18373 bp, 23 predicted proteins | sample GraSoiAngelo_130_FD_185887 | JGI IMG/M metagenome (GOLD analysis project Ga0209472, IMG submission 185887) | Grasslands soil microbial communities from the Angelo Coastal Reserve, California, USA - 14_0929_02_20cm (SPAdes) (version 2) | ecosystem: Environmental > Terrestrial > Soil > Grasslands ...
GTCCTCTTGTGCAGGTGATTCGCAAGCCGGAAGAGCTTCACGTCGTCCTTCGGATCCTCGAGGTTGAACATGTTCTGGTTGTCGATCACGATCTCCCCGATCGCGGCGCCCGCGGCCTCGAGCTCGGCATCCGATGGGATCCCGGGGGTTTCCCCCGCCGGCCCGGAGGTGGGCGGGCGAATCATGGCGCCCGGTTTGATCGCGCCTCGGGTGCCGATGCGGGAGCCCCCGCCGGCCTCGTCCGTGCCCGCATCGGCGCCGGCACGGAGAGCCGCGGCGACGCCCGTGACGGTGCTCTCCGTCGCGGCTTCGAGGACCCTTGCATCTCCCGCGGCGACGTTCGAAGCCCAAAGGCCTGAAAGGACATAGAACGCGCAGAGCGGCGCCGCAATCGGGCGCCGGACGAACGCGAAGGCGCAGTGCAATGGCAGGCAGCCCGTCATGGGCGAGCTCAGCACCCGGGGCGATCAGTGCGCGAGTCCGTGCATGCTGGCATTCTGCGCCCCCATCCTTGGGATGCCGGTGGAGCAGGTAGCAGTTCGCAAGAGCTACTCGCGACCGTGATCTGCCGCAAACGGCGCGACCCCCGTGCTTGACAAGCCGGCTTCGATCGGTACTAGACATAAGGAACCCCTCATGGCAAGGCTGATCACCCGCCGCTTGCTTCTCGGCCGGGCGCTGCTCGCCGGGCTGGTGCGGGCGGCCACGGGGGCGGGGCAGGCGGACGCTGCGGGGAGAGCCAAGGGCGCGGCGGCCACCGCTCCGGCGGCCAGCGCTCCCGCGGCCGCCGCCACAGAGCCTGCGCGGCGGGAGCTTCTGGTGTTCGCGGCGGCGTCCTTGAGCGATGCGCTGGAGGAGGTGGGCCGGGCCTTCACGGCGGCCACGGGTGTGCGCGTCGCCGCCTCCTATGCGGCGAGCTCCGTGCTCGCTAAGCAGATTGAGGCGGGTGCGCCCGCGGACGCCTTCTTCTCGGCGGACGTGGCCTGGGTCGATTATCTCGAGAAGCGCGGGCTCATCCGGCCGAGCTCACGCCGCGATGTCTTGAGGAACACGCTCGTGCTCATCGCCCCGGCTGACAGCACGCTGCGCCTTCGCATCGCGCCAGGATTCGACCTCGCCGGCGCTCTGGAGGGCGGGCGGCTCGCGATCGCGGACCCCGACTCGGTGCCGGCGGGCGAATACGCGCGCGCGGCGCTCACGCGACTCGGCGTCTGGTCGCGGGTGTCGGATCGCGCGGTGCGCGGCGAGAACGTGCGGGCGGCGCTTGCCTACGTGGCGCGCGGAGAAGCTCCGCTCGGCATCGTGTACAGAACCGACGCGCAGGCCGAGAAGCGGGTGCGCGTCGTCGATGTTTTCCCCGAGGACAGCCATCCGCCCATCACGTACGCGCTGGCGCTGACCGCACGCGCGCCGCCAAAGGCCGCGCAGCTCGTGGAGTTCCTGACGGGCGACGCTGCGCAGCAGATCTTCGTGCGCTACGGGTTTACGAAGCCGCCGGGGCCGCAGGCACGCGAGTGAGACCGAGACGGTGCTAGGTGTGGTTGACCTGAGGCCGCTGTAATCAGATAATCTGATCAGGATGAAAACCACGCTCACCGAATTCCAGCGCAACTTCCGCAAGGCTCGTGAAGCCGCCGACCGCGGAGATCCCGTGATCGTCAAAGGCGAGAGCGGTGAATACCTGTTTGAGCGCCGGTCAGCTCCTGCGGAACACCCTTTCGTCGGTCTTGAAGGGGTCTTTGGCGCAGTGAAGCTGCCGCGCGACAAGGTGTCCTTGCGTGAAAAAATCCGCCGCCGCCTTGGCACGAAGAACGGTAATCGTCGACGCCGGACCGCTTAAAGCGGCGATCGACCGGGGCGATGTCGATCACGCTTGGGCGGTGCGCGCCTTCCGCACGGTTCCCGCACGTTTCATCACTTTTGAAGCGGCGATCGCGGAGGCGCAGCACGGACTGGAGAATCACCCCAGAGCGCTTGCCGCACTGCGGCGCCTTATTGCGCGGATGGATGTTGTAGCGGTCGCTGCGGCGCTCATTACCGCCGTGTTCGATGAAGTCGAGCGCTGGGCTCCACGCATGGACTTTGCGGACGCCTGTGCGGTCGTCCTCGCCAGGAACTACGAGCGCGCCTTTGTGCTCACGACCGATTTCCGTGACTTTTCCACTTACCACGTAGCGTTCGCGTCCCCTGAAGGGGCGTTTCACCTCTGACGGGGCGCTCCTCCTTGAGACCGCGCAGGCCGAGAGGCGGGTGCGCGTCGTCGATGTTTCCCCGAGGACAGTCATCCGCCGATCGCGTACCCGGTGGCACCGACCGCACATGCACGGCCCGAGGCCGCGCAGCTCGTGGAGTTGCTCGTGGGCGATGCTGCGCGGCAGATTTTCGTGCGCTACGGTTTCTCGCCGCCGGCGGCGCGGGAGGAGGGTAGGTAGTTCTTGCGGTTTGTCTTATGTGCCGCTGCTTTCGTTGTGAAATTGCCGTCAAGAGCTCGGTTTTGGCTGCTTGACTCCATTTCATTACCAGGGTAATGTTCCAGGCATGGTCATTGCACATTCGAAACTCACGGCTCAAGGTCAGATCTCCGTTCCCGCTGAGGTTCGCAAGAGGCTGGGGGTTGGTCCGGGCTCGGTGGTCGAATGGGATGAGCAGAACGATCAGGTCGTGGTTCGTCGAGCCGGCCGGTACACCTGGGAGGACGTGCGGCGTGCGTTGTTTCCGGGCAAGGTACCGACCAAGCCGCCCGCCGACGTGAAGGAAGGAATCAGAGCCTATATTCGCAAGCGCCATGCGCGCCGTTGATACGAACGTCCTGGTGCGACTTGTGGTAGGTGACGATCCCGAGCAGGTTCGCGCCGCAGAGCGTTTCGCCGCGAGCGGTGCCTGGGCTTCTCATCTGGCGCTGGCGGAAGCTGCGTGGGTACTCGATGCGGTCTATGGCCGCACTGCTGAGCAGATCGCTACCGCGCTCGACACGCTGCTCAATCATAAGGACCTGACCCTTCAGGATCCCGACGTTGTGGCAGCGGCGCTTCAGCAGTTCAGGGAGCGGCCCGCGCTTGGCTTCACCGATTGTCTCGTGCTCGAGATTGCCCGGAAAGCCGGACACATGCCCCTCGGCACATTCGACCGACGCTTAGCCAGACTTCCGGGTGCGGAGCGGCTGCAGTAGCAACGCCTCAGAATCTCCCGCTCTGAAAGTCGATAAACGCCTGCTGCAGTTCCTCACGCGTGTTCATGACAGGCGCATCGAGCCCAACCGCATTTCTGACATACAAATGACATACATCTAAGATTGCGATCACCATGGCCATCCTGACTGTTCGGCTGACCGAGGAAGAGGAGCGGTTGCTCGCGCGCCGTTCCCGCCGCGCGGGAATGAAGAAGGCGAGCTTCGTCCGCAAGCTCATCCGGGGGCAGCCTTTCGAGACCGCCGCTGACGTGCTCGCGGATGCCGCGAGGCGCATGGGGGATGCGCGCCTGCGGATGAGGGCGCCGAAGACGTCGATGCGGTCAGGGCTTACCTGACCCGCTACGGCTGGCAAGGCATCCACCGCATCCAGGCGGAGACCGCGGCGCGTCTGCAGCGCGGTACCAAGCACGGCCTGGGTGAAAACGATGCCTGGCAGGCGGCAGTGGCGGAATGCATGAAGGCGAGGGTCTTAGGGCACGACGACGCATTCAAATGCCTCGCTGCCGGCTACGAGGACTATCGCCCTTAGTCGAACCCAGGGCGCTCCCGCGCCTCGGGGCCGCTCAGAATCTCCCGCTCTGAGAATCGACGAACGCCTGTTCGAGCTCCCGGCGCGTGTTCATGACGAACGGGCCGTAGCGGGCGACGGCCTCGCGCAGCGGCCGGCCCGCGACCAGGATCGCCCGATTCCCACAAGGGGCGGCAGGTAGGGGAAGATTGCGCGTCCACATGTATATTACTATAATATACAGAAGTGATTGATCTCTCTAAAGTCATTGGTTTCGAGTGGGACGAAGGTAACGCGAGAAAGAATGAGCGGCACGGCGTATCAATGGCTGACGCAGAGCAGGTGTTCTTCAATTCCCCGCTCCTTGTGCTGCCCGATCCAAAACACAGTGAGGTGGAGCCGCGCTTTCACGCCCTCGGCAAGACCAACGAAGGGCGACGCCTTCACATCTCGTTTACCTTGAGAGATGGCGGCCAGTTCATTCGAGTGATATCAGCCAGAGACATGCACCGGAAGGAGCGAGTGATTTATGGGCAAGCGTCTTAAGCCCGTCCCGAAATTTGCCAATGAGGCAGCAGAGAGGGCGTTCTGGGAAAAGAACGACTCAACAGCGTATTTGGATTGGAAGAAGGCTCAGCCCGCCGTATTCCCAAATCTGAAGCCCTCCACACAGACAATATCTCTGCGATTGCCGCAGCACCTTCTTGATTCCATCAAGACGGCTGCGAACGCCCGGGATGTGCCTTATCAGTCTTTGATCAAAGTTTGGCTGCAGGAGAAGCTGCGAGGTTCTTGATTGTCGTGCGTTTGGGGGCTTACCGAAGGAAGCCATCCGAGCGCCGATTGGGCGCTTCGTTAGAGCCGCCGATTTTGTCTAGCGATGTCGGTGCAGGTAAGGTATGCGCATGGGCTCGCCGGTCGTCAGCAGCACGCCTGAGGTGCTGGGGGGAACGCCGGTGTTCCCCGGTACGCGCGTGCCCGTCCAAACGCTGCTGGATTAGCTTGAGGCGGGAGACACAATCGACGATTTCCTCGCCGGGTTTCCTACCGTCACTCGAGCGCACGTTGTCGCGTTTCTGGAGCGTGGCGCGGCTCTGACGGTCACTGACGCGGCGTGAGGGTTCTCCTCCCGACCGCGGCAGCAGGACAAGTCGTCACTGTCGGCCCCTAAACATCAAGCGTAGCTCAGAATCTCCCGCTCTGAAAGTCGGCGAACGCCTGTTCGAGCTCCCGGCGCGTGCTCATGACGAAGGGGCCGTACCGGGCGACGGCCTCGCGCAGCGGCCGGCCCGCGACCAGGATCGCCCGCGCAGTCTCGCCATCGGCACCGGCGCCGACGCCCGTGATGCGGATCTCGTCCCCCTCGCCAAGCACCGCGAGCTCGTGGGCCTGCACGGCCTTGGCGCCCGGATCCGTGCCGACGCGTACCGCGCCCTCGAACACGTACAGGAACCCCGCGTAGTCAGACGGCAGTGACTGCACGAACTGCGCCCCCGGCCGGATCGAGAGATCGAGGTACGTCGGATCGGTGGCCGGCTGTTGGATGGGACCTGCGACGTCACCGACGCGCCCGGCGATCACTTTGACCGTGACACCCGCCGCGGGAGTCGCGCTCGGGATCCGCTCGGGACCGAATTCCTGGTATTTCGGCGCAGTCATCTTCTCGCGCGCGGGGAGGTTCAGCCACAGCTGAAAGCCACGCATCCTTCCGGCCTGCTGCTCGGGCATCTCCGAGTGCACGAGGCCCCGCCCGGCGGTCATCCACTGCACGCTCCCCGGGACCAGCACGCCCTCGTTGCCGTGATTGTCGCGGTGGCGCATGCGGCCCTCGAGCATGTAGGTCACCGTCTCGAAGCCGCGGTGCGGATGATCCGGAAAGCCCGCGATGTAGTCCTCAGGTCTATCGGTGCCGAACTCATCGAGGAGCAGGAACGGATCGAGGTCCGGGAGCTGCGGCTGCCCGATGACCCGCGTGAGCTTGACGCCCGCGCCGTCGGAGGTGGGGATCCCGGTCACGACCCGCCGCACGGCTCGCTCTAAAACTTGTGTGCTCATGGAGATATGCCTCACGAAAAAAAGTGCTGCCACGAATATGGTGGGAAAAACTCAGGCTGCAAGCGCCTCGGGCACGGCGTACGCGGCGATCGCGGCCCGTGCGGCCCTCAGGCTCGCCTCGCGGTGCTCCGGTGAGATCGCAAGCCCTTCGGCTCGCACGAATCTGATGTTGTCGATGCCGAGGAAGCCAAACAGGAACTTCAGGTACGGCTCGCCGAATTCCCCGGAGGCATCCGCGGCACGCACCCCACCGCGTGCGACCGCCACGATGACCTCCTTGTTGCCCGCGAGTCCTTGCGGGCCGTTCGCCGTGTAGCGGAAGGTCTTGCCGGCGACCGTGATGCGATCGATCCAGGCCTTGAGCTGTGTGGGAATAGTGAAGTTATAAACGGGTGCGCCGATCACGATGACGTCGGCCGCGAGAAACTGCTCGAGTGCCGCCGCGTTGCGCGCCGCTTCGAGCTCCTCGTTCGGCGAGAGCGACTTCTGCGACAGATGCGGCAGCGCCTCGGCCGCGAGATCGAGGTACGTGACCTCGGTCTCGGGGTGCGCCGCGGTCCAGCGCGCCACGATTTCCCGAGTCAGCTCCCGACTCGCGGACCCATCACCCAGAATGCTCGAATCGATGTGCAAGAGCTTCATGACCGTCTCCGAATTCCCTAGTACACCCGCCAGCACGTGGGTATAAGCCTAGTCTGTGGGACGATCATTGGGTATCCAGGCAAATTGGAACACATTGTCCTATATTTGGATCTAATTTTTCGGATCTAATGACGGCCAAGCTATGCAGCCTCTCGAGGGCTTCTACTACTTCACCCAGGTTGTCGATCACGGCGGGTTCGCGCGAGCGGCGCGTGCGCTCGGCATCCCCAAGTCGCGCCTGTCACGCCACGTGGTGGCGCTCGAGTCGAAACTCAACGTGCGTCTGGTGAATCGCTCCACCCGACGTTTTGTCGTCACCGAGGTTGGCCACGAGGTCTATCGGCATGCGAGCGCCATGCTGGCGGAAGCGGACGCGGCGGTCGAGGCGGTGGAGTTCGCCCGCGCGAAGCCCTGCGGGACGATCAAGGCGAGCTGTCCCGTCGCGCTCGCTCAGTCTTCTCTCGCGCCGATTCTGCCGCAGTTCCTCGAGAAGTATCCCGCCATCCGCCTGGAGCTGCAGGTGAGCAACCGGCGCGTCGATGTTCTCGCCGAAGGGCTCGATGTGGCGCTGCGCGTGCGCTCGGTACCGACCGGGGAGGACGGCCTCGTGATGCGCAGCTTCCGGCACGTCGAGGAGTATCTGGTCGCGAGCCCGGAGTACCTCGCGCGTGCGGGTGAGCTCACCGATCCGGCGCAACTCAGGCAGCACCCGACGCTCGACTACGCCGGCGAGTTCGACCGGCGCCCCTGGGAGCTCGTGGGCCCCGACGCGCAGATTGCGCGTGCGGAGCACACGCCGCGCATCGTCTGCCATGATTTTGTGGTGCTGCGCACCGCGGTGCTCGCGGGATTGGGCGTCGCACGGCTGCCGGAGAGCGTGGTGCGCGAGGATTTGAAGCAGGGAGCGCTCAGGCGAGTGCTCCCCGAATGGATGAGTCCCCAGGGGATCGTCCACGTCGTGTTCCCCACCCGGCGGGGCTTGTTACCGGCGGTGCGGGCGTTCATCGACTTCCTGGGCGAGCATCTGGCCGAGAGGCTCTGAGAGCTTGTCGGTCAGCGATTCCTCTCAAGCCTGAGCGAGGCTCCGGCCGCGCAGCGCCTCGAGCGCGCGGCGGGTGAGCTCCTCGGGGCAGAGCAGCACGCACTTGGTGAGGGCATCCGCGCTCAGGCAATCGCGGGCGAGCACCGCGGCGTGGCGCCGCATCGTGCCGATCGTGTCGGGACGCAGACCGCGGGTACCGCGGATGTAATAGCCCTGATGCTCGGGCGGCCGCCGCGGCTCATCGAGATCGCTCACCGCGAGCGCCGCGTTCTCGAGGACGAGCGGCCGATAGCCATGCCCCGCTCGGCGCAGGAGGATGGTCTCGGGGCGCGCACCGAAGAGCCGCAGATCGCCGCCGGCGTTCACACCGCCCGCGGCGCAACCGCCTTCGCGCAGCGCGTCGATCGCGCAGTCGATGGCGTAGCCTTTCGCGATCCCTCCGAGATCGAGCGCGAGCGGCACGTGCGGGATCACCCACGGATGGGCTTCGCCGGTCGAGCGACCGAGCTCGAGATCGGTGAGCCGCCCGGACCTAAGCGGCAGGCACGGATCGAACACGCCCTCGGTCAGCGTGCTGAGCTCCAGCGCCAGGCTCAATACCCGAGCGGTGGACGCGTGGATCGGCGTCCTCACCCCGAGCGCTGCGGCATTGACGCGCGCCACGTCGCTCCCTGCCCGCGTGGGGTGCATGCGCTGCTCGACGGCAGCGAAGGCCGCGAAGGCCGCCTCGATCGCCCTCGCCGCGACGGTTTCAGACTCCGCCGTGGCTTCGATCGCGACCCAGGTCCCCATCCCTAAGCGCATTCGGCGGAACGACGACGTCCCCGGTGGAGAGCGCGGTGGGACGGATGGCAATTCGCGGGCGGGCACGGGGGGCGAGGGCGGGCAAGTTGAATGCGGGATCTCTGACGGCTATTCTATGGCAATTAAGAATCATTCGCATTCGTATTTGACATGAGCACGAGCGAGAGTCCGTTTCCGCTGAGCTGGACGTTGGCGCTGGCAGGGCTGGTGAGCGCGCCGGTGCAGCTCGTCGTCGCCACCGAATATCTGTCGGTGGAGGCCGCCCAGAAGGCGCTTTTTCCGCAAGCGGACGCCTTCACCGAAGTCGTTCTCCCGTTGAGCCCCGCGCAACGTGATGAGGTGGCGAGGCTCGCCGGACCCCAGCCCCCGCACCGGAGCCTGCGGGTCTTCAAAGCCATGCGCCGCGGTGAGCTCGCAGGCTACGTGTTCGTCGACGAAGTGATCGGCCGGGGAGATTTCATCACGTACGCGGCGGGTATCGATGCCACGGGGCACCTCGGCCCGCTCGAGGTGCTCGCCTACCGCGAAAGTCACGGTGGGGAGATCCGAAACGAGGCATGGCGCCGTCAGTTCGCCGGCCGCGAAGGCCTCGGGCAGCTGCGCGTTCGCGCCGACATCAAGAACATCGCAGGCGCCACGCTCTCCTGCGAGCACGTGACGGAGGGTGTGCGATGGCTCGTCGCGCTGTGGCAGGTGGCGCTCGGGCCCCGGACGGCGGCTTCGGCCGCTTGAGTGAGCATGCCGCGCCTCGTGCCCCGCCGTGAAGTGAGCGCTCGCGAGCCTGGCGCGGGCCTCGCTCGCCCGCCGAACGGCCAGTGGGTGCGCGTTCGGATGTCCTCGCCGCTGCGCGCGGTGGTCTTTGCGAGCTGTGCGCTGCTCTGGCTCTCGGGTGCCGTGTGGCTCGTGGTGCATCTCACGCTCGAGCAACCGACGCCATTTGGCCCACTGCCGAGTCCCTGGGAGCCGGCGCTCCTCAAGGTGCACGGGCTGCTCGCGGTCGTCGGGGTGTTTCTCCTCGGCTGGATCATGGCCGATCACCTGACCGAGCGCCGAAAACTGGGGCGCAATTACCGCTCCGGCGTCCTGCTCGCCGGCACGGCGGCGCTCCTCGTGCTCACGGGCTACGCGCTCTATTACACGACCGGAACGGTGCACGAGGTGGCCGCGCGCACGCACGAGCTCCTCGGCGTGGGGTCGCTTCTCCTTGCGCTCGCGCACTGGTGGCGGGCTCGCCCGGCGCGCTGACTCTTCCCCGTGAACGGCGTCGCAGTTAGCGCTTGCCGGCGCGCCTCCGCGCGCCCCGTGCTCGGGGCCCGGAGATCGCGATTCACTGGCAGTTCAGCATCGCGCCGTCATATAAAGGAGTATGAACGCCGACAGCTCATCGAGGGTCTAAATCGGCGTGGGTGGGATTCACGTCATCCGCGAACCGTCCGGAGCGTTCTTCTTCTCAGGGTGGGCACGTCGTAAATAACCCGCGACTGAAGTCGCAGGCTTTATGGTGAGGCATGGCAAGCCACGCAATCCACATCAGGCGTATTTACAACCGCCCTTGGCGAAACGGCAGTCTCGCCAATCCGGGCAAGATTCCGACTTGCGTTCAAGTCAGCGTGCGCCCGGAGACCACAGGAACACTCGAAACGATGCTTGAGCCGTGCACCCAACTGCCCGCAGGCCGAACAGGTCTGGCTGCTGTAGGCCGGATTGACATAAACGACGGAGATCCCCACGGCACGGGCCTTGTACTCGACGAAGCCCTGCAATTGCCGGAACGCCCAGCGGTGGAGCCTTGCGCGCATACGCCGGCCGGCCCGAAGGCGATCGCGGATGTGCGTGAGGTCCTCCATTGCGATCGTGGCCGCGCCAATGCGTCGGGCTTCCTCGAGAATCGCCTTGCTCGTTTCGTGATTGACGTGTCTGACACGCCGCCGTTCCTTGCCGGAGACCTGCCGGAGTCGTTGAGTCGCACTCTGGCTGCCGTTGGACTGGAGGCGACGACGCAGGGCCAGATGTTGATCACGCCGATGGCGCAGTGTCTCTCCGCCCCAGACCCGGCCCGTGCTGGTGGCGGCGAGAGTATTTTCCCCGACATCCACACCCATCACGGGGCCGGATGCCACCCGTTCGCCGTCGGCCGACTCGACGGCGAGATTGAAAAACCATTGCCCTGCGCGAAACACCAGTTCCGCTTCCTTCGGCAGGCCGCTGGTCAGGATCTTTCGCTGGTGATCCCCGAGGATCATCGGGACCCGCATGCGTCCCTGCAGGGTGTTGAGCGAGAGCGCCTCGCCCTTGAGCGTATACGTGCGGTGGTCGAAATGGACGCTGGTGCGGTGAAAGGACAGGGGTGGGACCGGCGTGTCTTGGGGGATGCGTCCCAAAGCTCCTTGCGAGCGATACGCCTTACACACCGAGAAGATGGCGTTGCACGCCATCTGTGCGCCCAGCGAGGTCTGCTGCCGCAAGGCTCGGTAGCCGAGCTGATGCAAGGCCACCCGATTCCAACAGCGCGCAGCTTGCACGAGCGGTACGAGCCGATTGCAGGCATCGGCGTAGGCGGTGCGCAACGCACTCAATCTGGCGGCCTGCTCCGTGGTCACGTTCAGTCGAATGCAGGCGGTGCGCATCATGCGTTATCGCCTGTGCGTGACCTGCTCGGCACGCTCGATATAGCGCTGGATGGTCGCGGCGATGAGCGTGCCTGCGGTGCCAGCTGTCTGGTAGAGGCAGTTCCGGTTAATCAGCAGATCGACCATGCCTCATATGGTTGCCTGTATATCCATACAGGTCAAGTCTTGGACGCAATTCCTCCCCTGGCTGAAGTCAGGGGTTTCCTTGCGGAGACTCTATGAAATCACGCTGGCTGAATGTCACACACCGGGGCGCGTTCCTCGCGTTCCTCGGTCTGAGTCTGCTCGGGCTCGGCAGCACTTGGGCTGACGAAGCGGATCCACCCGGGCGGGTGGCACGCTTGAGCGATCTCCAAGGCTCGGTGTCGCTGCAGCCGGCGGGCGTTGAGGACTGGGCCGCCGCGACGCTCAACCGGCCGCTCACGACCGGCGACCGGCTCTGGGCCGATCAGGACGCGCGTGCCGAGCTCGACATGGGCGATGCGGCCCTTCGCTTAGGTGCCACCACCGGATTCTCTTTCCTCAATCTCGATGACCACACGGCGCAGATGCAGCTCACCGCCGGCACGCTCCTCGTGCACGTGCGCAATATCCAGCCCAATCAGACCTACGAGATCGATACGCCGAATGTCGCGCTGTCGCTGCAGCAGCCGGGCGCTTATCGGGTCGAGGTCAACGAAACCGGCGACACGACCGTCGTCAAGGTGAGCGCGGGGCAGGCGCAGGCGACGGGCGGCGGACAGTCGCTCGCCATCGGCACCCAGCAGATGGTCACGTTCGCCGGCACCGCGACAGTGAGCTATGCGAGCGCGACGCTCGGCGCCCCGGATGAGCTCGACAGCTGGTCTGCAGGAAGAGAGCGGCAGCGGCAGGAGTCGGCCTCCCGCCAGTACGTCGCGGAGGATGTCCCCGGCACGGCCGATCTCGACACCAACGGACGCTGGGAGGCGACGCCCGACTACGGTTACGTGTGGGCGCCGAATGTGGTGGTGGCGGGGTGGGCGCCGTACCGATTTGGACAGTGGGCATGGATCGCCCCCTGGGGCTGGACGTGGGTGGATGATGCGCCCTGGGGCTACGCGCCGTTTCACTACGGGCGCTGGGTCACGTGGAATAGCGCCTGGTGCTGGGTGCCGGGGCCGCGCTACGTGCGCCCCGTCTACGGGCCGGCGCTGGTCGGATGGGTTGGCGGGCCCCGCGGCGGCGTCGCGGTGGGCATCGGTGTCTCGGTCGGCTGGTTCCCGCTCGCGCCGCGCGAGGTCTACGTGCCGGGTTACCACGTGAGCGAGACCTACGTCCGCAACGTCAACATCACCAACACCACGATCGTCAACAATACCTACATCACCAACGTCTATAAGAATAACGTCACCAACATTCACTACGTGAATGCGACCCCTGGAGCGGTGACCGCCGTACCGCAGAACGTCTTCACCTCCGGGCAGCATGTCGCCCGGCACGTCATGCCCGTGTCGCGTGAGCTCCTCAGCACAGCCGTCACATCGGCGCCGCCGCCGGTGGTGCCCTCTCGCCAGGCCGTGCTTGGAGCCGGCGCCGGACGCGCCGTCCCGCACCCGCCCCCGGCGGTGCTCAGCCGCCCGGTGGTGGCGACGACGAAGCCGCCCCGGGGCCCAGTGCCGTTCGAAAGACAGGTGGAGGCGATCAAGGCGAACGGCGGCCGGCCGCTGCCGCGCACCGAGCTCGCACGGCTCCAGCCCGCAACACCCGTCGCGCCCGTGAGACTGATCAGCGCCGGCGGCGCGGACAGAGGCCGAGCGCAGATCCCCGCAACTCCGTCGCGCGCGTCAGCCGCGGCCGTGCGCCCTGGGGCCTCTCAGGAGTCAGGCTCAGCCGCGCGCTCCAGGGCCGCTCCCGCGGCGAGTTTCGCGGACCGCGAGCACGCGCTGCAGACGAGTCCGGTTGCGGCCGCTGCGCGTGCGGACCGGGCGCCGCCGGCTCGCGTGGAGACGCCGCAGGCGCCGCCCGCACCGCAGGGGCGAACAGATCGCCCACCTTCAGCCCAGCAGCATCTGCCCCCGACTCAGCAGCAGGGTTTCTATCACGACGATCCGACCCACGCGCAGGGCCGTCCGCCTTCCGCGCCGGTCAATCGGCCGCCGGCTGCAGCTGGATCGGCGGAGCAATACTCGCGCCCGCCGCCGCAGCCTCCGTCTCGGGAGCAGCGCTATCGCCCGCCGGCTGCGCCGCCGCCTCCCGTGCGCGAGGCACCAGCGCCTCCTCCGGCATACCGTCCGCAGGAGCGGCCCGCGCCGGTGCGCGAAGTCTCGCCGCCGCCACCGCCCGTCAGCCATCCACAGGAGCGCGCGGCGCGCCCACCGCCGCCACCGTCGCAGCCCTCGAAGTCCGAGCCGCGAGAGTCGGCACCGCACGGCGACCGCACTTCGCGCGAGCGCGGTGAGCGGTAGCTCGCCGGTGCGGGCTGTACAATAAGCCATGGACGCGATTACGCCCGAGGAAGCGCGAGCCTATTTCAGGCGCTGGCAGCTCCTTCGCGAGGAGGAAGCGCGGCAGCTGGCACGCACACCGATGGAAACGAAGCTTCGGCAACTTGCCGCGCTGATGGCTTCCCGCCATCTTTTCGGAGTCGAGCCGGATCGTGAGGCCGGTGTCGAAGCGGTGCGCGAGCGCTGGGCCAGATTGCGGCAGGCAGTGAGTGGCTGAACGCGTCCCGGCGTCGCTCGAGTCCGCACTCGCTGACCTGATGGGCTGGCTCGACGCAGCTCACATACCCTCCATGATAATCGGTGGCGTCGCGGCTTCGGTGCTGGGCCGGCCACGCCTCACTCGGGACGTCGATGCGCTGGCGGTTCTGCCGGAAGCGGATTGGGCGGAAGCAATCCGGCTTGCCCCTCAATTCAACATCCTGTCACGCATTGACAATGCGGTGCAGTTTGCAAAGCGAAGCCGCGTACTGCTCATGCGGCACACGACTTCCGGGATCGACGTCGACCTCATATTCGGCGAACTGCCTTTCGAACGCGCCGCCGTTGCCAACTGTGAGAATCATGACGTCGGTGGCATCCGAGTACGACTTCCGCGTGTTGAAGATCTGCTGGTGATGAAGGCAATTGCCCGCCGCCCCAAGGATCTCGAAGACCTTCAGGGACTGCTGGCCGCTCACCCCGAGCTGGACGTCGCTTCTGCGCGGCGCTGGATTCGGGAATTCGCAATCGCCATGAGCATGCCGGACATGTTGCGGGAGTTTGACGCTCTACTCGCCCAGCGACCGTCTCAAGGCTGAGTCATCCGCGTTGGCAGTCAACTTCGCACCAGCCCAGGCTCGATGCGGGCACAGTCTTTTACGCTTGCCACAGCCGCAGGGCGCAACGGCTTGCGATGCGCTGAAAGTCCTGATCGCTCGAGAGCATCCACAGGCTGTGGCGGATGCACAATTGCGCCAGGAGCGCATCGCCGCCGCCCATGAGCCATCCGCAGGAGCGCGCGGCACCCCCACCGGCGCCACCGTCGCAGACGCAGGAGTCGAAGTCGGAGCCGCGAGAGTCCGCGCCGCACGGGGACTGCACTTCGCGGGAGCGCGGCGAGCGGTAACAGCGATGCTTAGCGGGTTACGCAGCGCGATCGTCTACGCGCTCTTTTTGTGCTTCGCAATGAGCTCGCGAACCGTCGGGACAAGCTCCACGGGAACGTCCATGACTGTCGGAGCCGCTATCCCGGCTTCGTCTTCCGCGACCGCCTCTTCTTCCGTCTGCGATTCGTAGTGCTCGAGAACGCGACGTACGCGCTGCTCATCCCAACCCGGGGGAAATTTGGACTCTTTCATCGTCGCTTCCTGCGCCGCCGACGCCGATATGCCAACGCAGCCTTTCCCCGCAGCTCAAAGCCCGTGATCACAAAGTGACTCTCGGGCTGCGGGTCCGGAACGTAAACTACTCTCAAGACCCGCCCAGATAAAGTAGGGCCGATCGCGATCCTCGTGCCGTCACGGCCTGCGCGGTCCTCACCGGCTCTGGCCGGAACTTCTTCGACTTCAGTTTCAGATACCCGGTGCTTATAGATATGCGGTGCTCCGGTCGCCGGGTCGATGTGAAAGCGGAGTCGCATGCGTTAAGTCCCACCCAGATTAGCGATTGGCTTGGCGACGTCTGGCAGATTGATAGTCGAAACGTCCGAAAATCCCAAGCCTTCTTCCAGAAATCGCGCTTCAGTCCTCATCGTACTGCAGCGCGTCCCGTTCCAGCTCCCTGACGAAGTCGCGGACATCTTCACGGCTGCACAGCTGCGCCTCGAGCAGCGCCTGCAGCAGCGTCGCGAGATGCACGCGCAGCGCCACCGCCAGGACCGTCGGCGGGTAGGACTGCAGTCCCATGATGATGTCGTTGAGCTCGTCGAGACACTCCTCGACCGTGGCATCGCTGCGCGTGTGTGCCAATGACATTGCCGCCACTCCCTGTTGCGAGTCCCTTGCCGCAACCATACACGAGCAAGGACCCGAACGGGCGACCCCGGCGCAGCCTGTGCTGCATTTCTGAACAAACACACGGCGAATCGCGATTCCAATCATCGGCCGCGTGAATAGACTGACTGCCGACCCTCCCGGACCAACACTCGGCAGTAAGGAGCCATCACGATGAACAGCTTCACGCTGACCGCGGTCGGCAATCTCGCCCGCGACCCGGAACTGGCGGCCAAGAACGACAGCAGCTACACGCGCTTCTGCCTGGTGGGCAACGACTACGCCGGCAAGGGCGAAGAGGGTGCCGCGCGCGAGATCGTCACCAGCCTGTGGTTCGTCGCGTTCGGGCCGCTGGGTGAGGCGATCGCCCGCAATGCGCGCAAGGGCGATCAGCTCATCGTCGAGGCGCGGGTGCGCGCCAACAACTGGACCGACAAGCAGGGCGAGAAGCAGTACGACCACTCCTTCATCGTGGACGGCTTCCGCTTCGGAGCTCCGGGCCCCGCCAAGCGGGAGGAGTTCGAGGCGCGGCGCGGGGAGGCCGCGCCGCGTATGGCCGCCGGCGCGCGCGGCGTGAGCGAGCCGTAGAGAAGCCGCCATGCACTTCGCGTCCATCCGTTCGACGGACCCTTGGCGCGCGCTCGCAGCGTTGCTCGTGGGCTCCTCGCCGATACCGGCGCTCGCACAGAGCTCCCCATTCATGACCGGCGCCACCGCCCTGCAGACCAACATTCTCGCCTGGCTCACGCCGATCGCCGTCATTCTCGTGATGGCGCTCGGCGCCATGGCGATGGCAAACCGCATGTCCTGGGGTTGGTGTATGGGCGCGATCCTCGGGATCGCGATCGCCTTCGGTGCGCCGCAGATCGTCGCGTGGGTCCGCGGCATGTTCGGAGTCTAGGTGCGCCATGAGCCCGGGCCCGAGCGCGCGCAACGGCGGACTCACCGCCGATCCGTTGTTCGTCGGAGCCACGCGGCCGCCGATGCGTTGGGGCGTCACCTACTCGGCGCTGCTGTTCAACCTGGTGCTCACCATGGAGGCGTTCCTGCTGACCCGGAATCTGCTGACGCTCCTGATGTGCGCGCCCATTCACGGCGTCGGCGCGCTGCTGTGCGCCCGGGACGCCAGGTTCTTCGATCTCCTGCTGCTGTGGGGCAGGACGCGCCTGCCCGCGCATCTGGCGACGCTGCACCTCTGGCGCGCCAGCAGCTACAGCCCGTTGACGCTCGATCTGCCGCGCGGCGACGGGCGTCGCAGATCCGCGCCCGTCGTGCCGATGGCGCCCCCCGGGCGGAGAGCGGCGTCATGCTGAGCGCGTGGCGAGCGCAGGCGCTGGAGCGGGAGCACACGAGCGCCGAGCACATTCCCTACACCGCCCACGTGGCGGCCCGCGTGATCAGGACCGGCCCCGGAGACTACCTGCAGGCCTTCCGTCTCGGCGGCGCCAGCTTCGAGAGCGCCGACGATGAGCAGCTGAACAGCTGGCACGAGCGGCTGAACGTGCTGTGGCGCAACCTCGCCAGTCCCAACATCGCGCTGTGGACGCACGTGATCCGCCGTCCCGAGCGCCCCACGGTCGCCGTCACCGCCGGACGCGGATTCGTCGACATCCTCACCGCGAGATATCGCGAGCGGCTCTCCAGCGAAACGCTGATGGTCAACGACATCTATCTCGCGGTGCTGTACCGCCCGCTCGCGGGCCTCACCGCCGGGCTGGCCTCGAGGCTCCTCGCGCGCACGAGCTCCGGGAGCCCCGAGCGCGAGCTCCGGGATGCCCTCGAGGCGTGCGCGAAGCTCGGTCAGATGGTGCGGGCCTCGCTCGCGCGCTATGAGCCGGAAGCCTTGGGCGCCTATCGCTACGGCGACACCTGGTGCTCCTCGCTCCTGGAATACCTCGCGCTTCTGATCAACGGTGAATGGCGGCGCGTGCCGCTGCCGGCAGGACCCTTGAACGAGGCGCTCGCGACGACCCGGCTGCTGTTCGGCGCGGAAACCATCGAGTATCGGCTGCCGGATGCGACGCGCGCCGGTGCGATGCTCGGAATCAAGGAGTACCCGACCCCGAGTGTCGTTGGGATGTACAACCGCCTGCTGTCGGCGCCGTTTCCGCTGCTGCTCACCCAGTCGTTCTCCTTCCTTTCGCGGGCCGCGGGACAGGCGCTGCTGCAAAGACAGTTCCACCGCATGGCCAACGCCGGCGACTTTGCGGTGTCGCAGGCGGTCGAGCTGAAGGAGGCTCTCGATGGCCTGAGCAGCAACGAGTTCGTGATGGGGGACCATCATTTCTCGCTGCAGGTGCTCGCCGATATCGAGCCCGCGGAGAGTGAGCAGGCCGACAGCTGGCGGCTCCGGGAGCTCAACGATCAGGTGGCCCTCGCCCGCAGCCTCCTCGCCGACACGGGCATGACCGTGGCACGGGAGGATCTGGCGATCGAGGCGGCATTCTGGGCGCAGCTGCCCGGAAACTTCGCGATGCGCCCGCGCAAGGCGCCACTCACCTCGCGCAACTTCGCCGCCATGGCCCCGTTCCACAACTACCCCCTTGGGCGCGCGCGCGGCAATCACTGGGGCGAGGCGCTCGCGCTGCTCTGCACCAGGGCCCGCTCGCCCTATTACTTCTCGCTGCACGCCAGCGACCCCAGGGATGCCGATGGCGGCGGCCGCAAGGACACCGGCCACACCTTCATCTGCGGGCCGACGGGCTCCGGAAAGACGGCCTTCATCGGCTTTCTCGTGACGCTGCTCGAGCATCACGGCGCCACCCAGGTGATCTTCGACAAGGACCGGGGACTCGAGATTCTGGTGCGGGCTCTCGGGGGAGAGTATTTCGAGCTCAAGACCGGGGTTGCGACCGGTTTCAATCCGTTGCAGCTTCCGGCCACGGCGCAGCACGTCGAGTTCCAGAAGACCTGGTTGCGGCTGCTGGTGCGGCCGGCCGGCGGCCGCGCGCTCACTTCCCGCGAGGGCGCCGATCTCGATCAGGCGCTCCGTGGGACGCTGGCCCTCGAGAGCGGTGCGCGCCGCCTGTCACGGCTGATCGAATTCCTCGATCCCACCGACCCCGAG
>Ga0209472_1000814_pt1 | contig 18261 bp, 16 predicted proteins | sample GraSoiAngelo_130_FD_185887 | JGI IMG/M metagenome (GOLD analysis project Ga0209472, IMG submission 185887) | Grasslands soil microbial communities from the Angelo Coastal Reserve, California, USA - 14_0929_02_20cm (SPAdes) (version 2) | ecosystem: Environmental > Terrestrial > Soil > Grasslands ...
ACTGGCGAATCGCCCGCGAGGGCTGATAAAATTTCGCCCTTTCCCGCGGGTCGTTAGCTCAGCTGGTAGAGCAGCGGACTTTTAATCCGTTGGTCGGCGGTTCGAATCCGCCACGACCTACCAAATTCTCATGGCTTAGCAATTCGCTAAGCCATTTTCATGGCTAGTGCTGTGACGAATTCGCGACTCGAAAGTCCGTTGGTCAGACGGCGCACCATAGTCACGACGCTACTTAGATGTCGATGACCACGTCGCCCTGCGGCCGGGAGCAGCAGATCAGGACATTTCCCTCCGACGGTGGATCGAGCGGATCAGGCTGGTAGCTGACGGACCCAGAGATCAAGCCGCTCTCGCAGTTGTGACAGACGCCGGTGCGGCAAGACCACCGGACGGGTACGTCACACGCTTCTGCCAACTCGAGAAGGCTCTGGTCGTCGAGGCGCCAGCGAGCGGCGATGCCGCTGCGTGCGAAGGACACTAGTGGCCCCGTGCCAGGGGTACCTGCTGGCTGATGCGGTGCGCGCACCGGCGTGGCGGTCATACCAGGCCTTAGCGAAGGGCCGCCGGCAAAGATCTCGGAATGGATCCGGTCCGGTGGCACGCCCCAGGCGGCCAGGCCGGTACTCAGGTCGCTGAGGAAGCTCGATGGCCCGCAAATGTAGAAGTCGCCCTCTCGAGGGACGCCCAGCTGGTCGAGGACCTTTATCCCCAGGCGACCGGTCGCGTCGTATTCCCGTCCCTCTCGATCATCCGCAGCAGGCCGGCTGTACCAGATCTGACTTCGCCCGCGAGCAAGCATCTTAAGAAGCTGTCGCACCTCCGCGCCGAAAGAATGGGACTTGCCATCGCGCGCACTGTACAACCACCAGACCTCCCGAAGCGTAGCGCTCGCAGACAGGGCATGCAGCATCGCGAGCACAGGTGTCGCGCCGATTCCGGCGCTCAGGAGCACCACCGGTCCGTCGCCCGGCCGCAACGTGAAGCTGCCTCTCGGTTCGCTGACATCGAGGACGTCGCCCGTTCGAACGTTGCTGTTCAAGTAGCTCCCCGCGGCGCCGTTTGGCTCCACCTTGACGCTGACGCGATAGTGCTCATCGGAGGGAAGTCCGGAGAGTGAATAGCTCCGGAAGAGTAGAGGACCGTCCGGCCTCGGGCGCAAGCGCAGCACGACGAATTGGCCAGCGAGTGGAGTCGTGAGCGGCTTTTCATCCCTCGGCTGCAGCGTCAACGAGATCACGTCCACGCATTCACGATCGATCCGCGAAACTCGCAACGGACGAAACCCAGGCCGCGCCGTGTGCGCAGCCGCTGCCGGCACCAGACCCGCGTTGCCCGTCGCGCCAGGGTGGGCATCCTGACTTCGTACCAACGCCTCGAAGGACCACCGCCAGCCTGGGGAGAGCGCCGGGATTCGCAGCGCCCGCTTGAGCTGATCGCGAGGGTGGTGGGAGGAGTACAGCAGCGCGTTGACCGCCGCAACGGTCATCCGTTCCGGCCCTCCGGTGATCAGGAGGATAGGGTCCCCTGCACCGACCTCACCTTCCTCGAGGACGCGGAGGTAGAAGCCCGGCCGTCCACTGGAGGTCAGGAGTGCTGGCATTTGCGGCTCGTTCGTGCGAATCCCGACGCGGTAGCAGGTGACTCTAGGCTGAGTCACCTCGAACAGAGCGGTCCCGATTCGGTAGCGGTCGCCGATGCACACCTCGTCATCCGGCAACCCCTCGATGGTGAAGTTCTCGCCGAACTGCCCGTGGGTAAAATCGCGCCGGCCCAATCGCTCCTCCCAGTAGCGATACGATTCGATCTGATAAACGAAAACCGCTCGCTGTTCCCCCCCGTGCCCCCCGAGATCGGCTTGCCCGTCGCCTTCGACGTTGAGCCGCTTGACGCGGCGACGACCCTGTACCGGGTCCTTCCAGATGCCGGTGCGCACGATTCTTCCGCGCCACTCGATGTCGCGCGGCAACCCGACGTTAACGGAGAGTAACCGGGCCACGCCTTAGCATCTCGTCGGGGTCCAGGCCTCGGTCGATCCCGTGCTCCTTGACGCTCTGCCCCGTCTCGAGAGCGAGTTTCCTGTCGTCGAGGAAGACGTCGATCTTGTCCGGCTCGAAGGAGACGAAATTGGAGACGTGTGCGACCTCGGGCCACGCCTGCAAGTAGGACCAAGCGGCCCTTTTGCGCTCGCCGATGTCGTAGTAACTGGCAAGGCCCTTGTAGGGGCAGAACGTCTGTCCCTCGACGGGGATCAGCGCGCTCTCCTCGATGTCCTGTCGTGGGACGTACCAGCGCGGCGCAAAGCCGGATTCGTACAGCACGATCGGCCGTGTAGTGTCCGCGATACGCCTCACACCGTCCATGACGACCAGGTGGCGTGAGCTCTGGCGGATGTCGTTGCGGTGATACGGATCGGCGGCGTGACCGACGATGCGCTCGTCCTCCTCGTAGAAACCATCCATCGCTCCCCAGACGAATGCGACGCGGCCCCGGAGCTCGCTGGCGTAGTCGGGTGGGGCGGTGTACTGCCATGCGCCCCGGGTGGCACGCCGCTCGCCGACAGTTACGGTGAACCACTCGGTATCGCCGTAGTCGCGGGCCCGTGTGTTCGGTTTCTCGCTGACGAGGACGCCGGGCCGGACGTCGGCGAGCGGGAAGAACGCGAGCGGGTAGTGGCCGGGCTCATAGAGCAAGAGCACGTCCTCGCTGTCGGCGATCCACGCGTCGGCTAGCTTGACTCGGAGCCGTCGGCGAAGGGGCTCGGCGAACACCAGTCGTTTCGGGAGCGGCTCGGGAGTGAGGAAGCGGCCCACCGACACGCCGCTCAGAGGGCCTTGTTGCCAGGACAAACCCATGATCGTGTTCCTTTCGTTACGCGCGATGACCGCGTTCCTGCAGGCGAGACGACCTCCAAGGCGAGCATCACGGCTCCTCGGCGACTGTGAAATTTTTACATAATTGAGCGGGCTGAAATCTTACACTCGGAGCCTGCGTACAGCTCGAAAAAGCCGGAGCAGATCACGATGTGATGCGCAGTACAAGGAGCACGTCATGCACGAACAGAAGGTAAGTGGGGTCACCGCGCATCGAGTCGCTGCATTTTCAGATGGAGTGATCGCCGTGATCATGACCGTGATGGTATTGGAGCTCAAGGCACCCGATAACTCAGCATTGTCGGACCTCTGGCCTCTGTGGCCCACGGTCATCAGCTATACCGTGAGCTACCTGTTCATCGCCATCATTTGGATCAACCACCACCACCTCATGTGGTTCGTCGCGGGTCCTCCAACGTTGAGACTGATATGGATCAACTTCGCTCATCTCTTCATGGTGTCCTTCCTGCCCTTCGCAACGGCATGGGTTGCTCGCACCCAGCTCGCGTCGGCGCCTGTAGCGGTCTATGCAGCGCTCTTCGTGTGCGTGGACATAGCGTATAACGTCTTCGAGCGGGATGTATTGGCGCAAGCGCACGCTAGGCATGTGTCCGACCGAGCGCGGCGCATGGCGAGGCGCCGTTCCCTAGCCGTTCTTGCGATCTTCGCAACTGCGGCGATCGTCGCTTTTGTCGCGCCTCGCCTCGCTTTCGCTCTGATATGCGGCGCGTTGCTCCTCCACGTGCGGCCGGAGGCACCCGGCAGTACTTGAGCGAAAGGAACGTGACGAAAACGGAACGTGGGGAAATCGTGGGGAAATAATCCGCTGGTCGGCAGTTCGAATCCGCCACGACCCACGGTCCATTCCGGACACATGGGTAACGGTTTATACCGGAGACATGGGTAACACTTTTGCGGCGAAGGGATTTTCGGCGCTCTCGAGTCGAGCTGTCTCGTGATCGAAGAACGCTAAGTCGTAGTGCATAAGGCTGACGAGCCAGATCTTATCGCTCATTCCGTCTTGTTGGCCTCCCGCACGAAAGCGGCCAGTTCAGCGTTGAAGCGAGCGGCGTCCTCGTAGAAAGGCGCGTGCCCGATGCCTTCATAGATCGAAAGCTTTGCGCCGGGGATCACCGAGGCGGTGTACCTGGCGTTGCCCACCTTGGAGTTTCGATCCTCCGCGCCGTGAGTCACCAACACCGGCAACTTGAGCTTGGACATCACGGCGGTCGCATCCAGCGGACGGCCGCCAAGGCCGGCGCGGACCTTGGGCGGCACCATCATGTTGAATGAGAGCATGACCTCGAAGTCGTCGGGGGTCGGCTGCCTGGAGAAGCAGCCGTGCACGAAGGCGCGCGTCGCCGCGATGTTGGTGGCGAGGTCCTCCGATGCCATCAAAGGCAGGTTCTTGAGATTGTCGCCGGCGAGAGCTGGATCGGCCTTGATGCTGGCATCGACGAAGTTGATGCCAGCGAGCTTGCCCGCGCCATGGGTGGTGACATAGTCGGAAATCACGCGGCCGGCGTAGGACCAGCCGACCAGCACCGGGCGTTTCAAGCCCGCGGCGTCCATCACCGCCTGGACTTCGTCGCCCCAGGCCTTGGAATCCCGGTAGCGGGCGGGATCGAGCGGCTTGTCGGAGTTGCCGTGGCCGCGCAGATCGTAGGTCACGATGCGAAATTCCCGGGCGAGAGCGCTGTTGACCTGGCGCATCCACGACAGGTGGCTCTGGGAGAAACCGTGGATGAGCAAGATTTCCGGACCGGACGGGTTGCCCCACTCCTGCGCCGAAATGGTCAGGCCATCCGGCGTCTTCACGCTGATCGGCTTGTGCTTCGGTTGCTGCCCAATGCCCGGCTGCGCGATCGCAACAAGAAATGCAGCGACCGTCAACTTGGCGAGGCGACTGCCCAGCAGGGATATCGTCATAGCCGCTCCTCTGATCGACTCGGAGTTCGTCGATTAACCGCTCCGTCTCTTGAAGACGCTCTCCGGCATCTTGAACTGCCCGCCGGCGGCAGCCAGCCGCTCCGCGAAAATCTCCCGGACCCTCGGGTCTTCATCCGGATAGTCGATTTCAGTGCGACCGGGATCCGACACCAGCGTGGTGGTGAACGGGTAGAGATCGTTGTTCCAGCCGCCGAGCTTCACGAAGCGTGCCGGGACCTTGCCGTTGTTGAAATGCTGGTGGAACCACTGCAGCGGCGGCACCACGAGCGTTCCTTCCTTCCATTCGAAGAGCTGCACCTGCTGCTGCTTGCCGTCCTTGAAGGGCGTGGTGCCGATCTCGTGCGGCCACATCATGCTGAAACCGCTGCCGTCGAGAAGGATGATGGTCGAGCCCGGCCCGTGGCGGTGGCAGCGCTCGTAAGTGCCCGTCGGGAACTGCTCCACGTGACAGGCCATGCTGTTGCGCGCCATCGCCAGATGGTTGTCGTCATCCTCGACGCCCTGGCCCGCGGGATAGAGCTTCCACTTCCAGATGTTGGGAACGAAGTTTACGAGGGAGTGCGAGTGGTGGCCGCGCTCCTTGGTCTTTCCGCTCCGGTCGCGGGGCACGGTGGGAAAGAAGGCCTGCGGCGTCGCGCTGAAGTAATCCTTGCGGCCGTCGAAGCGCTCCGGGAAGGCGTAGTCGTTATCGAAGATAAAATCGGTGTGCCGGAACATGTCGATGAGGAGCGGCGCGTTGGTGATGGCCACCAGGCGCACCGGATCCTTGCCGGTGTTGATGTGGCGGTGCCAGGTATTGAGCGGCGAAGGAAAAACGGCGCCTCGTTCCCACTCGAAAGTGAGCATGTTGCTCGGATCGCCCTGCCAGACCTGCGTCCGTCCTTTTCCGGCAAGGACGAGCGTTTGTTCTTCGAAGATGTGGCGCTCCGGATTGGTCTCGCCTCCCGGCGGGATCTCGGCGACCCACGCGTCGACCGTCCCCGCGGTGCCTTCCAGGAAGATGTAGGCGCCGAGCGCGCCGACCCGCTTCCACGGCTTGAGCTCGACCTTGTTCACGTCGATCGCGCCGCCCTCGTAGACGGGAATGCCTTCCTTCTGCAGGAAGCGCCGGTAAGCGCTCGGCCCGTTGAAGGCGACCGGGTCATCGTAGGAATCAGTCCTCGGCTTAGAGGCCTTGGGTGCTTGAGCCTGTGCCTGTGGGCCCAACGGGACCGCCGCGCCGGCGGCGACTCCGGCCAGGCACATGCGCAGGAATTGAGACCGGGTGAAGCCTATTTTTTCGATGGCGTTGCCGGTTGGCTCGCCGTGCGAATGAGGCGGCAGCCCGTCATGCGTGTGCTCGTGACCGTCGTGGGCGTGACCGTCGTGCTCATGATCATGATTGGAATTGGCCATAGGGTCCTCCTCCCTGAAGAGCGCTCTGTAACTATACTAGCCGTCAGCTCATGGGCAAATCGTTGACCAACGCCAATCAACAACAATACCGCGACGAAGTCGGCGAGCTGATCGCCAATTATGTCGTCAACGTCTCCGACAAGCTCGACGCGCGCACCGAGCGTGCCTCTAAAGCCGTCCTCATCGATTCGATCGCCGTCGCGATAGCGGCCCTGCGGCACCCGGCTGCACAGAACGCGCGCAAGCACGCCTACCGCTTTCCGGCGAATAGCAAAGGCTGCGTGATCTGGGGCACGCAAAAGCGCGCGGCGCCCGAGCTCGCCGCGTTGACGAACGGGGTGCTCCTGAGATGCCACGACTACAACGATTTTTTCGTCGGGCGGCGCAACAGCGGTCATTCGAGCGACATTCTTTCCGGCGTAATTGCCGCCGCCGAATGGACGAACGCCCCCGGGAAAAAACTGCTCTCGGCGGTGGCCATAGGTTATGAAATGGTGGGAGCGGCATTCGATGCGTTCTCAACCGCGCAGGGCGGCTGGGACTATACGAACCTGATGGCCCTCGGCGCGACCGCCGCGATCGCGCGCCTGCTGAATTTGAATGCCGACCAGACCCGCGAAGCCATGGGCCTGACCGCGATCCCCCATTTCGCAGCCGATGAGATCGAATCGGGTGAGCTCAACCGGCGCGGCGACCTTTCCATGTGGAAGCGTTTCAACGGGGCCGACGCCGTCAGGAATTCGCTCCAGGCCTGTCTCCTCGCGCAGGTCGGCGTCGAAGCGGCGGTAAGGCCGTTCGTCGGGAAGTGCGGCTTCATGCAAAAAATGAACATGCAGGACGACCCGGTCCCCGTGCTGCGCGAGCGGCTGAACCCGCGCATCCCGCTCGGACGGGTGAGCGAGGCCTTCATGAAGCGCTGGCCGGTCGGCTCCGTGGCGCAGAGCGCCATCCAGGCCGCCATTGACGCCCGGTCCCGGATCAAGGATCTTTCCAGGATCGAACAGATACGCGTGTTCGCCGAGGAGGGCGCCTACGATCACCTGGTCAAGATACGCCAGGACCCGTGGAATCCCATCTCGCGCGAGACCGCCGATCATTCGTTGCCCTATATCGTGGCGGCCGCGGTCCTGGACGGTACCATCGGGGTGAACAGCTTCACGCCGAATGTGGTTCTCAACCCGGAGCGCCAGGCGTTCATCAAGAAGGTCATTTGCGCGCCTGCGCTGGAGCTGGGCTCGCACGCCATGGGCAAGCACAAGCGCGTCGAGATGGGCTATTTGTCGCGCGTCGAGATCGAGCTCGACGACGGCGCAGTCGTGCATGGCGATGCGCGGCCGTTCCCCGGGCACCACAAGAATCCCTTTACCGACGCGGACCTCAATGAGAAGCTGCGCGAGAACGTCGAGCCGGTCGCCGGCGCGCAGCGCGCAGCCAGGCTGACGGAGCTCCTGTGGTCCCTCGACAAGGTCAAGAGCACGCGCGAGCTGACCAGGCTTCTCGCCTTCAGCGGCAAGATCGATATCGACAGCGCCAGGGTGCGCGAACGATGAGGGCGCCATGCTGACCCAGGAGATGAATACATTTCTCACGCGCACGGGCCCCGGCACGCCGATGGGTGAATTGTTCCGGCGCTACTGGATACCCGCCTTGCTCGACTGGGAGTTGCCGGAGCGCGACTGCCCCCCGGTTCGCGTGAAATTGCTGGGAGAGAGGCTGGTCGCGTTCCGCGACAGCGAAGGGCGCATCGGCGTCATCGACGAGTTCTGCGCCCATCGCGGCGTGTCGCTCTGGTTCGGCCGCAACGAGGAGTGCGGGCTGCGCTGCGCGTACCACGGGTGGAAGTACGACGTGAACGGCCAGTGCGTGGACCTGCCCTCCGAGCCGGAAGAAAGCCGCATACGCCAGCGCATCAAGCTCAAGTCTTACCCGTGCGTGGAGCTGGGCGGCGTCATCTGGACCTACATGGGCCCGCCGGCGGAGAAGCCGCCGTTGCCGAGCTTCGAGTGGGTGCATCTGCCCCCGTCGCATCGCGTCACCACCAAGCGGTGGCAGGAGAGCAACTACCTGCAGGCGATCGAGGGCGGCATCGATTCCAGCCATGTTTCGTTCCTGCACCGCGGGGATTTGGCCACCGACCCATTCCATCGGAACACCGCGGGCGCGAAGTTCGCGAAATCAACGAAGACCAGCTTCCACATCCTCGACTCTGCCGGCGGCCTGATCATTGGCGCGCGGCGCGATGCGGATCCCGGCAACTATTACTGGCGGATCACGCAGTGGATCATGCCGTGGTACACCCTCATTCCTCCCTACGCCGGCAACGCGCTCAACGGCCACGCGTGGGTGCCCATTGACGACGAAAATTGCATGGCGTGGTCAATGACGTTTCATCCCACTCACCCCATACCCAAAGAGCATATCGAGCTCATCAAAGACGGTAACGGCGTTCATGCCGAGCTGATACCCGGAACGTTCCGTCCGGTGGCCAACCGCAGCAACGATTACCTGATTGATCGTGCCAAACAGAAGAGCGGCCGTCACTACAACGGCGTCAGGGGTCTCGCGATGCAAGACGCGTCGGTGCAGGAAAGCATGGGACCCATCGCGGACCGGACCAAGGAGAAGCTCCGGTCCACCGACCGCGCCATCATCATCGCGCGTCAGCGGCTGGTAAAAGCTGGGAAGGAAATCCAAAAGGGCGGCAAGGCGCCGGGGCTGAGCGCGGAAGCCCAGCTCGTGCGCTCGGCCTCTTTCGTCATCCCCGTGGAAGCCGATTTCGAGGAGCATGCCCTGGATGCGGTGAAATATCGAGAAGGGGCACCCCACGTCGCCGTCTGAGCCTGTGGCCAAACTGATTGCCGGTGTGGCTTTGCTCTGCGCTGCCGTGTTCGGCTGGGCGCAGGACTATCCGTCGCGTTCCATCGTGTTCGTGGTGCCATTCACCCCGGGCACGACGGCGGATTCGCTGGCGCGGCTGATGCAACCGCACATATCGCAGCGCTGGGGCGTGCCGGTCGTCGTGGAAAACAAGCCGGGCGCGGCCGGCATCATCGGCATCGACTCCGTGGCGAAAGCCAATCCCGACGGCTACACCTTCCTGTTCACCTCGACTGCCTTCGGCACACTGGCGGCGATGAACCCGAAACTGCCTTACGATCCTGATAAGAGCTTCGCGCCGGTCATGCTGCTGGGAACGAGCCCATTGAGCCTGGTGGTCTCCAACCACTTTCCGGCCAGCACGGTGGAAGAGTTGATCGTCCAGGCCAAAAAGCGGCCGGGCGATCTCAACTACGCGTCGGCGGGTACCGGCAGCGTGTTTCATCTGTCGATGGAACTGCTCCAGCACGAAGCCGGCACCAGGATGATTCATGTCCCCTATAAAGGCACGACGGGCGTGATCAATGACCTCATTGCGGGTCATGTGCAGGCGAGCATGATGGTGTTTCAGACGGCGGCGCCGCTCGTGCAAAGCGGCAGGGTACGCATGCTCGCGGTGATGAGTTCGCAACGAGCGCCGGGGTTGCCGGATGTCCCCACGATGGTCGAATCGGGTTTTCCCAACATGATTGTTGAAGCCTGGACCGGCGTGATGGTTCCCGCCAAAACGCCGCCGGCTGTGATCAGCAAGTTCAATGACGAAGTCAACAAAGTGCTGGCGCTTCAGGATGTGAAGGCGGCGGCGGCCAGGATCGACGTAACGCTCGCCGGTGGCACGCCCGAGACCCTGGATGCTCTGGTCAAGAGGGAAATCAAGCAGTGGACCCAGGTGGTGCAGCGGGCGAATATCAAGCCGGAGTGACTCAATCTGGGGTCCGATAGGGGAAGGCTCATGCGAACTCAACGCACGCTTGTCATGTTGCTTGGCGCCGTCATAGCGGCGGCCAGCGTTCCGGCGCGATCCCAGGAGGCCGAAGGCACGGCACCAGCGCCGAGAACGCCGTCCGCGTCACGCGAGGCGCGGAAATTCCTCGCGCCGGCGGATCAGGTCGTCGCCATCCGAGCGGCGCGGCTGTTCGATTCGAGGTCGGGCAAGATGCTCGCGAACCCCGTCATCATCGTGCGCGGCGAGCGCATCGCCGAGGTGGGCGCGGGCCTGCCGGTTCCCGCCGGCGCGACTGTGATCGATCTCGGCTCGGCAACGGTGCTGCCGGGGATGATCGATGGCCACGTCCACCTCAATCTGAACCAGCCCGACTCACCGTCCAAGCGCACGCTGATCGCGCTCGCTAACGGGCAAGTCGATCTCGAGGCCGGCTTCACCACCGTTCTCGACATGGACTCGCGCGGCGGATTCAACACCGTCGAGATCCGCGACGCAATCAACTCGGGCATGTTCCTCGGGCCGCGCATGCAGGTGGTCGGCCAATCGATAAATCAGCGCGCCACCAACCTCTACCCGGACCTGCAGTCGCTGCGCTATTACGAGGGATTCACGGAAAACAAGAACACCAATTCGCCGTGGCTCGCGCGCGCCGCAGTGCGCGAGGCGAAGCTGCACGGCGTCGACTGGATCAAGATCTACACGACCCAGGATTTCGTCGGCCCGGTGCACATGTGGCGATCGGACGCGACGCTCGTCAACAGCCCGTCGCTCACGCTCGAGGAAGTGGAGGCGATCGTCGACGAGGCACACCGGCTCGGCCTGAGAGTCGCCTGCCATACCTATGGCGGCGAAGGCATGAGGAGCTGCCTAAGCGCGGGCGTGGACTCGCCCAACCATCTGCTCGAGCTCGACGACGCCGGGGTCAAGCTGCTGCTGCAGAAGAAGCTCTTCTTCGTCCCGACCATCGACGATCTGATCTCGCTCGAAAAGGCCGATCTGCGCGAGACCGGCGGCAGGAACTCGCGCCTGCGCCTGATGGAGCAGGCGTTCAAGAAGGCGCTCGCGGCTGGCGTGACGATCGTGTTCGGCAGCGGCGCGACCTCCGCGACCATCCCGCATGGCAGGCAGGCCGACCAGTTCGCCTACTTCGTGAAATGGGGCATGACGCCGGTGCAGGCGCTGCAGACGGCCTACCTGCCCGCCGCGCGCATGCTGAACTACGGCTGGGAAAGCCAGATCGGCAGCATCGAAAAGGGCAAGTTCGCCGACATCATTGCCGTGGCCGGCAACCCCCTCGACGACGTCGCCGAAATGCAGCGCGTCAAGTTCGTGATGAAAGGCGGCTTGGTCGTGCGAAACGAACTGGCCGCACGATAGAGCCGAGCATTACCGCGCCTTCGCTTTGAGGGCCGCGAGCTCGCCCTCGCTGCGCACCGTCATGACGCCCATCTGGCTCGTGCGGTAGACCGGCACCACCACGTACAACTTGCCGTCGCGCTCGTGCAGCGCGATATGGCGGATTTCCGTGCCGCGCACCGGCAGATCGAAAATGGTCCACGTGTTGGTGCCCGGATCGAGCTTGACGATGCGGTCCGCGGTCCACAGGTTGCCCCACGCGTTGTGCTTGCTGTCGACGGCGATGTGATACGCCTGCATCGCGGGATCCGGCAGCGGGACGATCGTCGTCTCGAGAGTCCTCGTATTGATCTTCGCCCACGACGAGCCGTACGAATTGCCCACCCACAGCAGGTCGGCGTTTTTGTCGGTGCCCATGCGGCGCGGACCTTGCGACCAAGGCAGGGGAGCGTTGAAGCCCAGGTCGCTGACGGTTTCGTAGAAGGCGCGGTCCTCGCCGAACAGGCGATCGACCTTGACGTCGGGCATCTTGATCTCGATCGTCTTGCCGGCGGCGACGTCGCCCTTGTAGACGGTATCCATAGCCATTTGCGCCCACCAGCCGTTGCCGTCGCGATCGCCGGCCGCGCCGTAGGTCGCCCCCGAGCCTCTCGGATTGCGCTCAGGGATCGTCGATTTGAATTCGGTGAACTTCTCGGCCGCCGGATCGAAGCGCACGGCGCCGCTCGGCGTGGACGCCCAGATCATGCCCTTGCCGTCCACGTCTATGGTGACCGCCCCGCCCACCGGAGCCATGCTTTCCGGAGTCTGGTAGATCGTGATCTTCTCGGTGGCGGTGTCGAGCTTGCCGAGCGCGCGGCGGCCCGGGTTGATGTCGAACCACAGGTTGCCCGCGCGGTCGCGCGCAAGCCCGTGCGTGGTGGCGGCCAGGCCCTTGGCCCCATCGGCCTTGAGGTACTTGACCGCGCCCGTCACGGGATCGACCTTGCCGATCGTCACGCCGCGGTTGGGGTTGTTGCAGGTGAAGTAGATCGTGCCGTCGAGGCCCAGGGCGCCGTCGTGCGGTAGCTGACCCATTTTCGATGTGGTGCCGAGCGACCAGTCGGTGCCGTCGTTCGCGTTGTATCGGGTGCCGATGCCCGCGTCGGGATTGAGGGGCAGGTCGTAGAGCGTCCAGACGGCGCGCGCCGCCTCGCCCGTGGGCCGCGCACGCGTCGCCATCTTCATCGACGATTCGCCCGGACCGCGCGCCCGCGCGAGGTAGGCGGCAAGTTGCTTCTGGTGGCGCTCCATGATCTGGTTGGGTTTTGCGTTCGGCCCTGGATAGACGCCGGTGACCGGCACGACTTTCATCAGGTCGATGATCTTGCTCCAGCCGGCTTCGTCGAAGCGGAATTGCAGCACGTAGCTGGTCGAGTGGCAGCCGGTGCAGTTGTTCATGAAAATCTTCTTGGCGCGGGCGTCGTCGGCGCTCGCCTCGGGCAATGCCGCGACCATCATCTCGCCGGGCAACTGGCGGAAGCGCCGCTCGGGGTCGGTCATCTCCTGCAGCGTGAAATCCGCTCGGCGCTCCGCGGACAGGTCGACGGCGCTTTTGCTCATTTCGAAGCCGAGCGCTTGCGCCCACACGCGGTACTTGCCCGCGGGCAAGGGCGGGAAATAATAATTGCCCGCGGCGTCCGTGTAGACGCTGGTGGCGATGGTGGAGCCCTCCAGCTTGGCCGAGACCGTGACACCTTCGAGCTTCTGGCCGGAACGCGATGTGACCGCGCCGCTCAGCGACTGATCGGCCGCGTGGGCCGCGCTCGCCGCGAGCACGGATGTTGCGCAGGCGAGGAGTGAAGCGAGTACCTTGCTCATCGGGATTCTCCTGGAACAGTTCTCAGATAAGCGATGATGGCGTCGATCTCACTGGGCTTGAGGTAGTACTTGAACGCCGGCATGCGCTCGCTGCCGTTGACGATGAAAACGCGCATGACCTCGTCGTTCCCGCCAGCCGAGGCCTTGTTCAGCGGCGGCCCGTAGGTCTTGACGCCCATCGACGGCTGCAGGTGGCAGATGCCGCACGACTGCGCGAAGATCTGGCGGCCGAGCCGCTGCGTTTCGTCGAGATCGCTTTGCTGCGCTTGAACGGCGGGTGCGGCCGCGGCGAGCGCGAGCAGCAGGGTCGAAGCTCTGTGTTTCATTCCGTTCCCCGCCTTTTGCACGTCGCGGCGATGATCGATGCGGTTTTCATGGTAAGTCCTCCCGTCGAAGCTATTCCGCAAAGCGGCCGCGCGCGTCCGTGACGACACTGTCGGCAAATAACGGTATTCATCTGTCTCTTCCTCCCAGACTCGAGCTCTGACAGTTTAAGGAGAGCGGGGCGGGCATGTTTGCAAGCGTCACAGCGCGGAGAGATAGCGCGCGATGGCGTTGCGTTCGCGCTCGGTCAGCATTTGCATGAATCTCGGCATGTCGAGGTTGTTGGTTCGCTGCTCGGCGGCAAAGGCGCGCATTGCCGCGACCAGATATTCATAGCTGAGCCCGGCCAGCCGCGGGGCCGGCATGCCACCCTGGAAGTTCGGCTGATGACAGGCCTGACACTGGGCGATGCCCTTCGGCGGCAACGGCTGCTTTGCGGGCGCGGGCCGCGCCGGCCACGTCTTGGCCGCGAAATAGACCGCGATCTTGCGCAGATCGTCTTCGGCCAGGCCCTTGGCGATCGGCGACATGACGGCGCTGTTGCGCTCGCCGTTCCGAAAGTCGCGCAGCTGCTTCATGAGGTAGCTCCGTTCCTGACCCCAGATGACAGGAATGGTCTTGGGATCGGCGGGAACGCCTTTGTCGCCATGGCACGCCGCACAGAGCTGCGCCTTCGTCTCGATCTCATCCGCCGCATGCGCCGGCGCGATGCCGACCGCAAGGCCAATCCCCAGTCCGAAAATCCCCGAAAAGAAGCGTGTGAACATGAACATATTCCCCTCTCTTTGTCTGCTGCACGGCAGCGATCACCGCGTATGTAAGCAAAGCCGATCGCCAGCCGCAACGCAAGTGTGGCAGGATGCCGTAGTTTTCATCAGGAGAGCGCTATGCGAGCCAATCTGATGTTGACACTTGCCGCCACCGCCGCCGCCGCCGCGATGGTCTTTCCACCGGCCATCGACGCGGTCCGGGCTGAAGGTCAAGCGGCGCTCACCGGAATCGTCAGCTCCGAAGCCGAAGGCAAGATGGAAGGCGTCGTCGTCACCGCGCGCCGTCCCGGATCGATCGTCCAGGTCAGCGTGACCACGGATGCGGAGGGCCGCTACGGCTTCCCGCGCAACCGCTTGGAACCGGGCGACTACACGCTCAGCATCCGGGCGGTCGGCTACGACATCGACTCCCCGGCCAAGGCGACCGTGGCGAATGGAAAAGCCGCGACGGCCGACATCAAGCTGAGGACGACCAAGAATCTCGCCGGCCAGCTCACCAACGCCGAGTGGATGATGAGCGTCCCCGGCACCGAAGAGCAGAAGGCCGGGCTGCTCGACTGCGTCGGCTGCCACACGCTGGAGCGCGTCGTGCGCTCGACGCACGATTCCGACGAATGGACGCACGTGATCTCCCGCATGAGGGGCTACGGCGCCGTAAGCCAGCCGATCAAGCCCCAACCCATGCTGGATCGGAGGCGTGCGGGAACGCCAGAGCAGTTTCGCAAGCTGGCCGATTATCTCGCGACCATCAACCTGAGCGCCGTCGACCACTGGCCGTACGAATTGAAAACGCTGCCGCGACCCAAGGGCCGCGACACGCGCGCGATCGTCACCCAGTACGACGTGGTGCGGCCGACGAGCGAGCCGCACGACGTGCTGGTCGATAAGGAAGGCAAGGTCTGGTACACGGATTTCGGCGAGATGTTCATCGGCAAGTTCGATCCGAAGACGCTCAAGCTCGTCGAGTATCCGATCCAGAAGTTCAAGGACAAGGCGCCGACCGGCCTGCTCTCCATCGAGTTCGATCGGGACGGCAAGATCTGGTTCGACACGATGTATCAGGGCTCGCTCGGCTGTCTCGATCCGCAGACGGGCAAGATCGCCTATTACCCGCTGCCGCCGGAATACAACGACGACACCGTGCAGCTCAACTTCACGGGGCTGCGCCACGACGTCGACGGCAAGGTCTGGACCAAGAGCGTGGGCACGCAGCACATCTTCAGGCTCGACCTCGCGACCGGCAAATGGGAGCGCTTCCACCCGACCGACTACCTGCCTGAGGGCGCGCCCAAGCACGCGACCATCTACCAGGTGATTTCAGACTCGCAAAACAATCTGTGGATGGCGGAGTTCGTCGCGGGCCACCTCGGCAAGATCGACGCCAAGACGACGAAAGTGACGTGGTACCCGATGCCCACGCCGAACGCCCGCGCCCGCCGCATGAACATCGACGATCAGGACCGCATCACGGTGACCGAATATCGCGGCAACAAGGTCGCCGTGTTCGACACCAGGGCGGAGAAGTTCACCGAATACGAGCTGCCCGCGCGCACGTATCCGTACCGGGCTAATTTCGACAAGAACGGAGAAATCTGGGCGTCGACGATGCACACCGACCGGGTCGTGCGCCTCGATCCCAAGACCGGAACCGCAGTTCAGTACCTGATGCCGTCCGACACCAACATGCGCACGGTGTTCGTCGACAAGTCGACGACGCCGACGACGTTCTGGGTCGGGAGCAACCACGACCACCGGATCGTGAAGGTCGAGCCCCTGGACTGAGCCGCCGCACCGCAGGCCGAGTCTGTCCATGTGCGACCTTCAGGGAAGGCGAAGGACGGGGCCGAGCGCCAAAGAGCCGTCACCCAGGAGGGACAGGACGACCAGGCCGACGATCCAGAACGCCGGATATTCCCAGCCGCCGTCTTTGTTGCTGAATAGCCAGCCGTTCTTCCCATGCACCAGGACGATTGTGCCGGCGATAAGCGGCACGAGGAGCAGTGCTATCCATCGCGTCTCGATGCCAAGAAGCAGGAGCGTTCCGCCTCCGATCTCGGCTGCGATCGTGAGATAGGCGAGAAACCCGGGCACGCCGAGCGATTCGAAGTACTTTGCGGTGCCTGCCGGCGTGAACACTTTGATCTTGAGCCATGCGTGCGCATAGAACATAACGGCTACGGAGACGCGCAGCAGCAGGGCCGCATACGCGGAGAGATCTTGGTTGGTCATTTGTCCTCCCAACTCCAATGCCAATGAGCGACGGTTGAGGCGAGCGCGGCCGGAAGTACCGACCGCGCTCTGATATTACTGCGCCAAGCCGATTTGTTTCATGAAGTCCTGGTTGTCCCAGAACAGCCATTCGTGGTCCATCGTGTCGCCTTTCCAGTGCCCGATGGTGGCCATGCCGATCGCGAAGCGCTTGCCGGTCGGCTGGATGAACTTGCCGTCGCCGGCCGGCATGGGCTTGGTAAACGTGCCCGTCATGACGCCGGTTACGGCAGTCCAGGTGCCCGAGCCGAAGCGGATGGGGTGCACCTTGATCGTGATGTCCGGGGCGAAGACGAAAAGCGCCTTCAGGTCCTCGATGTGCTTCTCGATTCCTTTCGTCTCGTGGCCGTCCGGCCAGGTCACCACGATGTCTTTCGCGTGACTTTCGTGCAGCCGGTCCCACTTCTGGTTGCTGAAGACGTCGAAGTCCAGGGTGTCGAAGACCTTGAGGTTCTTCTCGACCGCTGGCGCCTGCTTCTCGTGAGGCGGAGGCGGCGTCGTGGGGTTCTCCGCAGGCGACTGCCCGAAGGTGATGGTGGTGAAAGCGGCGGCTGCGAGGCCGGCCAAGAGATTGCGATGAATCGGTTTCATGAGTGGTTCCTTTCAAGGGAGGTTACGATACGCGGGAACTTGCTCTCGCTGGCGGCGGGATCATCCTGCAGCCGGCGTTCCCGTAGGGGTCGAGCTGGATGAACGCCGCGTGGTACGAAAAGCAGGGTCCAGCCCGACAGGTTCTCGTGGTCGGCACGCTGCCCGACCCTGAGCCGGAGCCAGGCGAGGTGCGTATCCGGGTCGCTGCATCCGGAATCAATCCGGGTGACGTCAAGAAGCGACAGAACGCTTTCGGCTACGGCATGCCGTTCCCGCGCGTGATTCCCCACAGCGATGGAGCGGGGACCATCGACCGCATCGGGCAAGGCGTCGCGCGCCCGCGAATCGGCGAGCGCGTGTGGTGCTACGGGGCGCAGTCCTATCGCGCGTTCGGCACTGCGGCCGAGTATGTCGTCGTGCCCTCCTCGCAGGCCGTACCTTTGCCGGACGGCGTTCCGTTCGAGCAAGGCGCTTGCCTCGGCATACCGGGCATCACCGCGCATCGAGCGGTTCATGCGGCGGGGCCGGTTGCTGGGCGCACGCTGCTAGTCCAGGGTGGCGCCGGTGCAGTGGGTGTCTGCGCGGTCGGTCTGGCGCGGCTCGCAGGCGCTCGGGTACTCGCTACCGTGCGTTCCGGTGCCGACGCCGCGCTGGCTCGTGCGGCCGGCGCGCACGAGGTCGTCCAGTACGACGGGCGTTCCCGCGACGAAATCATTCGAGAGTTGCGCGCTCTTGCGCCGGGTGGAATGGATCACGTAGTAGAAGTGGCCTTCGGCGCAAATATCGACGTGGATTGCGAAGTTCTGGCGAATGACGGATCGATTGCCGCCTACGCGACGGAGACGGCCACGCCGGCAATCCCATTCTGGCCGCTGGTCTTCAAGAATGTCCGGATCTTCTTTCTCGGCAGCGACGACTTTCCCCAGGCCGCGAAAGCCGCTGCCGCTGAAAGCATCAACGCCATGCTCGCTGGCGGATGGCCGGGATTCGGGATCGGCAAGCGGGTTTCGCTCGCCAACATCGCAGAGGCCCATGAGTATGTCGAGCAGCGCCA
>Ga0209472_1000815_pt1 | contig 18251 bp, 15 predicted proteins | sample GraSoiAngelo_130_FD_185887 | JGI IMG/M metagenome (GOLD analysis project Ga0209472, IMG submission 185887) | Grasslands soil microbial communities from the Angelo Coastal Reserve, California, USA - 14_0929_02_20cm (SPAdes) (version 2) | ecosystem: Environmental > Terrestrial > Soil > Grasslands ...
CCGCCAGCTGCTTCAGGGCGCCCAGGTGCGTCGTCGCCAGGGTGACCGCCCGGCGCCGGGTGAGCGTTTGCAGCACGGCCGTCGCGAGCGCGCCTCCCTCGGCGGGGTCGGTGCCGCTCCCGATCTCGTCGAGGAGCACGAGCGCCCCGGCCCCGGCCCCGTCTCTCTCCAGGATATCGCGCAGGGCGGCGACGTGGGCGGAGAACGTGGAGAGGCTCGCGGCGATCGACTGGCGATCCCCGATGTCGGCGAACACGCCCGTGAACACCGGGAGGGTCGACTGCGGGCCGATCGGCGGGATGATGCCGCTCTGCGCCATGAGGGCGAGCAAGCCCACCGCTTTGATGAGCACCGTCTTGCCGCCGGTGTTCGGGCCCGAGACCAGCACCGTGCACTCATCGGGCGCGAGCACGAGATCGAACGGCACGACGACCTCACTCCCTGGTGAGGCCAGCAGCGGGTGACGACCGTTCCGGATTTCGAGCGGACCCGTGCCGATCGCGGGCGCGAACCCGTTCACCTCCACCGCGTACCGCGCGCGGGCGCACAGGTCGTCGAAGGCGACGCACATCTCCCACGCCGCGGCGATCGCGTCGCGATGGGGGCGCAACAGCTCCGTCAAATCCCGCAGCACCTGCAGGACCTCCCGTTGCTCTTCGACCTCGGCGGCGCGCAGCGCGTTCCCGAGCTCGATGACCTCGGGCGGCTCCAGGAAGACGGTGGCACGGGTCGCCGACTCGTCGTGCACGATGCCTCCGATGCGCGCGCGAGCGGTCGAGCGGACGGGGATCACGTACCGACCCTCCCGCACGGTGACGGCCGCATCGGGCGCGCGCTCCGTGGGATCGAGCCCGGCGAGCATGGCGTCGAGCTTGTGCACCAGGCGCGCGCGCGCCTCTCGCACGGCGCGGCGGGCACGCGCCAGAGCGCGGGATGCGCCGTCCTGCACCTGACCGTCCGCGTCGAGCGAGACGGCGAGCCGCTGCGCGAGCTCGTTCGGGGGCGGATCGACCCGCAGCGCGGCGGTGCGCGGCGCGTCGGCCGCGAGTCGGGCCAGATCGCCCGCGACAATCCGGGCGGCGGCGAGGGCGCCTCCCAGCCGCGCGAGCGCGGCACCTTCGAGCGCGCTCCCCGGCACGCCGAGCAGCTCCAGGGCGGCGGTGATGTCGGGGACAGGCTCGGCGCGAATCGCGTCGTCGGTGAGGAGGAGGGCGGCGAGCTCGGCCACCTGCGCGAGCGCGGCGCGGATGGCGGCGGGATCGGTCGCGGGGGTGCGACGCGTCACGCGGGCGGCGCCGAGCGGCCCGGCGGCGTGCGCCGCCACCCGCTCCAGCGCGGCAGGGAACTCGAGTGTCTCCAGCACGGAGGGCGCGACCCCTCCCCCGACTGTCATACGGCCGCCGCCAGCTCCTCGCGGACGATCTGGTTCACCAGCTTGCCGTCCGCCCGGCCCTTGAACTGAGGCATCACCTGTCCCATGACCTTTCCGAGATCCTTCCCGCCGGCGGCGATCGCCTCCCGCACGGCGCGCCGGATCTCGGCGGCGTCGACCGCGGCGGGCAGAAACTGCTCGAGCGCCTTCGCCTCGCCGAGCTCCAGCTCGGCCCGGTCGGGGCGCCCGGCGGCGGCGTACTGCTCGGCCGCTTCGCGGCGGCGCTTGATGCCGCGGCGCACGACCTCGGCCGCCTCGTCATCGGAGACGGGGTGCTGGAGCTCGAATTCGCGGTTCTTGAGGTCTGCGAGGATGGTGGAGAGGAGGAGCGTGCGCCCTTGATCGCGGTGTTTGCGGGCCTGGTTCATCGCGGCGCGGAGCCGCTCGGGCAAGGTCGCCACGTCAGGCCGGATGCGGGCGCTCGGTCTTGTGGCGCGCCGCGTTCAGCTTGCGCTTGCGTCGCTCGCTCGGCTTTTCGTAATGACGGTGCTTGCGCAAGTCGGACAGGATCCCCGCCTTCTCGCATTTCTTCTTGAAGCGCCTCAGCGCGCGCTCGAAGCTCTCGTCATCGTGAATGACGACTTCCGGCATACCTCTGGGTAACGGTGACGGACAGAAAAACTTAGCCCTGACGATTCGATGGAGCAACCCTGCTACCCCGGTGGCCACGTCATCGGCCGACCGCCGAGGAGGTGCAGGTGCAGATGGAACACCGTTTGTCCGCCGTCGGGGTTCGTATTCACCACGAGGCGGTACCCCCGCTCCGCGATGCCGAGCTCCCGCGCCAGGTCCCGCGCGAAGCCGAGGAGTTTACCGAGCAGGCCCGCGTCCTTCGTCTCGTTGAGGGTGGCCACGTGATGCGTGGGGATCACGAGAACGTGCGTGGGCGCTTGCGGATTGAGGTCCGTGAAGGCCAGCATGCCGTCACCGCGCTTCACGACCGTCGCCGGGATCTCGCCGGCGGCGATGCGGCAAAACACGCAACTCCCGGTCATGTACCTCCATCCCCGAAGGCCTCGTTCACCCCGGGCTTGCGCCCGGGGTCAGTCAGTCACCGCCCGAAGGCCTGTCGCAGCTGCTCCCAGAATTGCTTCCCGGTGTGGCCCTCGGCGGACGGCTTGCTCTCGATCTTCGCGAGCTGCTCGAGCAGGGCGCGCTGCTCCGCGGTCAGCTTGACGGGCGTCCAGACATGCACCCGCACGTGCAGGTCGCCGCGACCCCCTTCTCCCACCCGCGGCAGCCCCTTGCCGCGCAAGCGATACACGGCGCCGGTCTGCGTGCCCGGCTGGATATCGAGGGTCGCGTCCCCATACGGAGTGGGGATCTCGACCGCCGCGCCGAGCGCCGCCTGGCTGAAGGAGACCGGCAGATCGTAGACCAAGTCGTCGCCGTGCCGCTCGAACCGCGGGTCCTCGGCGATGTCGAGTACGGCGATCAAGTCGCCGGCGGGACCGTTGCGCGACCCGGGCACTCCGTGTCCGCGCATGGTGAGGTAGTGATGATCGGCGACGCCCGCGGGGACGTTGATCTCCAGCTCCTTCTCGGCGCGGATGCGTCCGTCCCCCTGACATTTGGCGCACGGCTGTGGGATCACGGTGCCTTCTCCCGCGCAGCCGGGGCACGGCGAGACGGACACGAACTGTCCGAACATGGAGCGCGCGGCGCGCCGCACTTCGCCGGTGCCGGCGCACGTCGCGCAGCTCGTGGCCTTGGTGCCGGGGGCCGCCCCGGTGCCGCCGCACGCGGTGCAGCGCTCCAGGGTCCGGACCTTCACCTTCTTGGTGGTGCCGCTCGCGACCTCGGCGAGACTGAGCTTCAGCGTGACCTTCAGGTCCTGGCCGCGGTGGCGCTCCCGGCGGGCGCGCTCACCGCCGCCGAAGAAGGCGTCGAACCCCCCCAACCCGCCGAAGTCCCGCATGAAGATGTTGAGCGCTTCCGACAGGTCGAAGTGGGTGAACCCCGCCGCGCCCGAGCCCGCCCCGGTCCGCAAGCCCGCCTCGCCGTAGCGGTCGTAAGTGGCGCGCCGCTCGGGGTCGCGCAGGACCTCGTAGGCTTCGGTGATCTCCTTGAACTTCGCCTCGGCGGCGTCCTTCTCCCCCGGCGCGACGCGATCGGGATGATGCTTCATCGCGAGACGGCGATAGGCCTTCTTGATCTCGCCCTCGTCCGCGTCGCGCTTGACCCCCAGGATGCTGTAGTAATCGTGTTTCACTCGAGCAGCTCACCCACGAGACGGCTCGTGTGATCCACGAGCGCCATGATTTTGTCGTACGGCATGCGCGTGGGGCCCATCACCCCGATGACTCCGGCAAGGGGGCCGAGCCGGTAGGAGGCGGTCACCAGCGTGAAGGGAGCGAGTGTCGCGTCCTGGTGCTCGCTGCCAATCGTGATGGTGAGGCCCTGCCCGAGCCGCTTTGCGAGCGCCTCGCGCAGCACGTCCCGGCGCTCGGTCACCTCCAGCAGTCCCTGCAGCCGCTCTTTGGTGGCGAACTCCGGCTGGCCGGCGAGGAGCTGCGCGCTTCCGAGCACGACGCCCCCGCCCGCCCCGGTGGCCGGCACGTCGAACAGGTCGTCCGCTTCCTGGATGAAGATGTTCAGGAGCTCGCTCGAGCCGGCGTCAGGCGCGGCGTCGCGCAGCCGCTCGGACAGCGTCGCGCGGATTTCGCGGAGCCTCAGTCCGGCGAGGCGCTCGTTCAGGACCAGGGCCACCTGCACCACGATCTCGGGCGCGAGGCGCGAGGGCACTTCAACGAAGATGGTGCGCACCAACCCGCTCTTGAGCGTGAGCACCAGCAGGAGCCGGTCGGACCCCGCCTGCAGCAGCTCCAGCCGCTCGAGCACCGCCTCGTCGAGCGTCGGGCCCACCGCCACGCCAAGCTCCTTTGTGAGTACACCGAGCACCTGCGCCGCGCGCTCCAGGATCTGATCCACGGCATTGCGCTCCGCGAGCTCTTCGCGGATCTGATGCGAGTCGGACGCCGACACCTGCGCTAGGCGCATCAGCGAGTTCACGTACACCCGATAGGCGAGATCCGTCGGGATGCGGCCGGCGGACGTGTGGGGGTGGTAGAGATACCCCTTCTCCTCGAGGTCGCTCATCGTGTTGCGAATGGTGGCGGCGGAAAGCGTGAGGCCGAACTTCTTGGCAATAGTCCGACTCCCCGCCGGCTCGGCGGTTTCGACGTAGGTCTCGATGACGGCCTCGAGGACCTGGCGCTCGCGGTCGTTCAGGGATGCTACCATGTCACCCAAGCTGTTACCTACTAACAATTTAGACCGCTCGCCCCGCGCCGGTCAAGTCGCCGACGAGGGCGTCGAGACGGAGCCAGCCCTCGGGGCGGCAAACCAATCGCTGCTCCCTCACTTCCACCCAACCCCGCTCCACCCAGTGGACGGTCGCGGGCGGTAGAGGGCGGTAGCGGGCGGTAAGGGGTAACCCGGCATCGGTGCGCAAGGCGAGATAGAGGCGCTCCAGCTCCTGTTGCTCCTCGGTCAGGACCTCCTCGGCCTCGACCGGCGGCAGTCCGGCGACGACGGCGCGCCGATACGCCTCCCACGCGGCCAGATTCCAGCGACGGACGCGGCCGTCGAACGAATGTGCCGCGGGACCGAGCCCCCAATAGGCGCGACCGGACCAGTACGCCGAGTTGTGGCGTGAACGGTGGCCGTCGCGCTCGGCGTTCGAGACCTCGTAAAAATTATAGCCGCAAGACGCAAGCCGTACGTGAGCAAGTAAGTACTCATCCGCGTATCGCTCGTCGGCGGCGGCGGACGTGGCGCCGCGCGAGATCCAGCGGGCCAGCGGGGTGCGCTCCTCGACGGTCAGCCCATACAGAGAGAGGTGAGCGGGGAGCAGCGAGCAGGCCAGGTCGAGGTCGCGCGCCCAGTCGCGCTCGAGCTCCGCGGGAAGCGCGAAAATGAGATCGAGCGAGATGTTGTCGAACCCCGCGGCCCGGAGCGCCCGCACGGCGTCGCCGATGCGCGTCGCGTCGTGAGCGCGATGCATCCACTTTAAGACGTTGTCGTCGAAGGACTGGGCGCCCAGCGACACGCGATTGATGCCCGCGTTGCGCCAGGCGGTCGCGTGTTCGAGCGTCACGTCTTCCGGATTGGCTTCGATCGTGACTTCGACGGCGTCACGCAGAGACGTAGCACGGAAGGCGTCGAGCACCGACGTAAGGAGGGCGGAGAGCGCCTCGGGAGGCAGCAGCGACGGCGTGCCGCCGCCGAGGTAGATCGTCTCGAGACCGACGTCTTCGGTCTCCCCGGGCTTGCGCCCGGGGTCAGTTGTCCCAAGGAGTTTCAGTTCCTGCAGCACCGCGTCTACATACTCCCGCGCCGGGATACGCTTGCGCACCGCGATGGAGAAGTCGCAGTAGGAGCAGCGCCGCCGGCAGAAGGGGACGTGCAAATAGACATGCCGCACCACGGAAACTTAACGCGGAAGTTGGAAGGCGGAACGCGAAACAGCAGTGGAAGGTCGCTCGCTGCAGCCGCGCTCGGATTTCTGTTCCGCGTTCCGCGTTCGCACCTCCGCGTTCAAGCGAGCCCAAACACCATCCCCGGCTCCTGCTTCACCACCCCCCGCAGCTCGAGCTCCGTCAGCGCGGTCAGCACCGCGCTCGTGTCGGCCCCCGCACTAGAAACGAGTACGTCCACGTGCTTGGGTTCTGCCGCCATGGCGTCCCACAAGCTGCGCTGCAGATCGCTCAGGTCGGGTGGCCGACCCCGGGGCGGTGCCCCGGGGCTAGTCGAACCCGCCAGCGTGGGTTCGGCCGTTCCAGGTAACCCCAGCTCCTCGAGGATGTCTCTCGGCGCGAGCGCCGGCTTCGCGCCCTGCTGGATCAGCTTGTTGCAGCCGAGGGAGGTGGGGCTCGTGATCGGCCCGGGCACGGCGAGGACGGCGCGCCCCTGGTCGAGCGCGCAGTCGGCCGTGATCAGCGCGCCCGACCCGGGCGCCGCTTCGATTACCACCGTCACCCCGGCGAGTCCGGAGATGAGGCGATTGCGCCGAGGAAACGCGCCGGCGTGGGGGCGCTCCCCCGGCGGCAGCTCGCTGACGAGGCAGCCGCGGGCGACCATGCGCTCGTACAGCACGCGGTTCACGGCAGGGTAGATCACGCCGAATCCGTTCCCGAGGATCCCCACTGAGGCGCCGCCGGCGTCCAGGGCGGCCACATGCGCGATCGCGTCGATGCCGCGCGCCATCCCGCTCACCACGACCACGCCCGCCCCGGCGACGCCCGCGGCGAGGAGGCACGCCGCAGCGGCGCCGTAAGGCGAGTGGTCGCGGCTGCCCACGATTCCCGCCGCCGGGCGGGCGAGCAGTGCCGCGTTACCCCAGACGAAGAGCAGTGCAGGCGGATCGGGGACGTCGCGCAGCAGCGGCGGAAAGGTGGGGTCGTCGGGAAGCAGCACGCAGGCGCCGAGGCGATCCAGCTCGTCGAGAATCTCATGGCCCGACTGGGGGGAGCCGGCGCGGATCGCCGTGGCGGCGGCGCGGCTGAAGCCGGGGAGCGCGGCGATGGCGCCGTGTGGCGCGCCCAACGCGGCCGCCGCGCTCTCGAACGCCGCCACGAGGGTACGCAGCCGCGCGGCCCCGATCCCCGGGACCTGCGCCAGCGCCAGGTACGCCGCTACCTCGTCGCGACTCCGATCCGGAGCGATTGCCATAGGGTCTCGAGCAGCTCCGGCACGCCCGCACCCGTCACGGCCGAGATTGCGACCACCGGGGCGCCGGCCTGGGTGCGGATCGCGGGGAGCCCTAAAGGAGTCCCGGGGAGCAGGTCGAGCTTCGTGAGCACGACGATGTGCGGCTTCGATGCGAGCTCGGGTGAATACGACGCCGCTTCCCGCAACAACAGCTCGTAGGTTGCCTGTGGGTCCGGACTGTCCACCGGCACGAGCACGGCGACGACCCGGGTACGCTCCACGTGCTGCAGGAACCTGATGCCCAACCCCTTCCCCAGGTGCGCGCCTTCGATGATGCCGGGAATGTCCGCGGCCACGAAGGTCCGGTGGTCGGACAACGCGACCACGCCGAGGTGCGGCTCGAGCGTCGTGAAGGGGTAGTCGGCGACCTTCGGGCGCGCGGCGGAAATCACGGAGAGCAGCGTGCTCTTCCCCGCGTTCGGCTCGCCCAGGAGGCCGACGTCGGCGATCAGCTTGAGCACCAGCTCGAGCCGGCGTTCTTCGCCGTACTCGCCGGGCTCCCACTCGCGCGGGCTGCGATGGGTCGGGGTGGCGAAGCGTGCGTTGCCGCGCCCGCCGCGCCCGCCCTTCGCGACGACCAGCGTGTCTCCGGCCGCGAGCGCCTCGCCGATGAGCTCGCCGGTCGCGGCGTCGCGCACCTCGGTGCCGGGGGGCACGGGGAGGGAGAGGTCGGCCCCCGACTTTCCAGTCATGTTCTTGCCCTTGCCGTGCTGCCCCCGTTCCGCCTTCCACTGGGTGCGGTAGCGGTAGTCGAGGAGGGTCGCGAGGTTCGGGTCGGCGCGCACGAAGACACTGCCGCCCGCGCCGCCATCCCCGCCGTCGGGACCGCCTTTCGGGACGAACTTTTCGCGGCGGAAGGAGCTGGCTCCCGCACCCCCCGCGCCAGCAATCACGTGGACGAGAGCGCGGTCTATGAACACGAGGACGAACGCGGAACGCGGAACGCGGAATGCGGAATGGATCGGGGAGTTCGGCGCGCGGTACGGATTGACGAGACGGCGATCGCGACGAGCTGCCCCGCCTCATCTCGCAATGAGCCTACCCGGTCGGCGTCAGCGAACCCTCGTGCCGCGACGAGATCGAGCCAGAACTGCGCCTCATCTGCCTCCTCCTCGACTATCCCCATTTTCGCAGCAAACTCCCTTCGTGACCTGGCTCGGCAGGCAGAGCGGTAGTTTGCTCCCACTGCGGTACCAGCACGAAGGAGCTGATTGCCTATAACGTCGGCGGCTCGACCGCGAGGAAGGTCTTCGACTAACCGAATGACGGCCAATGCGAAGAGCCGGGTACGAGCCTTCAGGCCGTCTCCGCGGCACGACCTCTCACTGACGTTCCGCATTCCGAATTCCGCATTCCGCATTAGAGCCTCCGACCCTTCACATCCGCCCACTGCTCCCGGGCGCTCCGTCGCCGCTCCGCATCCAGATCTCCATCCACCAACCCCAGCACCGCTTCTATCTCTTCGCCCGCCGCCCCCGTGTTCAGCGCGCCCCGCAAGTGCGAGTGCAGCTGGTCGGCGGTGCCGAGCACGGCGGTCGTCGCTACCGTGCAGAGCTCGCGCCGCTTGAGATCGAGGCCCGGCCGCCCGATCACCTTGCCGTAGGCATCCACCAGCACCAGGTCCTCGAGCGCCGGATGCAGCGCACGCAGGTTCACGAGCAGCTTGTGATACGCCCGCCCGTACACCTCGCGGCACACCGCCGCCCCGCGCGTCGCCCACGACTGCCAATCCGCGTGCGCCAGGTCCTCCGCACCGTCGCCCTCGACCGGCGCCGGCCCGCCGACGCGACGCCACGCGCCGAACGCCACCAGCGCCAGCGGGTAGCCGACGACGAGCATGCTCTGCAACAGCAGCTCCTCGATCCACAGCCCCGGAACCCGCGCTTCGCGCGCGGCGGCGAGCCGCGCGTCGAGCTCCGGGACCTTGCCCGTCGCCACCGCCGCGGCTACGCGGACCAGCGCCGCGGTGGGGGAATCGAGCCGCGGGACCTTCCGTTCCCTCATTGTACCGCTCCCCCCTTCCCTCCCGCGCATCCTTTCATTGCTCTAATCCTCCTTTTACACGCAGCTCCCCCACCGTCTCGCCGCGGGTGTTCACACTGGGTCGAGCCGTGAGCGAGGGCGGACGGGGCCGGAGGCCCAGCTCCTCGAGCACGGCCGCGATGGCGAGCGCGGAGGCGATCGCGTGTCCATCGGTCACCTTTAACGCGACGCCGAGTCCTGGCTGTGTCAGCAACGCGCAGTACACGCCCTCGGCCCCGACCTTGGCAATCACGCGCCCGGGGTGCGCCCGCATCAGCTCGGTACAGGGCCGACCTTCACCGGCGATGAGGTCGGGGTGGCGGATCATGGCTTCGACAACGCGGAACGCGGAAGTGGGAACGCGGAACTGTCGGGCAGGGTCGTTCGCGCCCTGAAGGTCTCGCTGCTGTTCCGCGTTCCGCGTTCCACGTTCCGCGTTTGCCAGCCTCGCATACGCCCACGCCATGTTCCTGAGCGGGAGCCCGTAGCACACGACCCCGCACCCGTCCACGGCCGTCTTGATGTCGCCGACCGGGACTTCCGTCCAGCGACCCACCGCCGCCAGGCAGCGTTGCTGCACGGGATGCTCCAGGCGCGTGTAGAACGCGGTGGGCCAGCCGTGGTGGCGCGCCAGCGCGAGCATGCCGGCGTGCTTCCCCGAGCAGTTCGAATAGACGGCCGTGAGCCGCAAGCCCCGAGCGTGGTAGTCTTGCGCCACGTTCTCGGATAGCGGCGGGTGCGGGCCGCACAGCAGGTCACGCTCCGAGCATCCGATCTTGCCGAGCAGCTCGCGCACCTGGGCTACCTGTCCCGGCTCGCTCGAGTGCGACGCGCACGCCAGCGCCAGGTCCTGGCTCGTGAGGCCGAACCGCTCGGCCGCACCGTCCTCGACGAGCGGCAGCGCCTGGAACGGCTTCGCCGCCGACCGCCAAAACGTCACCAGCTCGGGGTCGCCGGCCCGCGCCACGATGCCTCCCGTCGAGTCCACGACGGCGACGTGGACGTCGTGAACCGCCTCGACCACCCCACCGCGAAGCTGCTCAACGCGCATCGCTACCCTCCCGCCCCCTACCCCGCCCGGGTCGCTTCCCGTTTCCCGCTGTAAGCGATAAGGTGATCCCGAGGAGTACCAGAACTCCGCCCGCCAGCGCCATCGCCCGCGGGGCTTCGTGAATAGCGGGGATGAGCCAGGCGAGCACCGTCGCCCCTACCGGCTCTCCCAGTGCGGCGACGTTCACGGTCGTGGCGCGGAAGTGCCGGAGGGCGTAGTTCATCCCGGTGTGTCCGACCAGCATGGGTCCCGCCGCCATGGCCGCGAACACCGCCCAATCGCGTCCCGCGAATCCTACCAGCGGGGTGCGGCGGGCGAGGGCGAGCAGCGCGAGTGCCGCGGCGGCCACGGCGTACACGCCGGTCGCGTAGCGCCAGATCCCGACCGTTTGGCGAACGCGCCGCCCGATCACGTAGTAGCCCGCGCCGGTGACGGCGCCGAGCAGGGCGAGGACGTCACCGCCAAACGCGCCGAGCGAGAGCCGCGCGTCGCCCAGACCGATGAGGCTCGCCCCGATCACGGCGAGCACGATGCCCCAGGCTTCCGTACGCGTCGGGTGCTCGCGCAGCCATACGGCCGCGAAACCCCAGGCGAAAACGGACTTGAGCGACACGAGGACGACCGAGCTGGCGACCGCAGTGAAACGGAGTGACGCAATCCAGGACCAGAAATGCAGCGCCAGGAGTAAACCTGACAGCGTCATCAAAGGGAGCGGGGAGCCGGGAGCAGGGAGCGGTGTTACCGGCGAAATCCTGCTCCCCGCTCCCGGCTCCCTGCTCCCTTCCAACACCGCCAGCCCACCGGTCACCGGGAGGACCAGCACCAGCCTCCAGAACGCGATCGCCAGCGCCGGCGCGGCGGCGAACCGTACGATGGGTCCGGCGTATGTGGTGGCGAGCACCGCCACGATGAGCACCAGCAGGGGAGACATGGGCGCGTGAAAATAGCTGGTTGCCCCGGTAACCGTATGCGTCCAAATTGCCCGCTCCATCGGAGGCACCACCTGTGACCATCCCCACCCCCGACCCTCGCCTCACCCGCGACCACCTCGAGCAGGTGTTCGCGAAGATGGCGGCCCGGCGGGTCGTCGTCGTGGGTGATGCGATGCTCGACATCTATCTCGCCGGCGACGCGGAGCGCATCTCGCCCGAAGCGCCCGTCCCGGTGGTGACGGTGCACACGCGGCGCGCCGCGCTGGGGGGCGCAGCCAACGTGGCCGCCAACGTGGCGGCGATCGGGGCCGAGTGCCGGCTGGTCGCCGTGATCGGCGACGATGCGCGGGGCGACTCGCTGCGCGCCGAGCTGGCGCAGAACCGGCTCCCCGACCGCCACATCGTCGTGGCCGCCGCGCGGCCCACGACCTCCAAGACACGGGTCACCGCGCGCGGCCAGCAGGTCGTGCGGATCGACGAAGAAGTGGAGGACCCGATCGCGCCGCGCGCCGAAAACCAGCTGCTCGGCCAGCTCGACGCGGCCATGGCGGACGCCGATGCGGTGCTCATCGAGGACTACAACAAGGGCACGCTCACGCCGGGCGTGATCGAGCGGGCCATGATCCTCGCCAAGAAGCGCGGCATTCCGGTCGTCGTGGACCCCAAGTTCAAGCACTTCTTCGCCTACCGGGGCGCGGCGCTGTTCAAGCCCAACCGCCGCGAGCTCGAGCAGGCGATGGGCGCAACCCTCGACCTCGCGCACCCGGACGCCCTCCCCACGTCGCTCGACAAGCTCGGCGTCGACAATCTGCTGCTCACGCTCGGCGCCGAGGGCATGGTGCTCGTCACCAGGGACCGGCAGCTCACCCGCATTCCGACCATGGCTCGAGAGGTGTTCGATGTCTCGGGCGCCGGAGACACCGTGACGGCGTGGGTGGGGACGGCGCTCGCGGCGGGCGCGTCGGTACGAGAGGCGGCGCAGGTGGCGAACTACGCCGCCGGCGTGGAGGTCGGGAAATCGGGCGTCGCCACCGTATCGCCCTCGGAGGTACTGGCGATGCATGAGGCGCACTATGACCAGCTGGGAAAACTGAGAAGGGGAGGGCTTCTGTGACCTGGGAGCAGGGAGCAGAGAGCAGAGAGCAGAGAGCAGGAGATGCCGTGGAGCGTCCCGCTCCCTGCTCCCGGCTCCCTGCTCCCTCTTAGTGCCAGCTCAGCCCGACGCCGATCACCAGCCCGTCCACGGTCTCGCGTCGCTGGTAGGTTGGCGCCACGAGCACCGCGTGATCGATCCGGTAACCCACCCGACCCTCGAGCGGCCCTCGCGCCAGCCGGATGATCATCCCGGCCTCGCCGCCCTGTCCGTGGTCGAATGATTCGGGGACGTTGACGTCGGCCCCCAACACGCGCCAGAGCTCGGCGTAACCCCGCACCGCCGAGCCGACGAACGCGGTCGCTGCGCGCGCCCGCAGCTCCCAGAACAGCCACCGCTCCGTGCTCGCGGTCAGGCTGTACGCACGCGCGTGCGGTCCGGTCTCGAGCGTCAGCCAGTCGAGCGCGCGAACGCCGAGCAGCAGCGTGCCTTCGACCAGCGGGCGAGATGCCCCGAACGGGCCGTCCGCATTGAGCGTCCCTTGCAGATAGCTCGCGGTCAGCTTGAGCCGGCCGAGCGCCAGTGCCCCCTGTCCCAGGAACGCGGGGCCGGCCCCAATGAACGGGTTCTGGCCCTGGCTGCGCACCCGTGTCGAGATGAGCGATGCGCTCACGGTGGGGCTGAGCATTTGCGCCCGAGCCTCCCCGGCGGCGAGCACCGCGGCCACGAGCGCGAGGCAAACCAGGCGGAGGTTCATGGTCCGCGCGGCTGGATGGTGGTCGGGTCACCGGTCCGGACCACGACTCGGACGTCCCGGCGCCGGCGGACGTTCTCCGCCGTGGTGCTGGCCACTCGCTGCTGCCACGCATCCCGCAGCGCCTGGTTGGCGCGGACGTTGGCCGTGAGCGGTCGGCCGGGCCGATGCAGCACGTAGCCGACCAGGCCGGCGAGGCCGATCGTCCCGGCGACGGCGATGCGGGGCCCGCTCCGAGCGTCCGTGCCCCCGACGACCGCGGGGAGCAGCGCCACGACGCCCGACAGGAGCGCGCCGCCCATCACGGCCCGCATCGCCGCGCCGCTCCTCGCCCGCTCGGGCAGGAGTTGGGCATCGGCGGGCGGGAGGGGCAACGGGAGCGTATCCGGTCGAGACAAGCTGAGGCCGAGTGGCACCTGGACGATGCCCGTGAGCTCCCCGGTCGGCGCCCGGGAGGCCACGCGCAGCACGACGCGGTTGATGGACGGCAGCGCGCCCGCGGCGTCCAGGCCGTCCCATTGCACGTTGAGGCTGTCCCCGATCGGGCCGGAATAGAGCGGGCGAAACGGCGCGCCGTCTTCGTACCGCAGCGTCACGTCCACCAGCTGGAACGAGCTGGCGATGATCCACATGCCGAAGGCGCCGGGGCCCGGCACGATCGTCGTGTCCCGTGGCATCGCGACGGCCACGGTCTTGGTCTGCAGGCGCACGCCGTCGAACAGGCTCGTCACTTCGGGCGGAAAGACGAGTCGGCTCGGACGATAGCGAGGGTCGAGCATCACGAGCCGTCGGAACACGGCGGCAGCAGAGTCCCGCCGCCCGCGGAACAGGTCGGCGGCGCCCAGGTACACCAGCCCCTCGCTGCGCGCGGCGATCGGCGCACCGGCCGCGCTCACCTTGGCGAGATCGCGTCGCAGCAGCCACGCGGCCAGATCGAACTCGAGGTTCTTGTAGGCGCGCACGCCCGTGGCGAAGAGAGTGTCGGACGACTGTGCCCGCAGGGCGTCGGGCGCGGCGCCCAGCGCCCACGCGAGCGCGCACAGCCGCGCGACGTGACGGGCCCCCCTCAAGGCTTGATCTCCTGCAGCACGATGTCGGTGATGCGGAGCTCCTGGCCGGCTGCGACTTGGATCGCGAGCTCGTAGGGCCGGAAGCCATCTCGCACGACGCGCAACCGGTGCGCCCCGGGGGCGACCGGCACGTCGGCCCGCGGCGTGTTTCCGATGAGCTCGCCGTCCACGTACACCTGACCCCACGGCGACGAGTTGATGAACAGCCGGCCAGGCGACGCCGGCGCGGCGCGGGCGGCGGCTCTGGGCTGCGGGCGGGCCCGGCGAGGTGGCGGGCTGGTCGGCCGGCGCACCGGCGCCGGAGTTGGGGCGGGGGCCGTTGGGGCCGGTGCCGGCGGCGTGGGCGCGGCGGTGTCGAGCGGCAGAGCGGCCGTGTCGGGGAGGACAAAGGAGTCCGCGGGAGCCGGCACGTACCCCCCACCGGCGCCGAGCGTGGAGTCACGCGACCCGGAGCTCAAGAGCCACGGCGCCGCGACCGCGCCGAGCACCACGAGCGTCACCACGCCGGCAGGAAGCCAACGCAATCTGGTGGGAAGCCAATGCCATCTGGAGGGCGGCGGCGGATAACTCGGGTCGTCCTCGTCCTTGTCCTCGTCGTCGTCTTCGAACACCTGCGGGAGCGAGCCGCTCGGCGACCGTGAGGCGAAACCGCTCAGCGCGGCGGCGAAATCGTGCACGCTCGGGAACCGCGCCTCGGGCGTGGCGTGGAGCGCGCGCTCGATCGCCCCGGCAATCTCCGGCGGGATCCGGGCGCGGGTCTTGGAGAGACAGGTCTGCAACAGGGCTGCAAGGGAATATTGGTCCGCCTCGGGACCGGACCTGCCCTCGGAGATCTGCTCGGGCGCGCGGTACGGCTCCCGCCGCGCCTTCCCACCGTCCCCGGGGAGCGCGCCGTGCCGCTCCAGCACCCACGGAATCCAGAAGTCCGTCACATGGGCGTCGCCGGCGGCGTCGATGAGGACGTTGGCAGGCGTCAGGCCGGCGTGGACGACTCCGAGCCGGTGCGCGGCCTCGAGGGCGATCGCGACCTGACCCACGAGCCGGCGCGCGACCGCGGGCTCCATTGGAGTGCTCGAGCGCAGCGCCTCGGTCAGCGACCGGCCTTCGACGTACTCCATCGAACACCAGAAGAAGCGATCCGTCGCGCCGACACTGTACAGGGGCACGATGTGAGGGTGGTCGAGGGCCGCCACCAGGGCGGCGGCTCGATGGAACGCCTCCTCGGTTTCGGGGCCTGCCCCGGCCCCGGGAGCGCGCGGGATCACCTTCAGCGCAACCGGCTGATTGAACTCCAGGTCACGTGCGAGGCACACCAGAGACGCGGGTCCACGCCGGTGGACGGTCTCGAGCTCGAACAGACCGCGCAGATCGTCGCGCGCTGCGGCATCCACCGGGTCGCGTCCCGAGGAGGGTGTATCGATCGACGTCATGGGACTGCCAGCGTGAGCACGGTAAAGGGCTCGCTCTCAGCCCCGGTCGGGCCGTCTGCGGTCGCTCGGAGCGTGTACCCGACACCGAGCTGATCGATCGTTAGGTCGCTGAAGGTAGCCACTCCGGCGATCGCTGGAACCAACGTCGTGCCGCCCAGGTGGGCGCCCAGCAGGCTCGGATCATTCGCGATCGCCATTGACACGTTGCCCCCGAACCCAGTGGCGGCATTCCGAAACTGGTCTCGCGCGGATACGACGACGGGCGCGAGGACGCCTCCCTGTACGTCGGCCGGCTGGGTTGTGAACGCGAGCTGGGCAGCCGCCGCCGGATCCACGGTCACGCTCGGCTTGTTATCGAGGGTCACCGACCCTACCGTGGCGGTGATGGTCTTCGTTCCCGCCACTGTGGAGCTCAAGGTCCCCGTCATGACGCCATCGCTGCCGGTCGTCCCGGACGGCGTCAGGGTGTTACCCGCCCCCGTCGCCGCAAGCGTTACCGTCGCGCCGCTCAACGAGTTCCCGACCTGGTCCCGCACGGTCACCATGATGGTGGAGGCGCTCTCCCCGTTGCTCGCCATGATCGGGGTTGAGGGCGCGCTCACGGATGATTGACTCGAGCTCGGCGTGCCGGCCGTGCCGGTCGCCGTGAAGAGCACCGGATTGCCGTTGATCCCGTCGGGCCCCGCGGTCGCGGTGAGGGTGTTCACTCCGACGAGCGTGTTGAGGGTCCAGGAGTTCACCGTTGCGGTCCCGTCACCTCCAGTCGCGATCGGCAACGTGGGGTCTACCGTCCCACTGTTCGGGCCTGTCGCGAACGTCACCTCGACACCTGCCACCGGGTTGCCGCTCGCGTCCCTGACAATCACCGACGGCGGTGAGGCTACTGGGGTACCTGCGGGGGCTGACTGCGTGGTCGGGCTGTTATTCCCAATCGACGCCGCTGGGCCAGCGGTGAGTGTGATGGTGCCGGATCCAATGCTCGAGAGCCCCGTAGCTCCGAAGCTCAGCGTGTAGTCCCCCACCGGCCCGCTGATGGCGAGGCCACTGAATGTCGCGGCCCCCGTCGCCCCCGTCGTGGCTGTGGCGTTGCTGAGTGTCGCCCCGCCCGGGCCCGACGCGATCGTCGCCGTTACCGTCACCATGGCCTCGCTCACGGCGTTGCCCGCGCCATCCCGCAGCTGCACCACCGGCTGCTGAGCGAACGCCACCCCGCTCCGCGCCGTCGCCGACGGCTGGGTCGTCAGGGTCAGCTGGGTGGCCTCGCCCGCGGTGATCGTAATCGCGTTCGACTCGACGCTCGCGAGCCCCGTGGCGCTGAAGACCAGGGTCCGGTCGCCCGCCGTGCCGGTGATCTCCAGATTGGTGAAGGTCGCCACCCCGCTGCCGTTCGTTGTGGCGCTGAGCGTCCCGCCCAACGTCCCACCGCCCGTGGCGATTGCCGCCGTTACACTGACTTCCGACTGGCTCACCGGGTTGCCACTCGCATCCCGGAGCTGGATCACCGGCTGCTGCGCGAAGGGCACGCCGCTCTGCGCGGTACTCGACGGCTCGGTCGTCACCGTCAACTGGGTGGCCGCCCCGGCGGTGATCGTGACCGTGGCGGAGTTGACGCTCGTGAGCCCGGTCGCCGAGAAGCTCAGGGTCCGGTCCCCGGCGGTCCCGGTGATCGCGAGATTCGTGAAGGTCGCCACGCCGGTCTCGGTGGTCGTGGCGGTCAGGGTGCCGCCGAGTGTCCCGCCGCCCGTCGCGATTGCCGCGGTCACCGTCACGCCAGCTTGACTCACGGGGTTGCCGCTCGCATCCCGGACCTGAATCACCGGCTGCTGCGCGAAGGCGACCCCACTCTGCGCGGTACTCGACGGCTCGGTCGTCACCGTCAACTGGGTCGCGGTCCCGGCGGTGAGCGTGACCGTGGCGGAGTTGACGCCCGTGAGCCCGGTCGCCGAGAAGCTCAGAGTGCGGTCCCCCGCGGCGCCGCTGATCGCCAGATCGGTGAAGGTCGCCACGCCGGTCCCGGTGGTTGTGGCGCTGAGCGTCCCGCCCAACGTCCCACCGCCCGTCGCGATCGCCGCGGTCACCGTGACGCCCCCTTGGCTCACCGGATTGCCGCTCGCATCCCGGATCTGAATCACCGGCTGCTGCGCGAAGGGCACGCCGCTCTGCGCGGTACTCGACGGCTCGGTCGTCACCGTCAACTGGGTGGCCGCCCCGGCGGTGATCGTGACCGTGGCGGAGTTGACGCCCGTGAGCCCGGTTGCCGAGAAGCTCAGGGTCCGGTCCCCGGCGGTCCCGGTGATCGCGAGATTCGTGAAGGTCGCCACGCCGGTCCCGGTGGTCGTCGCGGTCAGGGTGCCGCCGAGCGTCCCGCCGCCCGTCGCGATCGCCGCGGTCACCGTCACGCCGGATTGATTCACCGGGTTGCCACTCGCATCCCGGACCTGAATCACCGGCTGCTGCGCGAAGGGCACCCCGCTCTGCGCGGTACTCGACGGCTCGGTCGTCACGGTCAACTGGGTCGCGGTCCCGGCGGTGAGCGTGACCGTGGCGGAGTTGACGCCCGTGAGCCCGGTCGCGGAGAAGCTCAGGGTCCGGTCCCCGGCAGCCCCCGTGATCGCGAGATTGGTGAAGGTCGCCACGCCGGTCTCGGTGGTCGTGGCGGTCAGGGTGCCGCCGAGCGTCCCGCCGCCCGTCGCGATCGCCACGGTCACCGTCACGCCGGATTGATTCACCGGGTTGCCGCTCGCATCCCGGACCT
>Ga0209472_1000820_pt1 | contig 18201 bp, 14 predicted proteins | sample GraSoiAngelo_130_FD_185887 | JGI IMG/M metagenome (GOLD analysis project Ga0209472, IMG submission 185887) | Grasslands soil microbial communities from the Angelo Coastal Reserve, California, USA - 14_0929_02_20cm (SPAdes) (version 2) | ecosystem: Environmental > Terrestrial > Soil > Grasslands ...
CCCTCGGCGGCGTCGAGCACAGCCCGCGCTAGCGCTTCGAGCATGCTGACAATGGCGACTCGGAACGAGCCGTGGACTGGCCATGTGTGCCGGGCTTTGCTGATGAGGTGGCCTGTGGACGCCGCATCGGGAGGGGCTGATGCAGATGGTTTGGAGATCGTTGTATGTATGCTGAATTACAGATCTCGATGACCTGAGCCTGGGCGGGCATAAAGAATATGCGGAGTGCAATTCATAAGGCGGCGTACCGAATCGGGCGCAAGCTCTATATGTCAGGACACATGGATCTCCCTAACCGTCCCGCCACCAACGGCGAGTACTGGTTGGTGGATCAAATGCTACCGCTCGTTCCGCCGGACTCACTGGTTCTGGACATCGGCGCGTACGAGGGCGAGTGGACTGCCTACGTTCTGCGCGCCGCTTCAGTTTTGGGCAGATCATTACACCTGATCGCCTTCGAGCCCTCCACGACCACCAGATCGATGCTGGCAAACCGGTTCGCTCATGAGCAACGGGTCGAAGTCCTCGGCACAGCCCTCTCCGCCGAGAGCGGTCATGCTTTCTTCTACGCCAACTTCGCGGGCTCAGGGACCAGCTCTCTGCATGCGGCTTCCGGTAATCAGCAGGAGCGCGTGGCGGTAACGACTTTGGACGACTTCCTCGGCCAGCGCCAGGTGCGTCAAATTGCCTTTGCCAAGATCGACGTAGAAGGATCCGACGCTCTCGTTCTGAAGGGTGCGAGGCGAACTCTGGCTGCTGGGCAGATCGAACTTCTGCAGTTCGAATACAATTGGCGATGGTTGTTGAATTCGATGTCTTTGCATGCTGTGTTCGACATGGTCGACGGTATGCCATACCGCGTCGGCAAGCTGGCGGGCCGCAAACTGCTGCTTTTCGAGCGATGGCATTTCGAGATGGACAGGTTCTTTGAAAGCAACTACGTCCTTGTTCTCAGGGGCGGGATGTTCGATTCCATAGGGCTGCCGGCGTGGTTTGACGAATCCAACGTTCTACGCTGGTAGATGGTCGGCCGGCTCGTGATAGTGAGTTGCACGCTCTAGGCCGCATGTCAATTCTTCGGCACTCAGCCTGGTCTGCCGCCGCGGCCATTGTCCTGACGGGATCCAGGTTCGTAGTAGTGGCCATTCTCGCGCGGCGATTGTCCCAAGGCGCTTTGGGGCAGTACGCATATGCCCAGTGGCTTGTTGACATCTCCTTTTTGTTCTGTTCGCTGGGAGTGACCGGCGCCATCTCGCGCTTCGCCGCGCAGTACAGTCATGCCCCGCTTCTGCTGTCGGGTCTTTTTCGGCGGTGGTGGCCACTCGCGCTTGGTCTCTCTTTTCTAACCGGCCTCGTCGTCTTGTGTGGTGCCTGGGCGTCCAGACTTGCGATGTTCCCTGACGACGCACCTTCGTTACTCGTGTGGGCGACAGCAAGTGCATTGTGGAGTATGCAAACTGCGGCGCTCGCTGGGCTCAAGCGCTTTGATCTGATATTCCGTGCTAACACTATCGCCGCCGCCGTGATGCTTGCAGGTACGGCCTTGCTTCCAAGCGCCGCGGATATCGCGGACGTTATCAAGGTAATGGCCCTTGCCTGCATTTTGGCGGCCACGGTGGGTATTTCTACAACCAAGACGTTTCTACGCTTAGGGAACGCAGATATCGATCCGTCTTTGTGGCGCGTCGTGAAAACGTACGCGGGAAATACGTGGATCTCTTCCCTGATCGCCAGTTTGGTGTGGTCCCGAGGCGAGTTTCCGATGATCAAGTCTGTGCTTGGAGATCTGGCAGTGGCGCAATACGCGGTTGCCATAACTACCTATGGGGCGGCGATGCAAGGAGTAATGCTTGGGCTCGGCGGTGTCGGCGCCCATTTGACCAGTCTCTGGGGTCAAGGCCGGAAAGAAGAGGCTCTCTGCTTGAGTCGATCAGTCATGGACCTGCAGCTTACGGTAATTGGCTCCGGCGCCCTTGCATTACTCGTGTTCGGAGACCAGCTTGTTGAGTTCGTATATTCAGCGTCCTATGCTGCCGCGGCGCCTTCCTTGCGCGTACTCACTCTCGGCCTCTTGTCTTTGTCGCTCGCCACGCAGTCCCTGTTATTGCAGATTGAGACCAATGCGAGTTTCAATAGAAACTCGTTGCTCGTGGGCGTGGCGCTACTTTACCTCTTGGTAGCGGCGCTGATTTATGACTGGGGAATTCTCGGGGCAGCGGTTGCACGATCTGGCGCAATGATCTTCATTGCGATGGCGACTCTAATTTGGTCGGTCAAGGTACTCGGTTCGCGATCCGTGTCATTCGCGAACATGGCGGTAGTTGCCTGCGTATTGATTGCTGTCTTTTCGATACAGATGCGTGTTGGCTCTCTCGGTTTGATGGAACGAGTCATATTGTTTCTTATTTCAAGCGGTGGTCTTCTGTTGGCACTGCGAGACCAAAACGGCGAACAGATTCTGCGGGCAGGCTATCGGTGGCTCGTTCGAAAAAAGGTCTAGCGCATGTGGATAATAGCGGCACCAGGTTGATGGATCTTTCGGCGGGAAGAACGCGGGCAGCCATCCTGAAGATGAAAGTCGAACGCGCGTCTGGCCGGTTTGCCAGGAATCGGTGGATGGCGCTGGGGTCGGCTTTTTTTTTGTATGGAGTGATTGCGTGGCTCTTGTCGGAGGAAGCCCGTCGGGGCGACTGGTGGCTTCACGGGGCGTGGTGTATTGGCGGCGTCGGGCTGGCGGCGCCTGTGTTACTCAAGACAATACAAAAGGGTTTTGGGATGGTCCTTCGGGACCATCTGTTTATGTTCACGGGCTCATTCGCATTATATTTTTTGATCGGCGCCAGCTTCATGACCTTCGGGCCGTCTGACGAGATAGCTGGCAGCCTGCGTGACTATTATGTCGATGCGCCGATGGGCCTGAAGACTGATGCCCTGAACGCGATCGGTTTTGGGATTGCATTGATCGTGGCGGCGATTAGCCCACGCGGATGGAGCTATCGCTCGGCAGGGCGGATCGCGCGCCCGGCCTCGCACATCCGTCCGGCTGTCGCGATCCTGTGGCTGATGGTTTTTGGTTTGGTAGCGCTTCTTTATACGCTGACCTACGACTTCGGATTCCGTGAAGGCGTGGTACCGGGAGTGGTCCGGGCCGCCTCGTATTTCTTATTTGTAGCAATTTATATAGGAGCTTCTTACCGCGGGTCGTGGGCGGCGGCGATAAGAGTTGCAGCAGTAGCCTTGGCCGTTGTCCTGGCGGTTGTAGGCGTGTTGCTATTCAACAAGAGTGAAATTCTGTTGTCCCTTAGTGTGTTGATTGCCGGTCTCACGATGGTCTACCGGCGCACGCTGGTATTGACGATAGGAATATTGTTACTGGGCGCTGTCTATTTCAGTGTGTCAGGTCTGGCAGCGTATGGCCGCAATACCCTTGGAAGGGACCTTGGTGCGCCGATCGCCATGCGCTGGGATATCGTTCAGCAGTGGCTTTCGATGAACAAGCGCGGGGAGCCCCGGACGGACAGTAGCTCTTGGCAGAGGCTGAGTTATGTGACTTCTCAAGGTGCGGCTATTGACTTCTATGATGCAGGTCGTGGTGGGGACGAATTGCGCCTTATTCCCTGGCTGTTCGTTCCTCGAGTCATCGCGTCGCAAAAGCCAGTCATCACCGAATACGGTTCTGAATTCTACTACAAGATCAGCGGTCAACGGGGATCGTCGACGGGGCAAGGAATTTTTGTCAGTGGCTATTACAACGCGGGATGGTGGGGGCTCATTGTTGCCGCTGCAGTCTGTGGGTGGATACTCGCCCAAACTTCGTCTGTGGCGCTGGCGGTATTGGAGAGAAGGGCGCTGGTTCTGCTGCCACTTGCTCTCTTGGGTGTCTATATCGCCTTTCGTATTGACGGTCACTTCCTGGGCGATTATCTGGGTACGTTCGTGTTTTTTCTGTACTTCTTGTTGCTGTCCGCGCTACTCCCCATTTCCATGAATCAACCATGGCGCCATATGGGCAAAGTATGAAGCCCGCGAGTCACGAAGTACGCATTTTGTTCGTTGGCGAGACATGGAACGGTTCTTCCGCCCGTTCGATGCGCGAAGCGCTGTCGCGATGCGAAGGCGTTGAGATTGACGATGTAGGCGAGGATCTTTACTTTCCGCAGTATCGCAGCATTCAGCTGCGGGCGATCAATCGTGCAATTAGGTCTTTCCAGCGCAAAGAGTTGGAGATCGCAGTCCAAAGCAAGTTGGAAAGCCTCGAGCCCGACGTGTTGATGGTCTACAAGGGCAACGGTGTCAGCAGCGATTTCATCGAGAAGACAAAGAAGAGAGGTGTGCTTACGGTCAACGTATTTCCTGACTACTCGCCGCACGTTTACGGCGCTGGGCTTCGCATGGCGATGGGGTCGTATGACTTGGTTATCTCGACCAAGGCATATCATCCAGATGCATGGTGTAAGACCTATGGTTACACCAACCGGTGTGTCTGCGTTCCGCATGGCTACGATCCAGCGGTACATCTATGGGATGAGCCGCCGCGTGAACAACCGTTCGACGTAGTCTTGGCGGCTACTTGGAGGGAGGAATATGATGAGCTTCTCCGAGGCTTCGCGCGAGTAACGTCGAATCTATCCTTAAGGGTTGTGGTTGTTGGGTCAGGATGGACGACCCAAAGAAGCAGTTTTCCCGAAGACTGGGAGTTCCTTGGTCCTATAGTCGGCAGGAGCTACACAAAGTTCTTGCGACAAGGGAAAATCGCCATAGCGCCGGTCACTACACGTGTCGTGATTGCAGGCCGGCACCAGCCAGGTGATGAGGACACCACGCGCACCTATGAACTGGCCGCGGCATACTGTTTCTTTCTCCACAAGCGGACACCTTTCGCGCGTACAGTGTACGACGAGGGCCGCGAGGTTCCCATGTGGGACGACTCCGAGGAGCTGGCGTCCTTGGTGATGCACTACCTACCGCGGGACTCTGAGCGGCGCGTCTTTGCCGCGGCTGCCCATGCACGCGCAGTCCCGGACTACTCGATTCCATCTCGCGCCCTACAAGTGCTTGAGCATGTTCGGCAGGCCCGAAATGGGAGGCTCACGCCATGACCGACGGGCCTTACGAGGCTTATCGAGACTGGAAGGGGTGGGCGCCTGAGGATTTTGGCAAGTGCAATGCGGAGTCTGCAGTTTACTTCGCGAAGGAACTCGGACGCTGTGGATTTCTATCGCTAGCGGATGTGAGGGTTATTGAGCTGGGGTTCGGTAACGGTGCGTTTGCCGCATGGGCAAGCGCCGCGGGTGCCCGGTACCTGGGCGTTGAGGCCATACCAGACCTCGTGCAGATAGGACGCGACGCTGGGTATGACGTAGCTCTTTCAGGCCAGCCACTGACAACGTTGGCAGGCGGCGCGTCAGCGGACCTGGTGGTCGCGTTCGATGTGTTCGAGCACCTCGATGCCGGAGTTCTGCGTCAGACGCTTGAGGATTGTCGTGACTGTCTGCGTAAAGGCGGCCGCGTCGTCGGACGCGTTCCTTCGGGGGATAGTCCGTTCGCGCGAGCGGTTCAGCACGGCGACTTGACGCATCGGACGGTGCTCGGTTCCTCTGCCATTCGGCAGTTGGCCGGATGGACAGGATTTAACGTGGCAGCTGTTCGTCCCCCGGTGCTGCCCCTGCGCGGCGGTGGGGCAGCCTCCTTCCTGAGAAGAATGCTCGTGTCGACGACGCGCGCTGTGACGTATCCGGTAATCGCGAAAGTACTGATGGGTGGAGGTCGCCCTGTGCTTACGCCCGATCTTCTATTCGTATTGTTAAAGCCTTGAGTTGTCTGGGCGGCGACCAAGCGCCGTACCGTCGGCCTGTCGGTGGCAGTGGGGAGTTCGGTACCAGGTGGCATTGAGCAATTGACCTGAATCCCGATTTTGAGGTCAGTTTAGAGCTGGACTAAAGTGGCTTCGCAAGTCCTCCGTGGAACGGTTGAAAGCGAGCGATGCAGAGAGCACCAATTAGTGCTCGAGGCATCGTACGTGCCGGAAGTCCAGACGGTTCTCGGACGTGACGAATCATCGTTCTCGCCTTGACCTGATCAACCTATCGCGATGTTGGACCGGCCATCGACTCATCGAGCAGCGGCCGCCGCGGTTGAAAACTGCTTCAGCCTTCCGCAGCAGTGCCCAGGAGATCCGTACAAGCTTGTTAGCCAACGCGCATACCGCGATGCGTGCGCGCAGCGAGACTCCGCATCCACTTGTGCTGCGGATCGTCCCGTTTGTCCATCCTGGGAAGTCCACCATTGACGCAGGCCCGGAAGCGATGCTAAGGCGGGTTGGGGCCAAATGGAGATTTGCATGAAAGTGCTGGTGTGGCTGCTCATATTCGCTTGCTATGGCTGCTCATATTCGCATGGAGTTTCCAGCGCGCCTCAGACGCTCTCTAACGAGACGACAAGCGGTGCGAACAACACACTCAGCAACCTCGGTCCCTCTAGAGTTTTGACTTCTGTAGGCTCTTATCTGGCTATCGGCGGAACGGCTGACGACACTGCCGCTGTTCAATCCGTCATTGCCACGATTCCTTCCGGGGGTGGCATTCTAAACTTTCAGCCTGGAGTGACATATTCTATTGGCGCTGCCGGCATAAATATCACCGGATTTACCAATCTGGTGGTCAACTTCAACGGCGCGAACTTCGTAGCGCTTGCTGATACAACTCAGGTACTCCCTGGCTCATCATTTCGCGTTGCCATCGCCATTGTAAATTGCACGAACTGCAAAGCATACGGGGGCACCTTCAACGGTGAAAAGTTCAGCGGCGGATTCATAGGGCTGTCTAATTGCACCGACTGCGAGATATACCGAACCACCTCCTCTAATGTCGGCAGGTTAGGTCTTGGCGCAGCGCAGTATGCTTCCGTCAACGGTAAACGTACGCAGTGGCACGACAACATTGCGGAAAACGCCGGTGCTGGCGGGGCGGTGCGCGGTTTCTGGCTTGGAAATGTGCCCACGGGGCAAATGGAGACCGACCTCATAGTCGGCCCAAATAATAAGGCCATAAACAACACAGCTTCTGGATTCGTGATAACTGCGGTCGGAGCCCAGGTTAGGGGTAACTACGCTCTGAACAATGCTGGCTCTGGGTTCGTCAGTTCAACCGGCACCACGGGGCAAAGCAAGAACCTCGTATTTGTGGGCAACACGATCATCGGAAATTCGTTTCATGGTTACCAGACCGATGTTACGAACGCTATCCCGGTTTTGGGAGCAACGATCGCCGGCAACAAGTTTCAAGGAAACCAGAACGATTGTCTGCTGCTGAACTATGCGGTCAACTTCACGGTATCTGCAAATGAATGCCTTTATAATGACAAAATTGCTAATCATGCTCCTGCAATACAAGTCCTACATTCTCAGCAGATTTTAATCACCGGAAACAAAATTCTGCTCGACGGTACAGATAGCAGTGCCGGAATTTCGACGGTTGCCCAAGATAATACCGGCAGCGACATAACTATAGCCGATAACAATATCTATAGTTCTAATGCGAACGCTACTCCACTGGCGATCATTGCAAGTGGACCATCCTCTAGAATCAATCGTGTCGAGGTAAAGGGTAATACAATCTCTGGCGGTAAGGGCATCATCGTCCGAGCGGACACCGCCGGGGGCGTATTGGGTCAAGTAAGTATCATCGCTAATACAGTTACTAACTCCACGAGCGCTGCCTACCAAGTCTTGAATGCCACAGCCGGGCAGATCACTGGCCTTAAGTTTGTAGGCAACTCAGGCTGCCCCCGATCGTTCGACGCCAAGACGGCGCTGGTGGCAGATAGCGGCAACGATTGGAATGCGCTGAGCCAGCCCGTGAGCCGAAAATGAGCGGCTGTAGTGATCTATAAGTCGAGCGCGCACCGGCCCTGCTGCCAGGGCTTGTCGCACAGTAGGCGATAAGGCGGCGGCGTTGTTTTCTTTTCAGCGCGCGCGAGGGAGAGGAGGATAGCGCTTCAGGTCAGTTACACTGGAGCGAGCGATGGAGAAGATGAGACAGTGGCGGTATGGTGCAGAGGCTCTACAACCCGAGTCTCACGCTTTTGGACCAGAACAACGCATCAACCTCGGGCACGGCGGGGAACCTGCTGGCGGTCCCCAATCCCGACGCGCTCGGGGACACTGCAATCCTGGCAACGTACTACAGCAATGCGTGGGTGTTCGCATGAAGAAGGTTCTCCTATTACTGGCGCTGTGGCCGGTGTTCGCTCTGGGCCAAGTGCTCAACAACATCACACTGAACAGTCCAGTTAATTTCGTCGGTTCTTCTACACAGTCATATCCGATGTCGTTTATAGGTTCCTCTGTGGACCCGAATGCCTCTAACTTCGGCATCGGCATCGGCGTATATACAGGTGTGAACTATAATAACGCTCGCGCCGACACCGTAATGACCGCCGGTTACAACTTCGCTGGAGGAAACCAAAAGCTCAATCCGGCTGAACCTACGGTTGGAATGGTCGTGGAGGATTTCTACATACCTATCGGCACAAGCGTTGCACAGACCGAATTGCACTTGGATAGTACGGATATTACCGGAAATGAGCACAGATGGTTTACTGCGTATGAGGCAGTAGATGGTAGTGATGGAGCAGTTGAACTAAACGGCAATAAAATCGTTTTCAATAATAATTCCAACACTAATAATTTTCCTGCCTCAAGTAATCCCATTCAGTTCAATTTAGCCAGTTCCCCGGCAAGCATGGCGATGAATAACACCTATATTGGGTTCCTTACGAACAATTTACCTGTTATGCGACAGATAAATGCTGCGGGCAACGCATGGTTAAACTTGCCCTATATAAACGCCAGTAACCAGCTTACGTTGCCTGGAACCGTTTATATACCGGGGACCGTTATTTTCAATGGTTCGTTATCAAGGGCCAGTTTTAGCGATGACACTCTCTTCAATACAGGCACCGCCATATTCGGCACAGGGCAATCAATACGAGTCGGAAATAACGAGGCCGCTTTCAATTCGACAGCATATATAGCGTGGTCGCTAGATTCTCACTCTTATGACACGCAAGATACTAGTCTTTCGCGAGGCGCTGCGGGCGTTGTGTACGTTGGAAATGGTAGACAGGGATCAACCGCCGGATCGATGGTTATGAAGAACTTAACCGCCTCTGGAACCATCACCTTTTCCGGCGTGAAGACCGGCACAAATACAGATTTCGTTTGTATGTCAGCCGGTGGCGTGCTGACGCTTCAGACCTCTGCGTGTACCATTTCGTCGCTGCGCTTCAAAGAGAATGTTGAGGACATGGAAGGCAGCGCAGAACCGTCTATCAACAAGATGCGAGTTGCGTCCTTCCAGATGAAGGACACCAACAACAAAGACCCCAACGCACGATCCAAGCAGATCGGCCTCATCGCCGAAAACATCGCGGAGGTAGCCCCCGAATGCGCCATCTACGAGGATGACATGAAAACGCCGAAGTCCTATCGTCAGGAATGCGTGATTGGACTGCTCGTCAAGGCGATTCAGGAACAGGCCAAAGAGATCGCTGAACTGAAAGCAAGGCATTGACCTGTTTTGGGATCGTCGGATTGAGCGAGGCCTTCACGTCGGCGGATTATGTCAGCGTCTCTTTGACGTTCCGCGGCAATAGCGCCTCGAACTGCTCGACTCTGGTTCGCACTTGCCCGTGCACCGCCTTGGGTATCACAGAACATCCATGCGGACCTTCCCTACGCCGGTGGATGTTACACATGGACGCCGCACCGGCGGCTGTGCTTTACGCCGGGATATGGTTGGAAAAGGAATGGCGCCGCGGTGAGCTGCTTAAAGAAAATCGGGCTTGTCGTTCCGGCACTGGAGCTGGGCGGCGGTGTCCCTGCGGTGGCCGCTTTCATTTGTCGGGCTGCCCTTCGTGCAGACCGGTTTGATATCCAGCTAATATCGCTTTCCTCCAGCGCCGTTGATGACCTCGGTGTAGCCATTACGCGGCCGGGCTCGTGGCTGACCGGTGTTCAGTCGGTGGATGGTGTCTGGGCGGGGCGGCCATTTATCCGCATTGGTGCCTTCGCGTCCGAATTGGAATTCCAGCGATATCGTCAACGGCCGGCGCTGACGAACGTCCTTTCCTGCTGCGATCTCATACAGGTGGTCTGTGGCTCGCCAGCTTGGGCCAACGCAGTCATCGGCCTGGATAAACCAGTGGCCTTGCAGGTCGCAACTCGGGCACGGTTCGATCGCCGCTTGCGGGATGCTAAGCCCAAAGGTTTGGCCGGCTGGTGGCGCAAGGCCATGACCGAGATTACCGACCGTCTGGACAATCGCGCTTTGCAGAAAGTGGATGCCATCCAGGTGGAGAACCTGTGGATGCTCGACTACGCGCGGCAGTTGAATCAGCACCGGGAGGTGGATATTCGCTATGCGCCACCCGGCGTGGATACGCGGCAGTTCACGCCAAGTACGCAGCCGAGGTTGGCCGGCCGGCGGGATATTCTCTGCGTGGGTCGCCTCGATGACCCTAGGAAGAACGTCGGCCTGTTGTTGGAGGCCTTTGCCAGGCTGCCCGAGGCATTGCGGGCCACGAGCCGCTTGCTGCTCGCGGGCTCAGCCGGGCCGACACCAGACTTCTGGCTATGGGCCCAGGCGCTTGGGCTGCGGGATTCCGTGGAATTCGTAGCGAGCCCTGGTCTGGAAGAACTCGTTCGGCTGTACCAGCGCGCGGCGGTTTTCGCCCTGCCGTCGGACGATGAAGGGCTTGGTATCGTCATCCTCGAGGCGATGGCCTGCGGTGTGCCCGTGGTGGCCACCCGCTGCGGCGGGCCAGAGGGCATCATCACCGACGCGACGGACGGCTTCCTCGTGCCGCGGGGTGATGCCGTGGCCCTTGCCGCCCGGTTGCAGGCACTACTCGACTCTCACACTCTGAACGAGGCGTTGGGCCGGCGTGCCCGCGCCACCATCGAGGCCCGCTATGCCGAGGAGGTGGCTGGTGAGGCCTTTCTCGAGGTGTGGGATCGTCTGCTCAACCGGACCGATAGACGCTGATGTGCGGTTTCATTGCAGCTTTCGGAAATGCCCAGCAGGTGCTCGGCAGTTCAGCGCTGTGCCGCGCGCTGGAGCGCATGCGCCGTCGTGGCCCTGACGACGAGGGCACCCGGCAGGGGGAGGGCGTGGTCCTCGGCCATAGGCGCCTCGCCATCCTTGATCTCGATCCCCGGGCCGCGCAGCCGATGCAGTCGCTCTGCGGGCGCTACGTGATCGTCTTCAATGGTGAAATCTATAACTTCCGTACACTGCGGCGTGACCTCGAGTCTCGGGGCGTGGTGTTTCGCACGACATCTGATACAGAGGTTATCTTGGCGTTGTTTGCAGCCGAGGGCGAGGCGATGTTGGCGAAGCTGCACGGAATGTTCGCGCTCGCAATCTGGGACTGCGTAGCGAGGCGCGCTTTTATCGCCCGGGATCCCTACGGCATTAAGCCGCTATATGTGACCGAAGCTCCGGATACGGTGATGGTCGCGTCCCAGGTCAAGGCGCTGCTGGCGACCGGCGGCGTTTCCCGCGACCCTGACCCGCGTGGCCAAGCGGGCTTCTGGATGCTTGGCAGCGTACCGGAACCACACACCTGGTTCCGGGACATTCGCGCGCTGCCGGCGGGCCACTGGGCTTGGATCGAAAACGGCCGGTTGGGCCCCGCGCGATGCTGGCACGATATTGGCGATGTGTGGCGGGGCGCTGCTCAGCGGGCCGCGGCGGTGGAAGATGTCGCGCAGCGGGTCCAAGCGGCGCTTCGGGAGTCGGTTGCCCGGCACCTGGTAGCGGACGTACCGGTGGGGGTGTTTCTCTCCGGCGGCATCGATTCCGGTGCACTGGTCGGGCTGATGGTGGAGGCCGGCGCGCGGGAACTGGAGGGCGTGACCATTGCCTACGATGAATTTGCCGGTCGGCACGAAGACGAGGCGCCCGTGGCTGCCGGGCTGGCGGCGCATTACGGAATTCGGCACAGCGTGCGGCGCGTCACCCGTGATGAGTTCCTGACCGACCTGCCTCGCATTCTCGATGCCATGGACCAGCCCAGTATCGACGGAGTCAACACCTGGTATGCCAGCAAGGCGGCGGCTGAGCGGGGCCTGAAGGCGGTGGTTTCGGGTGTGGGCGGTGACGAGTTGTTCCAGGGCTACTCCAGCTTCCGCACGTTGCCCCGGCTGCTGTCTCTGCGGTGCCGGCTGCGATCAGTGCCGGGCGCTACCTCGCTGATGGCGGCAGTCGGCCGGGTGCAGGCCCGCCGCTCTGGCAACCGACGCTGGCGTCACTTGGTTGAGTGGAGTGGGAATATCGAAGGCCTGTGGTGGCTTCGGCGGAGTGTCTGTGCCCCCGAAGACCTGGTTGAACTCATGGGTCCAGAACTGGCGCGAGCGGCCATCGCTGCCTTCGATGCGACGGTCTGGGTGCGGGAGATGGCGGGGCCGGTGCCAGAAGATCCCAAGCTAGCCATCGCCCAGATTGAGTCTATGGCCTACCTGCGTAACCAACTCCTGCGGGACAGTGACTGGGCCAGCATGGACCACAGCGTGGAACTGCGCACTCCTCTAGTTGACGCATATCTGCTGGGGCAGGTGCGAGCGCTGTTGCCGCAGTTCGCTAAATTTCACAACAAGACCTTGCTGGCCAATAGTCCGGGGAGGGCTTTGCCCAGCGGGATCATCAAGCGGACAAAGACAGGATTCGGAATTCCGATTGGTCGCTGGCTGCAGGACCATCCGGGTAGCCGCTCTTGGCCGAAGGAACTGGTCGCCGCATACGAAGCTTCGGCATGAGACTCGTGCATGTGGTGCCGCATATCAGCGAAGAGGCATCCGGTCCTTCGTATTCTGTGCCGCGCTTGTGCGCCAGCCTTGCGGCGCTGGGTCATGAAGTTGAACTTTCATGTCTGGCCGCGCAGGGTCCGATCCCGGGCGTGCGACTTGACGTCCACCGTCAGTGGCCGGTGTTGAGTCGGTTCGCAGTGTCGCCGTCGCACACGTTGGCGCTCCGGCGAAAGGCCGAGCAAGTGGACATCGTTCACAACCACAGTCTGTGGTCCATGGTGAACGTAGCGGCGGGATGGGTGGTGCCGGGGCGGAAGGCCAAGCTGGTTACGTCACCGCGTGGCACGTTGTCGGCGTGGGCTCTCGGCCGATCAAGGCTGGCGAAAAAGTTGCTCTGGCCCCTGCAACGGCGTGCGCTGGAACAGGCTGATCTGCTGCACGCTACGAGCGAGGTCGAGTACCGAGAAATTCGTGAGCAAGGATTCAAGGCGCCTGTAGCCATCATTCCAAATGGCATCGATTTGCCAGATTTGATCGTTGACCGGCCTAGGGCAGAGCAGCGCACCCTGCTTTTTCTGAGCCGAATTCACCCGATAAAGGGAGTCGATCGGTTACTTAATGCGTGGCGGCAATTGCAGCACTTGCATCCGGAGTGGCGCCTGCGAGTGGTAGGGCGCGGGGAGGCCGGGCATGAGCGTGAGATCAAGGAGCTGGCGCACTCGCTACAGCTCGTGCGGGTTGAATTCCCAGGGCCTCTCTATGGGGCGGACAAGTCACGCGCGTACTTCTCGGCAGACCTCTACGTACTGCCGACCCATTCTGAGAACTTCGGAATGGCTGTAGCTGAAGCGTTGGCGCATCGCATCCCGGCCGTTGTTAGCCAAAGCGCACCGTGGCCTAGGCTGGAAGCCGAGGGTTGTGGTTGGTGGGTCAAGCATGACGTGCCAAGCCTGACGCGGGCATTGAACGCGGCTATGTCAGTGCCCGCAGACTTGCTGGAAGCGATGGGCAGGAAAGGCCGACTCTGGATGGAACGCGACTTTGTATGGAAGACGATTGCCGATCGAATGGCTAGCGCCTATCGCTGGCGATTGGAAGGAGGGGGGAGCCCGGAGTGGGTTAGAGTCTCGTAATGTCACCAACAACGCACACCAAGGCCTGGCAAGCGGGTAGCGTTCCTGTCGCGGTAATAATGATTTCGCTAAACGAGGCCCACAACATGGAGGGCGTCCTGCAGAACCTGAAAGGCTGGGCGCAGGAGGTCTTCCTGGTAGACAGTTACAGCAGCGATGGCACCGTTGACATCGCTCTCGGGCACGGAGTCAGCGTTGTGCAGCGCCGCTTTCGCGGCTTCGGCGACCAGTGGAATTTCGCATTGCGCGAACTGCCGATAACGGCGCCATGGACGATGAAGTTGGATCCCGATGAGCGACTGTCAGACACCCTGAAACGGGAAATTGCTTCGGCAATTCTCGCCGATGATGTCGACGGATTGAGTGTCGACCGGTGCTTGTGGTTCATGAATCGATCATTGCCAGTCAGGCATCATCTGGTGCGGTTGTGGCGGACTGGGCGCTGTCACTTTGCTGACGTGCAAGTGAACGAATACCCGGCGGTTGAAGGACCCATACGACGGGTGTCCGGCGAGTTAGTGCACCTCGACAGTCCGGATCTCGAGCACTGGCTGAACAAGCAGAACACGTACACTACGGCGTTGGCCATCGAGGCCTATAATCGCGACGAGTTGGCTGACAAGCCCCGACTATTTGGCACGCCCCTGCAGCGGCGGATGTGGCTCAAGAAGCACTTCATGTGGCTTCCGTGCCGTTACACAGCACTCTTCTTCTATCACTACTTGGTGCTAGGCGCTTGGCGTGCCGGATGGGTGGGCTATGCATGGTCGTACCTGCGCACCGATGTGTATCGGCTGTGGCAATACAAGTTGCGCGAGATTCGGTTAACGGGCCGATTGCCTGTGAAGTGGCCTCCCGGCCCGGGGCAGCCCGACCCCCGGGTGCGTCAGTACTAATCGCTCTTGTGTGGTGAGCTTCGTGGACAGTGAACCCGGCGCCTCTCAAGTGAAGCGTAGTGAATTGAATCAGGCTGCTCGCGCGATGCCTTCCGGGCTGCCGCGCGGGGCGCGTTTTCATGAGGAGATCGCCGCGGGCTGGACCGCTGGGTATGCTCGGGGCGCATTCGCTCGGCGGCTCGAGCTCATCCGCGTAATTCTGACAAGGCATGTCAGGCCGGGTGACTCGTGGGTAGATGTGGGATGCGGCTCCGGAGTGCTCTGTAGGGAGTTGCTCGCCCTGGGAGCATCCGTCGTCGCAGTGGACGGTTCGCCGCGCATGCTGTCGCAAGCTCAAGAGCGGATGGGCTCGGAGTATGCGGGGCGGGTAAGCTGGATTCAGTCTGACGTCCAGTCGATCGACGCTGTGAAGAACGGTGCCTTCGACGGGGTATTGTGTTCCAGCGTTATCGAATACCTGGATCGTCCAGACGCCTTGTTGAAAGAAGTTGCACGCATCTTGAGGCCTGGCGGAGTTCTGGTCATTTCCCTGCCGCCTACTTTGTCGGTGGTGAGAGCGCTCCAGAAAGGCATTCGGGCGTTTATGAGCATGTTTGGGAACGCTAAGTTCGCATACCTATCGGTCTCGAGGCTGGAGATCTCGCCCCGTGCGATCGATAGATTGCTTCAAGAGGCCGGTTTTTTGGTGATTCGTTCAACGAAGTATGATCCGGTTCTGCCAAGGGCGCTGCTGCGACTAGTCCGGCCCGCATTGTTGGTTGTGGAAGCGCGCAAGCTGAATCGGTTATGACACGCGACTACTTGGCTTGTCTCGGCCGACTCCGGAAGCAACAGGGAGAACAGTCGATGAAATCAGTCGCCCTAGCCTTGATCGGCGCACTCGCGCTTGCAGGAACGGCGTTCGCTCAAGTGCCGTCCACTAACGACACGAGCGACAGCTACTACAACACGGGAATGGGGAGCTTCACGCTCCGAGCGCTTGCCCGCGGCAGTTGCCAATCTCCCGCCCCGGTCGCTTGTTTTAACACTGCTTCCGGATATGGAGCGCTTTATTCCAACACGACCGGCTTCAACAACGTCGCCTCCGGATATCTAGCGCTCTTACACAACACGACCGGCGAGGGAAATACGGCCGTAGGGCAGAGCGCGCTCGGGTCCAACACGACCGGCGTCGAAAATACCGCTGTGGGGGATGTCGCGCTCCCTAATAACACAACAGGCTCCTTAAACGTTGCGTTTGGGACGGACGCGCTCTCACAGAACACGACGGGCAGCGGCAACAGCGCACTCGGGTATGCTGCGCTCAGCTCCAATACGAGCGCTGATAACAACACGGCTGTCGGGTACTGGGCGCTCTATGCAAACACGACGGGCTTTGGAAATGTCGCTACCGGGTACTACGCGCTGCGTACCAATACGACCGCCAGTCACAATACGGCTGACGGATACGATGCTCTTTATCTCAACGCGACCGGGAGCCAAAACACTGCTGTGGGGTACGCCGCGCTTTATGCCAGCAATGGCAATTACAACGCTGCCGTCGGGTTTGAGGCACTCTTTCGCAACACGACAGGCGACCAAAACACCGGCCACGGATACGGCTCGCTTTATTCCAACACGACTGGTACCAACAACATTGCGGAGGGGTATCTGGCGGGCTATTATCTGACGACTGGCAGTAACAACATCGACATCGGCAACCGGGGTGTGGCGGCCGAGGGCAATACCATACGCATCGGCGCTGCCCAAACCGCGACCTACATTGCCGGCATCTACGGCACCCCGGTCTCCTCGGAGCGCTTCAAGACCGCAATTGCGCGGATGGGCTCTGACTCTGCGAAGCTGGAGCAGTTGCGACCGGTCACCTTCAAGCTCAAGGGCGATGCGAAAGGTACGCGCCAGTACGGGCTCATCGCCGAAGAAGTGGCGAAGGTGTATCCGGAGCTCGTGATCCGGGATGAGAACGGCCGCATCGATGGAGTGCGTTATGACGAACTTGCGCCGATGCTGCTGAACGAAGTGCAGCAGCAGCAAAAGGTGGCGGCGGCTCAGGCAACGAAGATCGCAGCGCAGGATGAGCGAAATACCGTCCAGGCTGCGGAAATCCGTGACCTCAGGCAGCAACTCGTGAGCCAAGCAAGTCAACTACGTAACGCGCAAAGGCAGATCACGGAGTTGCAGGACCTCAGGCAAGAACTGCACGTGGCGATATTGGGACTGCGAACCAAGGACGAACTCATCGGCCGGCGCTGAGGCGAGTCATAGCTTGAGCGCAGTGGTGGACTGGGCATAGCAGGCCGCGATGGCGAGACTGAAATCGAGCCTGCATCTAGGGCCAAGGACTGGAAACCAATGGTGCCTCGATGGTTAAAGGCTACGTATTACGGGTTGCTCTCGCCGGCAATGAGACTGAACTCGGCGCGCCACAGAGCGATTCCCTTGGTACTGCGGCGTTCGAGGCGTGCTCATCTTGGTCCGGGCCAGTGTAATTACCTTGCCGGATGGATCAATGTAGATGCCAACATGCTATCTGCAAAGACTGATGTGTGGGCAGACCTCCGCTTTAGGCTTCCATTCCCGGCCGAGTCGTTGGATGCAGTCTACTCGCATCACCTCATTGAGCATCTGCCGGATTTGGACCAGCATTTTCGCGAGCTGTATCGATGCCTGAGACCGGGTGGTGTTCTGAGGGTGGGTGGTCCACATGGCGACAATGCGATACAAGCGTTTGTTGAGCAGGACTCGGGCTGGTTTGGTGACTGGCCAACAAGGCGCTCAAGCATTGGTGGGCGATTTGAGAATTTTATTTTTTGCAAAGGCGAGCATCTGACAATACTGACAGAGTCCTTCCTGCGGGAGCTTGCGGAAGGTGTGGGGTTTGTCGATTTTCGTGTAGCCAGTCCTGGAAAGACCCGTTATCCAGAATACTTTGGCAACGAGGTAATGGTCGTCGAACCAAACGACAGGCCGGATCGGCCAAGTACTCTTATAATTGAGGCGCGGAAGCCGACGGGATCGTGAAACAAATCCTCCTTCAAAGCCTGAAGGGTGGCGCCACTCAGGTGGCCGAGGTGCCCGCTCCCAGCGCGGGGTCAGGCCAGCTTCTCATTCACACCACCGCTTCCCTGGTTTCCTCGGGCACCGAGCGCATGCTGGTGGAGTTCGGCAAGGCGAACTGGTTGGACAAGGCCCGCCAGCAGCCGGACAAGGTACGCATGGTCCTGGACAAAGTGCGCGCGGATGGGCTTGTGGCTACGGTGGAGGCGGTGCAGAGCAAGCTGGACCAGCCGCTGGCGCCCGGATACTGCAACGTGGGGCGTGTCGCCGAGTTGGGTCTCGGCGTGGAAGGCTTCTCGGTAGGCGA
>Ga0209472_1000822_pt1 | contig 18180 bp, 15 predicted proteins | sample GraSoiAngelo_130_FD_185887 | JGI IMG/M metagenome (GOLD analysis project Ga0209472, IMG submission 185887) | Grasslands soil microbial communities from the Angelo Coastal Reserve, California, USA - 14_0929_02_20cm (SPAdes) (version 2) | ecosystem: Environmental > Terrestrial > Soil > Grasslands ...
AACCCACCGTGGGCGCGTTGATAGTCAACAAGGAAGGGAGGATTCTCCTAACGAAATCTCACAAATGGTTTGACAAGTACACCCTGCCCGGCGGGCACATCGAGGTTGGCGAGACGATGAAGGAAGCTGTTATCCGAGAGGTCAAGGAGGAGGTTGGATTGGCTGTGGAAGTTGCGGAGATGCTGCTTATGCAGGAGGCTATATTCGCGGAGGAATTCTGGAAGAGGAAGCATTTCATCTTCTTCGATTTTCTCTGCAAAAGCAGAGACCAACAGGTCAAGCTTGATGGACGCGAACTGCAGGAGTACGTTTGGGAGTATCCGGGTGCGGCGTTTAGGCTGGAGCTCGACTCATTCACGCGTAAAACGTTAGAGAAGTATCTTCAGAGAAGCTGACTCAGGGCAAGTGCTATATTCGCATAAGCCATTAGCATCAACGAGTAACGTCCTACGATAGACCCTTCGTCTTTCAGAGAGAGCCAGCTCTATGAGATGGTTAGCTCTCTCCATTCCCACCCGCTCTTCTATTTGCTGGGAGGCAATAGGCAGCGGTCAGACTTCCTCTATGTTTCCACGAAAACGGGTCTAATGGTCTCGCCAAAACCGAAGAAGAACTCTAAACCCTGGATGCCTCCTGTCGCAGGACTGCTGGCGGGAATAATTGGGTTTGCTCTCATCCTCATCGTGTCAAATAACTGGATAGGTGCGGCAGGAGTTGGGATCATTATTTTCTTCGCGACTTGGCGCAACCTCAAGAAGTACTATTGACCAATACAGAGGCCCATCGCACAGGAGCCACGAGTACGCATAACACAGCTCGGAAAATCACCCAGAATCAGCCTCATTCACGAATCTAAGGCTCCGATTCTTGTTCTATGGGTTTTCGCGCGTATTCGTTGGGGAGTAGTCCGACTTTGGAAATCATTGACAGAACACACCTCCAGGTTCTAAGCCGGAATCCTCGCCCAGAATGGTTCCAACTAGCGAGAGCCTCTCCAAAAACACCCCAGGGGGCTATTAGAGGTCCACGACGTTGATGAGACACTTCTGGGGTTCTACGAAGAAAAGAGTCAGGGGGTTCCGCAACGACGGTTTTGCTGTATCGTCTGTAGCTTTTGTGCGCAGCTCTCATTAGCAGGTTCGACGCGGACGGCTGTCGCTAGCCCCAAATTCCTGCCCCGAGAATAGACGCAGCAATGGCGAACAGTCCTGCTATGGGGAGAGTCACGACCCAGGCGGTCGCCATGCCTCGTAGAGCGGATCCTAGGAACTGCCTACCCTTCTTCCCATGATGACCCGCTGCTGCGCCGTCGGACACGTGAGTTGTTGAGAAGGCGTCACCGAAATATGCTCCCGCCGAGACTAGGAATGCGGTCGCGGCATGGGCCTTCAGCCGGTGCCCACGGTGCTGCGGAGTACGTCCAATCAAAGTCTTGGCCACTCGGTCGCCCCATACTAACGAGCCAGCGACGACAGCGACGCCTACAACCACGTAGGGTAACCAGACGCTGTCCTGCGGTGTGCCAAGCAGGAGGAATGTTCCCAGAGCCGCCATTTTGGGCGCGTCGTTAACGCCCCTCGCGAAGGCAACGCCTGCGGAGGAGCCCCAATCAGCTATCCCAACGCGTCTTGACGAGACATCATCCGCCTCCACTCCTCGCTTGCGAGACAATCGGCTAAGGATGTAGACTCCTAGGAGGGCGGCAAATGGACCCGCAGCTAGTGGAACGAGAATTCTCCAGATGAGGAAGGACCATTCTAGACCCGAGCTCCCGAACAAGTAGACAGCTTGTATGATGATAGCGCCGACTATTGCGTGCGTTGTCGAGACTTGAATCCTGAGTAGAGTTGCGAGCAGGATCCAAGCAGCGGCGCCGACAAGAGCTGCCAGTATAAAGGACGACCCCGGAGCTGTCTGAAGGAAACTCTGGGGCGTAAACGCAGAGAATAGTCTGACCGAGATGAGGATGGCTGCGACGCTGCCTAGACCGCTGAATACGCCTCCCCAGACAAGCGGCGAGTAGCGCGGCCGAAAAGTTGACGTTTCCGGATCTGTCATGAGAGCCACAATGCTCTTTCCAACATCATTCGCTCCATTGCCAAAGGCTAGGATGAACAACACTCCCAACCCAAGGTCCGCCGTCAGAGACATTAGTGGCGCTCACTCTACCTTGTTCCGCAGCAACACGTTCCAGGACTATTGGGAGCCAGAAGCGCCGGGGCGATATTTGCGGAGTGATACTATCGCTCGTGCAACGTGGAGCCGGCCCTTACCCAGTTCATATTTCTAACGACGCCATGTGCACGAACGTTCCGAATCCTGACATCGCTGGAGGTGCGTGTCTGTTCGAGGGTTTGACGCAGTTCTTCTTTGAGGACCGGAAGAAATGGGGGAAGATTGAACCGTGAAAGACTTCACTAATAGTCAGGACCAAGAATAATTATGGCTCGAAATCCGACTGCCCTTCCTCCTACCTAGGTTTATCTTACAATCTTCTTGCGATAGCAGACGAGGAAGACCGGTTGACTGTTGTTGTAGGCGGGGCTAATCGATACTTCAGAATCGGTCTCATCGTAGGTGTTCTCGCAATACTCGCCGACTTCCTCCTCGAACTAGCACTTCTAAGACAGTTGTCGGTTTTCAACACTGGACTCGGACTCTGGGTGTTCATATCACAGTTCCTGATTGCTGCCGCACTCCTGCTGATCCTCGTTGTCGTAGGATCCTTCGCCTGCATGACCGTTCACCGGTCAAGCGGGACGAGAAAGCCCTGGATTGTCTACTACATCCTACTGGGACTGGCTATATTCGGAGCCTTCACCAGCGGCTTGAACAATGGCCTCAGTCTCGACGTGAAATATTCGACTTATCTCGGGAAGGCCGGAATCGACTATCTCAACCTCCAATACCTCGGTGGTGCAGTCATCTGGACAGCTCTCGGCCTTACAGCTCTCTTCATGCTCAGCGACCCACGCATCTCCTACGGTGCGGGGGAAGATGGCAAGAAGCGCCTCTACATGCACAGCAAACTCTTGGGTCTCTTACGATTATTTCGGATGGCCGATCTCGGAGATGTCTTTCCACGCAGGAGATACGGTGACTATTCGAAGCCTAGAGAGCCAGTACAGTGGGACATTGGAGAAAATCTCGATCATGCGGTGCTCTCAAAGAATGGCAAGCTAGAATGGAACGACCGATTGCCAGTCAGGTCCCCCTCCTTCCTAGCTTGGACAGCCATCAAATTCCTTCTGGCTCTCGGCATCGCTGCTGTCATAGCCAATGACATTGCCCTCAGATTCCTAACTATCCAGAATTACATGACCCAGACGAATAGCTCCTGGGCAGCACAGATAGGAAACTATTTTGGAATCCTTGGCATGAGACTTGCAGGAACCTACCAAGTCTCCCCGACCTTCGGAATAGACAACGTCTTCACCTTCGAAGTCTTCAGACTCATTCTCTCACTGCTAGGCCTAGCCTTCATCGTTCTTGGAATCAGGCTCGGCATCTCGATCATCCCCAACTTCCTAGTCGGCATTACAAAGAAGGCCCTAGGAATGTCCCGCAACGCCCTCAGTAGCCTCTTCACAATCATACTCATGCCACTCGCCTACGCACTCCTGAGCAGCGGCACCTGGGTCTACGACGTAGGAACATCATTCATCCTCTGGAACCTACTGATCTTCCTAGTAGGCTTCGCCTTTCTCGCCGGAATAACTAGAAGACAGAGAATACTCCACTTCAAGATGACATGGATCAAGGGAATAATCATTCTCATGATTGTACTGGCCGCAGCGATCGCTCCTCCCTCATTCGCAACATTCCTGCGCGCACAATCCGGACAGTACATCAACTACCAGTGGAACCCAGCCTACGTCCCGACGATCCAGTACACCCGATGGTCCTATGGAGTCGACTCTGTCACGAGCGCCGGCCTGTCGACGATCACAAGTTACACTAACCAGACGAATGTATTGAATCATATTCGAATATTCACGAACTCATCAGCCCGCCTCAACATGAGACCCCTAGTCGGGGTGAACTGGATGTCGATCGACAACGCCCCAGTCGATATCATCTACATCAACGGCGTAGAATACTGGGTCTCCATACTCCAACTAGTACAAGCCAACTATGCCAACGATGTTGATGTCTGGCGAACTCAACATCTACTTCTAACTCACTCGGAAAAAATCCTAGCGGTGAACGCTGCGACTACCGAAACCGTCGACATGAGCACGATATGGAAGCTGACCCAGACACCCCAGGTCTACTACGGAGAAGGAGGATTATGGTCATCCGTCGATGAGGTCTACCTCAATATTCCAGGGTTCAACGAGACCCACCTGACTAGTTACAAGGGTCCACCTAGCTACAACGGCGCGCCCGATTACACCTACAAGGGCTTCTGGTTGTACTGGAAGTTCTTTTGGCAGGGAAGATTCGACTTTGCAAACGGAAACTACGGCAACATCAAAGCCCTAGAATACCGAGATGTGAACGACCGACTCTCCAACATTCTCCTTCCCAATATGCAAATGGACCCGGACCCGTATCCCGTGGTGGACACGCAGGGAAACATCTTCCTCCTACATTGGATCTGGGTCGACTGGAAGAGCCCAAGCGACTTCGCCGACTACCCCGAACACACTCAAACCTCTATTCTGAGACTATTCGGCGCAGTCCTGACGGATGTGAAAACAGGAGAGGTCACCGGATACTTGTACAATAACGGCAAAACAGACTATGTCACATCATTCTACCGGTCAATGTACCCACAGTGGAACCAGCCAATGCCTTCCTGGCTCATTCCCCAGCTGAGATATCCCGAACAATACTTCAACACTCAACAAGACGTTTACAACTTCTATTTCCAGACAGACCCATTACAGTGGCAGAGGAACGTGTTCCTCCAGTCAACTGAGGACACCCGGTTCATCATCACTCCCATCAACGGAAACCTGACTTGGGCTGCTGTTAGACTGGTGGAAATCTACCAGAGCCCGTCCCAGAACTTGGCCGGTCTCTACATTGCTCCAGCTGGAAACCAGACGGGAACGGTATACCTGATCAGATTCCCCGAAGGAACAACCGTCATCGGCCCCAACTCGGCCGCGTCGGCAGTAACCACCGACCCGACTGTCAAGTCACGATTAACGCTACACCCTGACTGGACCAGCGGGAACATGTTGCTATACGCGATCAATGGCGGATTGATCTACGTGATCCCCTACTATGGGACATCATCAAGTCTCACAGTGCCAGTAATGGTTGCGGTAGTGAATGGGTACACAAAACAAGTTGGTTCCTATGCGATTACGAACCCGAACGATTCCACAGAGGTGCAGAGTGCAACGAGTCGCGCGGTCAGCAACCTAGGAGTTTCAACAGGATCTCAGCAGACCATTAGCGGCAATGTGACTTCGATCAGCTCCTATGTTGTAAACGGAAACACAAGATGGGTACTCGGAATAAGGACGAACAGCACAACACCCCCCATCCAGGTACTTGCCAAGGCTGAAACATTGACCGCAGCAGACCAGGTCACAATAGCCACAATCACAATGGGAGCTAAGATCAAAGTTCTCGTCGACACGTCTCAAACACCACCAACAGTGCTAAGCGTTCAATAGGACTTCGCATTGAAACGCCCATTTCGAATGAAGCTCTAACCCAAAGAATGTCATGAAGATTCCAAATCCAGACTCAAAAACGAATCTCCATTCTGGCTAATCACTTCCTGGCCACGAGGGTTTATTCCACAGATCTGCCAAATTAATGGTATGTTGAGACTCAATCATGCTCGACCAGCCTTTGAAGACCTTCGACCGTATCTCTGGCCTCTCGTTGTTCTTCTGATAGTATCTCTGTTAGCTGTGCCGATGACCCTGATCTTTCCCCTGCCCATCAAGCTCTTAGTTGACAGCGTACTCGGTTCTCAGCCCTTGCCGGGGTATCTCACAATTTTTGTGGGATCACAAGTCTCCAAGACCCTCGCATTATGGCTCGCGATCAGCATACTCATGGCAACCGCAGTCCTGACCTATCTCCAGAACCTAGTGAATGTCTGGTACAGCAACAAAGTCGGAAATCGAATGACGCTCGACGTGCGAGCCCGACTCTTTCGTCAGATGCAGCGTCTCTCAGTCGCCTATCATGATACTATGGGAGCTGCGGACTCAGCGTATCGAACTCTCAATGATGCACCTATGCTGCGTTCGTTCGGAATCGACAGCCTGATTCCTCTGACCACTTCCATCCTGACTCTTGGCGCGATGATTCTTGTCATGGTCTTCCTCGACTGGGAGCTTGCCCTAATCGCCCTACTCGTATCCCCCCTGATGTTCCTCCTCACGTTCGTATTCCGCCCACGAATTCGCGCAGGCTGGCGGAAGTTTAGGGCGTCGGAGAGCGCCGCGATGGCTGTAGCTCAAGAGAGTCTCGGCGCGTCCAGACTTGTAAAGTCATACGGTCAGGAGGAGCGGAAGAACAGGGAGCTAGTCTCTCACTATGATGCGAGCCTGTCTGCGTCGCTCAAGGTCCAGGTGGATAGCGCAGTATACAGCTTGCTTGTGGGCATTCTAACAGCTGCCGGTTTAGCGGCTGTCCTCTACATAGGCATCGGCCACGTCCAGGCAGGCATAGGAAACCTCACTCTCGGTAGCCTTCTAGTCGTAAACTACTATGTGACACAGCTCTACGGTCCCTTGAGAAACGTTGGCCAGTCAATACTCGAAATTCAGATGTCGCTGACCGGAGTCGAAAGATATCGCGCCGTTCTCGACGAGAAACCTGACGTGCCTGAATTACCAAACGCGATTCCACTTGCAAGGGGAAGAGGCAATATTGCATTCCGGAATGTATCATTCGCCTACACGAAAGATCATCCAGTACTCCACGACATAATATTCGAATTGCGATCAGGCAACCGTCTCGGCGTAGTCGGTCCCACCGGCTCAGGCAAGACCACGCTCTCCACGCTCCTTCTGCGTCTCTTCGATCCGACCGAAGGCGTGATCACTCTTGATGATCTCGATCTGAAGGATTACAAATTGGCGGATCTTCGAAACCAGTATGCAGTGGTCCATCAAGAAACCGTCCTCTTTTCCACGAGTGTAGCTGAGAACATTCGGTTCGCCAAACCTAATGCAACCATGGATGAAGTTATTGCAGCCGCAACAGCTGCAAAAGCTCAAGACTTCATAACAAATCTACCAAACGGATATGACACCCTGGTAGGTGAGCGCGGCATGAAGTTGTCAGGCGGAGAGCGTCAGCGCATATCTCTCGCTCGCGCATTTCTCAAGGACGCACCCATCCTCATACTTGATGAGCCTACCAGCTCATTGGATGTTCACACGGAATCGGCGATCCTCGACACGATTCAAGAGCTGATGAAGGGCAGGACGACCATGATGATCGCTCACCGTCCAAGTACTCTGAGGGACTGTAACATGATTTTGGTGCTTGAAGATGGAAGAGTCAATCGAGTGACAAGCGAAGCCGAGTCAGTAATCTCCGACATGCAGGCTGTAAGAGTTCAGACGTGATTCCGCATCCGTTGGCACAGTTTCAGTCATGCCTGAAAGTTGTAGAGGCCTTGAATCAAGGTTGACGAAGTTGTTGAGTTAACTCTAGATCGAATTCCTTGACTAGAGCCATGGCTACGCCCATGTTTCTGAACACTTCGCTCGGATGATGAGCGTCGGATCCAAGGCTCACTCTGCAGTCGGCTTTTGAGCAGGCTGTCGCAAGCCTTCGGACAAGTTCTGGGGCGTAGTCGATATCTCGCCCGTTCAGTTCAAGGGCCTTGTTCCTCCTCCTAGCTACTCTTGCAAGGTTTAACAAGAGGTCGTCGAGTTCGGGAGGAGCGGCCTTTGAGGCTCTCGTGATTCTGACCGGATGCGAGAGCACGTTGAAGGGAACAAAGTCGCTCTCTAGAGCCTTCTGTTCAAGCCTAAGATATTCGCGCCAGTGTTCATAAGCCAAGGCCGTGTCAGCCGTTCCTCTAACGCTTTTCTCGATATCCTTTCCGTCCTCGAATTCGTGAACAGAGCAGAGAAGGATATCCCATTCTTCTTGATTGACAAAATCTCCCAGCTTTGTCTCGAAGCGAGGCGAAAAGTCGACCTCAAGCCCGCGATTGATCTTCATCCCCGAATATGCTAGTTGGTCGGCCTTCCTGAATTCGGCGTTGTATTCCTTCAGGCTCTGGAAGATCCTGCCGCTCGGGTGTATTGAGCCGAACCTGATGGATTCTCTGGGCTCTCTGAACTGGGATACATGCTCCGTGATCGAGAATTCACTAACATTGTTCGCCTTAGCCGCAGCAAGCATCTCAGTTATTTCTGCGAGGAGTATGTGATTATGATTGTCGACTAGAGTCATTGTTCCGCGCGTTCATTGGCCGTATGGGTATTCTACCGCTCTGACCCTCGGTTCTCTACTAGCGAAGTTGATGACGAGGTCCCGGAGCTTCTGGTGTTGGTTCCAGCCGTGGATCTTGATCTCTATCGGTTGTACCTGATGGTCTTTTGGTGTGATTCTGAGATAGCCGCGGCTGCCTCCCAGGTTCAGTCCTCTCAGAGGACTCTTCATCAGCAATTCCTCTATCTCTTTCTTCGAAAGCTCAAAGTCTTTCTTGCGCTTTGTCAGCCAAACGACGTCGACGCCCTTTCGTGAGATAATTCTCTCCGAGAATCTTCTCGATAGAACCCTAAGAGCATGGTCGGCCAGAATGAGGACCAGGGGGAGGAAGAGGAACAGTATTTCTCTGGATCCGAGCTCAAAGAACAGCAGCAGATAGAGTGAGCTGATCACTATTAGGTAGGGAGCCAGAAGAGCTTGCGCAAGCAATCGCATCCTGACGCCGATGACTCGCTGGTCCGTGAAGTAGAGACCGTAGCCGATAGATCTGCCGCGGCCCAAATAGGTGCTTGCCATACCTCCCAGAAACAATTCTCCAAACAGTAGGCCCTCTGTCCCCTCCTTCCATTGTAGACCAGATGTGGTTCCCGGCAAGGTGGTCATTGGTCGGGGACTCCGAAGAGGTTATCCTGCGAAGTCTGAATCCGGATTATATTCTTCTCGCTTGTACGAGATCATCGCCGTCCTCTTGGAGAGAATGGGGGCAGAATGAACCCTAATCCGGGTTTTGGGAGGGCGGTTCCATATGGTGCCCAGTTCACGCTTGCATTGATACAGATGAACGCTGATTGAAAAACGTCTGATTCGTCTGTTCCGCGCGATTAAATGGAAATCTCGCCCGGAAACGTTTCGGACCGGAAATGGCCGCTTCCTAAAATTTTGAAAATAAAAAATTCCCACGACGCAAAACAGCTGTTCCGAGGCAGCTCTCTGGAAATCGCTCGATCCCTAGGGGCATGCTAGATCTCCAGAGACCCTTCACAATTATCGAATTCTCTCTGTGAAAAATCACCCAGAGCGCGCACGAATCGCAGATCTGAGGATGCGATTTTTGTGCCTGGTCTTTTTCACGCGCATCCCTCGGGCAAGAGTCTGATCTTGGAGGTCGGGGTTCAAGCCGATTCTGCGTTCAAAATTAGAATCATCGCCGAAAAACATTCCAGCTAGCGAGACCCCTCTAGAAAGGGGCAAGCAATATGATCCTCGAGACGCGAGAGCGGTCTCTGTCCCAGAGCTACTCTGCTGTCTGGTTGACTTCCTTGATCGCACCCTCGAGAATATCGAGGCCAGAATCCACAAGATCCCGGGTAATGATCAACGGAGGCGCGATACGCAGCGTCGAATGGCCCGCGGTAATAATCGCCAATCCCCTCCGGAACGATTTCATCATGATCTCATGCGCCTCTTTGTCAGCATACTCCTTCGTCTTCGGATCCTTAACGATCTCCGCCCCGATCATCAGACCCTTACCCCGGACATCCCCGATAATCGGATACTTTTCCTGCATCTCCCGCAGCCGCTTCATCATGTAGTTCCCCTGCTTCGTCGCATTCTCTAGCAAATGCTCATCTCGAATAATCCCGATCACTTGCAACGCCGCCGCGCACGAGACCGGATTTCCCCCAAACGTGTTAGCATGCGATCCCCCATCCCAGTCCATCAACTCCGACTTCGACACGGTCGCCCCAATTGGCATACCGGACGCGAGAGCTTTCGACGTGCAGACAACATCCGGCTCAACGCCCCAATGCTCAATGCCGAACCATCGCCCTGTCCGTCCCATCCCTGATTGGACCTCGTCATCCACCATCAAGATCCCATTCTTGTCAAGCATCTTCTTCAACCGCTGGAAATAGTCGTCCGGCGGAACAACATATCCGCCCTCGCCCTGGATAGGCTCGACGAACATCGCCGCAACATCCTCTGGCGGCAGATACTTGTCAAGGACCTGTTCCTGGATAAAATCGACACAGTACATCCCGCACTCCGGATAAGACAACTTGAACGGACAACGGTAACAGTCAGCAAAGGGAACATGCGTGTCCCCCGGAACCATGGGGAAGAAGTGTCTACGCTGGTAGGGCTTGCTGGCAGTTAGACTCAGCGCTCCCAGGGTTCGTCCGTGGAAACCGCCGATGAAAGAGAGAAACGCATGCTTCCGCGTATGCCACTTTGCCAGCTTCATCGCAGCTTCGATCGCCTCTGTCCCGCTGTTGCTCAGAAACACTTTCTTCGCAAAATTCCCGGGAGTAATCTTAACCAGCTCTTCAGAAATCTTCACAACCTTCTCATAATAGAAATCGGTCCATGAGTAATGGATGAGCTTCTCAGCCTGCTCTTTGATCGCTGAGACGACCCGGGGATGTGAATGACCGACCGCGAGACAAACGAGTCCCGAGTTGAAGTCGATGAACTCGTTGCCGTCGACATCTTTGACGATACTCCCGTGCCCACTCTCAGCAGCTAGTGGATAGAATCGGACTAAGGATTGGGAGATTACAGACTCGTCCTCCTTGACGAGTGCTCTCGCTTTGGGGCCGGGTGGGGTTACTACTATTTTGGGATACTTGTCGGCGGGCAAAGAGATCGTCGACTGGCTCGGACGGTCTACTACTAATAATATTGCTCTGACAAATCAGATGCTTGTCGACTAGTGTCCGACGATAATCTCGATCATGGAGAGACTCGCGGTCGAGCCGTCTTCGCGCTTAACTTCCTCGGTCCCAATATCGACTGAATGGATCCGGATATTCTTCATGAACGCACGTCTCAGCATATCCACAACCTCAACCGCCTTCGTGATAGACTGACCCCGTCCTCTTACCATGACATCAGCCACTCCCGTATTTAGAAGGGTCATACATGCTACAACATAGTTCATGATAGGCTTCTTCCCGATTCGAACCATGTTAGGATCCCCCTCTCCATCCTCGAAGCCGTCCTCGATGCCCGCTGATGCTACAATGTCTGACAAGATGATGCCTGTACCGATCCCTACTCTAAGCCATCTACAAGATTAAGCTTGCCAGACCGTGACCGAAAGGGTAGCAGAACTCGCTTAATCCCTCATGATTCATTCAACATAATCCATACGTCATATTTTCGGCACTCTCTCCGATTCAATGCCGGTCTTTTAAGGGAAAACGGTCGCAACAATGAATCCTCCGAGCCCGGTCGAGAAAAAGTGGCCTCAGTATCCCCAACAGTATTTCACATGCTCGAACGGCTCGTTGGCAAACGAGTCCTCGCGGTGATAAACCGCGACTTCGGCTATGAAGGACGACTAGCTGTCGTCTCTCACGAGCCGCCGGGGATCTGGCTCATTGAGGCCGAAGCTGTTATCTTGCGTTCGACTGTTGTCAGTCCAATTCCACAGGTCGTAAATAGAGAATCAAAGGGAGAAACCTTCCTTCATCTCGACTCCGTTCAGAGGCTAGAAACTGTTCCGGAGGCAAAGGCTAACGCGAGAAGATAGAGTAGGCTGGCTCGACGGGCTCTTCATCGGCGCATCAAATGCGACCCTGGTGATTGATCCTTCTACAACTCGGAGAATTCCGAAGACGGCTCGAGTTCTCGTCTCCCACGCACACGGTGACCACACTGGCGGTTTCAGATATAGGGGACTCAAACAGTCTACTCCGCAAACCAGAGATATCCATCGCGCTCTACACGACCATAGAATCTCGAACTTTCGCGCACTCGACATCAACAATCACTTCGTGGTCGACGATATCCGGGTCAAGGCGCTTGACGCGGGGCACATGCTAGGCTCAGCCCAGTTCCTCATAGAGACTCCAAACAAGTCGATATTGTACACTGGCGACATCAACTGCATCGACACTCTAACGACAAAAGCAGCAGAACCCGAACACTGCGATATCCTGGTCATTGAAGCCACCTACGGGTCTCCACAATACCGTTTCCCATCCCGAGAAACCGTCTACGCGGAGATTGTGGAATGGGCGGTAGACACCATAAAACAGGGAAGAATACCCTGCTTGCACGTCTACGCGGCGGGAAAAGCGCAAGAGGTCGTCCGACTGTTCAACGTCTACACTCATCTGCCGGTAATTGTTAATCCGAGGCTTGATGGTGTCAACGAGACGTATCATAGGAGCGGTGTGCCTCTCGATTGGTTTTCGTCTGACTCTAGGGATGGGAAGACGATTCTCGAGAAGGATCCCTGCGTCTATCTCACGACACCTAGCGATCGGGCTCATATCGGACGGAGGTTCTCGAGGGCTTACGCAACTGGTTGGGCGTTATCGCTCCATAGCAGAATCACTGCTTTTCCACTGAGTAGTCACGCGGATTTTGACCAGTTGATCTCTTTTGTTAAAGCGTGTGACCCGGAGCAGGTCTTTGTCTTCACGGGGTTTGCTGAGGACTTGCGGAGGGCGCTAGGTTCGAAGCTTGGGCTTGACGCTAGAGCTGTGCCTTCTTATCTGCAGAGGACGCTCGCTGAAGATTACTGATCTATCTGACGGGAAGCAGAAAGAAGAATAGTAGCGCGAAGGCAACTAGTCCTACTCCAGAGACTATTACCAGTTGGGGGCTGAGCTTCACGCCAGGTGTATCTTCCTCGAAGAACCGCAAGAGTCCCGCGCTGGCAGCAGGCATGGGCGCCTCGTCGCGTCTTCTCTTTTCCCGCTTAGTGCTCAACTTAGATTGTCCGCTTCGACTCTTTCAATATCGCCGGTAATAAGGATGGTGTGAACCGGTTTCGACTCTGCAACCCTTCTAACGATGAGTAAGTCAAAATTTACCTGATGTGGATGTATGTGTAGGCATCCTTGCTAGTTTCGAAGGCGTAGTGGACCTTCTGGTAGTCTCTCCGAAAATCCGCAACGTCAGTCGCGACTTTACGTGAGTCCTCTCCTTTGATCACTATTCTTGTCATGAAATCAGCTATCTCCATCATCTCCGACTCCTTCATTCCTAGCCTTGTGACTTCTGAGACTCCGCATCTTATTCCTCCCGGTGCTTCGAAGTGTCTCCCGGCTTTGATGTCGTACGGTAGCAGGTTGCGATTCAGTATGATGTTTGCATCTTCAAGCTTCTTCTCGATAGTCTTCCCATCTCCAAACTTCGTAATGTCCGCGACGAGTAAGTGTGATCTTGTGAATCCTTTCTTCTCGCCTAGGACTTGGAATCCTCTCTCGTGGAGGGCTGCGGCAAGGGCTCGACTGTTCTTGACAATTTGAGCCGCGTATTCTTTTCCGAACGCGTGCATCTCTGCGAACATCACCGCTTTTCCTGCAAGATGGTGGAGGTGATGGTTGCTGACGTTGCCGGGGAAGGTCGACTTTTTGATCTTCTCTCCATGCTCAGGTTTCGACAGTATGAGTCCCCCTTGTGGTCCGGGGAGGGTTTTGTGAGTGCTCGCTGTCATCGCGTCTGCTCCTTCATGCAAGGGATCCTGAAACTGGGAGCCTGCTACGAGTCCCGCGACATGCGCTGCATCAAAGCAGATTCTGGTTTCATGTTCCTGAAATGTGTCGGCTAGTTGTTTGACGGGGTGGGGGAAAGGTAGGACTGAGCCTCCCAGCATTGCGAGTGTTGGCTTCTTTCCCTCCTCGGAGAGTTTCTGGATCTTCTTCTCTGTGGCGTCGATGTCGATGTTCATTTCTTCCGTGTCGAATGGGAAGTATTCTACTTGTAGGCCTCTTACGGAGCCGGCTGTGCCGCCGAATTCTTTCTTTCCCATGCTGATGTGGCCTCCTGCGGGGATTGCGAGTGCAAGCATTGTGTCTCCCGGGGTTGTGAATGTGGTGTAAGCGACTAGGTTGGCGCAGACTCCTGAGATGGGTCTGACGTCTGCGAAGTCTACTCTGAAGAGTTGTTTGGCGAGGTCCATGCAGATCTGTTCGACTTGGTCTATGTACTTGCAGCCGGCGTAGACTCGCTCTCCGGGCCATCCTTCAGCGTACCGGTTGCCAAAGTCGGAGAGTATAGCCTCTCGGACCGCGGGGCTGGGGATGTTCTCGCTCGCGATTAGAGGGAGGGAGCTAGCGAACCATTTCTGATGAGTCTCTAAGAGCTCGAAAACTTTGTTGTAGGATTGTCGAGGCTCCATGATAGTCGCCGGTGTTAGTCTGGCATTGTATAACGTTTGGTGGTCAGACGCTTTCTGGCTGTTTCTGGAACTGGTTCCACCACTGAGGGTTCTTGCTCGCGTACTCGACGAGCCTTGCTAGCAGTTCGAGGGTCCGTGAGTCTATGTAATGTTCTAGTCCCTCGGTATCTTTCTGGGCCCTTTTCTCATCCGCTCCGAGTAGTCTTAGAAAGTTGACTAGTAGGCCGTGGCGCTGTCTTATCCCGTTGGCCATGCTGCTGCCTTTCTCGGTTAGGACTATTCCTCCGTATTTTTCGTGGACTATGAATTGTTCTTCTCGGAGCTTGTTGAGCATCCCTGTTACTGTGGGTGGTGTTACGTGCAAGTTTTTTGCGATGTCTACGGGTTTTGCGTATCCTTTTTCATGGATTAGCTCGTAGATGACTTCGATGTAGTCCTCATTTCTGGGTGTCTGGGCTCGGGGTGTGGGTTTGTGGGCGCGTGCCAGTTTGGCTAGCTGGCTTTTGCCGGGCGGGGTTTTTGGCATTCTTCTATGACGTGGATCGTCTCTCTGCCATGTTTTTCTGTTTATGGTTGTTTTAGAGGTGGATGGGGACTCCGAGCGAGTCTCGGAGTTTTCTGAGTATGGGTTCTAGTGGTCCTGTCTCGAGGCTTATGGCGATTATCTGGTTGTTGTGTGGTAGGAATATCAGGTCTATCTTTTCGTATTGTACGGATATGTGGCTTAGTGGTCCGCACTGGGCTTCTAGCTGTGACAGTGTGTCGAGTATTAGTGGGGGGACGCTTCCCATGAACTTCCGGTCGTAGCTTTCGGGTGTGAAGCTTGCTACGCTTGTCCGCATTCTTGACTCTACGAGTTTATGGTTCCGGTCCAGTAGTGCTACGTATCTGATTCTGGGGTCTAGGGCGAATAGGTCGTCTGCTAGACGTGCTTGGGGTCTGCTCAAGCCTCGGGTTGACGGTTTATTCTCGGTATCTAAAGGAATGCCTTATGCTTCCCATGGGTTACCTTTACGGAAGAGCACTTTTGTGTCGCGGGGAGCAACTACTTTTGAGATTTCTTGGCGAGGGGTCCCGCCAGTTGAAACTGATACGCGCGAGTCTCACATTTCAGGGCGCAGAATGGAACCGTCGAGCGTTTTTTTAATCGCAGATTAAGCGCAGAGGTCAGCGCGAAAAAGTCGCGATCTCAAATAGCCTGCCCTGATTCCTGATCAGGGGTTGTTCTGCGCTTGTCAAGCTTGAAACGTCAGAGTCTCGTTTGATTCCTATCTTCGAAAAGCCGGGCCGAAGAAAGGATTACTATTTGTTGATTCCCTCCCAACTATCAGTTTTGTGTCGCGGGGAAATTTTTTTTTTGTAAATTCTAGGAAGGGTTGATTTGTTGGCTGAAGCTTTTTCTCGCCGAGATTGTCGGTTTTTCGGGCAGAATAGCCGAATTAGCATTTTTCAAGTTGCGTACTGCTGGGATCATGCAAGCGTAAACCGGGCATCAAATGAAACCCCCTCCCCGATCTTTGATCAGGGCTTGTTCTGGGCGGGTCTCCGTGTATTGTCTTAACTCGCAACATGGAGGCCTCATTTCTCGGGGGCGTTTTATACCTCGCTAGGAGGGGCTCGGAAACGCTTGGCAGTCTGGCGGGGTTGTCTTTGGAGTACAAGTGGATCGTTCTCACCGTCACAACCGTCGGCATTTTCATGGCCACGCTGGATTCGAGTATTCTTGTTGTGGGCCTTCCGCAGGTGGTTCTTGCTCTGAACACGAATCTGGTTGTTGGTGTCTGGTTCATCACCGTCTACAGGCTCATGATCACTATTCTTCTGGTAGGAATTGGAAGAATTGCGGACCTGCACGGCCGGGTCCGGTTGTACAATATGGGCTTCGCCATCTTCACCATAGGGTCGTTGCTCTCCGGCCTCTCCCAGACTGCCGAGGAGCTCTTGGTGTTCCGCCTTGTTCAGGGTGTAGGTGCTGCGTTTCTCTTCGTCAATAGTGTCGCGATTGTTACAGATGCCTTCGCTGGCGAAGGATTAGGGAAGGGCATCGGAATAAACCAGGTCGCTATTAACGCTGGGACGATTACTGGATATACTCTGAGCGGTGTTCTCATCCAGCTCTTCACCTGGAGATCGATCTTTCTGGTTAACGTTCCGATCGGAATCTTCGGAACATACTGGTCGCATCGGAGACTGAAAGAAATCTCTCAACCGTCCAGGGGAGAACGATTCGACTTGCTCGGCGCGGTCAGCTTCTCCAGCGCCATCACCCTACTCTTGCTAGGCCTGACTATTGGAAGCTTAGCAGACGCTCTGAACCTCATCCTCGTCGCGTCGAGTGGCGGACTCATGATCTTTTTCATTCTTGTCGAGCGGAGGATAAAGTTTCCAGTTCTAGACATGTCACTCTTCCGGATCAGGCTCTTCACTGCTGGAAACATTGCCAACCTGTTCAGCGGCCTAGCATTCGCCGGTCTCGCCTTCGTGATGACCCTCTATTTCCAGCTCGTAAGAGGCTACGACCCGCTTCACGCGGGAATATTCCTAATCCCGCTCGACGCCACTCTCATCTTCATCGGACCCATAAGCGGGTCGCTCTCAGACAAATGGGGGGCCCGAGGACTAAGCACTCTCGGTCTGCTAGTTGCGTCAGCAGGCTTCTTCGTTCTATCGCGATTAGACGGGTCAACCATCTATCCCCAGGTCGTTGCAGGACTCGTACTTGTCGGATTTGGTATCGGGCTATTCAGAAGCCCCAACGCCAGTTCGGTCATGGGCTCAGTCCCGGCCTCGAAGAGAGGAATATCCTCGGCCGTAAGAGCTACAATCATCAATACCAGTATTGTCGCCAGCATCCCGCTAGTGATAGCCATCATGACGGCCGATGTGTCGTATGGTAAGCTGATCAACATTATTGGCAATCCGAACCTAGTTACAAGTCTGCAGACAGGGAATGGGACCGTAGCCAGTTTTCTACCAGGTCTTCAGCATGCTCTCCTTGTCTTTTCAGGACTCACACTCTTCTCAGCAGTTTTCTCTCTACTCCGAGGGCCGCCAGTCGAATAATACACGTGTCGCGAGCAATGATCCTCAGGCAGGCGAGAAGGTCACGGTCACATTCTCTGGGCTGGTGTTCAAAGCGGCCACGTCCCAAGTGCCCGAGCCAGTCGGGGACCATGATATTACACTCTGAACAATACCCGTTTCCTCTTGCGGAACGCAGGAACTTGAGGGAAAAGTCCCCCCAGGGTCTGATGTCGCGAAATAGGATGATACCCAGTTCTGGTACGCCGGGTCGGCTATCGCGCAAAAGTCCGCTGATCCACCCACGACCGTAACCGCCACCGCGAAGCTCTCATTATTAGAGACTCCCGCGAGGTATAGGGAAGCGAACCCTGGATGAGTCCGGTTTCCTCCAATAACAGTACGTGATACCGGGGCACGGATAGTGCCGTGGGGAGCAATAGAGTGCGGCAGGTATGGTATGCTCGCGAAGACAATTCCAATCGAGAGAGCGACCGTGATCGCGGCTATCACCAACGTTCGACGCTTCAAAAACCTTCTCGGCACTATCCATCAACAGCTCTATAGCTGGTTTCTGAGCCACGGTAGCTGAATATACGATGTGCGAAACGCCCATCTGACTATCCGCTTCTTGTCCGGTGCGATGGTCAATCCAA
>Ga0209472_1000825_pt1 | contig 18147 bp, 12 predicted proteins | sample GraSoiAngelo_130_FD_185887 | JGI IMG/M metagenome (GOLD analysis project Ga0209472, IMG submission 185887) | Grasslands soil microbial communities from the Angelo Coastal Reserve, California, USA - 14_0929_02_20cm (SPAdes) (version 2) | ecosystem: Environmental > Terrestrial > Soil > Grasslands ...
TCTACTGGCACGGCTCGCTGTACGTGCTCGGGGCGCTGATCTTCATCGGCTGGGCGGCGAGCGGGGTGCTTCCGCTGTTCATGGGCACCATCCCGTCCGAGACCATTCCGGCGCGCTACGTCGCCACGTCGATGGGGCTCACCGTAGGTGTCGGCGAGGTGCTCGGCGGTGTGAGCGGCCCCGCGCTCGCCGGGACCGCCGCCGATCACTACGGCCTCACGGCACCGCTTTTCATGCAAGGAGGCTGCGCAATCGTGGGAGCGCTGCTCGCATTGGCTCTGAAGGAGACCGCGCCGCGGCGCGTTGCGGTGATCGCGGCACGGTCACAGCTTGTGACCTGAGGGCGTGCACGCATCATGCAGGCCATGAGCGTCACGGTTCGCGAGGCGGTGTTCGGGCTGCTGCGCGACGTCGGCCTCACGACCATCTTCGGCAATCCGGGCTCGACGGAGCTGCCGATGTTCCGCGACTTTCCCGCCGACTTCCGCTACGTGCTCGGGCTGCAGGAGTCCGTGGTCGTCGCCATGGCCGACGGGTTCGCGCAGGCGCGCGCTACTGCGGCGTTCGTGAACCTGCACTCGGCCATCGGCGTCGGACACGCCGTCGGGAGCTTGTTCACGGCGTATCGTAACCAGACGCCGCTCGTCATCACGGCTGGGCAACAGGCGCGCTCGATCCTGCCGTTCGAACCCTTCCTGTACTCGGAACAGGCCCCGAATCTGCCGCGGCCGTACGTCAAGTGGAGCTGCGAACCGGCGCGCGCCGAGGATGTGCCGGCCGCTCTGGCCCGCGCATTCTTCACCGCCATGCAGCGGCCCTGCGGGCCGACCTTCGTGTCGGTGCCGGTCGATGACTGGGACCGGTTGTGCACCCCGCCGCCTCGGCGCGAGGTCACCATCACGGTGGCCGGCGACCCCTCGATGCTGGCCCGCGCGGCCGTGATGCTGAGGGCCGCGCGGCGCCCGGTGATCGTCGTCGGCGCCTCGGTCGCCCGAGATGGGGCCTGGCAGGAAGTCATCGCTCTCGCCGAGCGGCACCAGGCCGCCGTGTGGGCGAGTCCGCTCTCGTCCCGCAACAGCTTTCCCGAGCAGCACCCCCTCTTCGCAGGCTTTCTGCCGGCGGACCGCGAGCAGATCGTCGCCCGCCTCGAGGGGTGCGACCTGATCCTGGTGCTCGGCGCTCCGGTCTTCACGTACCACGTCGAGGGACACGGTCCGCATGTTCCGAAGGACGCCTCACTCGTGCAGCTGACCGACGACCCGGCTGCCGCCGCGCGCGCGGCGGTCGGACTCTCCATCGTCACGGACCTCAAGCTCGGCATCCGCGCTCTGCTCGAGGCGAAGGCTCCCGCGCGGCCGGCACCCGCCGCCCCCGTACGCGCGCCTTCCGTGCCGCCCGACCGCCTGACCGACCGCTACCTGCTCCAGCAGATCGCAGCCCTCAGGCCCCCGGGAAGCATCGTCGTCGAGGAAGCACCAAGCAGCCGCGGAGCGATGCACCATTACCTTCCGATGCTCGAGCCCGACTCCTTTTATACGTGTGCGAGCGGCGGACTCGGTCACGGCCTCCCGGCGGCGGTCGGCGTCGCCCTCGCCCGATCCGACCGCAAGGTGATCGCGCTGCTCGGCGACGGATCGGCCATGTATTCCATTCAGGGACTATGGAGTGCTGCGGAGCTCGCGCTGCCTGTCGCCTTCGTGATCGTCAACAACCGCGGGTATCGCGCGCTCGATGAATTCGCAGCGCACTTCGGCCTCGCGACGCCGCCGGGCACGCATCTGGCGCACCTCGATTTCTGCGCCCTGGCGCGCGCTCAGGGTGTCGAAGCCGTGCGGGTCAGCCAGTGCACCGAGCTCGATGGGGCGCTGCGCAAGGCGTTCGCGGCCACACACCCGGTGCTCATCGAGGTGTGCGTCGATGTCTAGCCCTTCAGTCGGCCACCCCGAGCGTCCAGCCGCCGTCGATCGTGATCTGCTGGCCGGTGAGATACGCCGAGGCGGGAGAGGCGAGGAACAGCGCGAGCCCCTTGATGTCGTCGGGGAAGCCGACGCGGTGCATCGGCATGAGCTTCGCCATCGCGGCCTGCACGTCCGGGTTCTTCGCATGCCCGCCACCGATGTTGGTGACGAAGAACCCGGGCGCAATCGCGTTCACCGTGATGTTGAAGGCGGCCAGCTCGAGCGCGACGCAGCGCATGAGGTGCGCCGCACCGGCCTTCGCCGCCATGTAGGCCGAGCCGATCGCCGGCTCGCATTGGTAGGCCGCGACGGACGTCGTCACGATGAGCTTTCCCGAACGCTGCGGCTTCATGAGGCGCGCCGCCGCCCGGAGCGTTGCGAACACGCCGCCGAGGTTGACGTCGATGACGCGGTTCCAGCGCTCGTCGCTGTAGCTCTCGAGTGCGCCGGCGGGATTGCGCGTGCGCTGCGAGCCGGACCAGCCGGTGAGGAACCCGGGTCCCGAGTCGATCCCGGCGTTCGCAAACACGATGTCGAGGCGCCCGTGGGCCCCGGCCGCCGCATCGAAGGCGCGCTCGAGTGCGGCGTGATCGGAGATGTCGACCGCCTCGCCGCGCACCGCGTAGCCGAGCCCTTCGAGGCGCCCGGTCTCGGCGGCGATGCGACCGGCGTCCACATCGAGGAGCGTGACGCGTGCTCCGCTCTCGGCCAGCGCCTCGGCGATGGCGAGCCCGAGGCCGCTGCCCGCGCCCGTGACGAGCGCGCCTTGGCCTGCGATGTCGAATAGCTCTGCGCACTTCACGCACGTTCTCCCGGCCGCCGCTCGCCCGCCGCTGCGGCAACATCCACCACGATCTTCATCCCCTCCTGGCGTCGCAGACGCTCAATGCCCTTCTCGATCACACCGTCGAAGGGGATGGTCTCGACCCAGCCCTCGAGCGGGTAGCTGCCGCGGGCCATCTCCGCGATGACCGCCGGAAAGGCATTCACCGATAGCGCCACTCCGGTCAAGCGCACTTCCGGCATCAGCAGGTCGAAGGGCGGGATGACGACCGGCTCGTGGTGGATTGCCACCACAACCGCGGTCCCGTCGACCCGGGTGCCGTGCAGCATCGCGGCAAAGGCCTTCGCTCCCCCCGCCGCGTCGATCGAGGCATCGGCGCCGCGCCCGCCGGTGAGATCGCGGATCGCCGCCACCACATCGCACGCATTGGGATCGAGCACCGTGCGCGCGCCGAGAGCGGTGAGAGCCGTGCGCCGCGCCGGCGATGGATCCGCGACGATCGCCTCGACTCCGCGCCGTTTGAGCGTCAGGAACGCGCCCGCACCGATCGGACCTGCGCCGTGAATGGCGACCACCTGCCCGGCACTCACCGCACAGCGGTTCACCGTGTGCCACGCGATCGCGAGCGGCTCGATGAGCGCACCCTCGAGCGCCGAGACCCCCGGCGGAAGGGGGTGCGCCATGCGCCGCTTCACCACGGTGTACTCGGCGAGACCGCCCGGGCGGTTATACCCCTGGATCGCAAGCGTGGGACAGTGGTTGTACTGCCCGAGGCCGCAGTAAAGGCAGCGCCCGCAGGTCTCCACCGGTTCCACCGCCACCAGAGTCCCGACGGCGAGGTCCTCGATCCCCGCGCCGAGCGCGACGACTTCCCCGCACAGCTCGTGACCCATGATCACGGGGTTCTTGACGCCTGTCAGCGGATGAGGCGTGTCGCGCGTGGTGACCGGGCCGTCGAAGTACTCGAGCAGGTCGCTGCCGCAGATCCCGTTGTAACGAACGCGCAGCTTCACCTCGCCGGGCCCGGCCTCGGGCTCCGGCACCGAGGTGAGCCGCAGGTCCTGCCGACCGTAATAGAGCGCCGCGCGCATCGCTCCCCTCACCCGATGCCCACGTGCGCCCCCCTCAGCCTTCGGGGGCCCGTCCGCCACCGCGCATCATCTTCGCGTAGTCCTCCTGCGACATGCCGGCCATCTGCGCGGCGACGTACTGGAAGCTCTTGCCGTCGGTCGCGAACAGCTTGGCGAGGAAGTAGATGTTGCCGCCGAGCGAGATCATTCGGCTGTAGTCCCGATCGAGCACCGCGCGCTTCTGCTCCTCGCTCATGGGCCAGCCATCGAGATACGCCCGCTCGTCCGCCTTGAAGCGCGTGCGGTTCTCGGGCTTCATCAGCGACATGCAGAACATGTTGAGGTGATAGCCGCGCCGGGCCTGGTCGGTGTCGAAGACCGTGGTTCCGGGAATGTTCGCGTAGGGCTTTGGCAGTGACATGTCGAGCGCTCCGAGCTTAGCTTGAACGGCGGCCGACGCCGCGCTTTTCCTCGGCACCCGCGACCCAACTGAGCACGTCGCGCAGCTCGCCGAGAATGCCGTGCGGCCGGTGCAAGCGGGCCTGCCGTGCCCAGTCCTCCCGGCGCGTCGTGCCCGTCGTCACCGCGAGCGCCGTCGCGCCGCCGCGGCGCGCCATGAGGATCTCGACGACCGGATCGTCGCCGACGACAGCCAAGGCCCGGACCGGCACGCCGAGGCGCCTGGCGACGAAGCGCAGCGCCCGGATCGAGGGCTTCCCGGTGAGCGTCATGGGTGCGCGCGTGAGGCGGCGGACGGCCGCCGTGATCGCAAACGAATAGCCGATCGTGCGCCCCTGCTTCGTGGCGAAGAAGGGGACGTCGGAGGCGACGCAGAGCTCAGCGCCACCCCAGATGGCTCGACAAGCGGCCTCGATGTCCTTCATGCCGCACTCCGGGTGCCACCCGACGAAGACCCCGCCGACCTCCGTCGCGCCCGCCTCTCCGGTGTGTACCGTCTCGATGCCGGCGTCGCGCAGAGCTTGGCCCACACCGACGCTCCCGAGGACCAGCACCCGGCGGATACCGCGGCGCTGCATGTGATCCGCCGCGATGCTGGAGGGTGTGATCATCTGCTCGTCATCGACCGGGAGTCCCACCGCGCGCAGCTTCGCGGCCTGCTCCGCCGGCGGGTAAGCACTGCCGTTGGTGAGCAGCGCGAAGGGCACGTGCCGCGCCTTGAGGGCCGTGAGCACCTCGATCGCTCCCGGCAACACTTCGTAGCCATCGAGCGAGCGGTTGCTGAGGAGCAGCGTCCCGTCGACGTCGAACACCACGCCCTGCACCGCTGCGGTCCCGCACGCCAGGCCGCCCTGCACGACCGAACTCACGCCGGCAGCGTCCGCGAGCCTGCGCCGCCACGCAGCTCGAGCTTGAAATCCGACTTCACCACGCTGAGCTCCGAGACGCCGCGCAGCTTCAGGACCCGGCGCAGAAGCTCCATCACGGGTTTCGACTCCGGATCGTAGTGGAGCGCCGCGGGCCCCGCCGCTCGCATCGCGTCCACCTGAGTAGCCGGCATGGTGGCTCGCAGCAGAAGCTCTTCGTCCGATAGCTCGCGGCCGAGCCGCGCGCGCAGCTCCGCGATCGGCGGCATCGCCGGCTCGGCCCGCAGTTCCCTGGTGCGCGGCAGTGACTCGATGCGCTCCATCACCTCGGGTGCGATCGGAACGTTGGGCCGGCCGAAGCGCCCGAGCGCGTAGCGGATGGCCTCGTCGGGAATGGCCGCGTAGCGCTCGCGGCCGGTCACGTTGAGGAACGCCTGCGTCAGAAGTATCTGCGAAAACGGCGTCATCACGATCGGCCAGCCGAGCTCCTCGCGCACGCGGGCGATCTCCTCGATGACCGCCCCTTCGAGATGCGCGAGCCCTTGCTCGGCGAGCTGGCGGCGCATGGTCCCGATCATGCCGCCGGGGAGCTGATGGCGGAGGTACGCGGCATCGAAGGGTTGCGTTGCGCCGACGGCGAGGCCCTCCGCCTCCGCGATGCGGGTGAAGAAGCGGTTCACCTCGGTGAGGGCCTCGATGTCGACGGGCACCGTATGGCCGAGGGCGCGCAGATTCTCCGCCACGCGCAGCGAGGGGGGATTCGAGATCCCGTCTGCGGTGGCCCCCGATGCACACTGCAGGGCGCTCACTCCGTACTCCACCGCGTCCATGTACAGCAGCTCCCCGAGCCCGATCGTGCAATGGGAGTGCAGCTCGAGCGGCTTGGCGCCGATTGCGGCCTTGACGGCCGGAATCAGCGTGCTCGCGCGCCGTGGCGACAGGAGTCCCCCGGGATCCTTGATGTAGATCGCGTCCACCTCCGGGCAGGCGGCGAGCTTGCGCGCGGCTTGCGCGTAATGGCGGTCGTCGTGGATGGGACTCAAGGTGAACACGAGCGCCGCGATGACGAATTCTCCGCCGACGCGCTTCACCATGCGCGCACAGGCCACATTGGACTCGGCGTCGTTCATCGGATCGGCGAGGCAGAAGCGCCGTATGCCGTTACGCGCGAGCACCTCGAAGGCGAGCGCCATGAACTCGGGGCTCGCCGTTTCCCAGGAGATGAAGCGGAATCCCGTCGACATGAACTGCAGCGGCGTGTTGGGCGTGGCGGCCGCCATGAGGCGAATGCGCTCCCACGGGTCCTCGCGCTTGTAGCGCACCGCGATGCCCATGTGGGTCGAAGTCGTGAAGTCGATCGCCTTGAAGCCCACCCGGTCCATCACCGGGGCGATCGTCAGCGTCATCGCGGTGTCGATGCCGACCGCTCCCCAGGTACTTTGATTGCCATCGCGGAGCGAGGTGTCGATGAGAGCGATCTCAGCCACGTTGCGCTCCTCGCGAGATCCTCACCAGCGCCTGCGCGTATTCGACCACCGCGCCATCCGCCACGAGGATCTCGACGACCGTGCCCCGAGCCTCCGCGCGCACGGCGTTCATGAGCTTCATCACTTCGATGATGCCGATGATGGTGTCCTCCTGCACCTCGGACCCGACCTCGATGTAAGGCGGCGCGCCCGGCTTCGGCGCACGGTGGAAGATGCCGACGAACGGCGCAGTCACCTGCACCAAGCCGGCGGCGGCGGTTGAGGTAAGCTCGCCGCGCGGCTTGCGGCCTGCGCCCGCCGGCCCGTCGGCTACAGTTGGGGCCGGCGGCACGTCGGGCGCAGTGGGCGCGGAGCCGCGCTTCAACGTGAGCTTGAGACCGTCCTGCTCGAAATGCAGCTCATCGAACTCCGACTCTTCCAGCAGCCGGACGATCTCCGCGACGTCTCCCGCGGTCAGGGGCACCGGCGCGTCCCAAAGATGGACATGAGGTGCGTCAGCGGGTCCTCCTCGTGCTTCGCGATCGGCGCGGCGTCGCGGGCCGACCAGACCGTCTCCGGACGGCTCTGCAGCAGCAGGATGGCGCCGCTTCCGCGGTCGACCGCCCACTCGATGTCCTGCGCACATCCATAGTGGCGCTCAATGCGGCGCGCGAGGGTTCTGAGCTCCTGCAGGTCGGCGTCGCTCAGGCAGGGCATCCGCCGCCGCTCCTCGGCGACGGCGACGGCCTCGACACCGCCCCGGGCAGCCGGCACGTGCTCGATCAGCTTGTCGGAGATTTCGCGGACGGCGATCTCCCCGGTGATCTTGCCGAGGACCCAGCGATCCGGGGTCACCTCACCCCCGACCACGGCGGAACCGAGGCCCCAGGCACCCTCGATCGTCACCACCGACCGGTCCCCGGTCGTCGGGCTGCGGGTGAACATCACGCCTGCCGTTCGCGCGTCGACCATGCTCTGGACCACCACGGCCATCGCGACACGCTCTTCGGGAAAGCCGAGCTTCCGGCGATAGCTGATCGACTCCACCGAGTACAGGCTCGCCCAGCAGCTGCGCACCCGCCGGATGATCTCCGCCGGATCCTTGATCCAGAGGTACGTGTCCTGAAGACCCGCGAAGCTCGCCTCGGCGGCGTCCTCGGTGGTGGCCGATGAGCGCACCGCCACGGGCAGCTCTCGACCGCCGCGCACGAGCCGTTCCTGGGCAATGGACAGCTCCTCGAGCACCTCGCCCGGCAGCTCGGCCTCTTCCACCCGGCGGCGGAGCGCCCTCGAGCAGGCCGTGATCGCCTCGAGGTCACCGGGGCTCACGGCCGCGACCGCAGCGCGTACCGGCGCCTCACGCTCGAGCGACTCGAGGAGCCGCTCGAACGCGCGGGTCTTCACGACATATCCCGGGGGCACTGCGATCCCTGCGCGCTTGAGCTCGCCGAGGCTGCCGCCCTTGCCACCGACCTGCGCGCGGTCGCCGAGCCCGATCTCATCGAACCAGGCGATGTGCGCGCCGACGCTCATGACGCTCCCTACGGGAAAGACGCTCGCTACGAGAGCAGGGTGACCACGCCACGGCCGCCGTCGACGCGGATGAGCTGACCGTCCTTGATCCGCGAGGTTGCGGTCCCCGTGCCCACCACCGCGGGAAGACCGAACTCCCGGGCCACGATGGCGGCGTGGCTCATCGAGCCGCCGATGTCGGATACCGCGCCTGCGATCTTCTGGAAGATCGGCGCCCAGGTCGGATTGGTGATCTGGCAGACGAGGATGTCGCCCTTGCGCACGCGGCCGATCTCCTCCACCGACTTCACGACGCAGGCCGGACCCTCGACGACACCGCTCGAGGCGGCAAACCCGCGGAGCTCGCGGCTCTCCACATCGCTCGAGGCGCGCAGCCACCGGTCCAGGCTCTCGCGCGTGATCCCCCAGAGCATCACGATCGCCGGATCGTCGATCACGTCGGGGACCGGACCCAAGGCCGGTGGGGTGCTGTGCTTGGCCCACTCGGCGATCGCCGCCCGGCGTTCCGCGACGATCTGCGGCCAGTGCTCAGGTCCCCGCGGCGGCGAGCCGTTCGACCAGGCCGTCATGAGATCGATGATCGCGGCTTTGAGCTCGTAGTGCGTGAGCTGGAACACGTCGTCTTCGCGCGCGAAAAACCCGTGCGCCGCCAGCAAGGCGCCGAACTCGCGGATCTTGTTGAAGAAGAGGTTGGTGTACCAATGCTCGCAGTAGAACTTATGCCCCTCGACGTACGGAAATACGCGATGGGCGAGACCGATCATCTGATCGTAGGCCTGCCGCTCCTGCTCGGAGCCGAGCAGCTCACGATAGTCCTGGATCAGCTGGCGACGCTCCGCCTGGAGCTTCTCGATCGGCCGCTCCAGCGACTCCCCGGCCCTGACCGCTGCGATGTAGCCGGGGAGCCCCGCGAAGGGCATGGACAGGTCGTCGTTCCAGGAGCGGTGGTAGTGGTAGAAGCCGTCCCCGACGTTGATGTTGAACCAGGGATCGCGCGAGGTCGCGAGCTCGTCCAGCCAGCCGCGCCCGGCGGCTCCCCGCGTCTCGAGCGCCGCCATGATCGCCTGCGGCGTGCGCCCCTCCCTGAACTCATCGTCGACGCCCAGCTCCACCGCCCGGCGGGCCAGCCGGCGCACTTCCTGGTCGGGACGGAAGATCTCCGCTTCGATGCCGGCCACCATACGCGCGATGGTCTGGTCGCTGATCTCCGGAAACGCCTTCTTGCAGAAGGCGAAGAAGGTCATGTACGCCCCGTAGCCGAGGAGCAGGAACTCGAAGTGGTGATGCCACATCCGGAAGTAGCCTTCGAGCGTCCTCTGGTAGGTGTCGAGAAGGGCATGGTTCGTGGCGATGCCGCGCCCGGAATGCACGTTCGAGAGCGGCTCGAATTCCGGCAGCTCGAGCTTCGGTAGCGCCTGGGCATCGCGTATCAGCGCCAGCATCTTCTCGCGCCATTGCGCATACAGCCGCTCCCAGTTGCCGTAGTAGTAGAAGGCCCGCTGCTGGAACTCGCCGGTGCGGCGGGCGATTTCTCGAGGATCCGTGACGGCATTTCCGCCGATGTACACCCGCCCGTTGATGATCCGATAGTCGATCCCGAGCGTGGTCGGTATGCAATGCACGCGCGTCGTGGAGGAGCCGAGGGCACAGTACGCGGCCTCGGCGGTCACCATGTCGAACGCGGACATCGGTTCCGGGAAGTGCATCGAGTTGTAGAACCAGAACCGCTGGTCGTCCGCGGCGGTGAACTGCATGTAGTAGGGATAGGCGGCCTGTGCCCGCTCGGTCCCCGCAATCACCGTCAGCGAGCTCGGGGCCGGGAAGGCTGCGGAATGGGTGTGCGTGCTAATGGTGGCTCTCCCGCCCCGCTTCCCGTTCCTGCTGCGGCAGGGTCAGCCGAAACCGAGGCGCATGTGTCATCAAGCCTACGCCGAGATCGATCCCTGGGCGAGGGATCGAGCCGCTACGGCCTTACAATCGATGCATGCAGCCCGGTGAAATCCTGTGGACCCCGGGGCCGGAGCGGATCGGCCGTGCCAACCTGACGGAATTCACCGACTGGCTCGCGCACGAGCGCGGCTTGGGTTTTGCCGATTACACCGCGCTGTGGCGCTGGTCCGTCGAGGACCTGGAAGGCTTCTGGCAGGCCCTGTGGGACTACTTCCGAATCGACTCCTCGGCACCGCACACGCGGGTACTCGGGCGGCGCAGCATGCCGGGTGCCGAATGGTTTCCGGGCGCGCGCCTCAACTACGCACAGCATGTGCTGCGACGCGAGGCCGGGGGCGGCAATGTGCTTTTCCACGTGAGCGAGACGCAGCCGCTCACCGCCTTGAGCTGGGAGGCACTCGGCAGCCGCGTACGAACCCTGGCCACCGAGCTGCGTGCCCTGGGGCTCGAGCCCGGGGACCGGGTGGTGGCCTGGATGCCGAACATCCCGGAAACCATGATCGCGATGCTGGCGACCACCGCCATCGGCGCGATCTGGGCGTGCTGCTCGCCGGACTTCGGTGAGCGGGGCACGCTCGACCGCCTCGCGCAGCTCTCGCCGAAGGTGCTCTTCGCCATCGACGGGTACCGCTACGGGGGCAAGTCCTTCGATCGGCGCGATGAGCTGCGACGCATCGCCTCGAGCCTGAGCTCGCTCCAACATCTCATCTACCTGCCCTACCTGAACCCTTCCGACCCCTCGTTGCCGTTGCCGTCCGCCCGGCACTGGCGGACGCTCCTCGCCAGGCCCGCCGTCGGCCCGGCGCAGTTCGAGTACGCGCAGGTGCCGTTCGATCATCCCCTGTGGACCTTGTTCTCGTCCGGGACGACCGGGTTACCCAAGCCGATCGTCCATGGTCACGGAGGGATCCTGCTCGAGACTCTGAAGAACGCGACGTTCCACTTCGACCTGCATCCGCGCGAGCCGGTGTTTTACTTCACCACCACCGGCTGGATGCTCTGGAACTTCCTGGTCAGCACGCCACTAACCGGAGCCGTACCCGTCCTCTATGACGGCCACCCGGCGCATCCGACCCCCGATGTGCTGTGGAAGATGGCGCAGGAGGCGGGCGTCGTCACTTTCGGCGCGAGCCCCACCTACGTTGACGCGCTGAAGCGCTCCGGGGTCGTGCCGCGCGAGCGCTACGGGCTCGAGGCGCTGCGCACGATCAACCTGGCCGGCTCTCCGGCAAGCCCTGAATGCATGGGCTGGTTCTACCGGAACGTGAAAGAGGATCTCTGGGTCGCCAACGGCAGCGGCGGCACGGACTGCTGTACGGGGTTCGTCGGCGGAGTGCCCACCCTGCCGGTGCGCGCGGGCGAGATTCAGGCCCCATCGCTGGGGGTCTCGGTCGAGGCTTTCAACTCGCGCGGTGAGAGCGTCGTCGACGAGGTGGGCGAGCTCGTCATCACCGAGCCCATGCCGTCGATGCCGCTGCGCTTCTGGAATGATCCGGGCGACCGCCGTTACCTCGAAACCTACTTTCAGGAGTTCCCCGGCGTCTGGCGTCACGGGGACTTCTTCAAGATCAATGCACGCGGCGGCTGCTACGTACTTGGGCGCTCGGACGCCACTCTCAACCGTTATGGCGTGCGCATCGGCACGGCCGAGGTCTACCGCTCACTGGGCCTCCTCCCCGAGGTGCAGGATGCGCTCATCGTCAACCTTGATCTGCCGGCCGGCGGCTTCTTCATGCCGCTGTTCGTGAAGCTCGCGGCGGGCGTCGAGCTCGACCCGCTCCTCGAGACGAAGATCCGTGACACGCTGCGCCGCGAGTACACACCCCGCCACGTGCCGGACAAGATCTATCAGGTTCCGGGCATCCCCTACACTCTCACCGGCAAGAAGATGGAGGTGCCGGTGCGGCGGATCCTGATGGGGGTGGCGCCCGAGAGGGCCGCCAACCGCAGCGGCGTGTCCGACCCTGGCGCGCTCGATTTCTTCATCGCCTATGCCGAGCGGCAGCAGGACTACCGCCTCTGAGGCGCCGACTGTCAGGCGTGCCGCGTGCGCCAGCCTTGGTGATAGGCCTCGCGTGCCGCGCGGGAGTACGGGGTTGGGGCCACCGTCACGCGGATCTCGAGCTGCCGGTGCGGCTCCACCGTGGTCTTGCGGGTCCCGCCGTTCTCTTCGCCCCAGACGAGCGTCAGCACGTCCCCGATCTCGATGTCCGGATCCACGACACCGAGGGACAGAGCGGTGCGCTCGTTGTAGCTGTAGCCGCCGAACATCGAGAATCCGACCGTCCTCCCGCCCTTGAGGACCCGGTCGAAGGACGAGGAGGCATAGTTACAGTTCGGGAAGTCGAAGTACTTGTAGTTCTCCCCGCCGGGCACGAAGAGCGAGGTGAAGATCTTGAGCACGTCGTCGGCGTTCCAGGCAAACGTCACCTTCTTGCGATGCGGCCCTGGCGCCATTCGCTCCAGCGCCTCGCGTCCGATGAAGTCGTGATCGAAGCGGATGAATGGCCCGTAGCCGAGGGCGTACGGGGTGAGATAGTAATCCTCGATGTTGGGGGACTGGAAACTGCCGCCGATCGATGCCGTGCCCTCGTATCCGCTCGCCGGCAGCCACTCGCGGTACTTCTTCATCCGCTCGCCCGTGAACACCGCTGGCAGCGGTGAGGGAATCCAGCCGGATTCGAGCGTGTTGCTCGAGTAGGCGCGCGCTCCGACCTGCACCAGACCGAAGTCCCGTCCCGCCTCGAGGACAGCTTCACGGATCTCATCGCCCTCCGCGTAAGGACCCCAGATCTCGAGCCCCGGAGCCCCCGCCATGCCGTGCCGCAGGCAGCGGACGCGGCGTCCCTTGATGTTGATCGCGTCCATGTGGAAGAACTTCACCTGCGGCAGCGGCCCGCCATTGAGCCTCTCGAGCAGCTGCTCGGCGTTCGGTCCCTGAATCTGGTAGCGGTAGTGCCGGCGGATGACCGCCTTGCCGCGAGGATGCGATGGCGAGCGCTCGTCGCGGGTGGTCTCGACCTCGTAGCCGCCGGTCTGCGCGTGGAACTGGATCCAGTTCACGGCGGGAGTGCGCCCGACGAACAGCAGCTCGTTCTCATCGAGATGGAAAAGGATGCCGTCGCCGATCACGTAGCCGTCGTAGCTGCACGGCACCATCTGCTTCGCCTTGTTCGGCGTGAAGTTGGCGAAGCTGTTGATCGTAAGGTGGGACAACAGCCGCAGGGCGTCGGGACCGGAAACCGTCACCTCCGACATGTGGTGCGACTGATCGTAGAGCACGACGGTTTTCTGCCAGCCGACCTGCTCGCTGCGCCAGTTGCTGAACTCGATCGGCACGACGGGATAGACGTAAGCCCCCACCTGCGAGTTGCGCAGCAGGTCGACGATGTTGCCTGAACGCTTGAGCAGACTCTCCAGACTCTCGCCACTCATCGCTGTGTCCTCACCGCCTTTCATTGTTTGAGCCTCGGACCCTGGCCTGCTACGGAGTAGAGCACCTGGGCGTTGCGCGTCTTCTGGAACTCCTCGAGGGTCTCACCGCGCATCGCGGCATAGACGTGCAGATTGGTAATGCCGAGCACCGCGGCCAGCTTCTCCAGCAGAAAGAAGATCACCCCGTAGTGGATGAGCGCACGCCAGTCGCGCCGCCGCACCAGGTCGCGCTCTTGCGCGGTGAGCTCTGCCTCCTCGAACATCGGCTCCGGATCGGCGAGGAACCGCCGCCGGTACTGCGGCTCGATCAGCCGGTGCAGGAAGCGATTGAGGCGGTAAGCCTTCACGCTCCGCTCCAGCGTGAACGGATAGGTGCCGGGCAGCCGCTCGACTCCGGCCAGCTCACGGGCGATCCGCTCCCGGAACCCGGCGTCCGTTTCCGTTTGGGGTACCGCAGAGTCGTCCTCGTAGATCACCGTGACGATCGGGGTCATCGACGGCAGGTAGTAGGCGCTGTGCAGCTTCCTGACCTTCGCGGACAAGGCGCCGCGCATGATCAGCCACATGATCACCTCGGTGCCTTCGAGCCCGCCGCGCTCCGCGTACTGCGCGATGGTCAGCTCGCTCAAGCGCTCCGGTTCCCGCTCGAGCAGGTCGAGGAACTCCATGTCCCAGGGCGTGTTGTTGAAGCCCGCGCGCTCACCGTGCACCTGGTGCGCGAGGCCCCCGGTGGCGACGATGGCCACGCGCAGATCCTCGGGGTAGCTCTCGATCGCCCGGCGCAGCGACTTGCCGAGCCGGAAGCAGCGCCGCGCGGTCGGGATCGGGAACTCGAGCACGCCGACCTGCAGCGGAACGATGGCGCCGGGCCAGTGCCCTTCGTGCGGCCACATCATCGACAGCGGCGAGAAGCAGCCGTGATCGAGAGGCTTCCCCTGGAAGTACGCGAGGTCGAATTCGTCCGCGGTGAGCGCGAGCGCGATGTGGCGGGCGAGCCCGGGGTGGCCCTTTACCGGCGGCAGATGTCGCGGCCCGCCGCCTTCATCGGCGACCGCATACTCCCCCCCCACCCCGAGCGCGAAGTGTGAGTAGTGATCGAAAAAGAACGACGTGACGTGGTCGTTGTAGATGAAGAACAGGACGTCCGGCCGCTTCTCCCGGAGCCACTTCTGCACCGGCTCGTAGCCCGCGAATATCGGCGCCCAGACCGGGTCGGCCTGCTTGTTCGTATCCAGGGCAAACCCGATCGTCGGGGTGTGCGAGGAGCCGATCCCACCCACGATCCTGGCCATGTGCAACTACCCTTGAGCCCCCGCGAGGGCCCAGGCTCTAGCCTCGTTAGAGATACAGCTGCTTGTTGATCGGGATACCGTGCTCGCGGCAGTAGGTCTCGTAGTGGTTCATGAACCACCACACGTCGGACGTCTCGACGAACTTGCCGTGCTCGTCGTACCACTCGATCGGTCCCTGGAGCCAGCCGAAGAGCTTCACGCCGTTCGGATCGTCGGTCACCAGCGTGTGCGTGAGGCCCGGGGTCTCGTAGATGAACGCCCCGGGTGTCGCCACCCAGTCGTATTCGAGATAGCGGGTGCTCCCCTCGAGACAGATCATGACCACCGTGCCGCGATGCTTGTGCGTGCCGACCACACCCTTGGATTTGATCCACAGGATGTTGCTGAAGATGTTGTGTCGGACGTCGAACGCGAGGTGGCGTATGGCCGCGTTGGTGCCAAACGGCACCCACGGGCTTTCCTTCTCCGAGGCTCCGACGAAGGTCCCCGGCACGGCGTACCGTTTTATCACGTCCCGCTGCAGCTCGGGGACATCGACGATCTTGTACGCCGTGGACGGCGGCGCCGTCATGGGCTTGGGGTCCGTGCCAAGCCTCTTGGCAGCCGATTTTGGCGCAGTCTCAGTAGCCATCTTCATCCCTCCAGAGTTGTTCCGTCCGGCGCAACGCTTCAATGCGCAAGGTTGACCCTGAGCGAGGCATACCACATGCGCGGCGGATTGAAGTAGCCACCGACCTCGCCCGCTCCGTTGTTCGGGGACCCCGCGGTGACGTACCGGTCATTGGTCAGGTTGGTTCCACCGAATGCCGCGTCGTATACCCCGCTCGGCGAAACGTAGTGGATCGACGCATCGAGAGCGCGCGTGGACGGCCGCCGCAGCACCGGCGTGTTTAGAGCGTCGTTGAACATCTCGGCCGTGTAGGTGAAGCTCGCCAACAAGCGCATCTGCGCCTGATTCGCCAAGGAGTAAGCGTACTCGGGAGCGAGACTCAGCTTGTACTTCGGCGTCTTCGGAAGTGACGCATCGAGCGGGCTCACTCCGGGGAGTGTTCCGGCGCATCCTACGGGACAGTGCACTGTTCCATCGGGTGCGATGTACTGCGGAATACCGGAGATCGGGTTCACGTACGTGTAGTACGCGTCGATGTACGAGCCGGCAAGGCCAATCGACAGGCCGCCGCCGATGATGGACTGCAGCTCGAGCTCGCCGCCCTTGATCTTGGCGTTGCCGGCATTCTCGTAAACCGGCGAGATGCCCGTCTGGATGTTGAGCTGAATGGAGTCGTAATCGGTGTAGAAAACCGCGGCGTTGGAGAGCAGGCGGTGGTTGAACCATTCAGACTTGAGCCCGAGCTCCCAGGTCTTGGAGTATTCAGGAGAGAAGCGCGCATCCGATGGGCTGGCAATCGGCAGGTGCAGACGCGTCGTCCAGCCACCTTGTTTGAAGCCCTTCCCCCAGCTCAAGTACGCCATGACGTCGGGGTTGAAGTGGTACTGCACACCGGCAGTCGGGTCGAAGATATGCCAGGTCTGGCTGTCCGGGATGGGGGGGAAGTACCGCAGCGGCCCGGTCCCCAGAATTGCGCCGGTCAGAAACCCGTTGAGGTCACCCTGACCGCCAAGGAAACTCGTGTCAACGTCGGTATAGCGGCCGCCGACGCTGAATCCCCACTTGTCGGTGAGCGCGTAGTCAGCGTGAATGAAAGCCGCGTAGTTCTTGTTGTCCACATCGTTGGCGAAGTCGTAGATGAACAGTACGTCTTCGAACGGCACGTAGTCGTGAACGTAGCCGGCCTCTTTGAAAAAGTACACGCCACCGACGTAATTGAGCTTGCTGCCCAGGGCCTTGCCGAGCAGCTGGATCTCTTCGGACCACTGGAACTGATGCTGGGCATCCGTGACCTCCTGGAGCGTCTCGGGCGTACCGTCGAGGTCCGTGCCGATGTTCCACTTGATCTGACGATATCCGGTAATCGACTTCAGCTGCAGCGTGTCGGTCACATCGTAGACGCCCGTGATCGAGCCTCCGAACGCGTCGTAGCGCGCAAAGTTCGGACCGTTCGAGTAGCTCGTATCGATGTTGCCGGTATTCGCTGCGGCATAGTCGAAGTACAGACGCGGCTGGTTGGAGCCGAGGTAATTCGTGCCGGGATGGTTATTGTAGTTGAACGGTCCGGGTGGACCGCCTACATACCCCGCACCCAGGAGTGGAACGCCGCCGATCGAAAGGCCGGGGACCTGCGCGCGAGGCTTGGCGCAGTTAGCGGCAAAGGCGGCGTTGACGAAGTCCAGCGTCGGATTGATGCCGGTCGGCGGACCACCTGCGGCGGCAATCGCGCCGGGCAGCGTCGATGCATTGTTGCTGATGCAGAGGTTGTACAGGGTCGAGAACGTAGATGCATTCAGGTTCCCCGCGTAGACGCCGAGCACCGTGTACGGCAGCGCGGTCTGATCCTCGTGCGACCAGTCGCTCGTGAACGTCATCTTGAACTTGTCCGACGCGTTCCACAGAAGTTTGGCACGCAGGCTCGTCACACCCGCCCCGCCGTAGTTGTCCGAGGTCTGGTAGCCGGCCTTCGGATAGACATTCTGTGGATCGACAACGAACGGCGTCGCTCCCTGGGGTGAACCGGTCGGATAGGGAATGACCTTCACCCAGCCTGTCTGGTTCAGCGTCGAGACGCTGATCGAGCTCAGAAGCTTGTCCTGGATGATGGGCAGGTCGGCGGTGAAGGCCAAGTCACGGCGGTTATATTCACCTGCGGTTGCGGTGCCCATGAAGCGCGGGGTGTTGCCGGGCGTATGGGTGACGACGCTGATCGCACCGCCGATGGTGTTGGCCCCGAAGAGCGTCCCCTGCGGCCCCTTCAGAATCTCGAGGCGGTCCACGTCGAGGAGGCTTAGATTCGCCCCGATCGTGCGCGCGAGATACACGCCGTCCAGGTAGACGCCGACGCCGGGGTTCAGGTTGAATGCGAAATCATCCTGTCCGATACCGCGGATGGAGGCGGACAGCACCGATCGGTCTCCGGAGAATGGCGCGCCGGAATCGAGGTTGACGCTCGGGGTGAGATTACTGAGCGCGTGGATATCTCCGAGCGCGCGGCCCTGCAGAGCCTCGGGGGTGAATGCGGTCACCGCGACCGGCACGTCCTGGAGCTTCTCCTCGCGCCGCTCCGCCGTCACCACGACCTCCTGCAGCTTCTCCTGAGCCACGGCCTGCACGCAGACCACGGCCACAGCCACGCCGTACAGCGCACGGCGGGCGTAGGCACGGAACCATTTGGCAGACGAGACATTCATGTTGGTGTTCTCCCTCAGCCGCACCGGAAAG
>Ga0209472_1000829_pt1 | contig 18106 bp, 11 predicted proteins | sample GraSoiAngelo_130_FD_185887 | JGI IMG/M metagenome (GOLD analysis project Ga0209472, IMG submission 185887) | Grasslands soil microbial communities from the Angelo Coastal Reserve, California, USA - 14_0929_02_20cm (SPAdes) (version 2) | ecosystem: Environmental > Terrestrial > Soil > Grasslands ...
CGACTCGGGAGCCTGCAGAAGGGCGCGCGCGAAGGGCCCGGACACGCGCTCCGGACCGATCTCCTCGAGGATGCCCGCGACCTTGGCCGCCGGCCAGTTGAGGTGTCTGACGACGAGTGACACGACCGTCTCGGTGGCTGCCGCCGGATCGATGCGCGCGATCGCCTGCGTCGCGGCCAGCGATAGCAACGGGTGCCCGGATTGGGCGATCTGGCACAAGCGGGGCCACTCGAGCCTGTCGCGCAGCTGGCCGAGCGTCACTAGGCCCAAGAGCTTCCTGCGCACGCTGCGGCGGCGCAGGAGCCGGCGGGCCAGGCAGTCGATTTTCGTGACGGCGGCGACGCGGCCCATCCAGTGGCAGATTCCCGCATCCTGCTCGTTCCGCTCGCGCAGCGTGTTCCACAGTATCAGCAGCAGGAAGCGTTCGCCGGGAGGAACGGTCGGCAGGGGCCTGGGATTCCTCGCACCGCCCTCGAGCAGTATCGGAGTCCACCGCGCGGACAGCCTGGCGTAGCGGCGCTCCCTCATGAGCAGTACCGCACGCAGACAAAGGATATAGGTCATCATGAGCAGCACGATGACCATCAGGCCGAGCGACCCCCAACGGGTGGCAACCAGTATCGAGACGAAATCCGAGCTCATAAGCGCTATCAGACGCGGTACGCGCCTTGGTTATGTTATTTGACCGCATCACGCGGCACGGATCGCCGAGGGAGGATGCCGCGCCGGCGCACTGCGAGACATACGCACTTCCCGCACTGCGATAGTGACAAGAACCAGCGACGGCACAGCGTGATGCCGTTCACGACTGCGGCAACTGGCACCCGTGATGCGCCGGCAGCGCGACGGCTCCCCCGTTGGGGAGCGCGCTGACCGATCGCAGCGGCGCCGAAGAGTCGCCGGAATTTACATCCTCGAGCGCGCACCGCGGCTCATTAAGTCACGTGCGCCGTGCAAGTCGTTGGCAAACCATCGTGCGACCGGCAGCGGCACGCTGCTTGCAGCGCAGCATCCTGAGCCTTGGCACGGTGGCACGATGAACAACAAGAAGCTCGGCTTGATCGCTTTCGCGGCCTGCCTCGCGATAGCGGTCCTCTGCCTGAGCCCGCCGGTGCCGGCTCAGCCGGCTCGCGGCACCGGGTCAATCGACGCCGGCGCCAACCTCGTCAACCCCCCTCCCAACGAGGATGACGACACGACTGCTGACACCGGCGACCCCAGCGGGGATGCGACGCCTGTGCCCGAGCCGCAAACTCCCGCGCTCGCGTCCCCCTAAGCCGTCGCCGCCGCCGTCAGTCCCGCCGAGCGTGCGCGGCCCATCGCTGGCAGGGTGATCGTCACCGAGAGCCCGCCGCCCTCCGCGTTGCGCGCCGCGATGTGCCCGCCGTGCAGCGCGACCGCGCGCGAGGCGATCGCGAGCCCCAGGCCCTCGCCGCCCGCGCGGCCGTGTCCGCGCGCCGCATCCACCCGGTAGAACGGCTCGAAGATGCGTCCCAGCTCCTGCTCCGGCACGCCGGGGCCCTGATCGCGGATGACGACCTCGACCAGGCCCCCCTGCTGCCCTTCGCCCGCCACGCGATCAGCCGCGATCCCGACCACGGCATCCGCCGGACTGTAACGCACCGCATTGCGGATCACGTTCTCGAAGGCGCTGCGCAGCAGCTCCGGATCACCCCAGACCGGCAGCGGACCCTGCGCCCGCACCTGCACGAGACACCCTTGCGCATCCGCCTCGATGGCCACGTCCGCGACGATGGCGCGCAGCAGCTCGCCGACGTCGACGCTCGAGCGCTCGAGCGCGTGCACGGGGCGCTCCAGGCTCACGAGCTTCAGCGTGCGTGCGATGAGAGCTTCGAGACGCGCCGCCTCGCACTCGATGCGCTCGAGATTGCGCTCCACGGCACCCTCCTCGCGCCGCGCGAGCGACAGCGCGAGTTGCAGCCGCGCCAGCGGCGAGCGCAGCTCGTGCGAGACGTCGCGCAGCAGCTGCTGTTTCGCCTCGAGGAGCAGACGCAGCCGCTCCGCCATGGTGTCGAGGTCGGCCGCGAGGAGCCCGAGATCATTCTGTCGCCCCTTGAGCGCCGGCAGCACCCGCACGTTGAGATCGCCCGCGGCGAGCCGGCGGGTCGCGAGCCGCAGCCGGTCGACGGGAGCGGCGAGGTAGCGGGCGAGGACGTAACACACCGCCCCGCTCACCACGAGGGCGATCGCCAGCAGCGTCAGCGGCACACCCGGCAGCTCCAGCTCGCCGAACAGGCGCGGTCTGTCGTGCACCGGGCCGATGACCACGTGATAGGTGCTGCCGCCTGGGGCCACCAGCACCAGCGCCCCGCCCCTGGGTGCAATGGCGCCCGCGGAGCTGCCTGCCTGCGTGCCGCCGCCGGGGGCCGCAGCCGTAGCGCTCGAGCCTCTCAGGAAAGGCGGCAGCGGCCGCCCGAGGAGCTCCCGGCCTGCGGGCTCTACCACGAAAGTGCGGCCCAAGGGTTCCGCGGGCAACGATTGCAGCCAGCTGCGCAGCGCTGCGGGCCCGCCGGACTCGAAGGCGCGCGCCGCCTGCGCGTACAGCTGGCCGCGCTGTACCGACGGACGGTCGGTGCGGTGTGCGGTGGCGTTGACCGCGACCGTGACCGTGCCCACCAGGATCAGGGCCAGCGCCACCCAGAAGGCGAGAAAGATCCGCCAGTAGAGCGAATGCATGCGCCTAACCCTGCGACGCCGGTGCGCGCGCGGGCGCGAGGGTGAGCGCGTAGCCCGAGCCGCGCACGCTCTGCAGCGTGAGGCGGTCGGTGTGCTTCATGAGCTTGCGGCGCAGGTTGCTCACGTGCGTGTCGAGGCTGCGATCGGTCGGCAGCAGCCGGCGCCCGAGCGCCTGGGTCATGAGCTCATCGCGCGTCACGGTGCGCGTATCCGCGCGCACCAGCAGCTCCAGAATCCGCAGCTCCGCGGACGTGAGCTCCAGGTCGCGATCAGCGATGTCGGCGCGGCGCGCGCGCAGGTCGAGGCGCAGCGGCCCCCACAGGATGAGTCCGCTCGCGCTCTGGCCCTCCCCCGGCATGCGCCGCAACACCGCCCGGATGCGCGCCACCAGCTCGCGCGGGCTGAAGGGTTTGGCGAGGTAGTCGTCGGCCCCCATCTCCAGTCCCACCACGCGATCGACCTCCTCGCCCCGGGCGGTGAGCATGATGACCGGCACACGGCTGACGGCGCGGATGCGGCGCAGCACTTCGAAGCCCGACAGCTCCGGCAGCATCACATCCAGCACCACGAGGTCCACCGCCGCGCGCCCGAGCTGCTCCAGTCCCGCGGGCCCGGTGCCCGCGGTGAGGGTGAGGAACCCCTCCGGGGCGAGGTACTCCGCCAGCATCGCGCACAGCTCCTGATCGTCATCGACGATGAGGAGTGTCGGCTTTGACTCGCCCGGGGCGTCCGCCGGATTCATGACCGCGACGATACACGCTCCGCGGGTTTCCCGGCCCCGGCTGCAGGGAAACACAGATTTCTTTGCATTTCTTTACCGGTTGCTTACACCACCGAGCCAACACCTGTGCCAACGTGTCGTTCTCCTGGGGGGTGGCGCGGTGCTCCTGCGCGCCGCCGCAATTTTTGCCTCGCGGGCCGCGCTTGCGGCAGAAGGTGCAGTTGCGCCATCGTGCGGGCAGTCAGATGAGAGGCGCCGATGACCCCCGATCCGGTCCCGCATGACATCACCGCCCCAGGGCAGGCGCGCGAGGCGCGCCGAAGGCGCCTCATCTTCGCGGCCGTGACCGCGGCGGTGCTGGCGGCCGTGATCGCCTGGGCTATGAAGCCCGGCAGTCAGTCCGCGGGCGGGCCCGGCGGCGCGGGCCGGGGCGCATTCAGCGGCGGGCCGGTCCCGGTGCGGGCCGTGGCCGCGACCACCGGCACGGTGGAGGTCACGGTCGATGCGCTCGGCACCGTGAGCGCGCTCAACACCGCGACCATCCACAGCCGGGTCGACGGGCCGCTCCTCAAGGTGCCCTTTCACGAAGGGCAGCTCGTGAAGGCGGGAGACCTGCTCGCCCAGATCGACCCGAGCACGTTCCAGGCGGCGCTCAACCAGGCCGAGGGGCAGCTCGCGAAGGATCAGGCGCAGCTCGCGGGTGCGCGCGTCGACCTCGAGCGCTACACGGGGCTCCTGGCGAAGGATTCCATCGCCCGCCAGACGGTCGATGCGCAGCGCTTCACCGTGCAGCAACTCGAGGGCGCGGCGCGGGCCGACAAGGCGGCGGTCGAGACCGCACGGCTGCAGCTGACCTTCACCCGCATCACCGCGCCGTTTGCCGGGCGCGTGGGGCTGCGCCAGGTCGATCCCGGCAACATGGTTCATGCCTCCGATACCAACGGGCTGGTGGTGCTCACCCAGACGCACCCGATCTACGTGGTGTTCGCGGTGCCCTCCGCGCATCTCGCGCAGATCTATCCGCACTGGAGCCGCGGCGATGCGCTCACCGTCCAGGCGCTCGACCGCGACGGCAAGGTACTGGCCTCCGGCAAGCTCGCCGCCGTCGACAACCAGATCGACACCAGCACCGGGACCATCAGGATCAAGGCGCAGTTCGACAACTCCAACGACGCCCTGTTTCCGGATCAGTTCGTGACCGCGAGGCTCAAGATGGACACCCTCTCCGGCGCCACCCTGGTGCCCGCCGCCTCGGTGCAGCGCGGTGCGCCCGGCACCTTTGTCTATGTGGTCAATGCCGACAACACGGTCAGCCTGCGCAAACTGAGCCTCGGACCCGCCAGCGGGGAGCTGGTCTCGGTGCAGGATGGCGTGCAACCCGGAGAGAAAGTGGTCATCGACGGACTCGACAAGCTGCGCGACGGCGCTCAGGTCGCGTTGATCGCCGACAACATCCGTGGCGCCACCGCCCCCGGCGCACCGCCGCCCCCACCCGCACAGCACCCGCACCGGCGCCGCACCGCCGCGGCCAGCGCGCCAGTGACGCCGCGCCCCAAGCGGATGACGTCGTGAATCCGTCGGCGATCTTCATCGAGCGCCCCGTCGCGACGTGGCTGCTCATGGTGTCGATTCTGCTGGCGGGCGCGGTTGGCTACCGCGCCCTGTCGGTCTCCGCGCTGCCGCAAGTCGACTACCCGACCATCCAGGTCACGACGCTGTATCCGGGCGCGAGCCCCGACGTGACCACCTCGGCGATCACCGCGCCGCTCGAGCGCCAGTTCGGTCAGATGCCGGGCCTGTCGCAGATGACCTCGGCGAGCTCCGGCGGCGCCTCGGTGATCACGCTGCAGTTCGCACTCGCCCTCTCGCTCGACACGGCCGAGCAGGAAGTGCAGGCCGCGATCAACGCCGCGAGCTCCTTCCTGCCGACCGACCTGCCGATGCCGCCCGTGTACAGCAAGGTCAACCCCGCGGACGCGCCCATCCTCAGCCTCGCGGTCAGCTCGGAGACCCTGCCGCTCACCAAGGTCGAGGACCTGGTCGACACGCGCCTCGCCGCCAAGCTCTCCGAAGCCCCGGGCGTGGGCCTGGTGAGCCTGGGCGGGGGCCAGCGGCCCGCCATCCGCATCCAGGTGGACCCGGTGGCGCTCGCCGCGCACGGGCTCTCGCTCGAGGACGTGCGCACTGCGATCGGCAACGCCAACGTCAACCAGGCCAAGGGCAGCTTCGACGGCCCGCTACGCGCCTCCACCATCGACGCCAACGACCAGCTCAGATCCGCGGACGACTATCGCAACATCGTGCTCATGTACAGGAACGGGGCGCCGCTGCGGGTGTCGGACATTGCCGCCGTGGTCGAGACGGCGGAGAACGTCAAGCTCGCGGCGTGGGCCGCCGACCGGCGACAGCCGCAGCCCGCCCCCGCGATCATCGTCAACATCCAGCGCCAGCCGGGCGCCAACGTCATCCAGACCGTGGATCGCATCACCGCGATGCTGCCGCAGCTGCAGGCGAGCCTGCCCGCCTCGATCAACGTCGCGGTGCTGACCGACCGCACCGTCAGCATCCGCGCCTCGATCGCGGACGTGCAGTTCGAGCTGCTGCTGGCGGTGGTGCTGGTGGTGCTGGTCATTTTCCTCTTCCTGCGCAGCGCCTCCGCCACCCTCATCCCGAGCATCGCGGTGCCGCTGTCGCTGGTGGGCACCTTCGGCGTCATGTACCTGGTGGGCTTCTCCATCAACAACCTCACCCTGATGGCGCTCACCATCGCGACCGGTTTCGTCGTGGACGATGCGATCGTGATGATCGAGAACATCTCACGGCACGTGGAGCGAGGCAGCGCGCGTTTGCAGGCGGCGTTCAAGGGCTCGCAGCAGATCGGCTTCACCATCATCAGCCTCACGGTGTCCCTCATCGCGGTGCTGATTCCGCTCTTGTTCATGGGGGACGTCATCGGGCGGCTGTTCCGCGAGTTCGCCATCACCCTCGCCGTGGCGATCCTCATCTCGGCGGTCGTCTCGCTCACCTTCACGCCCATGATGTGCGCGCGTCTGCTCGAGCCGCCGCGCCCGGAGAAGGAGAGCCGTGTGCTGCGCATCGCCGGGGCCGCCTTCGAGAGCCTCGCGGAGCATTACGGGCGATCGCTGAGGTGGGTGCTCGACCGCCAGCGCATGACGCTGCTCGTCGCCATCGGCACCCTGATCCTCACCGTGGTCCTGTATGTCCTCACGCCCAAGGGCTTCTTCCCGCCCCAGGATACCGGCCTCATCCAGGGCATTACGGAAGCGCCGCAGTCGGTGTCCTTCGCGGCCATGGCGCAGCGGCAGGAGGCGCTCGCCCGGGTGCTGCTGCAGGACCCGGCGGTCGAGAGCGTCTCCTCGTTCATCGGCGTGGACGGCGTCAACACCACGCTCAACAGCGGCCGGCTCCTCATCAACATGGTGCCGAAGAGCGCGCGCAGCCTCGACGCCGCCGGGGTGATCCGCCGCCTGCAGCCGCCCCTTGCGGGCGTGGACGGCATCACCGTGTACATGCAGCCGGTGCAGGATCTGACCATCGATGCGCGCGTCAGCCGCACGCTCTACGCGCTGTCGGCCGAAGACCCCGACATGAATGAGCTCGCGGTGTGGGTCAAGAAGCTGGTGGCGCGCCTCAAGACTCTGCCGCAGCTCGCGGACGTGGCGAGTGACCTGCAGGACGAGGGCCTGCAGACCTACGTGGAAATCGACCGCGATGCCGCCGGACGCCTCGGCGTGACTCCGGCGGCGATCGACAATGCGCTGTACGACGCCTTCGGCCAGCGCCTGGTGTCGACGATCTTCACGCAATCCAACATCTATCGCGTGGTGCTCGAGCTCAAGCCCGGGGACCCGCAGGGCCCGGGACCCCTGGCGGGCCTGTACGTCGCCGCCGTGAACGGCAACGAGATCCCGCTCGCGAGTGTCGCGCGCATCCGTGAGGGGACCGCGCCGCTCGCGATCAATCACCTCGGGCAGTTCCCGGCCGCCACCGTCTCCTTCAATCTCGCCCCCGGCGCCTCGCTCGGCGAGGCCGTCAGCGCCATCAAGGCGGCGCAGCAGCAGCTGCAGATCCCGGCGAGCGTGCAGATGAGCTTTCAGGGCGCGGCGCTCGCGTTCCAGGGCACGCTCGGCAGCACGCTGTGGCTGATCCTCGCCGCGATCGTGACCGTGTACATCGTGCTCGGAGTGCTGTACGAGAGCTACATCCACCCGGTGACCATTCTCTCCACGCTCCCCTCCGCCGGCGTCGGCGCGCTGCTGGCGCTCATGATCGCCGGCGAAGACCTCTCGGTCGTGGCCATCATCGGCATCATTCTCCTGATCGGCATCGTGAAGAAGAACGCGATCATGATGATCGACTTCGCGCTGCAGGCCGAGCGCGGCGAGGGCAAGCCGCCGCGCGAGGCGATCTACCAGGCAGCGCTCCTGCGGCTGCGGCCGATCCTCATGACCACCATGGCGGCCATGCTGGGGGCGCTGCCGCTGATGCTCGCCTCCGGCATGGGCTCGGAGCTGCGCCGCCCGCTCGGCATCGCCATGGTCGGGGGACTGGCGATGAGCCAGGTGCTCACGCTGTTCACCACGCCGGTGATCTACCTGTACTTCGATCGCCTGGCAGTGCGGCTCGCGCGCTGGCGCGCGCGGGGGCGCGGCGCGGCGCCGCCCGCTGCCACCGCGCCGGCGAGCTTGGGGCACGTGAGCCCAGAGACCCACGCGCACCCGGCATGAGTCTCTCGCGGCCCTTCATCGAGCGCCCGGTCGCCACGACCCTCCTCACCCTCGGCGTGGTGCTGGCCGGCGCCGCGGCGTTCGTGCACCTGCCGGTGGCGCCGCTCCCGCAGGTGGATTTCCCCACCATCTCGGTGAATGCGGGGCTGCCGGGCGCCAGCCCCGAGACCATGGCCGCCACCGTGGCAGCACCGCTCGAACGCTCGCTCGGGCGCATCGCCGCGGTCACCGAGATGACTTCCTCGAGCTCGCTCGGCTCGACCCACGTCACGCTGCAATTTGACCTCAGCCGCGACATCGACGGTGCCGCGCGCGACGTACAGGCGGCGCTGAACGCCGCGCGCGCGCTGCTGCCGACGGGGCTCCCGAGCAATCCCACCTACCGCAAGGTGAACCCCGCGGACGCGCCCATCATGATCCTCGGGCTCACCTCCAAGGCGCTCACCCGCGGCCAGATGTACGACGCGGCCTCCACCATACTGGCGCAGAAGCTGCTGCAGGTGAACGGCATCGGGGATGTCACGGTGGGCGGCAGCTCGCTGCCGGCGGTGCGCGTGGAGCTCAACCTCCCCGCGATGAACGGCTACGGCATCAACCCCGAGGCGGTGCGTGTGGCGCTCGCCACCACCAACGCCAACCGTCCCAAGGGCGCGCTCGAGAGCGGCGCGCGGCGCTGGCAGATCCTCGCCAACGACCAGGCGATGACCGCGGGCGAGTACATCCCGCTCATCGTCGGCTATCACAACGGCGCGGCCGTGCGCCTCGGCGACATCGCGCAGGTGAGCGACTCGGTGCAGGACCTGCGCAACGACGGACTCGCCAACGGCGACCCGGCCGTCATGCTGATCCTGTTCCGCCAGCCCGGCGCCAACATCATCGCCACCGTGGATCGCGTGCGCGCGCTGCTGCCACACCTGCGCGCCACCATCCCGGCGAGCATCGCCCTCAACGTGTACATGGACCGCACCCCGACGATCCGTGCCTCGCTCCACGACGTCGAGCGGGCGCTGGCGATCTCGGTCGCGCTCGTGGTGCTGTCGGTGTTCATGTTCCTGCGCAGCGCGCGCGCCGCCATGGTGCCGCTGGTCGCGGTGCCGGTGTCCCTGATCGGCACCTTCGGGGTCATGTATCTCGCCGGCTTCACTCTCGACAACCTCTCGCTCATGGCGCTCACCATCGCGACCGGTTTCGTGGTGGACGACGCGGTGGTGGTGCTGGAGAACGTGTCGCGTCACATGGAAGCCGGGGTGCCGCGTCTGCAGGCGGCGCTGCAGGGCGCGCGCGAGGTGGGTTTCACGGTGCTGTCGATGAGCCTGTCGCTGATCGCGGTGTTCATCCCGATCCTGCTGATGGGCGGGGTGGTGGGGCGGCTGTTCCGCGAATTCGCGATCACGCTCTCGGCGGCGATCCTGGTGTCGCTGCTGGTGTCACTCACCACGACGCCGATGATGTGTGCGCGCGTGACCGAGGAACACGACGCAGCTCGCAAGCGCGGCCGCCTGTACCAGTTCAGCGAGCGCGCCTTCAACGCCCTGCAGGACGGCTACCGCAGGTCCCTCGAGTGGGCCCTCGCCAACGGCCCCGCCGTGATGCTGATCCTGGCGATGACCGTGGCCCTGAACATCTATCTCTACATCCGCGTGCCGAAGGGTTTTTTCCCGCAGCAGGACACCGGTCTCATGGGCGGCCAGATCCAGGCCGATCAGGCCATCTCCTTCCAGGCGATGCGCGAGAAGCTGCGCTATTTCGTCGACGTCGTGCTGCACGATCCGGCCGTGAGCACCGTCGTCGGATTCACCGGCGGCGGCAAGCGCAACGGCGCCAACATGTTCATCTCCCTCAAGCCGCGTGCGCAGCGCCAGGTGACCGCGGACGCGGTGATCGCGCGCCTGCGCGGCAAGCTCGGGCACGAGCCGGGCGCAAACCTGTACCTGCAGCCCTGGCAGGACATCCGCGTCGGGGGCCGCTCCTCCGGCGCCCAGTACCAGTACACCCTGCAGGCGGACACCATCACCGACCTGCGCGCCTGGGAGCCGCGGGTGCGGCTCATGATGAGCGCCCTCCCCGAGCTCGCCGACGTCAACACCGACGCACAGGACAAGGGACTGCAGACGAGCCTCGTGATCGACCACGACGTGGTCGCGCGCCTGGGCCTGAACCAGGCCGAGATCGACGGCACGCTGAACGACCTCTTCGGCCAGCGCCAGGTATCGACCATCTACCATCCGCTGAACCAGTACCACGTGGTCATGGAAGCGGCGCCGGAGTACTGGCAGAGCCCGGACACGCTGCGCACCGTGTACGTGACGAGCACCGCGGCGACGGGCACCGCGGCGACGAGCACCGCGGCGACGAGCACCGCGGCGACCGGCACCGCGGGGAGCGGTGCTGCCAAGGCTGCGACGACCGGCGCGGCCACGTCGAGCACTGCGGGGACCGGCACGAGCGGCCAGCGTGTGCCGTTGAGCGATTTCTCGCATTACGAGGCGACCTCCACCCCGCTCGCGGTGAACCACCAGGGCCTGTCCGCCGCCTCGACCGTCTCCTTCAACCTGCCGCTGGGGGTGTCGCTGTCACAGGCCACCCAGGCCATCGAGGACGGTTTCGCGAAACTCGGCGCGCCCATCACGGTGCGCGGCAGCTTCCAGGGCACCGCCAAGGCGTTCCAGGATGCGCTCGGCAATCAGCCGCTGCTCATCCTGTCGGCGCTCGTCGCCGTGTACCTGGTGCTGGGCATCCTCTACGAGAGTCTGGTGCACCCGCTGACCATCCTGTCCACGCTCCCCTCCGCGGGCGTCGGAGCACTGCTGGCGTTGCTCGCCACCGGCCAGGACTTCACCATCATCGCGCTCATCGGCGTGATCCTGCTCATCGGCATCGTCAAGAAGAATGCCATCATGATGATCGACTTCGCGCTGCAGATCGAACGCGAACGCCAGTGCAGCGCGCGCGAGGCCATCTACCAGGCCTGCCTGCTGCGCCTGCGCCCGATTCTCATGACCACCATGGCGGCGATGTTCGGCGCGCTGCCGCTCGCGATCGGCAATGGCGATGGGGCGGAGCTGCGCCGCCCGCTCGGCATTGCGGTCGTCGGTGGGCTGTTCCTCAGCCAGCTGTTGACTCTGTATACGACTCCCGTCATGTACCTGTACCTCGACCGCTTCCGGCTGTGGGCGAAAGCGCGCCTGCAGCGCTTCTCGAACCCGCTCGAGTCCGCGCCCCCGCGCGGCCCGGCCAGGGTGCGCGGCGCTGAACAGGGGGCCTCGTGAGCGGCGCGGCCCGTCGGGGCGCTGCCCGTCGGCGCGCGGCGCGGCGCCTCCTGCTCCTCGCTCTGGCCGCCGTGGCCGGCTGCCAGTACCTGCCGGTCGGCCCGGTCTACCAGCGCCCGAGCATCGAGGTGCCGGCAAGCTACAAGGAGGCCAGGGACTGGAAGCCGGCCGAGCCACAGGACACGAAGCCGCGCGGCAACTGGTGGGACCTCTACGGCGATCCGGACCTCGACGCCCTCATGCGCCAGGTGCAGGTGTCCAATCAGAACGTGTTGCTCGCAGCGGCCAAATACGACCAGGCGCTGGCGCTGCTCGGCACCGCGCGCTCGGGCTACTTTCCCACGATCACCGCCGATGTCTCCTCCACGCGCAGCCAGAGCGGCGGCGGTGGCAGCGGCACCGCTTCCGCCAGCGCGGCGGCGGCGGGCAAGAGCACCACCACCCAGGATCGCGTGAGCCTCGCCACCAACTGGGAGATCGATGTGTGGGCGCGCGTCCGCCGCACCGTCGAATCCAACCGCGCCTCGGCGCAGGCGAGCGCGGGCGATCTGGCCGCCATGCTGCTCTCGGAGCAGGCGACGCTCGCCCAGGCTTACTTCCAGCTGCGCGTGACGGACCTGGATCTCGCACTGCTGGAGCGCTCGATGGACGGTTACCAGAAGGCGCTCGAGGTCACGCAGAATCGCTACCAGGCAGGCGTCGCGCAGCGCTCGGACGTGACCCAGGCGCAGACGCAGCTCGAGAACGCGCGCGCCCAGTGGCTCGACCTCGGCATCACCCGTGCGACCCTCGAGCACGCCATCGCGGTGCTCATCGGCAAGCCTCCGGCGGCGCTGTCGATCGCGCGCAAGGATGAGACGCCGGCGATCCCTGCGATCCCGCTGACGCTGCCCTCGCAGCTGCTCGAGCGCCGCCCTGACATCGCCGCCGCCGAGCGCCGCGCCGCCGCCGCCAACGCCCAGATCGGCGTGGCGCGCGCGGCATGGTTTCCGACGCTCTCGCTCGCCGCCTCCGGGGGTTACGCAAGCGACGGCTTCTCGAGGCTGTTCGAGCTGCCGAACCGCTTCTGGTCGCTGGGGCCGGACCTCGCCGGCACCCTGATCGATTTCGGCGCCCGTCACTACCAGGTGCGGGCCGCGATCGCGAACTACGATCAGAGCGTGGCCACCTACCGGCAGACGGTCCTGAGCGCCTTCCAGGACGTGGAAGACAATCTCGCGACGCTGGCGGTGCTCGCCAGGGAATCGGTCGCCGAGCGCGCCGCCGCGGATGCGGCCGCCGAGACGCTCACGATCGCACAGAACCAGTACAAGGCGGGCACGGTGGATTACCTCAACGTGGTGTCCGCGCAGAACTCTTCTCTGAGCGCGGAGCGCGCCTGGCGCGACATCACCAACCGCTCCCTCGCCGCCAGTGTGAACCTGCTCAGGGCGTTGGGCGGGGGCTGGAGCGCCGACAGCCTGCGATAGCCGAGCGCCGCCGGCTGCGGGGCCCGCGGAGCGACCCGAACCTACGCCGGGTTCTCCAGGCTGAATGCCTGGCGGTGGTCGTCGTAGGCGAAGACTTCCCCGTAGCGGCCCCAGCTGATGATGGTGCGCAGGGTCTGCTCGGCCGCCTCCTCCGCCATGTAGTCCTCGAGCTCATCGAAGAAACGGCTCTTGGGCGCCGAGTGACTGGCGCGCTCGTCCAGCACCCGGCGCACGTGCGCGGCGAGCGGCACATAGGTAATGAGGTGGCGGGCGAAGAGCTTCTTGCGATCGTCGGTGTCGTCGCGGGCGAACTGCAGCCCGGCTTCCGTGAGGCGGATGTCGCCGCCCTCGACTTCCGCAAGGCGCAGCAGCTGCAGCGCCTCCGCCGCCGGGAACAGGTCGTCGACCTCCATGTGCAGCGCCTGCGCGATCGCCGGCAGATCCGCCTGTCCGTCGTACGGCGGCTCGCTCACCGCCTGCATCAGACCCGCCAGAACGTTGGAGGACACGTGCGTGAGCGTCGTGCCGATGCCGGTGCCGGGAAAGCGCTCGGTCCTCGGACCGACGCGCTCGCCGCGCGGCTTGGCGGTCATCTCCACGTACACCCGGTCCACGAGCGCGCGAAAGCGCGGGTCGAGCGCATGGCGCGGCTGGGGCAGATCGACGGGAATCTCGCCCACCACGCGCCCCGGCTTGGTGGAGAAGATCAGCAGCCGATCGCACATCTCCACCGCCTCCTCGATGTTGTGCGTCACCAGCAGCACCGACCTGATCGGCAACTGCCCCTCGCCCCACAGGTTGAGGAAGTCGTTGCGCAGGGTCTCGGCGGTCAGCACATCGAGAGCGGAAAACGGTTCGTCCATGAGCAGGATGTTGGGATGCACCACCAGCGCACGCGCGAAGCCCACCCGCTGGCGCATGCCGCCGGAGAGCTCGCGCGGATAGGCGGACTCGAAGCCGTCGAGGCCTATGAGGTCGATCGCCTGCAGCGAGCGCCGGCGCATCTCCGGCTCCGGCATGCCGAGAGCCTCCAGGCCGAGCTGCACGTTCTCCAGCACCGTCAGCCACGGGAACAGCGCGAAGCTCTGGAACACCATGGCGATGCCCGCGGCCGGGCCGGTCACCGCATGGCCGAGATAATTCACCACGCCCGCGGAGGGCTCGTCGAGTCCGGCGATCGCGCGCAGCAGCGTCGACTTGCCGGAACCGGAGCGCCCCAGCAGCCCCACGATCTCGCCCGGGCGCAGCGTGAGATTGACGTTCTCGAGCACCAGGAGCTCGTCCCCGTCGGGCTTGCGGAAGGACTTGCAGCAACCCTGCACGTCGAGCAGTGGCGCGAGATTGAGCGCCGGGGCGGTCACGTTCACGGTGTTCTCCTCGCCTGAAGACCCTTCAGCTGATGCGGAACTTGCGCTCGGCGCGCGCATACAGCGGCCGCCAGAACAGCCGGTTCAGCGTGACGACGAACAGGCTCAACACCATGATGCCGAGCACGGTGCGCTGAAAGTCCGCAGCGCTGGTGGCCTCCGCGATATAGGCGCCGAGCCCGTGCGCCGTGAGCTTCTCCCTGCCCCAGCTCACCACTTCCGCCACGATGCTCGCATTCCACGAGCCGCCCGAGGCGGTGATGGCGCCGGTGAGGTAGAAGGGGAACACCGCCGGCAAGCCGACCCGGCGCCACCACAGCCAGCCGCGCACCCCGAGGTTTTCCCCGGCGTAGCGCAGGTCCGGGGAGAGCGCCGAGGCGCCCACGATCACGTTGAAGAGAATGTACCACTGAGTGCCCAGGATCATGAGCGGGCTCAGCCAGATGTCCGGGTTCAGCTTGAGCAGCACGATGCCGGACACCACGATGGGAAACAGCAGGTTCGCCGGGAAGGCGGCCAGGAACTGCGCGATCGGTTGCACGATGCTGGCGACGCGGGGGCGCAGCCCGACCCACACGCCGATCGGCACCCAGATGAGGCTGGCGAGCGCGATCAGCACCGCCACGCGCAGCAGCGTGAGAAGCCCCAGCAGGATGACCCGGCCGATCTCGGCCGCATGCACCTCCCCGAGAACGAACCGCGTGGTCTTCCACAGCGCCGCCAGTCCTATGAGCCCGAGCAGCGCGTACCAGGCGTAGTCGATCCAGCGCGCACCTCGGGGGCCGCCCGGGCGTGGCCGGGGCGCCGCCGCCGGCGCGCGCGGCTTCATGCCGGCACGCAGCACGGCGGCAAACGCGCGGGCGATGAGGCCGAGAAAGCGCGAGCGGCGCATCATGGTGAGCGCCCACGAGCGGCTGGGCGTGAGCCCGGTCTCCTGCTCGAGGCGAAACCAGTCGGCGCTCGCGGTCAGCGGACGGAACAGCAGCTGGTCGAATATCAGAATGACCACGAACATCGCGGCAATCGCCCAACCGATGGCGGCGAGGTTCTTCTGCTCGATGGCGAGCGCGATGTAGGAGCCGACGCCCGGCAGGGTCACCGTGGTGTTGCCGACGCTGATGGCCTCGGCGGCCACGACGAAGAACCAGCCCCCGGACATGGACATCATCATGTTCCAGATGAGCGCCGGCATGCCGAACGGCACCTCCAGGCGCCAGAAGCGCATCCAGGGGCTCAACTGGAAATTGCGCGCCACCTCCACCAGCTCGTCCGGAATGCTGCGCAGCGAGTGATAGAAGCTGAACGCCATGTTCCACGCCTGGCTGGTGAAAATCAGGAAAATGGCGGCCATTTCCGCGCCCGCCACACGCCCGGGCGTGAGCTGCAGGAAGAACAGGATGGTGATCGAGAAGCCCAGGATCGGCACCGACTGCAGGAAGTCCAGCAGCGGCACCAGGATCACTTCGGCCCGCCGGCTCCTGGCGGCGAGCGTCGCGTAGCTGAAGGTGAACACGAGCGAGGCCAGCATCGCGATCAGCATGCGCAGCGCGGTGCGCGCGGCGTAGCCGACGAGCGCCGCGGGCGAGAGCGAGATCGGCGTCGCCTGCAGTCGCGCGAGCGAGCCGGCGAGTCCGTGCGCCGCCTGCGCGACATACACGAAGAAGGCAAACACCAGCACCAGGGCGAGCAGGTCCCAGCCGCCGGGCACGTAGCGGGTCCGCAGAACCGAGATCGGCAGCCGCTCGATGCGCATCCGGCGGAGTGTGCCCGAACGAGGTGACGATTGGCACCGTTTTACCCGCGCGCCGGCCGGCGCTGTGCACTCCCGAGGAGCCGCGCCGTGCAAAACACCGCGCGACTGTCGTACGATACTTTGTCATGAAAGCAAACTTCCTCCAGGCGGCTCTGGCCGCCACGCTCGCACTGGCCTGGGCCGCCGCGTCGCACGCCCAGAGCGCGCCAGCCTCCGACACCAAGACGGTCATCAAGGAAGACGCCAAGACAGTCGGGCATGCGGTGGCGCACAGCGCCCGCACCGTCGGGCACTCGGTTGCCGAGAAGACCCGCAAGGCCCGGGACACGATCCGCGATGACTCGAAGAAGGCCGGTCACGCGGTCGGGCACAGCGCCAAGGCCGTCGGCAGGACGGTCAAGGACAGCGCCGAGAAGGTCAAGACGACCGTGACGCGCAAGTCCGACGAGCCGCAGCCGAAGAACTAAGCGCTTCGATCGTGCGGCCGATGCGCGCGTCACCGGGCCTGCAACTGGACTACGTCTCACCGGCCGAATACCAGGCGGCACGGTGGGGCGACGTGCTGGGTGTCGCCACTTTCAACGGCGCCGCGGACTCGCCGTCCGCGGCGGCGGAAATCCCCGTCGCGCAGGTCAGCACCCCGGTGCTGCCAGGCACGGGACATGTCTGCGAAGTGTGGCGCTGCGACACGCCGGCCACCTCCGGCCGGCGCGAGCGGGTGCGCTTCCGCAGCACCGCCGACATGCTGTTTGGCTGCATCGCCCTCACCGAAGCGACCGAATGCCCCACGCCGGCGGCCGGCGCCCCGCTGCACAGCGCCCTGCACGAAGCCACGACGCAGGCCTATCGGCAGATCTGCGCGACGCTCGATGCGCAGAACTACCCGCACCTGCTGCGGGTGTGGAACTACCTGCCGGACATCAACCGCGATTCCCATGGCTCCGAGCGCTACTGGCAATTCAACACCGCGCGTCAGCAGGTGCTGCGCGAGTGCGGCCGCGCGCTCACCGGCAGCGTGCCGGCGGCCTCCGCGCTCGGCGCCGCCAGCGACAGTCCCCTGGTGGTGTACTTCCTGGCTGCTCGCACCGCGCCCACTTTCCTCGAGAATCCCCGCCAGCTGAGCGCCTACCATTACCCGCGGCAGTACGGCAGTCACAGCCCGGTGTTCTCGCGCGCGACACTGCTGCGCCAGAGCGGGGGGCTCGCTCTGTTCATCTCCGGCACCGCGAGTATCGTCGGTCACAGATCGCTCCACGTCGGCGACACCGCCGCCCAGACGCGCGAGACCCTGGCCAACATCGAGGCGCTGCTCGCGGAGGCCAACCGCGTGGCGCGCAGCGCGCGCTTCGGGCTCGGTGGGCTCGCCTGCAAGGTGTACGTGCGCCGGCCCGCGGACCTGCCGGTCATCAAGGCGGAGCTGGCTGCCGCACTCGGCGCCGGCGCCAAGGTCATCTACCTGCAGGCGGACATTTGCCGCCAGGATCTGCTGGTCGAGATCGAAGCGACCGGATTGTGTCCCCTGCACACCGATGCCTGAAGCTGCACGTGAAGCTGCACGCGCGCCGAGTTTGACATGCGCACCCGGAAAGTCGCGCCGCTGGTGCTGCTGACGGCTGCGGCGCTGGCCGCGGCGGCCTGCGCTGCCGCGCGCGCCGAGCCCAGGCCGTTGTGGGAATTTGGCCTCGGGGCGGGCGCGCTGGTATTCAACGATTACCGCGGCGCGGCTACGGTGCACGTGTACCCGGTGCCGGTGCCGTATCTGGTATACCGCGGAAAGTTTCTCAGATCCGATCACCGCGGCCTGCGGGGCAGGCTCCTCGACCAGGACCGGGTCGCGCTCAACCTGAGTGTCAACGGCACCACCCCGGTGCGCAGCGACTCATCGAGGCACGGCATGCCGGACCTGCGCCCGACGCTCGAGGTCGGGCCGTCCCTGGATGTGCACCTGTGGAAGAGCGCCACTGCGCTGGTCACGCTCGACGTGCGCCTGCCGGCCCGCGCCGCGTTCACGGTCGAGGCCTCTGCGCGCATGGTCGGCTTGTTCCTCGCGCCGCACGTCAATCTCGACATCGCGCAGCGGCG
>Ga0209472_1000832_pt1 | contig 18065 bp, 19 predicted proteins | sample GraSoiAngelo_130_FD_185887 | JGI IMG/M metagenome (GOLD analysis project Ga0209472, IMG submission 185887) | Grasslands soil microbial communities from the Angelo Coastal Reserve, California, USA - 14_0929_02_20cm (SPAdes) (version 2) | ecosystem: Environmental > Terrestrial > Soil > Grasslands ...
GGTTCCGAGCAGGAGACGCACGTCTTCGTGGTTCCCGTGAAGAACAGGTAGTTCGTCCCGTCGGCTGCGCGGAAGAACGCCGGCGTCGTCCGCGACTTCGCGAAATCGACGTTATTGTACAGGTCGGAATAGGGGCCGAAGATATTCAGCGGTCCCCGGGTGTTGCCGTAATACGACCGCAGGTCGGGACCGAAGAGCGATCCGTCCGCGGGAGCGGACGTCGGGTTGGCGCGGTTGCAGTTCGGACGGCGCGCCAGTCCGCCGGTGAGGTTGTCCCGATTGAGCAGGTAGAGGTTGCCCTGCTTGCCCCCCAAGGCAATCAGATGCGTCGTGCTGGTCTGACTGGCGTCGAGGTCCGGCAGGAGAATCGGCGCGCCGCCCGCCAGATCGACGTCGTTCTCGTCGAGCTGGCAGTGGTTCCACGGCGTATACGTGGCCTGCAGCCTGAGCGGCAGCGAGGGCGCGAACGCCAGCAGCGACTCGCCCCAGTAGTTGTCGAGCGGACCGGCCGGCCCATTGCCGGTGGTCACGTAGACGACACCGTTCGGTCCGATCGCGGCGCCGCCGTCCCCCCACATTCCGGAGTTCGCAGTCGTCCCGGTCCAAGGCCCGCCGGTAAAGGCGCTGGCGAGCCGCGGCGTCCCCGAGCTCTTGCCAGTGTCGACCGCAACCAGCCACCCTCCTCCGCCGTCCGTATAGGACCCGAATCCCAGATACAGGAGCGTTCCGTCCGGGCTGAGGTTGAGCCCCGCGCGCTGCGACATCCTGTCCGTCGACTGGAACGTCGCCGGGCCGTTGACGTTGAGCGGAGTGACGGTCGCGCTATTCAGCGCCAGCGGCCAGCCGCTCAAGATCGCGCCGCTGCCGAGGTTGATGGCGAACACACGCCAGCTCCGGCTCGGGCTGGTGGTATCGGCGGTAACGTAGAGGCGAGGAGGCGATGCGGAAAGGTCCGCGATCGGGGTGGCGATGGCGCCCACGGGCACGCTGTCGGGACCGGGCGAAGGCGGTCCCAGCGTCGTTCGCCAGAGGATCGTTCCCGCCGGGACGGTGCCGACCGGAAATGCGCTGACGGCGTAGACGAAGCCGTTGCTGGTCGCGGCGATGACGACGCTGAAGTGCTGGCCGGCACCCGTGCCGGAGGTGATGGCAAGATCGTCGATGTACAGCGGCGAGGCGTACATGTGCGGCGCATACGTCGCGCCGCCGACGACCGCGCTGTCGAACGCAGGAGAATCCCACAGCTTTCCGAAGTTGCCCCCCGAGACCGCCGCGGGCGTAAGCGCGCTTTCCACCGCGTTCCAGCCGGTGCGCTGTTTGTTGCCGTGGAAGGTCAGCTGATCGAAAGCGGGATCGGCGGAAGCCGCACCGGCAAGACACAGAGCGGCCGCCAGCGCTCGCGGGAACGGGGGGGGCATTTGGCCGCACGGTCATCACGCGGGCGAGCGGACGCAAGTGCATGCGCACGTATCTGTCGTTTTCGGAATGTCGCAAACGATACAGCTAGAAGCTGCCCTTCTCCCGGTATGCTCCCCATACCTTCCGGAAGACGTCGCAGACCTCGCCGAGCGTGCAGTACGCCTTCACCGCATCCAGCACCGGATGCATGAGGTTCTTGTCCCCGCGGCAGGCGTCTTCGACAGCGCGCAGCTTTTCCTGCACCTCGCGCTGCGACCGGTTTCGCTTCACGGAGTTGAGGCGCTCCACCTGGTGGTGCACGAGCTCGTCATCGATCTTCAGCGTGGGGATCGGCTCGTCGCGCTCCTTGCGGAAGGAGTTGACGCCGACGATCTTCCGCTCGCCGGAGTCGACCTCCCGCTGCCACTGATAGGCGCTGTCGGCGATCTCGCGCTGCGGATAACCCTCTTCGATCGCGCGGATGATGCCGCCGTACCGCTCGATCTTCGCGAGAATCTCCATCGCCCGCTCCTCGGTCTCGTCGGTGAGGTACTCGACGAAGTACGACCCCGCCAGGGGGTCGACGACGCGATCGACGCCGCTCTCGTGGGCGAGGATCTGCTGCGTGCGCAGCGCGATGGTGACTGCGTCCTCGGTGGGAAGCGCGTACGTCTCGTCGAGGGAATTGGTGTGGAGCGACTGGGTACCGCCGAGGACCGCGGCGAGCGCCTGCAGCGCGACCCTCACCACGTTGTTGTACGGCTGCTGGGCCGTCAGCGCGACGCCGGCGGTCTGCGCGTGCGTCCGCAGCGTCATGCTGATGGCCTTCTTCGCCCCGAACCGATCGCGCATCACCCGCGCATAGATCCGCCGCGCCGCGCGGAACTTGGCGATCTCCTCGAAGAAGTCGTTGTGCACGTCCCAGAAGAAGCTGAGCCGGGGCGCGAAGTCGTCGACGTCCATGCCGCGCTTCACGCACTCCTCCACGTAGCCGAACCCGTCGGCCAGGGTGAAGGCCAGCTCCTGGATCGCCGTCGCTCCCGCTTCGCGGATGTGGTAGCCGCTGATGGAGACCGGATGCCACCGGGGCATGTGCTTCGCGGTGTACTCGATCATGTCCACCACCACGCGCGTAGCCGGGCGCGGCCCCACCACCCACTCCTTCTGGGCGATGTACTCCTTGAGCACGTCGTTCTGGATGGTGCCGCCGAGCTTGTCCTGCGAGACACCCTGCTTCTCGGCCACCGCGATGTACGCGCAGAGCGCGAAGATCGCGCTGGCGTTGATGGTCATGCTGGTGGTGACGCGATCGAGCGGAATCCCACTGAACAGGACCTCGAAGTCCTTCAGCGTGGAGACGGCGACGCCTTCCCTGCCGACTTCGCCGCGCGACATCGCGTGGTCGGCGTCGTAGCCCATCAGCGCCGGCATGTCGAAAGCGGTGCTGAGGCCGGTGACACCATGCTCGAGCAGGTACTTGAAGCGCTGGTTGGTATCCTCCGGGGTGCCGAATCCCGCGAACTGGCGCATGGTCCACAGCCGGCCGCGGTACATGGTCGGCTGCGGGCCGCGGGTATAGGGAAACTGGCCGGGGAAGCCGAGATCGCGCTCGTACTTGTCGACTTCCGCGTCGCTCGGCTCGGCGACGTCCGAGGGGATCATCAGATCGGGGATGGGAATCCCCGAGTCGGTGTGGAATTCCGGATGGCGCACGGGGCTCTTCTGCGCGGCGCGCGCGACCTCGGTCTTTCGCCATTCCTGTCGCGCTGCTTCGAGGCGGTCCTTGGCCTTCATGAGCGCGAGATAACACGGGCAGGCCCGCCGTGCGACCCGGCGGACGCGCTGGCGTGCGCTCGTCCCTGCGCCGACCGGTCGACGCCGTGCGGCACCTGTTGGTAACTTGACGTGCATGCTGGAGATTCACGGCAAGAAGGACTGCCCTTTCGCCTGGCGCGTGCGCCTCACCGCGCGGCAGAAGGCGGTCGACTTCGATTGGCTGCCGTACGACGTCCCCGTCCCGGATCCGCGGACGGCGGAACACAATCCGGAGCGGAAGTCGCCGCTGCTCTGGGAGGACGGGTTCTCCCTTGCCGAATCCGTCATCGTCGCTCAGTACCTGGATGAGTCGCGCGAGGGCCGTCGTCTGATGCCCGCAAACGCGAGGGACCGGGCGCGGGCGCGCCTGCTTCTGGCCACGGTCGTGGCGAAACTCGAGGTTACGCCGAGCCATGCGGAATCGCGCGCCGCCGCCGTCGAGAAAGCGCGCCGGGGGCAGGCGGCGCTCGACCGGGCGCTCTCCGACGGCCGTGCCTATCTCGGCGGAGACTCTCCGTCCCTCCCGGACTTGATGCTCTGGCCGTTCCTCGCCCTGCAGGAACGGGACGGCGTTCCCCCGCAACCGGCCCGGGCCGCGGAATACTGGCGGCGCGTCAAGGACGTACCTGAACTCGTCGCCACGCGCCCCTGAGGCCGCCTCAGAACCTGCAAGCGGTCGGGGAGGTGCACTTGCACACGCCCGACACGCAAGACCACCCGACGCCATTGTCGGCGGCGCAGTTGACGCATTCGGCTCCGCAGCAGGCGTTCGTGTTCCCGACGCAGACGCCGCCGCTGAGGATGTAGCCGCCGTCGCACGCGCTGCCGCAGCTCGTTCCGTTGCAGGTCGCGTGCGCGTGGGGATCGGCCGGCGCGGAACAGGGCGTGCAGCTCGTTCCGCATGAGCTCGTGCTCGTGTTCGAGATGCAGGCGTTGTCGCAGGCGTGCGTCCCTGCCCCGCAGCTCGAGCACACTCCGGCCGCGCAGAGATGGCTGGCGCAATCCACCGGCACGGTGCAGTTCTGGCCGTCGGCGCACGGGCGTCCTTGCGTCACGCAGATCCCCCCGCAATCGACGCCGGTCTCGTCCTGGTTGCGGATCGAGTCCGTGCAGGAGTCCGGCACGCAGGATCCGCCGCCGACGTGGAACCCGGCTCTGCAGGAAACGAATACGCAGGTCCCACCGCTGCAGATTCCGATGCCGTTCGCGTACACCGTGGTGCAGTCGACGCAGCCCGACCCGCAGCAGGTGCTCTGATTGGAGACGCAGACATTTCCAACCTGCACGTACTCGGAATCGCAAGCGGTCAGCGTGCAAGCGCCCGCCGCGCATGCGCCGGTGCCATGGCTGAATGCGGTCGTGCAGTCGGCACAGGCGAACCCGCAACATTGGTTGGTGTCCGCGGCGCACGAGGACCCGGTCACGTGAAACCCGCTTCCGCAGGTGAAGCCACACACGTTTCGTCCGCAGGACGCCGTCCCGTTGACGACGGCGGCGCAGTCCGCGCCTGTGGAACAGCGGGCACCCGGCGCGCACTTTGTCGCGCACGTACCGCCACAGTCTATGTCGCTCTCGTCCCCGTCCCGGATCCGATCGGTACACGACGGTGCGCACGAGCCGTTGGTGCAGATGCCGCTGATGCAGCTCGTCGCCCCATTGCAACCGGCGCCGAATCCGCATTTCGCCGGGCAGCTTCCGCCGCAGTCGACGTCGGTCTCGTCGCCGTCCTTCAACCCATTCGAGCAGGCGCTCGCGGCGCACGCACCGTCCAGGCAGATCCCGCTCGTGCAGTCGCGCGCCGCGGTGCAGGCGATCCCGTTCGCACATCTCTGCGGACAGCTACCGCCGCAGTCGACGCCCGTCTCCGCCCCGTTCCGGACGCCGTCGCCGCAGGTGGCCTCCAGGCAGGTGCCGCGAATGCAGGACAGGCCTGCGGCGCAAGGGTTGTTCGCGTCATCGCAGATGGAGGCGGGAGACGCGCCGCAGCCCGCGAGCAGCAGGAGGAACGCGCAGGCGAGGATGCTGCGGAGGCTCATCTCAGAAGGCGAACCAGAAACCGGCTCCCGCGGCGGCGGCCACCGCGGAAACGACGTACAGCACGGTAGCGCGCGACCGCCTCGATTCCGCTTCGCTGCGCAGGCGCGCGTCGTCCGTCGGTGAGACGGTGCCCTGCTGATGCAGCTGCGCCAGCTGGTTCGTGGCGGAGCGAGCTCCCAGGCTCTCCGCGACCGCCACCGCCAGCAGCGCGCCGGCGGTGCCTCCCGCGACCATCGCGGGCCAGCGAACGTGCGACGCGACCTGTGGCCCCGGCATCGCCGCGGGCAGCGCCGCCGGGGGCGCTGGTCGCGCCGAGCTTTCCCTTCGCAGCGCCTCTTCGACTTGCTGGAGCAGGTCCTGCGCGATCGGCGCGCTGCGGTTCTCGGGATCCGCACGCAGGAACGATCCGTAGAGCGATGCGGCCTTGCGGAGATCGCCGAGCTTGCGGTGGCACTGGGCGATGTTGAAGAGCAGCGCCGGCGCGGCCTTCGCCTCGTAGGCGGATTCGAACAGCTGCCTCGCGTCGGCGAAATGCCCCAGGTCGTACTGCCGCTGGCCTTTCTCGTAGAGCGAGCGCGCCAACTCGACGGCGGGATCGGGCTGTGCCAGAGCGACGCCCGGCCGCGACAGCGCGACGGCTGCGATCAGGATCGCGGGCAGGCTGCGGCGCGCCATCGAATACCCTCGCAAGGGAACCCGACGCTAACACGAGGGGTCGGCCGGCCCGAAAGGCGATTCTCAGCCGGCGAGGAGGTGGCGGGCGATGACGATCCGCTGGATCTCGCTCGAGCCCTCGTAGATCGTGGTGATCCGCACGTCGCGGTAATGCCGCTCCACCGGGAACTCTCCGATGTAGCCGTAACCACCGTGCACCTGCACCGCCGCGTCGCATGCCTTGTTCGCCTTTTCGCTGGCGAACAGCTTGGCCATGGCCGCTTCGCGCGCGAAAGGCTTTCCCGCTTCCTTCACCGCTGCAGCCCGGAGCGCCAGCAGCCGCGCAGCATCCAGCTCCGTCGCCGCGTCGGCGAGCGCGAATCGGATCCCCTGGTAGGTCGCGATCGGCTGACCGAAGGCTTTGCGCTCCTGCGCGTAGCGGACGGCCGATTCCAATGCCGCCGTGCCGATTCCGATGGCTTGGCAGGCGATGCCGATCCGCCCGGAATCGAGGCCGGCGAGCGCGATGGAAAAGCCGCGCCCGTCCGGCCCCAGCATCGCGCTCGCCGGCACGCGCACATCCTCGAAGGCCAGCGAGACGGTGCTCGAAGCGCGCAGCCCCATCTTGTCCTCGTGGCGGCCCACGTGGAGCCCTTTGGCTCCGCCTTCCACGAGAAAGCAGCTGATGCCCTTCGGCCCTTCGACGCCGGTGCGCGCCCAGACGATGATCACTCCCGCCTCATCCCCCGAGGTGATCCACTGCTTGCTGCCGTTGATCACGTAATCATCGCCGTCGCGGCGGGCGGCGGTGCGCAGCGCGCCCGCATCGGAACCCGCGTGGGGTTCGGAGAGGCCGAAACTCGCCGCGATGAAACGGCCGGAAGTGATCTCGGGCAGGTACCGGCGCTTCTGCGCGTCGCTGCCGAATCGATTGATGGTCTCGGCGACCAGGTTGTTCACCGCCATGGTCACCGCCGTGGAGGCGCAACCCTGGGCGATCTCCATCATCGCGAGCGCATACGCGACCGCGCCGGCGTGCGCGCCGCCATATTCCTCGGGGATGTTGACGCCCATCATCCCCAGCTCGGCGAGCTCGGCGATCTGCTGGCGAGGAAAGCGCCCTTCGCGGTCGAGGCGGGCAGCAAGGGGCGCCAACGTCTTCTGGGCGTAATTGCGGGCGGTATCGCGGACCAGCGCCTGCGCTTCGGTGAGCTCGAAAAGCCTACTCATTCACCGCCGATGTAGCAGGCGGGGCGCTGGGACGCGAGTACACTTTGTACATCTTCTCGAATTCGGAGGCGAAGTCGGGCAGGCGCTTCCGCAGGACGGCGCGGTCGATCAGGACGCCGTCGATCGTGACCAGCTGGAACTCGCGGGCAACGGCAAACCCTTTCTCGGTGATGCTCCAGCGGGCGTGGCCGTCTTCGCGCAAGACGCCCAGCCGGACGAAGTCGTTGAGGGCGCGCGCAAGGAAGGTGTGCCAGCGGGCCAACCTGCGCTCGAGCGGGTTCGACTCCCAGTCGCGGGCGCTGAGCGGAACGATGTCGCGGATGTGCACGTAGATGTCGCTGATGCCGGCGTTGCCGCCGCCGAACAACAGCGCCGAAAGGAGGGGCGCGCAGAACGTCTGCCGGGGCGTGAGATGCTCGGACATGTCGGCCCCCGTGCCCCAGCCGTCTTTCGGTACTGCACCCTGAATGACCATCTGAGCCCCCCAGGCCCTGGTCGCGGCTACTTCAAGATCGCGTTCGAGATCACCATCCGCTGGATCTCGGATGTCCCCTCGTAGATTTCGGTGATGCGCGCGTCGCGGAAATGACGCTCGACGTCGAGCTCCTTCGAGTAGCCCATCCCGCCGTGGATCTGGACGGCCTTGTCGGCGGCGCGGTTGGCGGCCTCGCTGGCGTACAGCTTTGCCATGCTCGACTCCCGCGAGTGGCGGAGACCGGCATCCTTCAAGGATGCGGCGCGCAGCGTGAGCAGCCGCGCGGCCTCCAGCTCGGTGAGCATGTCCGCCAGCATGAACTGGATGGCCTGGTGCTGGGCGATGGGGACGTCGAAGGTCTTGCGCACCTTCGCGTAGTCGCGCGCTTCCTCGAATGCCGCCATGCCGATACCGATGGCCTGCGCGGCGATGCCGATGCGCCCGCCGTCCAGCGTGCTCATCGCGATCTTGAACCCCTCGCCCTCCTGCCCGAGGCGGTTCTCGAGAGGCACTTCCATGTTCTCGAAGAAGATGGTGCAGGAGGGACTGGCACAGATGCCCAGCTTCTCGTCGGCCTTCTGGGCGAGGAAGCCGGGCGTCCCCGTGTCGACGACGAAGGCGGTGATGCCCTTCGTGCCCTTGCTCAGGTCGGTCATCGTGAAGAGGACGATGGCGTCGGCGACGGGGCCGTTGGTGATCCAGTTCTTGGTTCCATTGATGACGTATCTGTCGCCGCGCCGGACGGCGGTGGTGCGCTGCTCTGCGGCGTCGCTGCCTGCCTGAGGCTCGGTGAGCCCGAAGCAGCCGAGCTTCTCCCCGGCGGCGAATGGCTTCAGCCATCTTTCCTTCTGGAGCTCTGTGCCGTACTTGAGGACCGGATCGCAGTAGAGGGAATTGTTCACGCTGAGCGTCACGCCCACCGAGGCGCAGCCGCGCGAGATCTCCTCGATGGCGAGGGCGTAGGCGACGTTGTCCATCCCCGCGCCGCCCCATTCGCTGGGGACCGCGACGCCGCCGAGCCCGAGCTCAAAGGCTTTCTTCACCGTCTCGGCCGGGTACTTGTGCTCGCGATCCCACCGCTTGGCGTTGGGCTTCAGCTCGCGGTCCGCGAATTCGCGGCAGGTCTCCCGCAGAAGCCTCTGCTCTTCGGTCAACTCGATTTCCATGTTGCGAGGCTCTCGAAGCGTGGAGGGAAAGCGGGTCTTTGATGCTACACGCGCCCCGGGGGCGGAGCAAATGGCCGCTGCCGCACCGAAAGGTGCGGCTCATCGGTCATCTGACCGACCTTTTTGCGTACTTCGCCGGATCCTTGTCGAAATCCGGCTTGCAGTCGGGGCAGCAGAACGCGTAGACGCGACCCTCGTACGTCGCGAACTCGGTTTCCGGCCCGACCCGGAAAACGTCTCCGGACACTGGACACTTCGCCCACGTCCCTCGCGCCGGCTGCTTCTCGAACGACGTCGGCGCGTCGCGGTGCTCTCCCTTGCGCGCATGGTTCGCAGGGTGTTCGTGGGCGATGGCCGGTACGGCCGCCAAAGCCAGCGCGAGGAGCAGCGCCTTCACTGGGCTCCAGCCTGCGCCAGCAGATTGCGGGCGATCACCATGCGCTGGATCTGCGAGGTTCCCTCGTAGATCTGGAGCAGCTTGGCGTCCCGCATCAATTTCTCGACGGGATATTCCTTGGTGTAACCATATCCGCCGAAGATCTGGACGGCGTCGGTCGCCACCGCCATGGCCGAGTCGGCACCGAACGCCTTGGCGTACGACGACTCGATCGCGTCCAGCTTCCCTTGCCCGATGCTCCAGGAGGCCTTCAGCATCAAGAGCCGGGTCGCCTCGTACTTCATCGCCATGTCGGCGAGCATGAACTGCACCGCCTGGAACTGCGCGATGGGCTGGCCGAACGCCTTGCGCTCCAGCGCGTACCGGCGGCTCTCGTCGAGCGCGCGCCGCATGATCCCGCAGGCCCCGGCGGCGATCCACGGGCGGCTGCGATCGAAGGTCTTCATCGCGATCTTGAAACCCTGGCCCTCGTCGCCGACCAGGTTCGCCCGGGTGAGCTTGACGTCCTCGAGGATCACGTCGGAGGTGTCGCTCGCGCGCTGCCCGAGCTTGTCCTCCTTGCGGCCTACCGAGACGCCGGGGGCATCGCGCGGCACGACGAAGCAGGTGATCCCCTTGTGCCGGTCGCGCGGCTCGCCGATGCGGCCGAAGATCGTGTACCACGCGGCGAAGCGGGCGTTGGTGATCCAGCGCTTCTGGCCGGTCATCACGTACTCGTCGCCCACCTTTCTCACCGTGGTGCGCATGCCGGCCACGTCGCTGCCCGCGTCCGGCTCGGAGCAGGCGTATGCCGCGAAGATCGGGGCGTCGGTCAGCATTCCCAGCCATTTCTTCTGCTGCTCCTGGGTGCCCGCGAGCATGATCGGCATGGCGGCCAGGTTGTTGCCGAACATCGTGGTGCCGATGCCCGCGCAGCCGTAGTTCACCTCCTCCGCCATCAGGACGTGATCGAGGGTGGAGAGCCCCAGGCCGCCGACTTCCTGCGGAAGCTCCACGTTCATCAGGCCGATCTCCCAGGCCTGCTCGCAGATCTCCTTCGGGAAGGTGCCGTGCTCGTCCAGCTTCCCCGCGACGGGGATGATCTTCTCCCGCGTGAACTTGCGGGCGGTGTCCACCAGGCGTTCCTGCTCGTCGGTCAGCTTGAAATCCATTTCCTCATCTTCCTGTGAATTTGGCGGGTCGCTTCTCCACGAAGGCGCGCATGCCTTCGCGGCGGTCCTCAGTATCGAACAAGAGAGCGAACGACTCTGCTTCCTGGCGGTTCGCAGCCCGCAGCGTCATGTCGTAGCCGCGCTCCACGAGGCGCTTGGCACGCCCCACGGCCAATGGCCCCTTTTCGGCGATCTTGCCTGCGACGGTGCGGCAGTGTTCGAGGAGCTTCTCGCGCGGCAAGACGGCGTTGACCAGGCCCATCTCGAGGGCGCGCTTCGCGTCCACCCAGTCGCCCGTGAAGATCATCTCCTTGGCGCGCAGCTTGCCCACCAGCCGGACCAATCGCTGCGTCCCGCCGAAGCCCGGACAGACGCCAAGGGTCACTTCCGGCAGACCCAGCCGGGCGTTCTCGCTGGCAAAGATCATGTCGCAGGCCACCGCCAGCTCGAGGCCTCCGCCCAGCGCGTAGCCGTTCACCGCCGCGATGGTGGCGGAGGGGATGTCCTCGATCAGCGCGGTGAGCACGTGGCCCAGCTCGCTGAACTCGCGGGCCCGCCACGGTCCCATCGGAACCATCTCCGCGATGTCCGCGCCGGCGACGAAGGCGCGCTCGCCGGCCCCGGTGAGGATGATGACGCGGGAGTCGGCGCATTCACGGACCGCCTGCGTCAGCTCGCGGAGCGTCTGCGAGTTCAGCGCGTTGAGCGCCTTCGGCCGGTTGACGGTGATGGTCGAGATGGACGGCTCGTGCTCGACCAGGATGTTCTCGTAGGCCATGGTCAATACCTGTAGAAGCCGTGCTTCGTCTTCCGCCCGAGCCAGCCCGCGTCGACGTACTGCCGCAGCAGGGGCGCGGGCCGGTACTTGTCCTCGCCGAGCCCGCGATGCAGCACCTCGGCGATGGAGAGGCAGGTGTCGAGCCCGATGAAGTCCGCCAGGGCGAGAGGGCCCATCGGGACGTTGGTGCCGAGCTTCATCGCAGTGTCGATGTCCTCCGCGGACGCCAGCCCTTCCTGGAGCGCGAAACAGGCCTCGTTCAGCATCGGGATGAGGATGCGGTTGACGATGAATCCCGGCATGTCTTTCGACAGCACGGTGATCTTTCCCATCCGCTCCGCCAGCGCGCGCGTGGTCGCGTAGGTTGCATCGCTCGTCTGCGTACCGCGGATGATCTCGACGAGCTGCATGACCGGCACCGGGTTCATGAAGTGCATCCCGATCACGCGCTCCGGGTTGGGGACGGTCGTCGCGATGCGGGTGATGGGAATGGACGACGTATTCGTGGCCAGTACGGCGTCCCGGGGCATGGCCCGGGCGAGGCCGGCAAAGACCTTCTTCTTCACCTCCTCGTTTTCCGTCACCGCCTCCACCGCGTACTGCGCCGCCCGGGCATCCTCCAACGCGCCGGCTTTCAGGCGCGAAATGGTTGCCTGGGCCTCCTCGCCCTTGAGCTTTCCCTTGCCCACCGCCTTGTCGAGCTGGCCGCGGATGCCGGCGAGTCCCTTCTGGACCAGGTCGGGGGCGACGTCGATCAGGATGACGTCGATGCCGCTCTGCGCCGCGACCTGCGCAATCCCCGCGCCCATCTGCCCGGCGCCCACCACCGCCAGCGTCTTGACATCCAAGGTCGGACTCCTGCGAAGAGGGGCCGGAATAAGCCAGCTTAGGATGCGGAGTCAAATGCGGTAACTTCGTCGTGTGGAGCAGCGCGTCTGCCAGGGAATCGTCGACGATGCGGCCGCGATCTGCGGGGCGCTGGTGGCGGAGCTGCGCCTCCGCGGGGACCTGCTGGACGGCAACGGCGCGACCGCGAAGCTGGTGCAGGCGGCGGTCGGGGGGACGTTGGCAACGCCGCGGGCGCGGCGCGAGGCCACGGCGCGCGGTCTTCAAGAGCTGGTCTCCTCCGGCGCGCTGGCCGATGCGGCGGGCGTCGAGCGGAGCGTCCATCTCGCGAGGTGTCCTCCTCAAGTTGCGCATGCCCTCGACCTCGGGCGCCTGGCGCCCTCCGAGCTCTGGTGCGCCGACGTTCCGCTCAGCGTAGAGAGCGACGCGGCGGGAATGCTCCGGCTCGTGCTGGACAAGGAGCCGCGGCGGTCGTTGCTGCGAGCGCTGCGTGGCGTCGGGCACGAGGCCTCCCTGCAGCTCGCACAGGAACGTGGGCGCCAGCGGGCACTCGCCGATCTGGCGCGCGCGCGCCAGAACCTGGGCGCTCTGGCCGCCGCCGCCGCCCGCCTGAGGCGGGAGACGGAGCGCCGCGACGTGCTGCACGCCATCGCCGACGAGCTGCGCAAGCTCGGATTCGAGAGCGCGCTGCTGCTCGCCGGTCCCGAGGGAGTGACGCTCGCGCACATGTCGCACAAGCGGGCGGTGATCGACGAGGCGATGAAGCTGATCGGGATCCGCAGGATGAGCGAGCTCCTGCCCATCGATCCCGCGAAGTCGCCGTTGCTCGACACCCTCCTCAAGTCGCCCGAGCCGGTCGTGGAAGTACGCTCGCACCAGCTCTTGCGCGCCATCTGGGGAAGGCGGGCATCGGAGCCGGCGCGGGAGCGACTCATCGACCTCCTTCGCCTGTCGCACGTCGTTGCCGCCCCGCTCCGCGGAGCGGGCGACCACGCCTTGGGCATCCTCCTCGCCGCCCCCCAGGAAGGCACAGAGGCGGACCTGGGCGTGCTCAGCTCGTTCGCGCTCCAGGCGGCCCTCGCTCTCGAGCGAACGGTGATGCGCGAGCGGATGCGCGAGCAGGCGGCGATGATCGAGGACGCCGTCGAGGAACGCACGCGCGTCCTCCGCGAGGCCAACGCGCGGCTCCAGGAGGCGGATCGGCGCAAGGACAACTTCCTCGCCAACGTCTCCCACGAGCTGCGTTCACCCCTGGTGACGATGATCGGTTACACCGAGCTGCTGCTGGCGGAGAAGATGGGCCAGGTGAACGAGCGCCAGCGGCAGTGCCTGCAGGTGGCGCGCTCCTCGGGAAAGCGGCTGCGCATGTTCATCGAGGAGCTGCTCGACTTCTCCCGCTTCGAGCTGACGCGCGAGTCGATGACCTTCCAGCCCTTCGATCTGCGCGAGGCCGTCACCCAGGCGCTCGCGGGCCTCGCGCCACGTTTCCTCGAGCGCCGCCTCAACGTGCGCCAGCGCGTTCCGCACGACGCGCCGCCGGTCCTCGGCGACCGCGACCGGATCCTGCAGGTCCTCAGCAATCTCTTGTCGAACGCCGAGCGCCACTGCCGCGACGGCGGCAAGGTCGTCCTCTCCGCCCAGCAGCGCCGCGGCTTCATGGTGGTGTCCGTACAGGACAACGGCACGGGAATCCCGGCCGCGCACATGGCGAAGATCTTCGACCGGCTCTACCAGGTGGGCGACGTGAAAGACGCGCGGTCGCGCGAGCAAGGCTTGGGCCTCGGGCTGAACATCGTGAAGAGCATCGTCGAGGCGCACGGCGGGGAGGTTTCCGTGAGCAGCGAGGTCGGGAAGGGCTCGACATTTTCGTTTACGCTGCCGATCGCGGACTGGAAGGCAGAGCGCTCGAGCTCGGCGTAATCCATCACGTGGAGAGACAACGTGACGAAATGCCTAAAAGTCATGTTTCTTGTGACCCTGAGCTCATTGCCGTGCGTTGCTGACACGTCCGACCAATATAGAGTCTGTAGCGAAGGTGCCAAGACGCAGGCACGGATGAATGCATGTGCGAACGAAGAAGTGACTCGCAGCGACGCCGAGGCGAATGGCATTTATCGAGCGCTCGTGGCAAGAACATCACGTCAACCGGAAGCACTCGCCAAGGTCAAAGCAGCGGAAAGAGCTTGGATTGTTTATCGAGACGCGTACATCGATGCGATGTATCCCGAGGAACACAAACAGGTAGAGTACGGCTCCGTGTATCCAATGGAAATTGATCTTCTTCGCGCCACCCTGACGCGGGAGCACGTGACGGCTCTAAAGCAGCTCTTGCAGCGTTACAGCAACTGACGTCCTCTCGCGTATCGCTCCCGCATCGAAAGAAATCGACCCGTCACACATCGATCGTGAGGAACCCCGCGCCTCCGCTAGCTGACCGATGTGCGAAGGGCTGCGTTTTGGCAAACTGTCCCCAATCAAATGAAACAGCTCACACTGAAGATTCCGCAGCGGGGCGGAAAACGAAAGGGCGCGGGCCGCAAGCTGAAGGCCCCACGACCGAAGGTGTCTCACAAGGCGCGCGCGCAGTTCGATCACGCCGCCGTAGTCCTTGTCACCTTGCATGTCGCCACCGGGGTGTGGAACCTACGAAGCAAGCGCTGCTTCGGCGTCATCGAGCAGTGCTTTGCCGATGCGCGCGAGCGCTTTGGCCTGCGCATCGTCGAGTTCTCCGTCCTCGGCAACCACCTCCATCTCCTCGTGGAGGCCGACTCGAGCCTGGCGCTCTCGCGCGGCATGCAGGGACTCGCGGTTCGCATTGCGAAAGCGCTGAACCACATCATGCGGCGACGCGGCAGCGTGTTCGAGGACCATTATCACTCGCGCCTGCTGCGATCGCCGACCGAGTTGGTGAGCGCGATCGCATACGTTGTTGGAAACCACGAGCATCATTACGGCCCTTCCCGCGGCGTCGACCCGTACTCGTCCCTCGCCTGCGATCCAGCCCGAGTTCTCGCAAAACCGTTGACTTGGCTGATACGCACCGGCTGGCGGCGCGCCCGCGCGTGCTCACCATGGCTGCAACGCTGGCGCGTAGTACGCGAGGCCGGCCCTGCCTCGGACATCCTCAGCGGCGCAGCCTGACGCGCTACTCCGCCCGCACCCGCGCTAACGTCTCCGTCGCCAGCTGCACCCGGGCCACGCTGCGGCGCAAAGGCTGCTTCGCGTAGGCGAGGTTCGTCTCCACCTCCGCCTCCCCCGGCGTCGCGTGGACGATGAGCTCCACGGTCGCCGGCGCGCCCTCCGCCCCGTACCGGACCTCATGCCGCGCCAGAGCGTGACCGCCGCGGCGGACGATCACGTCGACTTCCGTGACATCGCCGGGCATCATCGCCGTCAGATCGACGGCGAGCCGCAGATCTCGTGGCCGCCGCAGCTGCGACCACCAGACCAGCCCGCCTGCCAGAAATGCAAGGAAGAGCAGGCGCGGAGCGAGCTTACGCATCGCCTCCTTCGGGCTCCTTCTTCCTCGATTTCACCTTCGCCTTCAGCGCCGCATCGCCGCTCGGCTTGAGCTGGATGGTGGCGTTCACCTCCAGCGTGACGCCGTTGAGCAACTTCCAGATCTCCCGGCGCAGCGTCTCGCTCTCCAGGAACCGGCGGACTTCGTGCGTGACCACCCGCGCTACCTCGCTGCGCGTCTTGTCCGCCTGGGCGATGAGGAAGGCCAGGGCGTCCTTGGGCATCTTCATGTCGCCGACGAGGTTGCGGATCCCCTCCTCGGTCATGAACAACGCACCCACGCCGGTGAGGACCGCGCGGCGCACGATGTCGGGAACGATGCCGGACAACTTCTTCATCTCCTCGGGTGGGAGATCGTCATCCTCTTCCGGCATGCTCGGCCCTCCGAAATGCGTCGCGCCCATCACTTCTCGCCATCGTAGTAGTCGACGGCGTCGCCTTGGCGGTGCACCGACATGATCCCATGACCGCGGGCCAGGACGCCGACCTTCCGCGAATCCGGATGGACGGCTACTTCGGGTTCCCGCATGGTGGAGATCGCGAGGTACCGCAACGGGGCCTGCGAGCGGTTGATGATCTGGTGCCCCGGAGGCCCCGGTGGAAACGTGACGTAGTCCCCCGCGCGCAGTGAATGCTCCTCCTCGCCCAACCGCAGAGTGCCTTCGCCCTCGAGGACGAACACGGCCTCGTCGTTCGCGAGATGGAAATGGAACGGAAATGCCTTCTGGCCCGGCTGCAACTCGAACCAGCTCGCGCCGATGCCCTTTCCACCGGCGGCTGCGCCGAGCCGCTTTCGCCGGAAGGCGAAGCCGCCCTGCTCCACGATCTGGTCGTCGCACTGCACCAGCGAGGTCTTGTTCACGCTTTCTTCCCCAGTTGCACGAGAGGTTTCTGCCCGCGCGGGACCGCGGTCATGTTCGCGAGCGCGACCCGGTCGGCAACGTTCTGCGCGATCCGCGTGAGCGCCTGGGCTTCGGGAAGACCGGGGTCGGCGGCGACCACGGGCCGCCCGTCGTCGCTTCCGACACGGATCGCCGGATTGATGGGAACTCGCCCGAGGAACGGCACTCCCAGCTTGGCGGCGGCCTGCTCCGCGCCACCCTTGGAAAAGATGTCGGTCTCATGGTGGCAATGGGGACAGACGAACCCGCTCATGTTCTCCACGAACCCCAGCACCGGGATGTTCACCTTGTCGAACATCGTCTTCGCCTTGATGGCGTCGGCCAGGGCCACGTCCTGCGGCGTGGTCACTACCACCGCGCCGCTGACGCTGACCTGTTGCGCGATGGTGAGCTGGATGTCGCCGGTGCCGGGCGGCAGATCGAGGATCAGGTAGTCCAGGTCACCCCAGCGCACGTCGCGCAACAACTGCACCAGGGCGCCGTGCAGCATCGGGCCCCGCCAGATCATCGCCTGATCGGGATCGACGAAGAACCCGATGCTGATCACCTTCACGCCGAACGCGGTGAGCGGGACGACGCTCTTGCCGTCTTCGCTGGTCGGACGCGCGCCGAACAGGCCCATCATCAGAGGCAGCGACGGGCCGTAGATGTCGGCGTCCAGCAAGCCGACCTTGCACCCCAGATTCGCCAGCGCGACGGCGACGTTGGCGGAGACCGTGCTCTTTCCCACCCCGCCCTTGCCGGAGCCGACCAGGACGACGTTCTTCACCGAAGGGACAAGATCGTTGGGATTGTGCTGTTTGGCGGGCGAAGGGCGGACGTTGGCTCCGAACGCGACCTCCACGCGCGGAAGCTGCAGCGGCGAGAGCATGGCCCGCACCGCTTCCTCGATCCGCGCCTTGTGCGGCGAGGCCGGCGTCGGCAGCTCGACGCGCACCCGCACGCCTCCGCCGTCGAGCATCTCGGGATGCTTGAAGTATCCAAGCTCGGACATCGGCCGGCCGGACGAGGGGTCCTTGAGATCCTTCAGCGCTGAAAGAACCTGCTCCGCCGTTACGCCCATAGGGCGCCGGAATGTGCGCGGCGCGCCGGGTCAAGTCAAGGCGAGTGGAGGAGCGGCCGGCCGGGACGTTCCTTCGTGCGCTTCCCGTTGTCGAGGACGAGCCGTCCGTTCACCGCCACGTACGGAATACCTTCCGGATACGCCATCGGTTTCTCGAACGTGGCGGTATCCCGGATGGTCGCGGGATCGAACACGACCAGGTCCGCCTTCATGCCCACCCGGATCAACCCGCGATCCTGCAGCCCCAGCCGGCGCGCCGGCAGGGAGGTCATTTTCCGGACCGCCTCCTCGACCGTGAACAAGCGCTCGTCGCGCGCGTAGTGGCCGAGGATCCGGGCGGTGCTGGCGAACGCGCGCGGATGGGCGCTTCCTTCGGCCGCGAACGGACCGTCGATCCCCATCCCGCCGTAGTCGGTGTCCATGGCCACCCAGGGTTGCGAAAGGCCGACCTTCACGTCGTCCTCGCTCATGCCGAAGCGCGCCACGCCGATGGAGGCCCGATCCAGCGCGACGAGGTCGACGAGCGCCTCGGCAGGCGTCTTTCCCAGATCGCGCGCAGCCGCGTCCAGCCGCTTGCCGACGTGCTTCTTCACCTCCGGGTTGACGGCGGATAGCAGAAGGATGTCCTCCGGGT
>Ga0209472_1000833_pt1 | contig 18043 bp, 17 predicted proteins | sample GraSoiAngelo_130_FD_185887 | JGI IMG/M metagenome (GOLD analysis project Ga0209472, IMG submission 185887) | Grasslands soil microbial communities from the Angelo Coastal Reserve, California, USA - 14_0929_02_20cm (SPAdes) (version 2) | ecosystem: Environmental > Terrestrial > Soil > Grasslands ...
GCAGATGATCAACGTGCTCCAGGCCATGATCCTGACCGACAAAGAGAAAATGGTTCTCACACCTACCTACTATGTCTACAAAATGTACGTGCCGTTTCAGGACGCTACTTTCGTACCAGCCACTTTAGACGCTGGTACATTCACACACGACGGCATCACCCTGCCGCGAATCGACGCCATCGCAGCGAAGGATAAGGCCGGAAAATTGTGGCTCGCAATAACTAACGTTGATCCAAATCAGTCCGCTGAAATCGAAGTTACTCTGGCCGGTATGAATGCCAAATCCGCGGCAGGAGAAACGCTGTCTGCATCCAAGGTCGACAGCGTAAATACCTTCGACGCGCCCAATACGGTTGTTCCCAAGCCGTTTTCCGCGAAAGCGCAAGACGGCAAGCTGACTCTGAAATTGGAGCCAAAGTCCGTAACGGCAATCGCACTCGAGCAGTAAAGCTAGATGGCTCTCCCAGACCGATGCTGTTTCAAGAAAGGTTCACCATGACAAGCGCGAAATGGTTCGGGGGGATTTTACTTGCGATTGCGGCAGGATTAGCTTCTCAGCTCGCCGCGCAAGTGCAAACGGATGTGCCTCCGCTCGTTGCCGGTGCAAAATCGGTAATGGTCGAACACATCAAGGTTCACGGAACTGCTCTCGAAGGCAATTTGGAAGGCGACGCGGCTGATCGGGACGTGTTTGTGTTCCTTCCTCCCAGCTATGCCCAAGAAAAGTCCCGGCGCTATCCAGTCGTTTACGCCCTGCATGGTTACTCCATCGGCGCCGAGCAATGGACCCATGAAATCCATGTCCCCGAGACGATCGAGGGCGCCTTCGCGCAAGGTGCGAAAGAAATGATCGTAGTCCTGCCCGATTCGAAGACGTTGCACAACGGCTCCATGTATTCGAGTTCTGTGACCACCGGTGATTTCGAGCTGTTCATCGCGCACGACCTGGTCGCATACATTGATGCGCATTACCGTACGATTCCTGAGCGCCAAAGTCGCGGAATCGTCGGTCACTCGATGGGGGGTTACGGCGCTACCCGCATTGGCATGAAGCATTCCGACGTGTTCGGGAGTTTGTACATCATGAGTCCGTGTTGCTTATCTCCCCGGCCCGCCGGGTCTATGAATCCGGAAATCGCGAAGAGCCTTGAGGCTCTGAAAACACCAGCGGACTCGGAAGGCTTGCCGTTTTTTGCGCGCGCCACGTTGGCCTCGGCCGCCGCTTGGTCACCCAACCCGAAGAATCCTCCGCTTTATCTCGACCTGCCCACGAAGGATGGAACGCCACAGCCCGACGTTTTTGCAAAATGGGCTGCAAATGCTCCACTCGCTTTCGTTGATCAGTACATCGGAAGTCTCCGGCGGTATCGTGCGATCTCCATCGATGTAGGTGACCAGGACGGTCTGCGCGCCGATACCGTAAAGCTCCACGAAGTCCTTGATAAGTATGCGATCGCGAATAGTTTCGAAGTGTATTCTGGCACTCACACGAGCAAGGTGGCTGACCGTTTTCAAAATCATGTGCTCCCGTTCTTTGGCCAAACACTCTGCTTTCAGGCGAGCTGCCAATGACTTCAATCATGAACAAATGTCTTTCCGTCCGATGCACGCAACATCAGTCGTCGAGCGTCCAAAAGCAGGCGCCATGTACCGTTGCTATGTACAAGATCCGACTGGCTACATCCTCGCGGCCTTTTACTACTTGCGATCTGCGTACTCTCAGTTGCAGCGGTTTGCCAATTCACTCTAACCCGTTCGCACTGATCACTCTTCGTTTGTCTTGTTAGCGTTACAAACTCCTCACTTTCGCTGAAGCCTCTCATTCGCAGCGTATTGCTCAGCAAGTGTTCAGCAACCTTACTTACATTGACGCCCGCGAAAAGTGCGCGTGCCTTCGCGTTCGAACGAAGTTGATTCCAAAACGGCAGGACACTAACTACCCGAGATCCAGCAGCGCAGATTGGTCTTTAAGTACCCCGACGCCATGATGGGAGATGTTGAATCGAAGGCAGGCGTCATGCGGTAGTCGTAGCATCCCGAGGGCGATGGAAACCTCATCGTATGCTGCACCTGTCGGAGCCACGGTGCATCAGACTAGCACCGACCGGTTCAATCGAGAACCATAACGAATATGTCAGCCAGAAGAATCCATGCTGACGAAAGACGCGTTTTTCATAGAAGTAGCGTCGACCAAGCCGGTCGGAAAGCTTTTGTTATGGTGATCAGTTTCTGGTGTTCAACGCGAAAGAGCGGTTGCACAATAGTTGCACAGATAGTCCCAAACAGCGTGGTCTTGCACAAATATAGGACATCTCACCGGAACATAAGTTGTTGATGCCGAACAACAGCGTGTGGAATCGGGAATTTGCTAAACCGTTGCTAGGACTTGCTGCCCACTTTTCGCACAACGATTGAGAACGCAAATTCAGAGACCCTGTGAAGCTCAAGCTGGGCCCAGTGCGTGATCACCGACTTGCATTTTTCGAAGATTGCTTAGGCGAGAAATGTGCAGGGTCCCCTGAATTTTCCCCATAGCGAAACAACGGCGAAACTGGCTTCGATTGGTTCCCGCCTATAACGGAGACATAAATCCGTGAGAGCCCCCGGTTCGGCGGCGGTTTGGGAAACCTCCATCTGAGTCTTTAGACGCAAAATCAAACCAGCAGGCAATCTTCCTGGGAGACCGGCACTCTCGTTGAGAGGTAGCGGGTCTGCCGGAGAGGCAAACGTTCTGGTGCGCGTTGGCGATACGAACTCCTCCTGTGACACCATCTTGCAAATGACAACGCTGTATTTTCTGCCGGGCAGGTAGCGGATGGACGCTAACGATTCACTAAACGCGCACCGCTTAGCGACATCATAAAATCGGCCTCTAAACCGTGACAGTCGACATGTTCAGGCTTAAAGTAACGGGTGGAACCCAGTCGGAGGTCGGGGCTATGAAATCAGCCGCGCAGTCAACGTATCCTCAGACCTTCGTGAGAAACGGCGGAAGATTGTCGATCTGATCTGACCTCCTTCCAGTTCCACTGCATTGGAGCGAACGGCTTAGCAGCCGAATCTAGCGCTCGTTGAAAGGGACCCTTCTTGGACAAAGCAATACCACGTCCGGCGCAAGTCTCGTCACAAGGTGACGGCACGCAGAGGGAGTCGGGGCTTTCTTCCAGTGAGTCGGTGCCTAACATTCTGCGGCTGATTTCCGCCGGGTCGCCGCTGCCTGAAACTCTTAAAGTCATTGCTCGGTTGGTTGAGTCTCAAGGGGAAGGCCTGTTCTGTACGATCTGGCTTCCGGACGAGCAAGGGAATTATCTGCATTGTGCCGCCGCCCCGAGCCTCCCTGGATTTAGCGCTCACGTGGGACGTATGGAAGTTAGCCCGAAAGGCGCGTCTTGCGGCACCGCTGTTTATCGTAGGGAACCGGTATATGTAACTGACATTCTCACGGATCCCCGTTGGGATGACTATCGTCACCTGATGTCGCCTTACGGGATTCGCTCCGTGTGGTCGCGACCCTTGTTCACGAGTGAGGGCACAGTCCTAGGTACTTTCGCCATCCTCTATCGTGAATCGCGCAGTCCGAATACGGCGGATTTACAGCTGGTCGAGAATGCGAGCCATGTCACGGGGATCGCGATTGAGCGCCACAGGAATGAACAAGCATTGCAGCGTGAACGTGATCGGCTGCGTTTGCTTCTGGAAATCTCAAGCAGCGTGACGTCGAGGTTGGACCTCCGGCAAGTCGTCGAGGGGCTTACTACGAACCTATTCAGGGTAATGCAATGTGACGTGTCCGTCTTGCTGCTACTCGACTGCGAGAGCGGCGCGTTGCGCGTCCATACCCTGTACAATCCCGGCGCGAGAGGACCATTCCGCGAGGGATCGCTGGTTCCGATGAAGGGTTCGATCTCGGGCCAGGTAATGCGGAAGGCCAAGACCATTCGGGTCGATAGCTTTGAACAGGTTCGCGACGATCCTGATATTTATGGATATCCCGAGGGCCAACTTATTTATGCGAGTGTGGTCAAGGAAGGCCTCAGGACGGGCTGTTATCTTCCGCTCGTTGGCCGCAACGGCGCGCTAGGCGTTCTGATGCTCTGTAGGCGTTCGGACAATATCTTTCAAAAAGACGACGTCATCCTGCTCGAACAGGTGGCCTGTCAGGTAGCGATTGCAGTCGAGAACACATTGGAGTACCAGAAGGCTACAAAGGATCGAGACAAGGAAACGAAGCAGCGGCTCTATCTCGAGGAGGAAATTCGCGCTGAGTTAGGGGAGATCGTCGGAGAGAGCCGGACGTTGAAGACTGCGTTGAGCCTAGCGTCTGTTGTGGCGCCTACGGATTCGACTGTGCTGATCCAAGGAGAGACCGGGACCGGCAAAGAACTTGTCGCGCGCGCGATACACAAGCTGAGCAGTCGCAGCGAAAAGGCATTCGTGAAATTGAATTGCGCTGCAATCCCTCTTGGACTTCTTGAGAGCGAGCTGTTCGGCCACGAAAAGGGCGCATTTACCGGTGCCATCGCCCAAAAAACGGGACGTTTCGAACTCGCTGACAAAGGCACGCTCTTTCTTGATGAGGTCGGTGATATACCTTTGGAGCTCCAAGCGAAACTACTCCGTGTTTTACAGGAGCAGGAATTCGAGAGGCTCGGAAGCAACCGTACACATAAGGTTGACGTACGCTTGATCGCGGCCACGCATCGGGATTTGCCGGCGATGGTAAGACAAGGGGCTTTTCGCGACGATCTGTACTATCGTCTGAAAGTATTTCCGATCCAGGTTCCAGCGCTCCGACAACGCACCGAGGATATTCCGAGGTTGGTGCGGCATTTCGCGACACTCTACGCCCAACGCATGAATAAGCGAATAGACGGCATCCCTCCGGAAACGATGGAGGCGCTGGTGCGATACGAATGGCCCGGGAACGTTCGAGAATTGCAGAACTTTATTGAACGCGCAGTAATTCTCTCGCCGCAGTCGATATTGCGCGCTCCAGTTTCCGAACTGGAGCCGTTCCAGCCTTACGAAGAATCAAATGCCCCTATGAACGGTCTCGCAGAGGTAGAACGAGATCATATCCTTCGAGCGCTGCAAGCCAGCAACTGGGTCATCGGGGGACAGAGTGGCGCTGCCGCGCGCTTGGGAATGAAGCGAACATCGTTGGTCTACAGGATGAAGAAGCTTCGTATCAATCGACCTGCCACGGTCCCCAAAACGCACAGCGTCGGCGGCGCGGCTGGCGACGACTGAGCCTCGAAGCTGTTTAGCAACCACCTTCTCGTGGCAATGCATTCGACGGAAAGCCGTCAGTGGCGGATATCCGTCGGAGTTTTGTCAGCTACAGTTAGAGAATTGTCGTGCTTCTTCCTTACGAAACTTCAACCGCCAGAATGATTTGCATCGGTTGTTCTCTGTTCGAGTGCCCTTCGCTTCTTTGGCAGCCGACCTGCGAAAACCAATGAAGTGAGGGAACCTTCGTGAGTGAAGCGACGCCACCTGCAGCTTCAAAACGCGCACCGTCGAGCCAGGACATTGGCAGATTCAGCGTGCCTCACACATCCATCCATAGGGTTGCGGCTGATGGCGTGGAGGTCTTCTACCGGGCAGCCGGCGAAGTATCCGCGCCCGTAGTTCTCTTGTTGCACGGATTCCCAACTTCATCGTTCATGTTCCGCGAACTTATTCCGCGCATGGCGAGCGATTACCGAGTGATCGCGCCGGACCTTCCAGGCTTCGGGTTCACGCACGTCCCTGCGGAGCGAAAATACGTATATTCCTTCGACCAATTGGCCGTCACGATCGACGCCTTAACGCGCGCACTCAAAATCGACCGCTATGCGATCTACGTGTTTGACTATGGCGCCCCGACTGGTTTCCGACTGGCCATGGCTCACCCCGGCCGGGTCACAGCGATCGTTTCGCAGAACGGCAACGCGTACGAGGAAGGCTTGGGCGAAGCATGGAGTCCGATCCGAAAGTATTGGTCGGCACCTACGGCAGAGAATAGGGACATACTCCGCAAAAGCATTTTGACAGAGGGAGGAACGCGCTGGCAGTACACACACGGGGTCACAAATCCCGAGAGCGTTCCGCCTGAATCTTACACACTAGATACGGCGTTGCTTGAACGTGCTGGAAATAAAGAGATTCAGCTCGATTTGTTTCTGGACTATGCCTCGAACGTAAGACTCTATCCCAAATTCCAGGAATACTTCCGCAAGTCGAAACCACCTTTACTTGCGGTCTGGGGCAAGAACGATCCGTTCTTCATTCCCGCAGGAGCCGAAGCGTTTCGCAAAGACATACCTGGCGCGAAGATTCAGTTCCTCGACACCGGACACTTCGCGCTGGAAACACACGTTGTCGAAATTTCAGCCGCGATGAAGGACTTCTTCGAGAGGAATGGCATTGCGCGCCAGAGCGGAAAAGGTGTCGTTACACGATGAATTCCTTTCCTCAGAACTCCGCAATCGTTTTAGTCCATGGAGCATGGGCCGACGGCTCCTGCTGGAAGGACGTGGTTCTTCCATTAGAACGCAAGGGTTTTGAAGTTATTTGCGCTCCGATTCCACTCACGTCGTTGACCGACGACGTGGCAGCGTTGACTCGTGCGCTCGAACGAACGAGTGGTCCCGTAGTCTTAGCCGGTCACGCTTACGGAGGCGCCGTAATAGGAGCGACACGCGAGGAGCGAGTTAAATCGTTCGTTTATGTCGCAGCGCTCGCGCCTGACCAGGGCGAGACCGTTGCAGAAGTGTTCTATCGCGACGAAGCCCATCCAGAGGCACCTAAGTTAGCCCCGGATATGCACGGCTTTATCTGGATGCCGGAAGACGGGTTTAGCCGTGCAGTCGCCCACAAGGCTTCGACTGAACAAACCAAAGTCCTGGCCGCAGTGCAGCGCTCAATTTCTGTGCAGTGCATTCAAGAGAAAGCACCTGCATCGGGATGGAAGACGAAGCCATCCTGGTTTCTGGTCGCGGAAGAAGACCGCATGATCAATCCAAAGACGCAACAATTCATGGCTCGGCGAATGGGCGCGAAGATTCACTCGAGCCGCGTGGACCACAGTCCGATGTATACCGCGACTGATCTAGTGATTAACGCGATTTTGGAAGCAGCGCGCGAGAGCCTCCCCCGATAGTATTCGTGCGTTTCGGCCGGGTCATTTTTTTTCGAGAGGGGCTAAGCGCCTGACGCCTAAGTGAAAGAGAGGGAAAATGAAAACATGGATAAAAATTGCAATTCCTGTTGCCGCGGTCGCGGCTGTGGTGGCCTGGTATGCGTTTCGGCCGGAGCGGCTTGTGGTCAACCGCCAAGTTAACGAAACAATGCCGGCCGCCCAAGGCGGCTCGTCGCCACAGCCTCTGGAATCCGGACAGTTCTACAGCATTTTGCACCCTACGCAAGGCACCGCAACCATATACCAGATGGGAGATGGCACTCGTATTCTTCGCCTTACGAGCTTCAGCACATCAAACGGCCCGGATGTGCACGTTTATGTGGTCGCCGCTGACGATGCCAAGGACGTGGCAACGGTGGAAAAAGCCGGCTTTGTTGATCTTGGAGTGATCAAGGGAAATATCGGCGACCAAAACTACACACTTGGCAGCGATTTGGACTTGGCGAAATACCGCGCAGTGTCCATCTGGTGCAAACGATTCAGCGTGAATTTCGGAGCCGCTGCTCTGAGACCGGCACAGACGTCGCAAAATCAATAGGCTCACATCGTGAGCACCAGGGTTGGCCTCGAACAATACGACCTCGCGATTCTGGGCGGCGGTTGCGTTCCGAAGATTTGGCTACTGCATGATTATTGGCTACTACAGGAGAAGCGAACATGATCTCTGCGGCATTTCCGTATCAAAAGCAGTGGCGGCGAGTCCTCGGCAGCGAGATGGCTTACGTGGATGTGGGACAGGGCGATCCCATTGTGCTGTTGCACGGCAATCCCACGTCGTCGTACCTCTGGCGAAATGTGTTGCCCCATTTGCAGCCACTAGGCCGCTGCATCGCTCCTGACCTGATCGGTATGGGCGACTCCGACAAGCTACCTAACAGTGGCCCCGGCTGACGCGCTGCTCGATGCGCTGGATGTGCGCGAGCGGGTCACCCTAGTCATTCACGACTGGGGTTCAGCCCTCGGCTTTGACTGGGCGAACCGCCATCGTAAGGTCGTGAAGGGTATCGCATTTATGGAGGCAATCGATCGGCCGCAAGGCTGGGATCACTGGGACGTGATGAACATGCGTCCATTTTTGGAGGCCCTGCACTCCCAGGCTGGCGAGAAAATTGTTCTCGAAGGAAACTTCTTCATCGAGAAGATTCTGCCAGGTGCGATTCTGCGCACCTTTGCCGCCGAAGAGATGGCGCAGTACCGGCGGCCGTTTGCAGAACCTGGCGAAGGTCGACGGCCTACGCTGACGTGGCCTCGGGAAATTCCTGTCGAGGGCGAGCCCCCCGACGTGAATGCAATCGTGAGTTCGTATGCGGAATGGCTTGCGACGAGTGATGTGCCCAAGCTGTTCATAAAGGCCGAGCCCGGTGCGCTTCTAGGCAGTGGTGCGAATCTTGAAACCGTCCGCGCGTGGCCAGCTCAAACCGAACTCACAGTCGCGGGAGTCCATTTCGTTCAGGAAGATTCGCTGGACGAAATCGGAAAGGCGATCGCTAGCTGGATGTTGAAGTTACGCAAATAAAATGCTCGCCGAGCATCCCGAGTCCTTCGGCGGAAGTGGTTGAAGAAAATTGACGCGCGTCATCAAGAATTACAAACGAATTCTTACGGAACTCGAGACCGACTTTGCAAAGAAAGCAGGCTGAAAAAAATCATGGGACTGTCTTGGCAACAAGGTCCACTCGCACCGGGAGCCATCGGCCGTTTCCTGGTGCCCGAGCCGCTACCTGAACGACTGCTGTACATCGAGCCGTTGCGCCGGCGCATGCGGGTGCGGTTCGGCGGAGCTTGGATCGCCGACAGTGAAAACGTTCTTCTATTGTTTGAACCTGGTCGTTATCCCGTTGCCTATTTTCCAGAAGCCGATGTGTCTCCAGAAGTTCTAGAGCGCAGCGAGCACACCACAAAGCACCCTGATCTTGGGCACACTTCCTGGTATCTCGTTAAAGCCGGTGGTCAGCGTGCACTACGAGGAGCGTGGCAACATGTGGACCTCCCCGCCTTTGCGAGCGATCTTGGTGCGCGGATCGCGTTTGCTTGGCGGGCCATGGATGCCTTCTACGAGGAAGAGGAACGGATCTTGGGCCATGCTGCCGACAGTTACCATCGAATTGACATCCGCCAAACTTCGCGCCATCTCGTGGTTCGTGATCGCGACCGCGTCGTCGCGGACAGTAAGCGGCCTCTGGTCCTCTACGAGTCCGGTTTTGCTCCGCGCTGGTACGTTCCGCGTGCCGACATCGATGAGTCCGCTCTTACCTTCGTGGAACATCAAACCTTTTGTCCCTACAAAGGCCTCTGCAGCTACTACGACATCGGCGACGCGCGGTTTGCGGGATGGTCGTATCGCGAAGCCTATCCTGAAGTTGGTCGGATTTCCGGCTTGATCTCGTTCGAACCGGACGTTGTTTCGGTCTTTCTGGACGGCACCCAACTCCACCTTGAGCCGGGCCAGGCGGTGATTCCACATGGCCCCGACCGCGAGCTCAGCATTGTCGAGGCGACACCTCGACAATAGAAAGCTCTGCCAGAAGGAAATCCTCCATGACAGCACTAACCTTTTCCGTCGAAGTGATTACCATACCGGTAAGCGACGTTGATCGCGCGTTGCGGTTCTACAAGGATCAGCTCGGCTTCCACCTCGACGTGGACTATTCGCCCAACCACGCCTTTCGCGTCGTTCAGCTCACTCCGTCGGGCTCCGCCTGCTCCATCCAGATTGGCAAAGGACTCACCGACGCACGCGTCGGTTCACTCCGCAACGTCTATCTAGTGGTTACCGACCTGGATGCCACGCGCATCCAACTCCTTGAGCGCGGCACCGCGGTCAGCGAGATCCGCCACAAGACGCCCATCGGCGCTTGGGACGGAGGTTTCGCGCCCGGACTTGATCCCGCGCGCGGCGACTATGCCAGCTTCGCCAGCTTCTCCGATCCGGATGGCAATAGCTGGGTGCTGCAGGAACGCGGCTACCGCAACGCGTGACATTGTTAGCGTCTCTTGCGAACCTCGTTCCACGAGTGATTTCCACGCATCATGGCTCAGCTTCTATCAGTGAACGTCGGTTTACCGCACGAAGTCGAGTGGAAAGGTCGCATCGTGCGCAGCGCGATTTGGAAATATCCAGTCCAGGGTCGCTGTCGCGTCCGCCGACTCAATCTTGATGGGGATGGCCAAGCGGACTTGGCAGGGCACGGCGGCGAGAACCGTGCTGTCTTTGTCTATCAAATCGAATCGTACCGCTATTGGCAGGAGCAGCTGAGTCGGAGCGACTTCATCCACGGGCAGTTCGGCGAAAACTTCACCGTCACCGGCTTGCCCGACGACGCTGTCTGCATCGGGGACCGTTTCCAGATTGGCAGCGCGATGTTCGAGGTTTCTCAGCCCCGCGTTACCTGTTATCGCGTTGGCATCCGGATGAATGAGTCTCGCATGCCAGCACTGCTAACGGGGAGCGGCCGGCCTGGGTTCTACTTTCGCGTTTTGCAGGAAGGTGACGTCGGCGCCGGTGACGAAATCACCAAAGTTGGAGAGGCGAGTGAGCGCATGACCGTCGCTGAAATCAACGCGCTTCTCTATTCCTCGAGTCACCCTCGCGAACTGCTTGAGCGCGCTCTGCGAATCGAAGCGCTACCCTCCGGATGGCGCTGGTCCTTTGAAGCCCTGCTGAAGAGCCAAACAACGGGATCGGCGAGCGGAAACGCAGGCCTCGCACCCGCCACCGCGGCACATCCGGTCGCGCCGGGATTTCGCCCGCTCCAAATTTCGGCAATCGATCACGAGTCCGCGGACGTCCTCTCGTTTTCCATGCTGAGCAATGATGGACAACAGTTGCCGATGGCTTTGCCAGGTCAATACGTAGTCCTGCGTCTCCAGCCTGGCGCAGATCGCCCTCCACTTTTTCGCAGCTACTCACTTTCGGGTCCCGCTTCAACCGAGCGCTACCGCATCAGCGTAAAGATCGAACCGCATGGCGCAGCCGGAACCTATTTGAAAGAGCAAGCCCGCGAGGGCGATATTCTCGATGTCAGTTCGCCCCGCGGGACCTTCATTCTGGAACCGGGAGATCAACCCGCCGTGCTGCTCAGCGCGGGAATCGGCGCGACTCCGGTCTTGGCCATGCTGCACGCGCTGGCGGGCAATCGCTCAACACGTCAAATCTTCTGGCTCCATTCGGCTCGCGATCGCCAGCATCATCCGTTCGCCAGCGAAGCCCGCAGCCTGGTGGGGAAGCTCCCGAATGCTCGCGCGCATGTCTGCTACAGCAGACCAAGCGCGGACGACAAAATGGGAGAGCATTTCGACTTTGCCGGTCGCCTGTCTCGCTCCGTCTTCGACGAAATCGGCATCCCGCGAGACGCCGACGCTTATCTCTGCGGCCCATACCAGTTCATGGAGGACATGAAAGAAACCCTCGCGGCGGTCGGTGTCGCACCGGAGCGAATTCACGCCGAAATTTTCAGCGGCGACAATTCCAGGACCCCTGGAGGTATCCGCGCCACGCACAAGGCTCCCCATCTTCCCGCGGACGAAAACCACGCCGGCCCCCTTGTGTCGTTTGCCCGCAGCGGCATCGCCGCACATTGGAACGCCTCTAAATATCAAAGCATTTTGGAGTTGGCCGAAGCGTGCGACGTCCCCGCTCTTTGGTCCTGCCGCACTGGCGTTTGTCACAACTGTGAGAGCGGCTTGGTTTCCGGGACAGTCGTCTACGGACCCGAGCCACTCGAAAAGCCTGCCACCGGCAACCTTCTCATTTGCTGCTCGCAACCGGCCCGCGATGTCGTCATCGATTTGTGAATAGGGGTCGAACAATAGCACGGAAAGAAAGTTGGTAAGCACTTGGTAAGCATTTGACTGCAAACGAGGGAGAATGAGAAGGTTGTAACGCTAACAAAACAAACGAAAATCGATCAGTGCGAACGGGTCAGAGTGAATTAGCAATCCGCCGCCAAGATCTCGCGCTTCCCAAATTCAACCAACTAGTGCGGAGACAATTGAGAGGCACACGGCGAAGCGCGAGCTGAGCCTGGCGCGTGATTACTGAATCGCATTTCCGATGATCAATGAGATAAGAAATGCACAGGGTCCCCTGAATTTTCACCATACTTGCCAAATATAGCGCGCTTAACTTCCCTCCGTTCAATCCTTTCTGTATAGCACGCCTGCCGCCTCATGTTTTTGAAACTTCGTCATGTGGCGAACTCTCAGAAACTAAATGACTTGCGAATCCAGACCTCCTGTCTGCCAGAATTCCACAGATGGGGGTTGAGGTGAACGGCGCTTTCAATAAGTAGAAGAAAACACGCGACATATTTTTGGTCGGGGCGCCGAGATTTGAACTCGGGACCTCCTGCGCCCAAGGCAGGCGCGCTACCAGGCTGCGCTACGCCCCGACATGAACTGCACTACTCATTCTAAAGCACTTTCCGATTTTCTGCCCGCTCCTACTCATGGTCTCTTGGCCTTGACCGTGCACTTACCGTGCATTTATTCCCACAAATTGCTTATTGAACTATGACCGTGCACATTCGTTCTGCAGTCACCGGAGCTATTTCGCCGGCTCGGCGGTTGAGCTTCTCCAGGGCTTCCCGCTTCATCTGCAACTTCATTTGAGAGTACTTCTTGAAGACTTGCGCGTCTCCCTGGCGCAGCCTTTGAGTCACCCATTCATCCGCCACTCCCCCAGCACTTAGCCGCGTAGCATAAGTGGATCGAAGGTCGTAGATGCGGGAATAGAGGACCTTTGCTCGGCGAAGCGTTTTGCTCCAATGCAGAGCATTTTTAGCTTGGCGGCGCGGCGACAGTAGGTGTAAGCGGGGAGGGAACGTGATCAGGCGCCGTGCCGGTGAGCTAAAAATGTTAAGAGGAGCTATTCAGCGCCCTCCAGGCAGTTAAAGAGTCCACGTAGTCTCTCCAATGAACGATTTTTCTGTTCTCAATCGTGATGACCGAGATGAGTCTGTTGTCATAGGGCGCACCGCTCGAAAGAATCCTGCCGTGCACTTCGTATTCGAGGATCACGACGCGACTATCCTGAGAGCGATGCACAACAAGTGCGTCGCCGGAGTGAAGCTTGATCGTCTTGCCGTATCCCGAGAAGCTAGCCATCAGATTGGCTCGTCCGCGAATCGTCAGAGGCCAACCAGGAAAGTGATATCGGAACTCGAAGAATGCGTCTTCGGCAATCGTGTCGAAATAATCGTCGCCATCAACGAGTCCACGTAAGCCTTCCATGACGACTTCGAAGAAAGGATTGAGAGCTTCAAAAACCTCGTACTCGGCTTTCGACATCATCAACTCCTTGGCGCCCGACGTGAGCGTCGACACGAAGCAACTCTTGGCTCTTTCCGCATCTTGAAAGGCACGCCTTTTCGCCTAAAGGGCAAGGTTCTCAACGGCCCTTTCTGCGTTCGGCACGGCACTATCTGCAAGGGGCGGGATATTCATGCCCTCAGGTCGCACAGTCTGGACGGTGTCAATGCCGATGAAACTTAAGATTTTGCGCAAATAGGGCTCCACGAAGTCCCATGACTTCCATGGGCCTTCGGTGAACACGCCGCCTGATGCCAACACCAAAATCGCCTTTTTGCCCTTTGCCAGTCCCAACACACCATCATTCGTATATGAAAAGGTCTTGCCGGGACGAACAACAAGATCAATCCACGCTTTAAGCGAGGAAGGAATGCTGAAATTCCACGTTGGCGTTGCAATGACCAAAAGATCCGACCCCAAGAGTTCGTCGGTCAGCTTAGAAAGACTTACCGACCACTTTAATTTCTGAGCTTCAGCCGCATCCTTTGTTGAAATGGTCGGAGACAAGTGGAGTATCTTTCTGATTCTCTCCCTTGCCAAGCTACTTGGGAACCGCGCCTGGTTTTCTGAGCTCGAAAGAACAATCCCTGGAATCTCCCAAAGAATGTTCACGCTAGCCCTGCGAAATCTAGAGCGCGACGGATTGATTACAAGAGAAGTGTTTCCCGAGGTTCCCCCACGCGTCGAATACGAACTTACGAGCCTCGGAAAAAGCTTGCTCCTTCCAATGCAGGCCTTAGTAGATTGGGTCGCGACGAACTGGGAGCAGGTAAAAAAGGCGCAGTCCTGGTTCGATGCAATCCAATACTCAGGGGAACAAACCGCCTCGCGGGGTCAGATCGAAGCGAAATGGCAGAAGCAATAAACTCGAACGGTTGCAGGCCCTTGCTTTGAACGACACCTCGTTATCACGCTGGATATAACCGGACATTGTCACGGAATCAAGTGCCCTCGCTGGCCGGGAACGTGGTTGCGAGACGCGAAATACGAGGCTCTTGGCGTATAGTCGGCAACTCTTCCCGAAAGCCTCTTCCTCAAAGCCTTAACGGAAGGTTTGCCCATGATTCGGCCCGGAGCAGTAGACATATACCGTCCGGTGATGGTCAGATACTCCGCAATCTACGGAGTCACCCGATGACCGCAGCAGACTTTCGCAGGATTGCACTGAGCCTGAAGGGGGTGGAAGAATACTCCCACGCACGATTGCCGGCTTTTCGTGTAGCAGGCAGGAAATTTGCTTCGCTGGCCTCGCAAGCAAGGGGGTACGGAAATCTGATGCTTACTCTGGAGCGGCAGGCGGCGTTTGTGGAGGAGGCGCCCGAGAGTTTCCTGCCGATTCCTGGCGGCTGGGGAAAGGTGGGACACCCGTATATTCGCCTGGCGGCGAGCGAGGATGTACTGACGGGTGCACTCCGAACGGCGTGGAGACCGCGAATTGATAGGAACGCAAAGACAAGCCGAAAAAAACAGGTGGCGGAGCGCAGCGGAGTAACAGATAAGAAACGCGGGAAGCGATTATGAGAGCAACAAAAGCGCGAAACATTAATAGCAACAAAAAGGACTTGTCACCAGAACAACGTAAAGAACTACTCAGAGCATTGAAAGCCCGTTTTGAGAAAAACATGAACCGCCATAAAGGTCTTGAATGGGATAAAGTGCAAGCAAAGCTGGAAGCTAGTGCCGAAAAACTGTGGTCACTCAATGAAATGGAAAGAACTGGCGGTGAACCGGATGTTGTTGGTCATGATAAAAAGACGGGCGAATACATTTTTTATGATAGTTCAGCGGAAAGTCCTAAAGGCCGCAGAAGTGTTTGCTACGACCGTGAAGCGCTGGAGTCAAGGAAAGAATACAAACCAGAAGATAACGCTATTGATATGGCAGCTGCCATGGGCATTGAGCTTTTAACGGAAGAACAATATCGAGAGTTGCAGAAACTTGGAGATTTCGATACGAAAACGTCGAGCTGGGTGAAAACACCTTCTGATATCAGAAAACTCGGCGGCGCCCTCTTTTGTGATCGCCGCTACGACACTGTTTTCGTGTATCACAACGGTGCGGAATCTTACTATGCCGCTAGGGCGTTCCGTGGCTCGCTAAGGGTCTAAAATTTGCATGCCGGCACATCAAACAGTCGATGCCAATCTAAGGATGGCTTCCGCGCACTCAAAGCAGGGAAGCGCGCTGAACTTGCGCAGAAGTTGGCGACCATCGCGGACATGCGTGTTGAAACCGAACTCAAGGTCGGGCGGGTAACGAACGGCAGTAAGGAGCGCGGCTCATCAAAATTGGAAACCTAGCGTCAGGGAATTCGACTCGTCCGGTTGGAGGTGCCATCCCGCGTTCTGCAGGGCTTGCCTTACACTGCCTAATTTTAGGATGGCTCGAACAGGTTCAGAGTCTTCTTCGCGGACGCGAGTAGAGATTTCCAGCGCTCGAAGTCTCCGAGGTTCTCGGTCGCGAGTGTGGCACCTGTCCGTACCGTTTCCATCGCTATCAGGAGATCACGAAACTGATGGACAAAGTCCATTCGCCCGAAGGCCCTTCGAGCGCGACGTAACAGAATGCCGGTGTCAATCCACGCTGCTGCGTTGGGTGGCGAGAAATGGCCCTGGGCGCGCTTCCCCCGATGGTCCCGGGTACCGGCGTAGAGTTCGGCGGCGACGACCGCGGTCAGGATGGTACGCTGGAAGACCCGGGTGTCCTCGCCCAGCCAGAGAAAGCTCTCTCCCCTGCTGGAGCGGATGTAAATGCCGGTATCGAACACCAGCGGGCCCGCTGGCAGAGGAATCATCTCTTCTTCGTTCGAGCGCGCCCGAAGACGTCCTCTGGACCTCCGGGCCTTCGCAGGTTCTGCAGGACCTGGAGACCTGCTTCCACTGCCAGGCGCTCATCGATTACACGTCTGACCGCCTCAGAGTTGCTGCGCGACTGGAGGGCCTTGCGAAGTCGTTGCACTTTTCCGACCTCGAGTAAGCGATTTGTTCGTGTCAATGCTGCGGACTCTTGGGGCTTCACTCCCTTGCCGCTCCCGGAACAAAGGCCCGCGACAGCGAATCATTCGGACATACATGCATTAATTGGTGTGGCGGACGCACTCGTCCTGATTGGTTAACAGCAGGCCATGCCCCGGAGCCGGGAATTGGACTACCCCCGGGTGGTAGTAGTTTTTTTCGGACTGCCACGTTCAGCATTCGCCGAAAAACTCTCAGTAACGCGCGCTCATAGCCTTTCCCGTTCTTCCTACGCAATTATTGGAGGGCACATTGCGCGCCAATGGCGAAACCAATTCTCGTTCAATTCAAGCGGTCCCAAGCCAGCGCCTGCCATCGCAATTTTCTCAGGGGGAATCGGAATGCGGCTCCCAAGTCGATAGGTAAACACAAGGCTTCTCGGTAACCCGCTAGGACTTAAGTTTCATCCTCTCCTACTTTCGTTCCATTGCTGGCTACGGAAGGATTCTGCATTCTTCTCCCGAAGCCTTTCCAGCGGGAACGGACGTGCCTGAATGAAGTTCGAAATCTTCATCTTATTGCTCGTCAATAAGCGTCCCGGTGGGGTTTCGTATGTCAGGGGCGTCAAGAAATAGGCACCCCGTTCGATGGCGGAATTTGAACTCGCGCCGGTCAATGCATTTTCGGAGTCACAGTCATGAAGGCACCCTATATAAAAACGCTAATCATTGCAGTTTTGGCTTTGACGATTTTAAGCGTAGCGAAGGCCCAGAAAACTTCGGACATTATAAACCGGGGCGATGACTTCTTGGCGGTCTGCCAATACGATAACGATCATCCGCCTGATGTTTGCTTGGCGTACGTTGCCGGGGTGGTCGGGACGCTCGCGCTCAATTGGGCAGACACCGGTCAGAGGATTTGTATTCCCGATAGCGCGACAGTGAGAACCACGCTTGACCTAGTTCTTCAGTACATAAAAGATCATCCTGAGAAGCGCGAACAAAAGCCTATTTTTTTGGTCGCACAAGTAACAATCAAGAAATATGTGTGCGAGGCGCCGAAACAGCACGCTGCGCCGGCTCCGAAGGCGGAACCAGAGCCGAAGGCACGCCCGTGACTCTGTTCAGACGTCGCAGAATAATGTAAATCGATTTCCCCGGGCGTAGACATTGCCGGGGTTCCGCAACCAGCGGGACGAATTTTCAGGCAATAGCTCACCGTGCGGGGCAAAACTCAGCGCAGGCTCGCCAACGGCCCTGCGAGCACCTCGCACGTCCGCATCAGCGAAAAAAGTTGAAGAAATCGTTTTACTGTTTGTCGTAAACGACGACGTTATTTACATCCTGCCCCTGCGTGTCCTTGCCCTTGAATGTCGAGGTCCTCGTTTTTCCGGCTTTAGAGATCACCGACGTCACGGTCATCACAACCTGGTCACCTTTCTTTATGGTGGAACGGATCGTGCTGGCGTCGAGCCGTTCTAACGCTACTGTATCAGCGTTCGGCACGCCAGTAATCGGGTAGTCTTTGCCGTCGTATTTTGCGGTGTACTCGACATGAGTCGGATTCCCAGCGGCGTCGATTCCCTCTGAACTGAGCT
>Ga0209472_1000834_pt1 | contig 18042 bp, 17 predicted proteins | sample GraSoiAngelo_130_FD_185887 | JGI IMG/M metagenome (GOLD analysis project Ga0209472, IMG submission 185887) | Grasslands soil microbial communities from the Angelo Coastal Reserve, California, USA - 14_0929_02_20cm (SPAdes) (version 2) | ecosystem: Environmental > Terrestrial > Soil > Grasslands ...
GAACACAGAAACCCCAAAACCAAATCAAACCCAAATACCATGTGCCTGCAGATCACCCTTGGAGAAGACCTTGGAAGCGGACATTTCTATCTGGCGGAAAACCGGACATTTCTACTTTGCGTTGACAGGGCAGCGCCTGTGGAAACCTCCAATACTTCGAATCAAGTTTTGAATGCAATCGATCAGTCTGCGGAAATGCGCCAACAAGGGCAGCACGTGGCAGGATACGCAGCGAGCAATCGATCCATGCCTCGGTCTATGCCCGCATCCACTACGAACCGGTGTAGATCTGGAAGGGCGCCCAGTAGAACGGCTTTCTGAAAACTGTGTCCGGGTCTGAGGAATGCAGGAGGCTGAGCTTGGCATCGCGGAGGGCGGTGGCGGGATCCTTGCCCTGGCTCAATTCGCGGTAAAGCGCATGCATCAACTGCGGCGTGGAGGCGTCGCTGACTTCCCAGAGGGCGCCGATGACATTGTGCGCTCCAGCGCGTAGAAAAGCCCAAGAAAGACCGACCAGGCCTTCGCCGGAATAGGCGCGAGTACCGGAACCGTTGCACGCCGAAATAGTCACGAGGTTGGCATTAAGGCGGTGCTTGACGATGTCTCGCGCATACAGCTTATAAATATCGCCGGAGGATTCCTTGCTGAGGATAACCGCGGATTCCAGCGGACGAGCGCGGCTGGCAGTGCCGTGCGCGACGAAATGCACATACGTATACCGACCGGGTTCGCTGCTAAGGTAAGCTTTCGGCGTTGCCTGCGGGCCCCGCAGAGTTGCGCGGCGCGGCTCCGGAAAATACTGCTGAATCGTCTGCATTTCGGCAGGGGCTTGGGGCAGAGAGCCAAATTCAGGAACCGGAAGCGCGTCGCCTACAAGAAGCAGATTCTTTTCTTTAGGAGGCGCGCGATTCGTAGCGGATGCCAGCAGTGACAAGGAACTCGCCGTGGTCAGTGTGACGTCCTCGATCCAGAAGTGAGGTTGCGGAGCGAGGACGATCAGCGTTTCGAAATTGAGAGCATAGAGGCTGGCATCCGGTAAGAGAATTACTCGCGAGCCCTGCGGAATCAGCTTCTCTGCGGGTTCCACCAAAGATGCATACAGCTTTTCACCGGTGGACGCAGCACTCTGCAAGAGGTCACCCGACTTGAGCGTGAATTCGCGGTAGGACTTGATCAGAGGATCGATCTGCGCAGCCGGTGGCAGCGTGAAGTACGCCGTCCTTGAGGGTGTAACTGCCCAGAGATACGAGTGCTTTTCGCCAAGCCAGTAAATAAGAAGTGTGGCGTGAAGCCGCTGGGCAAGTTGCTGGGGCGAAACGCGCGGCAAGGTGTGCGAAGCTGCTGCAAGCTCGTTAGAGGATAAACCCTCAGACAGCGTGCGTGCCCGGCTGAGTTCCGCCTGGTTCAGAGCGTCGGCAGGTCGGCCTCGGAGGATCAGGAAATCGATATATTCGCCGTACACTGCAATCCCGCTGGACAGAAAACTCAATCGCAATTCATCGTGGTTGACCGACTGTCTGGCTCGCTCGATCGTGTTGATCGCTTTGAGGTATTGCCGTTCTGCTTCCACAAATCTTCCCTGATCGTCCCAGACTTGCGCGAGTCCGGCCTCTGCTTCCCAACGCCGCCGCGTGTCAACAGTTGGATCCCCGAGGACGCGCCTAAAGAAATCCTCGGCATCGAGGAGACGCTTTTGGGCGTCCGCGATATGGCCTGCCATGAGAAGCGAATCAAGCGTCCCAAATCTGTCCCGGCCTTCGTCTTCCATTTTTAGTGCTTCTCGGTTGTATTGCTCCGCCTCGCTGAGCCTCCCCGTTATCAACATGATTTCCGCAAGCGTGTTATTACACAGCGTGATCGTCTGCGCGTTTTTCAGATCGTTCGCTTGCTTAAGAGTAGAGCGAGCAAGTTCCTCTGCTTGTGCGTACTCACGTAGAGCCAGATAAGCGGTTGCAAGGTCAGAGAACCAGTAAGCTGAATATCCCGGAAGTCCGCTCGCCGAAGACGCTTGCGCGCCCTGCCTGTAAAAGTCGCGAGCATTCTCGAAGTCGCCCAGTTCGAAATAGTTCCAGCCTAGGTTGCCTAATATCGTTGCAGTCATACCTCGGAAACTTAAGGAGCTGGCGAGCTGAAGCGCCGCCTGGCCCAGATCGATGGCTTCGTCGAAACGCTCTTGGCTGGTAGCAACCAAGGCTAAACCCAACAGCCCTCCAGCCTCTTGGTAGGCTCTGCTAAACTTTCGTGCGAGCGCTAGCGCCTGGTTGTACGTCGCTTGCGCCTTCTCAAATTCTTTCTCACTCACTTGGAGGGCCGCCTCAGCGTTCAAGATTTCGCAAAGGAGTTCAGGGTGGTCGCGGGAAGCGAGTTCATGAGCATTGGCCAGCCTCTCCGCAGACTTGTTGAAGTCTTGAGCGACTCGATAGGCAATTCCTTGTACCATGCTCCTGCGCGCGCCTACATCGGTAGCTGCAAGCGAGGGAGGCGGGTCTTCTTGAAGAATCGCCAGCGCGTCTTGATATGCGGACTTATAAACTAGGAAACGGGCTTTCAAGATGCGGAAGCGCCACAGCCATTCCGGGTATGTGCGATACTCCCGAAGAGCTCGGTCGGCGAGAGATGAAGCAGCACTTAAGTCGCCATGCTCGAAGGTCAACTCGATCTGATCGTGAACCGCCTGGGGATTGGCCGCGGTCCGACAGCCACAAACGAGCAGCGATACGCCTAATAGCAGCCCGACGAGGCAACCGGCGATTCCGTACTGCTTCAGGTTGGCCCTGGCTGTCCGTTGCCGCCGGTTTCGGCCACGGTAACGTCGGCGACGTGAGGCGAGCCGAGCTCGAGGCGGAGCATTGTCAGGGTTCTGGTTCCAGGATAGGCCAAGATTTCGGCCAAGAAGATTTTTCCAAAATTCTTGACCTCGATGAGGTGCCGGTTGGCATCGACCCCCTTCAGCCTGGTTTCGATTTTTTCCACTAGCGAACAAATGGCCACCTTGCGGTCTTCGTCGAGTGCCACTATTTTCCTGGATTTCTTGTCGCCTGCAATACCTTTTGCCAGATCGTTAAAGGTCTTGCATTTGACCAGCAGGTCGTGGCGAAGAATCACCCTCACCTCTTCTCCGTTGATCTTCAGCCCTTCGAAGCGGCTGTCCTCGGCGATGATATGTCCTTCCGGCTCCTTCGGGCTGTGGATCGAAGTAAGGCGGGAGACGATGCGCTCGGCCTTGACCATTCCCAAAATATCAAGGCCTTTGACAACCGTGCTGGCGTGGGTTACGAAAGTCTCAGTCTCGCCGCGCCGGCGCTTGCCGGAGATATGCGTGTGGGCTGACTTGAAGCATACGAAATCCTGAAAATGGAAATTCTCGCCGTGCGCCACCGCGATTCCACCGATGGTAGAAAGCGAGGCAGAGGCTTGGGCGGGAATAATGGCCCTCAGCGGATGGCGAAACTCTCCACTAAGGGCATGGCCGTGGCCGTGAAAGTTGAAGGGGATACGATGCAAGTGTGGCATGGGGACTCCTCGACTGGTGGCGTGAGTTAACAGCTTGCAGGTGGAACGAGAGTATCTTCAGAGACAAACGCTGGCGCCGTCGACAGAAACAATGCCGAGGCTAGGTTCCCCAAGGATTACCCACCTCCACTGCAGGCTGTCAATCTTAAGCATCTACTTCCGGAATGCAACGTTAAATGTAAAGTATTGCAGTTTGCTTTCATTAACGGGTTTTTGTGTAACAGGATCGGCGCCGAGGAAGACCAGGCTGTACTCGCCGGGACGCGAAATCAATCCAGCTGGAACGGGTAGATGCAATTCCTTTTTGGCCTTCTCTGCAGGCACGCTAAGTTGCTGGAGGACGCGACCCGAAGCGTCCTGCAATTGACAGAGGTAGGCGGGGAAAGTGGCAGAGGGAATGAAGTCAAGCTGAAGGAGAAATCCTTCGCTGGGCCGGATCTCCAGCGGAGTCTTGTTGACTGCCGCCTCCCTCCCCCCGCGAGTATCAGAGGGCTGTAGCAAGAAGGAATGGCCATAGACTTCAGCAACGCCCCGGGATGACGTATTCCTCGCTTTAGGAATCGTAACAACATTCTGATAAGCGATGATCAACAGAAGAGCCGCGAACGCCGGCACGGCGACCACGGGCTGGAGCCAGCGTAGCCATGCTGGACGAGCAGCACCTGGGGCTAACGCAAGGTTGTTGGCCTTTTCTTGCCGCATCACTTCGCGCGCGGTATCCGCAAAAGTGGCCAGCGCCTTGATGTCGACAGCGCACTCGGCGCAATCGAAATAATGCTCTTCGTATTCGTCCCGCTGGGCCTGGGAAAGTTCGCCGAGCACGTACTTTACTGCAGCTTGCAGTCGTATTGCCCCGTTATGGTCCATAGGTGCCACTCGAAAGGTAGTGCCATAGGCCGCTAAAACGTTTCACTGCCTCCCCAACCCGGTGGCCCGCTGGGCAATCCCCACTTGGCCTTTCTCATAGAGGGCCTTGAACTTATCCTTGGCGCGGTGAACCAGCACCCGCAGGTATTCACGATCGACGCCCAATTCTTGGCACACACTATCTTTCTCCTTTTCTTCCAGGAAGATACCGCGCAGGAGGTCGCGGTCGCGTTTTGGCATTCCGTCGAGTGTGCGGCGCACTCGCTCCGCGGATTGCTTGGTGACGAGCATGCCATCCAGGTCCAAAACTTTGTCCGGCATATCCAAGTGGGCGTCCTCCAGAGGCTGATTCTTGGCAGAAGACCGATAATGCTCGAGTAAAACGTGGTTACATATGGAGTTAACGAAGGCTCCGAAGCGTTCTGGCTGGCGTACGCCATCCTTGCGTACCACAGCGATGACTCGAATGAACGTCTCCTGCCGTAGGTCCTCCACTTTGTCGGGCGTAAGCATCCGCGAGCGGAGCTTGATCCGCAGAAGTTGCTCAAAATAGCCGACAAAGTGCTCCTCGGTCGAAGGATCCCCTTCCCGCAGCCGTTCCACGTACGCCTTATCAAAAGTGAAGAAATCCACGCAATCCTCGGACTTTGGGTGAGGAGTATACCGTCGCGCGCCTCTGAGGGGCAAATGGGACTTATTTTCGTTTACAAAGAGTTGAAACGGAAGCCGTGGCGCTTGCACTACTTAGGCGTAGGAACCCCCGTAACGCTCGGGAGTCCTTATCCGTGGGGAACCCTCCCCGGTCCCCATGTGCCCCAATGGGCGCATCCAGGCCTGCCCCTGAACGGGTGAGGATGCGCCTCCCTTTTGCAAGAAGGGGGGCATCTCAATGGGAGGATCATCGGAGGGTTGATGACCAGTTCGGAATATTATCCAAGTAGGACACACGGTGTCGCTTACCCTAACGGCCAAGCTGCCCTGTTGAAAAGGCAACCGCCCTCCCATGGCAAATCAGGTGTTCCTCCTCTGACCGCCCTGAGCATTGAATTCGTGGCCAAGCCCCAGGAAGCGCACCGCGTCGAAGTCGCGATTCCAACCGCCATCGCCGGTGCGCTCAAGGACGTGACCGGTTTCGCCGGATGCCTGGTGATGATTTCCGATCAGGAAGCCCGGCTGGTCACGGTCGTCACTCTCTGGGTCGGGCATGACCGCGCGAAATGTTGCAACCAAAATGTGCGCTGGGTAAATGCTCTGCTGGCGCCTTATCTCGATCATCGCCTCCGCATGCAAACGATGGTCGCCCATTTGCCGGTGTTACCGATGAACAAGCTCGAAACCATTGCCACCAGTGAGCGTGCTGCGATGCAGGACCTCGAATCCGCAGGCGAAACCGTTTGCGTCGCATAACGCATCCTATAGGTATGGATCCGAAAGAGAATGAGACCGTTCATCGAGGTGAATCAGTGGGCCTGGGGGAAATGGCTGCGATGCTTGAGAAACGAAACTGCAGGATGGGTTCTTGTAGCCGCTCCGCGATTACTACACTGGATCGCCAGGCTCTCTGCCTGAACCATTTCTTGTTGCGTTGTTATGAAAAGCTTGAGGGCTTTGACCCGCGCGGGCGCAAGTTCAGCGCCGAACCGGTCGACCTCGTCTCCATGCGCGCCTTCATCGAAGAGTGTTCGCGAAAGGCGCTCGACGTCAGCCTTCAGTCTGAAAATCTCAGCAACCTTCAGCGCGGACGCTTGCTGGACATTTTGCTCTGGGCCGGCGAACTATTCCTCTTGCTGCGGGCTCCACGCCTTACTCTTGTCCAATGCCCAGCGTCCCCCGAAGGTCCTCTCTCAGCCCGTGGCGCTTCTCAGAGTTTCTGAGCTTCTCAATTCTCCGTTTCGCTCCGCCATTTTCTTGAAATTCGAAACTGTCTGCCCCGCGCCAGAGAATGCGATGTTTAATCGTTGTCGGAGGGGCGCACGGAGCTGCGGGCGCGGCCAAGGAGTCGCGCGGCCCATTCAGTCCAAGGCACGGCCTCGAACTCCGCAAGGTAGGAATACGCTACCGGCACGACCAGCAAGGTCAGCAGCAAACAAAGCGTCTGCCCTCCGATAATCGTTACCGCTATCGAGGCACGCTGCTCCGAGCCCGCGCCAATTCCGATCGCCACGGGGATCAATCCGGCGATGATGGAAAGCGTGGTCATCAGGATGGGCCGGAGGCGAACGCGATTCGCTTCAATGATCGCGTCGCGTACAGGCATCCCTTCGGAGCGCAGCCGGTTTGTGTAATCCACCTGCAGGATGCCGTTCTTTTTCACGATGCCGAGCAGCAGAAACATTCCCAAGGCGCTCCACAAGCTCAACGCGCGCCCCGTGATCCACAACGAGAAAAGCGCAAAGGGGATGCTCAGGGGAAGAGTCAGCATGATGATGAACGGATAAGTGAAGCTCTCAAACTGTGCCGCCAGGACCATGTACATAAAAATAGATGCCAGCAGCATCGCCAGCAAGAGATTCCAGGTTGTCTCCTCCAGGACTTTCACTTGTCCGGAAAAGAGATACGAGTAACCAGCTGGCAGTCCGACTTCCTTGATGGACTGCACGGTGTGCGCCGCGGCCAAGTCCAGCGGATAGCCCGAAGCAACGTTTGCATAGACGCTGACTTGGAATTCCCGGTTGTAGCGCTGGAGGGAAGCAGGCCCGGCGCCGCGCCCGATGGTGGCGACATTTTCAAGCCGTACCTGCCCCAGTTTCGTCGAGGGCACCATCATTCGCGCGAGGACATCAGGATTATCCCGCTGCTCCGGCAGCAATTGCATCGTGACGGGATACTGTTCCGAGCCTTCTTTGAACCTGGTAATCTCGTCCTCGCCGGAATAGAACAGTCTGACAGCGTCGCTAACATCGGTCATGCGCACACCGATATCCGCGGCTCGCTGCCGGTCCACCTTCACCTGAAGTTCCGGCGTGTTGAGATTGAGGCTGGGATTGACGTCCACAAGTTCCGGATAATTCATCATGCGGCCGGCCGCCTTCTTGCTGATCTCCGCGAGTTGCGTGAGCTCCGGTCCGCGGATGACCGCGGCAATGGGAAAATAGATTTCGCCGCCAAGCACCGAAGGCAAGCGCACGTTGTAGGTCATGTTCCGGTAAGTGGAAAGAATTCCGCGAACTGCCGTTGCCATCTGCGTGTGACTGCGGCTTCGCTCGCTGCGCGGCACCAGCACGATGAAAAAGTGCGCGTGATTCGTCGGCCCGTGCGTATACGATTGGACGAGCGCCACCTCCGGCAAAGCAATCACGTGCTCGGCGATATCCTTCGCAAGATTGGTGGTTTTTTCGAGCGAAGTGCCTTCGGGAAGCGTGTACGAACTGATTAGTTCGGATTGGTCATCGGCGGGAATCCAGTCGCGTCCGACCAAGTGGTAGAAACCGAAAGTGGAGAGAAAAGTCGCGAGGCAAATCAGGATGATGGCGCGCCGGTGCGCGAGGGACCAGTGCAACATCCTCAGATAGAGGACTTCCACAGAGTACAGGAAACCTTGGGAGTGCGCTTTCTTTTCCGCACTGCCCAATTTGAGGAAACGCGAACTCATCATCGGCGTAAGCGTGAAGGCCACGAGCAGCGAGACGAGAATAGCCATCGCCATGGTCCATCCGAAAGAATTCACGTATTTGCGCGCATAACCAGTCATGAACGCGATGGGCAGAAATATAATCACCAGCGAGAGAGTCGTGGCCATCACCGCCAGCCCAATTTCCTTGGTGGCTTCGATCGCCGCGCGAACGCGATCTCTTCCCTTCTCTTCCATGAATCGGAAAATGTTTTCGAGGACGATGATGGCATCGTCGATGACGATTCCAACGGCTAGCGTCAACGCCAAGAGCGTTATGTTGTTCAGGGAAAAGTCCATGCCGCGCATCAACGTAAAAGTCGCAATGATGGAAGCGGGAATGGCTACGGCCGCAATCAGCACCGCACGCCAATTTCGAATAAAGAGCCAGACGACCATGCTTGCCAGAATGCTGCCAAAAATCAGATGTTCAATCAACGAATGGACGGAAGCCTTGATGAAGTCGGAGATATCGTGGACCACCTGAAGTTGCACGCCGGGCGGCAACTGAGCACGCAATTCCGTAAGCTTGCTTCTGACGTCGTCTGCCACGCGCACAGTGTTGGCGCCCGATTGCCGCAGGACCTGAATGGCGACAACGTCTTGTGCCGCAGTTCCCTTTCGAAAAAGTGCCGACCAGGTTCGCAGTTCCTGTGCACCGTCTTCGACTTGCGCTACATCGCGGATGCGCACCGGCGTGCCGCCACGTGTCCCGATCACGATTTCGCCGAATTGTTCCGCGGACGTGACGCGACCCAGCGTGCGAAGACCCAGTTCCTGGGGACCGGTGATCATGCGCCCGCCCGGCGCTTCGATGTTCTCGCGTTGCAACGCTGACCGAACATCAAGGACCGTGAAGTTGTGCGACGTGAGTTTTTGGGCGTCAAGCAGAACTCGGATCTGGCGGCCCTGTCCGCCATTGAGATCGACACTGCCAACTCCATCCACGGCTTGAATGGCGCGACGCACCTGCTTGTCGGCAATTTCGGTCAGCTCGCGGCGGCTCATAGGGCCGCTGACGAGAAGCGTCATGATGGGATCAGACTGCGGATCCAGCTTGGTGATGATGGGAGGAAGAGTGTCGCGCGGCAGCCGGTCAATCGCTCCGGCAACTTTTTCACGGATGTCCTGCGCAGCGCCCTCGATGTCGCGTTCAAGGACAAACGTGCAGGTAATATCGGCGAAGCCCTCGAAGGAATAGACGGTGATTTCGTCAATGCCGCTCACAGAAGAGATGGCATCTTCCAGAGGCAGGACCACACCTGTAACGACCTCTTCAGGGGTCGCTCCCGGCAGCCTGACTTCCACGTTTACGGTGGCAGGGTCGGCTTTGGGAAAAAGATCGACGGCCAGACCCCTGTAGGAAAACACGCCAAGCGTCACGAGGAACGCAATCAGCATCACCGTAAAGACGGGATACTTTACGCAGGTTTCGGCGAGCTTCATCGGTTCATCAGCTCATCTTTGCAAAATGGACGTACGTACTTTTCACGCTGGGATTACTTCGCAGCCGGTGCTGTCCCCTCGGGTTGTTCTCGAACGATGGTGCCCTCGCGCAAATCACCGGAAATGGCCACTGCGACTTTGTCGCCCGGTTTCAACCCCTCGGCAACTTCAAAACGCCGCCCATGTTCGTCTTCGGTCTGCCCCGCTGGGCGAATCTGATGTTCCGAGACGCGATTGCCGTTCAGTAGAAAAACTTTGTAGACGCCGTATCGATAATTCACGGCTCGTTCAGGAAGAAAGATGGTTTTCTCTTCTTTCTCGCTGGGAATGGACGCTTGCAGAAAGAAACCGGGTTTCAGTCTCCCATCCAGATTCACAAGGAGAGCTTCCGCTTCGAAAGTGCGCGAATCTTGATCCACGGCGGGATTGATGCGCGAGATTTTTCCTTGAAAGGTTTCGCCGGGAAACGCTTCCACGTGCAAATCGACCGTGGCGCCGTCCCTCACCCATCCGGCCCAGCGTTCCGGCACCGCCACGCGCGCGCGCAGGCGGTCCGTTCGGACCAGCACCGTTACCGGACTTTGCACCTTCACATATTCACCAGGATGCACGTTCCGCGTTTTGATGGCGCCCGGAAATGGCGCGCGAATGGCTGCGTCGGCAAGCTTTTTTTCGGCCAGCTTCTCGCTGGCTTCGCTGGAAATCAACAGGGCCTTCAGCCGATCGACTTCCTGTAGCGCAACGGTGTAAGTTGCCTTGGTGCTCTGGAAGCGGCTCGCAGCTTCGTCAAGTTGCTGCTGCGAGATCAGATTGTCTTTGTACATTTGTTGCGCGCGGCTGTATTTGTGATCGGCGTCAAACAAGTCCGCTTCCGCGCGTTGCACGGAGGCAATCTTTTTTGGATCAGTCGGCGGGGGATCGTTTGGGCCGATGCCTAGTTGCGCGCGCACTTGGGTTACCAGGCCACGCTGGCGGTCCACTTCAAATTGCAATTCTTGCGGGTCGAGTATGATCAGTGCCTGGCCTGCTTTGACATTGTCGCCCACATCGGCAAGCACTTCGGACACGCGGCCTTCGACTTGCGAACTCAGCGTGCTTTCTTCAAACGCGTAGAGCGAGCCCACCGCCTGGATGCGCCTCCGCGCCGTCTCCTCAGCAACGGTGTAGAAGTGAACGGGGGTAGGGTGCGCCGCATCCCCCAAAACGCTAGCCGTATGGGCCTTCGAACACCCACCGGCTAATACCGCAGCCGACACTAAGGAGGGAACGAGGTAGCTTAGCCCTCGCCGAGAATCACGCTTTCGGTCTATCCTCCGCAGCACAGTGGCTGGCAATTTCCCGCCTTTAGCCTTTTGACGTGCGCCCATGGCCGTCGTCTCGGCCTATCCACAACACCAAGATTGTACCAGCGCAGGAGCAGGAATCGACACTACCAATGCGGTTCCGGCGTGAGCAACGCGCCTCTCGTAAGCGCAACAGAGCGTTAAAGCTCTCTATTTCACAAACTAATTGGGTTGCAAACCAAGAATGAACCACAATTTCGCATCACATGCCAGCTGCAGTCCGGCGAAGAAGCGAGTTCAGGAAGTCAAGGATTGATGGTGAACCGGGGAGGACTCGAACCTCCAACCCGCTGATTAAGAGTCAGCTGCTCTACCATTGAGCTACCGGTCCAGGGTGACAGTTTGGAATTTTACATGGGACAAACAATTTTGTCGAACAGCAGGAATCAGGCGCGGTTCCGCGAAACATGCCTTATTTTGCGCGCAACGTGGCGGCCAGGCCGCGCGCAACTTCGCGCGCGCGCTGCAAATCACCAGGTTCGAACGAGATTGCAGAGACGCGCGGATGGCCCCCCCCGCCAAATTTTTCCGCGAGTGAAGCCAGGTTCTGATTCGCGGCGGCCTGATTCCACGGGTTCGTACCCAGCGAAACTTTCGCGCGCACCGCAGAAGCGCTGACGCTCACGGAATACACGCATTCCGGGTGCAGCAAGTACGGAATGAACTTGTTGTAACCCTCAAGATCCAGGTCGCTGACGTCAAAAAAAATAACGCCGTCGCGAGCCTCGATCCGGTCACGCAGGATTTCAATCGATTTGCGATGCCGTTCGAGAAGCGGCCCCAGATGTTTGGCCACCAGCGGCAGCCTCACCATTTCGCTCAGTGGGCGGTACGCCAGTTCCGGAATAATCTTTGCCGGCAGGCCATTTTCCGGCGCCGCTTCGATCACCAACGCCAGTTGCGTCGCCGGCTCCGCGAGTTCGACGGCTGATTGCGGCGTGGGATATTGCGCGCCGTCGATGATGTCTCCCCAATGAATCAAGTCCGCAAGCGGTTTGATATCGAACCCAAATTTTTCCTTCGCGATGGTGGCAATCAGCTTGGTGCAGGATTTGAAGTCCGGTTCGTAAAACATCTGCGGGCCATGCTGCTTGCGGAATTGTTCAGCGTCGGCCGGCGTCAGAAACGCGCTTTGATGATGGTCAAACCACCACGTCACTTTCGGCGAATTAGAAAACTTGAAATCTACAATTACATTTTCGTCGCCGTCGAAGAGGCCCGCTTCCCAGGGCTGCGCCACGCGGTGCGTCATCCCTGTAAAACCGAACTCCGCGCTCTGGTCAAATCGCTCGCGATAAAACCTGTAAAAGAGAGCGGCGGAAGCAGTGCCATCAAAACAGCGATCGTGAAAGCAGAGCCTGACCTTGGTCATAGGTGAGCAAGTTCGCCTCTTCGACTCCACATGATTCGCATGGAAGCGCGACGAAGCCAATCAAGATGTACGTGGGCGCCGGGATTGTCAAGAAGAAAGGATTGCTGCCATTTCATTTCGACTTCCTACATTTTCCGCGGCGGACTCCATGACCAGTAAGGCGCAGCCGATTCACTTCACTTGACTTCCAGCACGGAATGGCTTTACTAACTCTATTACCCCAGCAATCAAAAGTAATTTGTGTGCCCAGGAGGCCGCATGCCCGAAGAAAAGAATTTCTTTGCGGGACTATTCGATTTCGCATTCCATCATTCGCTCCTTCGCAGTCTCGTCAAGCTGCTGTACGTGATCGGTATCATCGGCGGTGGCATCTTCGTAGTCGCTCGCGTGGTGCTCGGTTATCAGCAATCTCCCGCGGATGCGCTAATCAATCTCGTCGCGGGAATCGTGTCTCTGTTCGTGGGCATTCTGATTACCCGCTTGTTCCTTGAGCTGGCGTTGCTCATTATGCGAATCGCGGAAGGAATCGAGCGCGCCACGCGCACCGGCGTCTAGCAACTAACCACGTTTGAAACGCAGGGCGCCAGCCGGCTTGTTCAGATGCCGGCGACGCGCGTCCGCATCTGTGTCCCTCCCGCCCGCACCGTGAATTTCTGCCCGAAGTACGGCGCCTGGGCTAGCGCCTTCTGAAGGTCTAGACTGTCCGCATACCGGTCCTTTGGAATTCGCCGCGCCAGAATGCTGATTTCCAGCGGATCGCGGCGGAAAGGATAGGGTTCCAGCGCAGCTCCGTTATTTTCCTCCGGCTGCAGATCCCAATCCACTTCATTGCCCTGGTAATTGGCCGGCACAGCGTCGATCGTGGCCGGCCCCAGCGGGCCCAGGCAAAAGTAAAGTGAGAGGCGGTCCAGGGCTTCGAGCCTCTGCGCGTTGGCTTGCACCCACTTTTCGTCGGCAAAATCTTTTGTCGCGGGGTCCGCCCGCAGGTCCACTTTTAGCCGCAATTGTTGGAGCCGCAACCTTTGCAGGAAATCATTTACAACGGCGGCTTCCTGCGTTTTTACATACTTCGCCGAAAATCCCGGCATGGTGGCACGCGTCCGATCGTACAGTCCCGCGCAGTGCATGCTGACGAGCAGGCCGGCGTAACGGTCCACTTTTACAACGCGTTCGATGCCCCGCTGATAGAGGTCGATGTGCTCCTGCGTTGGCACCGACATGAAGCTGTACGGCAAGAAGGTGACGGGATCGATGCGCGGCTGGAGTTCCCACTCGTTCCACCCATTGTCGTGCTCGGTGGCGGCAAGTTGGAATGATTCCAGGGGTTCGGGTCGGGCAAAATTCTCGTTGCCTGCTTCGCGCGCAAAATACCCCGACAGAACCGCGTGGTCCGTCTGGCGAATCACGATCAGATGATCGCCTTGCTCTTGAATGATCATGCCGCTGCCCTCATTCGCAGCGTCGGTTGGAGCCCGCGCCTAGCATTGGCGCATCGGCCTGGCAGGAGACTGGCCAAGCAGTTCTATTCTCGACAACGGTATTATGCCCTTACCCCCTCCTCGAATCCAGCACCAACACTGGCGCCTTCGCGCGGCCTGCTACCAGTTCTAGTGTTTCATCCCGGAAATTCGTATCAAAACCTCCCAGTTTTGTAGCGGCTGGCCCCAAATCCCATTGGAGCTCCGAGTCTCAAGCTTGTAGAATAGAGCCACCACTGCGGGAGTGGCGGAACTGGCAGACGCGCAAGACTTAGGATCTTGTGGCCGAAAGGCCGTGGGGGTTCAAATCCCTCCTTCCGCACCAAGACTTCGCTGAAAGCGAAATATTCCCCCATCGTATCGACTTCAGCAGCTAAACGGTTTCCAGTTCTATACAATCTCCCTTTTTGCATCGGATGGGAATATCCGTCACCGCCCGTAAACCAACACGTGAAACGTCCCTTGAATCGGCGGGCGTGACGGGTGCGGCCGATCCGCAGTAGGAGCAGGAGCCGGACCAAAGTTCGCTGTGTCTAGGAACAGGTTGTGGGTCTTGGTGTCGAGCCCCATGGTTTTTGCGCCGAACTCGGTCTTGATAGTCTCAGCTTCGCTGAATTTGTCGGGAGAGTCTTCGTGGAATACATGGACCATGCCGTCGCGCGTTGAGACGAAAACCAGCCCGGTTTCGGGTTCATAGGCCGCGGCATCCGCGCCAGCTGAGATCGGGAAAGACTGCAGGACTTTCCCGCTGTCGGAGTCGAGCACCACGAGCATCTGAGGATTGCGGCCGGCGCTGAAGAGCCGGTGGTGCTGAACGTCCATGGCCAGCGCTGTGGGCGTTCCCGCGGGAGCGAGCGGCCAGCGCGATTTAATCTTTAGCGACTGCGAATCAATGCCGACAAGTTCGTTTTTGTCTTCCAGATTGACGTAAACCGCTCCCTTACCATCAGCGACGGCAAACTCGGGCCCGCCGCCAAGATCGATCGTCCCCGCCACGCTGCCGTTCTTGGCATCAATCACCGTGGAGCTGTGGGGATCGCCATTCATGACGAAGACACGCTTCGAGAAAGGATCATAAATGATGCTGTCAGCATCCTTGTCAGCTTTGGCTTCGCCGGTCACTTTAAAGGTCTGCAGATCGAAAATGATCGCCTTGCCTTCAGCCCCGTCGCTGATAAAGCCCTTGCCAAACTCGCTGGCCAAGGCCACCCCGTGAGTTTGCTTCAGACCGGCAATGTTGGTGATGAGGGCGCCGCTGTCGGCGTCAATGACCTTGATTTCCGTGCCATGGGAAAGATAGACGCGGCGCGCGGCAGAATCGACGGTGATGTAGTCGAAGTACTCGCGCGTGCTTCCCTCGGCCGCTCCGAAACTGTATTTCTTAAGCAGGTGATAACCGTTCGTGGCTGCCATCGAGAGCGAGAACGTACCCAGCGTAAGCAGGAGCATTCCACTTGCAAGACGTCCGAAACCGTAAGACTTCATGCGAAATCCTCCCTTGCGATTGAAGACATTCCTACGACTTCATGGATGTCGTAGCGGTTGTGTCGAGAGAGCTTGGCTCTCCGTCATGGAAGAAGCTATCGCGTCAAGTCTAAACAGAAGATAAACTCGCTCGAGGTGAGCCCAATCGGCCGAGCCAGACCCATCGAATGCAATTTGTTATGCGTTTTCATCCTACAGTGGACTGGTTGCTGGCCGAAAAGCTCTTTGTCCTTTATCCCGGACAAGTGCCGTAGGCGCGCCACAAATTAGCCCAGCCCACCTTCCGGACATGTAACTCGACGGGCACTTAGAGGTAGGAAGAGTCTCGTTCAATCTTCATCCAGAATCTCTAGTGTGTATCGCTTGTGTAATTTCATTCCGGCTGCGCTCAATAGCGTGCGAATCGCTTCCGCCGTGCGTCCCTGCCGCCCGATCACTTTGCCCAAATCTTCCGGGTGAGTTTTCAATTCTAGGACGGTGACGTGGGAACCTTCTACCGCTCTGACTTGCACTCCCTCGGGATGGTCTACGAGTGCCCTCGCAATCTCCGCTACGAGGTCTTTTATAGCCAGTTCCTTGCGAGACAAATTGCTTGTCGGAGAAGCCATGATTTAAGCACATTTTCCGCATAGGCCCTTGAGAATTTTCAAGTCATCCACTGCAGTCAAGATATTTTCGCACTCTGATGACCCTTCCCGTGAAATTGCCGTTAGACGCCAAAGGCAGACGCTTATCGCAAGATTGACCTTGACCAGCCGAGCGGTCTTATCACCAGTCTCGCAAAATGCGCCGTTGTAGAAATCACGCCAAAGGTTCAGGCCGGTTTGCAGGTACATATTCTCGCCTCTCACGATAATCGTTGGGCGAAAGGAGAGCTGGTGCCTTGATCCTACATCTCTTTAACAGAACAAAGCCAAAAATTGAGGTTACGTCGATGGTGAAGAACCGGGAATCAGGGGAAATACCTCAATTCACGGGGGATTACAGCGGAGTCAGCTATATGTGTCACGATCGGAAGCCAGTTTTCCGGACCGTTGATTGTGACGTTGTAATCCGCATTCAACAGTTGTTGATGGGGAGCGTTCAAGGCAAGGATTTTGACTCTTGGGTATTTCACCCTAATCCAGTCAATCATTTCTGTTCTGGTATCTTCAGGTGCTGCATGCCCGACCATAAAGAAGTCGTAATGCTGGATCGAAGCTAAGAGAACTCTTGCGGGATCATTGCCAATCACCGAGATTACGTGGAAACCGAGCGACCTTAGCAGGTCAGCTCTTCGAAGACCTAGTTTCTCATCGTAAGCGATTTGGAAAATTCGCTTGGTCGTTCGCCACTTTTCCTGAGACACATTCAGTTGCGCCACAACTTGCCTGGTTCTTACATCGGCGACAAAGCATTCGTTCCTCGTATGCTCTGCCAGCTGCTGAAGCGCTAACTTGGCAAATTCTAACCCGGATACGCGGCTGATCTTCAACGTGGAGCCGTCCGGTAACACCTCGAATATTTCGTACACGCTGTACATAAGGGCTGGCCTTTTTCTGCGTGTGTTGCTGGACACGCCCTGTTCTACGCCGAGCCACGCGCGACAGTAAATTTCTGCTTGCTATCTAGTGCCAGAGTACGTCCGGCCCCCCCCCCGTGTGTCAAGTTGAGATCGTTCTTCCCGGACCAGTGGTCAAACAAATCTGTGCTAGTTCCGCGGGACAGCATCCACTTCAAGCCATTACCCCCCTTCCTTTTCAACACCTTCCCATTCAAATGAAGGGTGGCGCTACTGCACGCGCGGCTCCGCCTGCCCCGGCTCGGTCGTGGACAGTATCAAGTGGCGTGGCTCTCCAGAACTTTGACATCTAAGCTCAGATGTCCGTGAGGCAAGTAGTGCACCGCTCCGTGACGCCGCAGAAAATTCAACGCTGTTGAGACTCTTTCCCGCCGGGCGGCAACCATCTGCGAAAGTTCCTCCTGGGTAAGGTACTTATGAATTTCAACGGCCGTACCAGATCGCTTGCCAATCTTTGCCGCCAGTCTCAGCAAGGTTTTTGCAACTCGTCCAACTGTATGGTCGGTGGCCAGCGTGTTCACCTGCTCGTAGGCCTCTACCAACGCACGCCCGAGAACGTCTACTAACCGCGAAAACAGGTCAGGCCGCTGTCTGAGTATTTCCATAACTTCGTCGCGCGGCACAGCGACAGCTTCTGTATGCTCAAGCGCCACGGCTCGATCCGGACGTCGCCCCTCCGACACACAAAGCTCGCCAACGACGTCTTTGCCGCTTCGCACGTCATAGATCAGTTCTCGCCCTTCGGAAGTGATGGTCCCTACTTTTACAAAGCCAGCCTGAAGAAAGAAAAACGTGCGGTCCCGGCCGCCTATTTCATAGAGAACTTCGTTACGTTCGAAGGCGGTTGCTTTCCGATTGGGCAGAATCGCGTCGCAAAACTTCCCGCGAAACACCGTGACGAGAGCAGACGAAACCGCCGCCTGAGATATGGCGAGATCATCGGAAATAAACCATGGTTGATTTTCTTGTGCGGGCGTTAATTCTCCTGTGCGGCTTACCGCTAACGACGAAGCGTTGTCAGGATTCATTTCGGCTCTCTCCCAGGGAATTCGGCGTGGGCAAACGGAATGCATCCACCGGCATGGATTCGACTCCCAGCTCGAAGGCGCGATCTGCCCTGGGCTGGGTGGACTGGAAATGGTTCCAAGAACGACGGTAAGCCGAGGCGCTCGCGAATGGCACGACCGAGAGTCTGACCCAGACCAGACAAGACTCCGTTCCCCATCGCTGACCTCTACTTCACAGCGACTTCAAATACTCAACAAGATCGTGTACTTGCGCGTCGCTCAGCCCCAGATCCATGCACCCATCATAATGTTTCACGACTTCCCCAAGTGTCGCAAAGCGCCCATCGTGGTAGAAACCGC
>Ga0209472_1000835_pt1 | contig 18027 bp, 15 predicted proteins | sample GraSoiAngelo_130_FD_185887 | JGI IMG/M metagenome (GOLD analysis project Ga0209472, IMG submission 185887) | Grasslands soil microbial communities from the Angelo Coastal Reserve, California, USA - 14_0929_02_20cm (SPAdes) (version 2) | ecosystem: Environmental > Terrestrial > Soil > Grasslands ...
GCATACAGGGAATGAGGGAAAGACTCCGGCAGCTTGGCGGACACCTGGAAATCCAGTCGCGAAGAACTGGCACCACGATCCTCGCGGTGCTACCTCTTAGAAATTCTACGGCAATGGACGCCCAACATGCCGTGAAGCTCGCATCCTAATCTAAAAAATTAGCGTTGTCACGCCGGCGCCTGGTTGGGGCCTGCAGCACTACACGAAGGTTAAATTTTGGCTCCCAAAATAAGAAGCGCCCCGGACTCTTAAGAGTCGTGGGACGCCCGAACAGCCCTCCCCCAGAACTGCTCGAAAGGGAGAATATTGCTCAAACGCGCGCGTGTAAATCCCCCGTTCGTGCTAAACCTCTACCACCAAAATGCTAGGGTAAGCGCACGTTCGGGTCCATATCGCTGCAAAGGGTTGTTGAAATTATGCAGAGGTTTGCATCTTCCTAGTTATTGCCGCGCGGAAATTGTTCAGGTAAGCTGCTTGTAATCATCCGTTTAAGAATCAGGCCCTTTTGGAATATCGGGTGCTGAGAAGTAGGAATCGCTGTCCAATAAGCCTCGCTATGTATTTGTGCGAGTTAAAGTCCCCGGAGGAATTATGAGGAGAGTAGTTTTGTTGGCCGTTTTGGCGCTGGCTCTGCCGATAGCAGCTTTTGCAGACAGCGTAACCGACTATGCGATTTTTGGCACCACTTCTGCCGGAACTGCCACATTCAGTGGTGTCCCCCCAGCTGCTAGCGGTACGATATCTGTTACCTCAGCTCTCTTTGCTATTAACGGTGTCAGTCAGCCAGCGGGCGGAACAATAAGCCTTACCACCGGTACCCTGACTGCTGTTACCGGTGGGTTCACCTTCACCGGCGGCACGATTGACATCACGAATTCCAGTAGCACGACACTGTTTCAAGGGTCGTTTACCAGCGGAAGCGTCATGGTGCTGAACGGGATCACGTTCATCAATGCCGTCGGCAATAAGGTGTCGGTGACGTTGCAGATTGGACACGGTGCGGTTAGCGGAGATACCTTCGTCACCCCCGAGCCTGGTACTCTCGGTCTGCTTGGCACCGGTTTGGTAGGAATTGCTGGGCTTGTCCGGCGGAAATTTAAGGCTGCATAGTCAGGACCTCGGTTACCAAAATATCTCTCCCTTCTGAGCCCCGCTTTTTCAGCGGGGCTTTTCATAAACTTAAGTCCCGACGACTTTGGGCCAGGGTAAATGGGCCCTGCCTAGCCGCGCTGCTGATCGCCTGCCAAGGCTCTGATTGGCACTATTCTTATCTGCTTCGAGCCGTAATTCGACCTGCGCTGCCCCGCCCCGTGATTACCCCGGTAATCTCACTGCCGGCAAATCCAATTGACGCTTCACGCGTTGGTCCTTAAATTCGCCCCAGGGGGTGGTATGAAAGATATTCACGAGGTCTTGCGGCGCAAGCAAGCCAAATACGCACAGTTGGGGAAGCAGATTGAAGCGCTGCAGCAGGCTGCGGAAAAGCTGCGCGAAGTCGCGCCTCTGCTGGCTGAGAACGACGACGACGACAGCACGATTCTCATGGAGATTGACGACCAGACCAATAGCATGGCCGCCAAAGCCGGATCGGCATCTTCAGGCCCGGTGGCCGCCAAGCCCGCAGCCCGCGCTCCGCGCTGGCCGTAATCTGGAACTCGATCTGCGGGGACATGATCGCCGTATGAATCTCCAGTCACTTCTGGTTTCCAAAGACGAGCAAGCGGTGGCCGTACTCACGCCGGTGCTGGCCGGCTTCGGCCTCGGGGTGCAGAGTTGCGGCTATCCCGATGGCATCTGCCGTCTGGGGGAGCAGAAGTTTGACACCGTGATCGTCGATTACGATGATCCCCATAGCGCCGCCTTAGTTTTACAGAACGCATACCAGGCGGCCTCGGGAAATCACGCCGTGACTGTCGCTCTTCTGAGCGACAAGGCAAAAGTTCGGAGTGTATTCGGCGCCGGTGCCAATTTCGTGCTCTACAAACCGGTTTCTGAGCAGCACGCTTTGGCCACGCTTCGCGCTGCCACGGCGCTCGTCAAGCGCGAACGCCGCCGTTCATTCCGCGTCCCTGTTCAGGTTCCTGTACAGCTCCGCGTTCCAAGCGGGACGCAGATGGAAGGCATTCTTCTCGATTTAAGCGAGGATGGATTGGACGTGCTGGCCGCCCAGCCGCTTTATCCTTTCGCGGGCATCAGCGCGCACTTTAGTCTAACTGCCCCCTATATGGAAGTAGAGGTTCGTGGAGAGGTCGCATGGGCTAACCCCAACGGGGAATCTGGCGTGCGCTTCATTGACCTGCCTGAGAATTTGCGTACCAACCTTCGCGCATGGGTTACGGCCAATGCCCGCGAGCTTCCCCCGGAAGATCCCGAGCCGGTTTCTCAATGTAGGCTGACCGACCTGAGCCTTGGCGGATGCTACGTGGAAACCGAGTCGCCTTTTCCTGAGCGATCTGGCATCGTCCTTTGCTTGAAAGCTGAAGGCATGGAAGTACAAGCAGAAGGCATGGTACGGGTTATGCACCCTGGTTTTGGGATGGGCATCGAATTCGCCGCGCGTACCGATGAACAACGGGCGCAGGTGGAAAACTTCATTAATTTTCTTACCAGCCGCCCCGGAACGATGCCGCAATTGCTCATCACTCCGCGCGCTCTCGCGGCACTCAACGGCGACAATTACCCAGCTCCGCGCGCAGAAGAACCCGAGGACACCTTGCTCGAATTGCTGCGTCGCCACGAGTCGCTGAGTCAGGAAGAATTTCTGCTGGAACTCCGCAAACAGCGCAGCTCAGAAGAAGTGGCGTCCTCATAAAGTTTTGAAGAAAACCGAAAGGCCCGCACGCCGTCTCTCGTGCGAGCCTTCCAGTGCCCAGAGGGGCGTGTTCCACCTCATTGATGATTTGCAGTCTAGCGAGCTGCGCACGCAGGTAGGTTAATCGCACGTTAAATATTCGAGAATTTCCGACCGCAGTTTGCCCATTTCCTCGGCTTACGCCACAATCAATCTCCGGGTCGAATCCTACGGCTGTCGTTTTACCAGGAGAACCACCATTTCCGCGATTTGCGGCGTGCCCCAGTCCCGCCCCAATCCAGCTTCTCGCGGCGGATCACTACTTTTTGCCCCACTGCTGATCATTGTCGCCACCGCTCTCGCCGTTGTCGTCCCCTGGCTTTTCCTCGGAATTCCCTCCGGCCACGACTTCGAGTTTCACGTGAACTCGTGGATGGAAGGGCTTGGGCAGTGGAAACAAGGGATCGTCTACCCCCGCTGGGCTGCGCTCGCTCATTTCGGCTACGGAGAGGCTCGGTTCATATTCTATCCGTCAATTTCGTGGCTTCTCGGCGCACTGTTGGGTGCATTGCTGCCCTGGAAACTAACTCCCGCTGCATTCGTATTTGTGGCCCTCACGCTCTCCGGATGCTCAATGTTCCTGCTTGCGCGCCGCTACCTCGCCCGCCCGGACGCGATTTTCGCGGCCGCTCTGTATGCTGCCAACCCCTATTACCTTGTCATTGTTTACTGGCGCAGCGCCTTCGCTGAGTTGCTGGCTGGAGCGCTCCTGCCCCTTCTTCTGCTGCAAATCTTAGAGCTGCCAGATAAGGGTCGCCGCGCTGTGATTCCGCTCGGGCTTCTCGTGGCCGCAGCCTGGTTGACCAATGCTCCTTCGGCAGTCATGATCAATTATTCGCTGGCGCTCCTAATCGCGACGATCGCGATTCTGCGACGTAAACCTCAAGTATTACTTTATGGTGTAGCGGCTGCTACCCTCGGAGCCGGTCTCGCTGCCTTTTATATCGTTCCCGCTGCGTATGAGCAGAAGTGGGTCGCGATTGCTCAGGTGCTCGCGCCAGGCGTTCGGCCGCAGGATAATTTCTTATTCACGATTCTTGAAGACATCGATCACAATCGCTTCAACTTTTTGGTCTCACTAGTGGCGGCGGCGCAGATCGTAATGCTCGCGGGCACTGCTCTTTTGTCTCGCTTGCGCCGCCGCGAGTCATCGCAGCTCTGGTGGACGCTCGCCGCGTGGTCTCTGTTCTGCACACTGTTAATGTTTTCCTTTACCTTTTTCCTGTGGCAGCATCTCCCAAAACTCCGCTTTGTGCAGCTTCCCTGGCGTTGGTTGCTGTGCTTGAACGTGCCGTTCGCTTTGTTGACAACAATGGCGTGGCGGCGTTGGGCCGCGCGAGCGGTGGTCTGTGCTGCGATGCTCTTCGTCCTCGTAATTGCCTGGCATCGCATCCAAGCGCCTTGGTGGGATACCTCCGCAGACCTTAACGAAATGCTCGACAATCAGCAGGACGGCTCCGGCTACGAGGGAACCGACGAGTACGTCCCCACCGGCGCAGACCCGTACGAAATCAATAAAGAAGCGCGCCGGGTTACGTTTGACGGTGCGGGACACTCGCGCATCGAAGTGAAACAGTGGGACGCCGAATCAAAATTCTCTATCGCCGATGTGACCTCACCGGGCAAGCTGGTGGTGCGCTTGTTCGATTACCCTGCGTGGCAAGTGGAAGTGAACGGCCACCCTGTCGCGTCAGAAACCCATGAGGTCACCGGACAATTGATGATTCCCGTTGAAGCTGGTCAAAATCAGGTGCGAATCACATTCATCCGCACTTGGGACCGCTCGGTGGGTGGAATCATTTCTGCTCTAACCGCGGTCTTCGTGCTCATCGTTGGCTTTTTCATGAGAAGCACGTCTTTGAACACGTGATGCAGCGGATCCTGATTGCGACGTCGAATCCCGGCAAGCTTCGCGACTTCGCTGGCGCGGCGTCGAGCTATGGAATTGAGGTTGCACCCGTTCCTCGCTTTAGTTCCCTTCCCTGCGCAGTGGAAGATGGCTCAACCTTCGAAGCCAATGCTAGAAAGAAAGCCGAACACTACAGCCGCTATATTCCGGGCGAGATCGTTCTGGCCGACGATTCCGGTCTGGAAGTCGACGCGCTCGGCGGCGCTCCCGGCGTGCACTCAGCCCGTTACGCCGCTGATGATCCCCGCAAGGCGGAAAGCAACACAGATGATGAGGCCAACAATGCCCGTCTGATTCGCGAACTGAAAAGCGTTCCACCCGATCAGCGCACCGGACGCTTCGTTTGCGTCATCGCCGCCGCTCGCGATGGAGAAACGCTTGCGGTCTTCCGCGGTACAGCCGAGGGCATCATCCTCGATAGACCACGCGGCTCCAATGGCTTCGGCTACGATCCGCTGTTTTATTTTCCGCAAATTCGAAAAACCTTTGCCGAGTTGAGCGCGGAACAGAAGGCGCAATTCAGCCATCGCGGCGCAGCGTTTCGCGCATTTCTCGAGTGGTATCGAAACCAGTCACCTGGTTGGAACCACTCAATGCTTGGTAAGTTCCATTGACCAATACGCCGGGTCAATCGGATTCAGTGGAATGACTATTCTCGTCCCCGATGGCGCCCCTTCAAACTTTGAAGCATATTCCCGGAAATGCAGATCCGCGAACCCTGGGTATTGCCAGTCTCGAAGGATGCCGATAGGCAAGAGGAGCAGCAACACGCCCGCAAACCATCGAACGGATAACGACGTCTTAGCGCTACTGATGGTCCACAACAGCGCAGAGAGGAAGGCAATCATCGGTAAAAAGTAGTACCGGGTGCCACAACCCGGGATGCGCAGCGACTCCCACTGCAGATGATCGGGCGTGTCCGCCAGAGGGTGTACCAGGCTCAGAGCGAATACAGAGAAGGCGAACAGGATAAAGAGCTTTAGCTCCGTAGGTGCACATCGAAGCGCATACAACAGAAACGCAAGCCCGACTGTGGTGGCGATCATCTCGAAGAACGAAGAATGTCGGTAATGCGCGAGCACAATGTGGAGAACGGTTTCCTTTCCCAGGAGAGAGGACAGAAACACCTGCCGTCCGAGAATACTGGTTAGCCGGCTAATACTGGCGCCGTTCGGCGCCGACTGCCGCGTATGAGAGAGGAGCACCGTAACAGCCTGAACGACTGCGCCTGGGGCCAGCAGCGCGAGCGATATTCTGCCCCAGCTGTCCTGTCGCATCCACCACAAAACGGCTGCAAGAGGGACAAATAAAATTCCCATCGGACCTTCGAGCGAAATCAGCACCAGCACCACAGCGTCAAAGAATCGCCATTTCCTATCGCGTGTCGGCTCTGCCAGCAGGAGCAGGCACGCCAGCAATGCCAGGTGCCATTGGAGCGTAGCAGCGTTCGCGTTAATTTCGTCTGTATTGGGAAGGGCCAGGTACAAGAAGCCGGCTAGGAGCCGCGTGGATAAGGTGATAGTAGAGAACCGCGACGAGAGGAATACGTTCACTGGGAGTGCTTGGAAAGTAATCGCACACAAATTCATCACAAGTGGCGCTATCGAGAAAGGGAAAATTAAGGTCACCAGCGCGGTGAGCCGCGCAACCGTATGCAAGTAGCCGTCGGCCGGGAACAGCAGTGAACGCAGGCCGAACCGGTACGCATCGGCGTACCACAGTTTGCCGTCTTCGGCAAAGAATTGCGCGTTGAGGATGGCGTCAGGGCGACGAGAGAAGATGACCAAGAAGGCCGCCAGAAAAATGACAACCTGAAATACGGCCCCGCGAGCAGACTTCGGAATTACAGTTACATCTCCGGTACCCAAGATCTCCCGTCGCGCGCGGAACCAATTCCGGACAGAAGCTCGAGATTCGGCGTGCAGTGTTCGATCTCGCAGCGTTGCTCCTGGGTGCACAGCCGGCAGTTTACTCCATGCTAAGTTCAGGTTATCTTGAAGCCATCGTTACTCTAGTGAGCAGTTAAGAAAAGCGCACCCTACCGGGGCTGTTCCTTCTTTGGGGAGGCCGCGTGGGATTGCACATCCAGCCGTCGCGTTTCACACCGATAACACTAGTCGAGCGGTATCGAGGTTTTGTCAGCACGTGAATTCGCCGTATGCCCTATATTTCAATGTTGCCCACTGATGAGCGTTTTCGGGGACAGAGGTGCCCCGCCCGTGTAAACACTGCACCGGGCGGAGCGTTCCTCGGTTTTCATGTTGAGCTAGAAGCCTGAACCACCCGGGAAGACGTAGCACTGGATTTCCTCGAATATCCAGTTCGAGTTGCCGCTTACTTCACTGGAATCAGTCGTGTAAAAATGTTGACCCGTCGACCTTCTGTAACGATAGAGAGGCACCGTGCCGGAGTGTTGAGTAGAGTAAACATAGCCCGCGGTTCCTTCCAACACGTAGCCCTGGCCACCATTGCCCAGCTCGCTGAAATTCGTTGTGTAAAAGTGGAAACCCTTCGTCTGGTTCCAATAGCGATAAAGCGGTACTGAACCAGATTGTTGCGAGCTGAAAGCCTCGAACCCGATTTCCTCAAGACCGTATCCCTTACCGCCACAACCCAGCTCGCTATAGTTGGCAGTGTAGAAGTGGTCCAGAGTACTCAGATTAAAGTAACGGATCATATCTTCACGCGGAGACGCTGGCTCGACCGGGGGACAGGGGGCTGAAAATAGTAGCTGGTTTGGGGACCCGTTCCCGGATTTGAAACAACACCTTTCGTGGAGTTGGTCGTGATCACACTGGAAGCCGTGGCCGCGCTAGCACTGGGGACACCCTGCAAGTACAACGCTACGGTACCCGCAACATGTGGTGAGGCCATCGAGGTGCCGCTTAGAGTAGCGGTCGCTGTATTACTCCCGATCCAGTCAGAGGTTATGTTAACGCCGGGCGCGAATACATCCAGCACCGAACCGATGTTGGAGAACGACGCTCTCGTATCGGTAATATCTGTTGCGCCGACCGTTATGGCCTGCGTGACGCGGGCGGGTGAATAGTTACTTGCGTTCGCTCCGTTGTTGTTCCCGGCGGCAACTGCATAGGTAATACCGCTGGCGATGGAGTTTGCTACTGCCGAGTCTAACGAACTGTTAGTCGGTCCTCCTAGACTCATGTTCGCGACTGCGGGGTGGATCCCGTGGCCTGTTACCCAGTCAACTCCCGCGATTACGGTCGAGTCTGCACCTGATCCGGAACAATTTAGAACGCGCACGGCGTAGATGTGGACGCTCTTCGCTACTCCATAAGTAGTCCCGCCGAGCGTGCCAGACACGTGGGTACCGTGGCCGTTACAATCGATGCCGTTCCGTCCGTCGCCGACAGCATCATAGGCTACACTGGCTCGACCCCCGAAATCCTGGTGTGTGGGCAAAATGCCTGTGTCGATCACATACGCATTTACGCCGGCCCCGGTGCTTGTGTAATTGTATTGGCCATCTAGAGGTAGAGGGTGCTGATCGATGCGATCCAAACCCCATGACGGAGGGTTTAGCTGGGTCGTGATGGTTGATACGGTGCTATCTTCCTCGACGTACTCGACGGATGGATCGCCCGCAAGCGCCATGGCTGCGTTTTCCGGCATGCGGACGGCGAATCCCTTAAGAGCGTACCGATAAATGAATCTCAGTTCGCCTCCGTGTTGAAGAGCGAGGTCCTTAGCCAGCGACGGTACCGACGCAGATTTCACCCTGTCCTTCAAGACGACGATATACTGGTTTGGGATGGGCTCCGCGACTTTCCGAATAGGCTGGTTAGTTGTTTGGGCGTGCGCCAGCATGCAAGATGCGAGAAACCAAATGCAGACTGCCGCAGAGAGGAGGAGCGTCCATTGGGGAGTTTTTCACAGAATTCTCCTGTCTGAACTAGAGTGCCCACGTGAGTACCTGGGCGGCAGAACGCTACACCCTGAACACGCTTAATTTGTGTAACGCGAATAAATGTTCTGAAAACCGGAAAAACCAGAAGAATCCCAGAAGAGACTCAGTCTGGCAGCTCGGAATGCAACGGCATCGGTTTCGTGAACCGAGGGGGGTAAGCGCGATTCTTCTAAAATCAGGAAGAACCCCGAGGTTCTTGGAGAATGGAAATGGCGAGAATATTCCTTACGGTACTGTTTGTGGTAGTGGTGGGCTGCGGCAGTGGTGACCATCAGACTGTCGTGACCATTAGTCCCCGGCCCTCAACTGTGGCTCTCGGAACCTCGGTCACGTTCACCGCTGCCATCCAACACAACCGCGTACCTCTCGGCGTAAACTGGACGTTGGAAATCACCTCAGCCTGGTCCAGTGCGGGTTCGATCACGGTCACGGGGCCGTTGTCAGTTGTTTACACTGCTCCGCCAACTGTTCCACCGCACGCTAGATAAGCGTAAACCCAACTAAATATGCAAGGAGCTGCCCGGTTGAAAGAAGCACTCGTGCTGAAGCCTGCTTGTTCAGTTGAACGTAGGAATGCAACGATGCGTCCCGCGGGCGCATATTTTCTTCTGGCGGCTCTGACCGTCCTCTGCCTGCTGCCCTTTTCCGGTCGGGCTTTTCATACCGATGACACGCTATTCATTTGGGCAGCGCAGAACATCACGAAACACCCTTTCAATCCGTATGGGTTCCAGCTGAATTGGGAGTTCACCCAGGTCCGGATGTCGGAGGTCACCCAGAATCCGCCGCTTGCTTCGTACTACATGGCACTGGCTGGCAGTGTTGTGGGATGGTCCGAGCGAGCGTTGCACCTGGCGTTTCTATTGCCTACGCTCGCTCTGGTGCTCGGCACGTATCGTTTAGCGCAGAAATTCACTCGCTCTCCTTTACTTGTTGCCTTCGCCACCCTTCTAACTCCGGGCTTATTGGTTTCCGTAAGCAGCACAATGTGCGACCCAATGATGCTGGCGATCTGGATGTGGGCCGCGATTCTCTGGATCGAGGGGCTGGAGCCGCAACGCCCGCTCTTTCTGGCGGCATCCGCTCTGTTGCTTGCCGTCGGTGAACTAACAAAATATTTCGGCGCCTCTCTGATCCTGCTCCTGCTCGCATATTCGTTCGCCCGGCAAAGACGTGTGGGCAGTTGGGCCTGGTACCTGCTTATACCTGTCGCCGTCCTCGTTGGATACGAGCTCTTGACAGCTAAAATGTATGGCCACGGCTTGCTCTCAACCGCTGCCGATTTTTCCAGGAAGCGGCGTCTTTATGTCCACGCCACTCGAACAGCAAGAGCGCTGGTAGGACTCAGCTACACAGGAGGATGTACCTTGCCCGCGTTAGCATTTGCCCCTTTTCTCTGGTCCCGGAGGCAAGTCGTGCTCGGCATGCTTTGGAGTGGACTGGCAAGTTTGCTCATCATGCGCGGGTGGGTAGGCCTCGGCGTCCCCGTGGGAGGTCCTATGGCCTTTATAACGCGCCACCACCACTGGTTCCTTATAAGCAGTCACCTGATTCTTTTCATCGCAGGTGGAACTTCCGTCCTGGCGCTTGCGGTCGCGGACTATTGGCACGAACGAGATGCCGCCTCGCTGTTCCTTGCATTATGGGTCCTGGGCACATTTGTGTTTACCGCGTTCTTGAACTGGACCATCAATGCGCGCAGCGTGCTTCCACTCATTCCCGCAACCGCCATTCTGTTGGCCCGGCGTTTGGAGAGAATCCGTGAGGCTCCTACCCGGCGCTTGACCGCGTCAATTGTCGCCGCTTTGTTGCTGTCAGGTTTCGTATCGCTTTGGATTACCGGAGCCGACACAGAATTAGCAAATTCGGCCCGCACTGCGCCGCTTGTTATACATGAGCGGATACACGACAAAGGTGGCAACTTGTGGTTCGTCGGACACTCGGGCTTCCAGTATTACATGGAGTTGTTGGGCGCTCGTCCCTTGGACTGGTGGAATCCCCAAGTCAACGGCGGTGACTTCGTCGCCATTCCTTACAACAAAGTTTGGCCAAGCGATAGAAGGGACTATTTTCTCGGCACTAGAGACGAATTCGAACTGCAAATGCATAGCCACGCAAGCACAATTTGTCCGGAGCTTGGCGCTGGTTTTTATTATTCCTACTGGGCACTTCTGCCGTATGTCATCGGCCCGATTCCGGCCGAGCATTACGCAATCGTGCGGCTAGAGCCCTATTGATCCTTGACTTGGTTTCTCTCCCGCCCGGATAATAAAAAGTTCTCATATCAGTTGTGATTTCATAAGGCGCTATTCGTGTCGACGGCCAGTCCTTCTGCTCCCGTGGAAATTCGGCGCGGGGTGGCTCCGCTGCGAGCGGGCGAGGGACACTCGTTTCTGCTCCGCCGCTTGCACTCGCTCAGCGGCATTGTTCCGGTCGGACTTTTTCTTATCGAGCACTTCATCTCGAATGCCTTTGCGACCCGCGGTCCAGGAGCTTACGCCAAGCAGGTCGAACTACTCTCCGGCTTTCCTTTTGTCTTTTATCTGGAGCTGTTCGGAATCTGGCTGCCCATTCTCTATCACTCGTTGTATGGCTTCTACATTTGGTATCGCGGAGAAAGCAACGTTGCGGATTATCCCTGGGCCGGCAATTTCATGTTCACTGCGCAGCGCTGGACCGGCGCCATCGCCTTCTTCTACATGGTCTGGCACACCTGGCATCTGCGCTTCAGCGGTGTGCATATCCTCACCTATCCCGGAGCGGCCTTCGGCAAAGTGCAAAATGAGTTTCAGCATCCCTGGGCAATTGCGTTTTATGCCCTCGGGATTCTCTGCGCCTCGTGGCACTTCGCATACGGCCTTTGGCTATTCGCAGCCAAGTGGGGAATTACAACCGGCGACGGCGCCCGCCGCAGGTTCGGTTACGTCTGCTTCGCAATTGGACTGCTCTTCGTTGTCGTGGGCGCAGCCACCATGTACTCATTCTTAAGAGCGCCAATGCAGCCGATTAACATCGGCTCAGGGGTGGAATCGCTGGCGGTGCGGTAGAACTTGGAACCGAACTCATGCCATCAAATCCTAAAATCATAGTCGTGGGCGGCGGACTCGCCGGACTCGCAGCAGTGATCAAGATCGCGGAGATGGGCGGCCACGTCGACTTGTTCTCGATCGTCCCCGTGAAGCGGTCGCATTCGGTTTGCGCGCAGGGCGGCATCAATGCTGCCAAGAATCTGAAAGGCGAAGGCGACTCCACCTGGCAGCACTTCGACGACACGATTTACGGCGGCGACTTTCTGGCCAACCAGCCACCTGTCAAAGCTATGTGCGATGCGGCACCGGCAATTATCGACCTCCTCGACCGCATGGGCGTGCCCTTCAATCGCACTCCCGAAGGCTTGCTCGACTTTCGCCGCTTCGGAGGAACACTCTATAACCGTACCGCGTTCGCCGGTGCCACCACCGGTCAGCAGCTCCTTTATGCGCTTGATGAGCAAGTGCGCCGTTACGAATCCGAAGGCAAAGTTGCAAAGTACGAGCACTGGGAATTTCTCTCCGCCGTGCTCGACGGCAACCGCGTTTGCCGCGGCATCTGCGCCATGGATCTGCGCAGTATGGAAGTGCGCACCTTTCCTGCCGATGCGATCATCATCGCCACTGGCGGCATTGGCGCGATCTTCGGAAAGTCCACCAACTCCGTTGTCTGCACCGGATCGGCGCAGTCGGCTTTGTACCAGCAAGGCTGCTACTACGCGAATGGCGAGTTCATCCAGGTTCATCCCACTTCGATTCCTGGTGAAGACAAGCTGCGCCTGATGTCTGAATCCGCCCGCGGCGAGGGCGGACGCGTCTGGGTTCCGAAAATCCCCGGCGATAAGCGCGATGCGAATTCGATTCCGGAAAATGACCGCTGGTATTTCCTCGAAGAGTGGTACCCGAAGTACGGAAATCTGGTGCCCCGCGATGTGGCTACGCGTGCCATCCATAAAGTCGTGTACGAACATCACCTAGGAATCGACGGCAAGCCGATGGTCTATCTCGACCTCACGCACGTCGATCGTAAGATTCTCGACCGCAAGCTGGAAGGCATTCTGGAAATCTACGAAAAGTTCGTCGGCGACGATCCCCGCACCACGCCGATGAAGATTTTCCCCGGCATGCATTACACCATGGGCGGTTTATGGGTGGACTTCAAGCAGGCTACGAATATCCCAGGGATTTTCTCGGCCGGAGAATGCGAATACCAGTATCACGGCGCTAACAGGCTGGGAGCGAATTCGCTGGTCTCCTGCATCTTCGGAGGCTTTGTTGCCGGCCCCGCAGCGGTGCAGTACGCGCGGAATGTGGCTGCTGCCTCGAGCAACGGGCACTTCGAGGCAGAGCGCAAGCACCAGGAAGAAAATAACGCCACATTGATGAAGTCGGAGGGCACGGAGAATCCGTTCAAGCTCTGGCGCGAACTTGGCGAGCTGATGACTAAGAACTGCACCGTCATCCGCTATAACAAAAACTTGCAGGAAACCGACGCCAAGCTGATCGAACTGCTGGAGCGCTTCCGGCAAATCAATCTGAGCGACCGCTCGAACTGGGCCAATACCACGATCGTCTTCGCGCGCCAGCTCTATAACATGCTGCAGTTATCGCGGGTAATTGCGCAGGGTGCGGCGATGCGCGACGAATCGCGTGGCGCCCATTACAAGCCAGATTTTCCTGAGCGAGACGATAAGAACTGGTTGAAGACGACGAAAGCAACGTTTGCTCCCGATGCCGACGAGCCCAGGTTTGAGTTCGAGCCGGTGGATGTGTCACTGATTCGACCGAGAGCGAGGAGGTATTGAAATAACCGAGAATGCTTTCCGGAAGCGCGACCTCTAGCCAAATGCGCAAAGAGCTTCGCGCATCTAGATAACAACCGATGCAACATAGAGGTGTTACAGATGCCTGCAACCATCCCACAATTAGTAGATCAAGAATTGGACGAACTGATTCGCAGCGCAATTATGCAGAAACATTTGCTCCGGTTTAGTATAAAGGCAAAGAGCGAATTGCAGAACCCCACGACTACGGTATCCAAAACGGAATCGTCCGCGTATCCTGTTTTCAAGTAGCAGGAAGAAGCACCAGCCCACTTCCGGGATGGTGTCTGGTCGATGTCCATGAAATGCAAGACTACGAAATCCTGGAGCAACATTTTGCCGGAAATCGTGAGGCTCCTTCAGGTAGACATCATCGGTGGGATGAAGTCTTCATCCGCGTCGGACCACCTGCGAACTCGAAGGTGAAGCGTCTGAGATAAATCTCTTTTAGGTTTCGTTAGCTGTTTTTGACGTCGTGAGAACCGGGAAGGGCACGAGTTCCACTCGTGCCGATTGGGGTGCTCCCAAAGATTTCGGCTTGAGCCGCTGAGGGCCGCGTGTCTAGCTTGAATCCTGGATAAGCAGAGCAGTAGCGATACTCGTACGGATCGTTCACAATCTTGCGCGCTACCCTATTCTGATGAATGTAATCTCGATGGTGCATGAAATCCTGTTGATCGCGAATGCGGTGATCGGTGAATCCTCGCTGCCATACTTCTGCCCTTCTTCCAATCACACTCCCAAGCGCATGCGAGTATCCGCCCTTGATTAGCTGAATTGCCCGCTCGAGCGTTACATCCAGCGCAGGAGTGAGTAGGAGATGAACATGTTCCGGCATAAGCACAAAAGCGTGCAGTTCGAAGCGGCCCTCGCGACGATATCCATAGAGCGTCTTCTGGAAGAGGCGGACGTTAGATTCGACGACGAACAGTCTCCGGCACTGCCAAGTCGAGAACGTCACAAAGTACGTTCCCGGCGGGGAGATTAGTCGTCGAGGCTTCAAAGCAAACCTCAGCGGCTGGAAGCCGCGTCTTCACTCAGGCTAAATCGGGACGAGTGGAACTCGTGCCCTTCCCGGTGAAATTTGTTACGATTATTTTTCGTCTTGGGGAAGACAAAAATTCCCCGTCTAATGCCCGACAAATCCGTTCTCTTCAAAATTCGCCGCCAAGCTTCTCCCAGCGACAAGCCGCGCTGGGAAGAGTTCGAGCTTGTCCACAAGCCCGGCATGAACGTCATCTCCTCTCTCATGGAGATCGCCGCCAATCCTGTCACTCGCGACCGCAAGCCGACCACACCCATTACTTACGAGTCCAATTGTCTTGAAGAAGTTTGCGGGTCGTGCGCCATGCTCATTAATGGCAAAGCGCGCATGGCCTGCTCCGCGCTGGTGGACAAACTCGAACAGCCGATCCGGCTCGAGCCACTCTCGAAGTTTCCCATCGTCCGCGATCTCGCCACCGATCGCAGCGTCCTGTTTGAAAATCTCAAGCGTGTGAAGGCGTGGGTGCCAGTGGACGGCACATATGACCTCGGCCCCGGTCCGCGCATGACCATGGAGGAGCAGGAAGCCGCCTACCCGCTCTCGCGTTGCATTTCGTGCTGCTGCTGCATGGAAGTTTGCCCGCAATTCAATGAGAAGACCGGATTCGTGGGCGCGGCAGCGATTTCGCAGGTGCGGCTCTTCAATACGCACGTAACTGGGAAGGCGCTGAAGCGCGAGCGGCTGGCGGCGCTGATGGGCGATGGCGGAATCCATGAGTGCGGTTACGCGCAAAATTGTGTCGAGGCCTGTCCGAAAGATATTCCTCTCACCCGCTCCATCGCGGAAGTCGGCGGCGCCGTCATGAAACAGGCGATTGGAGATTTATTCCGCAAGTGACGGCGCGCGTGTGAGCGACAGTCTCTGATTTCGGATCTTTATTGGTGTCTTTCATGGTGAAAAAAGATATCCTCGCGGTCTGAAGTCCGCTCGGGACGGCACAGGCAGAGACTGCGGCGGCACGAGTAAACTCGGGCCCTTCCCGGTTGCGCTCCAACATGCTTCTTTTCCGCCCAGCAGAGCACACTTTTACATTCACTGGCAGTTGGATAATGGAAATTTCTTTCGTTCCCCCTTCCCTGCCGTGAAATGTCATTCCAGTGCGAAGAGTGTCACCTGGGTAATCCGGTTCCTGATTACTCGCTATTCGCACTTCACAGAATGTGCAACTTAGAAAGCCTGATTGAGAAGTCTAAGCGGCGAGAACTGGCATCCTGCTTGCTTCTACACAGCTCGATTGCCACACGGACGCGGGTTTCAGCCGGGTGAGGTAATCAACGGTAATACGGGAGTTAACTCCCGCGTTACCCCGGAAAGCGGAATAAGCCGTTGCGCTTCCGCAGTTCCGCATTAGAATACCCGCCTGTCGCAAGTTCGCGCCGGACAGGATCGGGGAGCAGAGGCTACTTCGTGAAGGGCACAACAAAACGCCACGTATTACTTCCGTTACTTCTGGTTCTGGCCATTTGCGGCCAGTCTCTGGGCTTGCATCAATATGTCCCATCGCGTCGCGTTCGCCGCGCCACGCTTCGCCGGGCGCACGCACGCCGCTTGCGCTGGAACCCCGTGTTTCGTCCATCGCGCGATTCCCTGCTCCGCCAGAATGAGGAGATCGATCGGCTGGAGCTGCCGCGCATCCAGGATGATGCTGAGCTAGAGCAACTCAAAGCTAATGAAGAGCTGGTGCCGATCGTCGCTGGTCAGACGCTGCGTTTTGATCCGCGGCTCGATCCCGATCGCCGCTATTGCCGTCCGTGGACACGCGAATTTCTCGATGACCTGAGCGCAGCCTACTACAAACAGTTCAACAGCCAAATCCAGGTAAACTCCGCGGTGCGGACCGTGAAAGGGCAGAAGAAACTTCGCCGTCACAACCGCAACGCTGCACCGGAAAAAGGCGAAACCGCGTCTTCTCACCTTGCAGGCATCACTGTAGACATCCAGCGCCGTGGCATGAGCCGCGAGCAGGTCAAGTGGATGGAGAACTACATGATGCCGCTCAAAGAACTCGGCCTGATCGAGCCTGAAGAAGAGCGTCATCAGTGGGTATTCCATGTTGCGGTCTCGGGCCACTACACAGATTGGCGCGAATCGCGCATGCTGGCGGGCGAATCCTCCAGCGAAGAAGACTCCACCGTCACGCGCGAAATGCCGGCGAGCATACAGTAATAACTCATTCACAGGCGTCATCCGGAAACCCGGCGTAGTTCAGGCCGAGCGCGGGTCCTTCAGGATGATGCCCGTGGTATACAATCCTTTCCTTACATTCCCAAACACCTCATGACCCTCATTCGGCTCTGCTTTCTTCTATTAATCCTAGGCTCGATTTCCGTAGCTCAAACTTCCACCATTAGCGCCCGCGCCAAAGCCATTCACGATTCTGCCATCGTCATAGACACACACGCTGACACACCGCAACGGTTCCTCGACGAAAATTATGACATCGGTTCCACCGACCCCAACGACCACGGCCACATCAGCCTCGATAAAGCCCGCGCCGGCAACTTAGGCGCCGAATTCTTTTCCATCTGGGTCGAACCCACAACCAATCAGGGCCACTTCGCCCAGCACACGCTCGATCTCATCGATTCGGTCTACCAACAAGCCGCCCGGCATCCTGATCGCATGATGATGGCGTTCTCGGTCGCTGATATCGAGCGTGCCCACAAAGACAAGAAACTTGCCGCGCTCATGGGAATTGAAGGCGGTCACTCAATCGAGAACGACATTCGTCTTCTGCGCGATTTTTACCGGCTGGGCGTCCGCTACATGACCTTAAGTTGGTCGAACACTAACGAGTGGGCCGACTCTTCGGGCGATATCGACAACCCCAAAATCCAGCATCACAATGGCCTAAGCGATTTCGGCAAGCAGGTCGTCCTGGAAATGAATCGCCTAGGCATGATGGTCGACATCTCGCACGTCTCCGACAAAACTTTTTGGGATACGGTTGCCGTAACCAAGGCTCCGGTCATCGCCTCACATTCCTCGTCGCGTGTACTGTCCAATCATCCTCGTAATATGACCGATGAAATGCTGCAAGCAGTCGCAAAAAATGGCGGTGTTGTCCAGGTGAATTTCTACAATGCCTTTATCGACGAGAATTACCGTCAGGCGGCGGAGGCTCAGAAGAAAGATCGCGACGCAGCCGTAGCCGAGTATGTTGCGCGACGCAAAGCCGCCGGACAACAGGTCACTTATCTCGATCAGGACCGCATCGAGCGTGAATGGGCCGCCAAGATCCCCCGGCCGCCGCTCAAGTCTTTAATCGATAATATCGATCACATCGCCAAGGTCGCAGGTATCGATCACGTCGGGCTTGGTTCGGATTTTGATGGCGTCAGCGGAGCGACCCCGGAAGGCATCAACTCTGCCGCCGACATCCCTAAGATCACCCAGGCATTGGTCGATCGCGGTTACAGCGCCGAGGCTATTCACAAAATTC
>Ga0209472_1000836_pt1 | contig 18021 bp, 18 predicted proteins | sample GraSoiAngelo_130_FD_185887 | JGI IMG/M metagenome (GOLD analysis project Ga0209472, IMG submission 185887) | Grasslands soil microbial communities from the Angelo Coastal Reserve, California, USA - 14_0929_02_20cm (SPAdes) (version 2) | ecosystem: Environmental > Terrestrial > Soil > Grasslands ...
AAAACGGAATATCTGCCGCAGCGTAATGACGTGATCTTCTGCCGCAACGTCATGATGTATTTCGACGAAGCCGAACAGAAGCGGCTCATCGATAAGTTCTGGCGCTGTCTGAATCCCGACGGATACATGTTTGTTGGCCACGCCGAAAGCCTGCTTGGATTGACAGAAAAGTTCGCCATGGTTCACCGCAACAGCGGAACCGCCTATCAGAAGGTTGAGGTGATCGAGTGACTCAATTTTCGGATGAACGCGGCGCTGAAATGCGCGAGCTGTTTTTTGAGACCTCGCAGGAACTGCTGCAGTCGCTGAATGATGAGGCGCTGAAGCTCGAAAAACAGCCCGGTGATGTCGAGATTGTGCGCAGCATCCGTCGCATTGTGCACACTCTCAAGGGCGACGCCGCGGCCTGCGGTTTTCGCGAATTGAGCAATGCCGCCCACGAACTCGAAGATGCTCTGGCGCTGCAATCAGCATGCACTCACTCATCTCTCGCAGAGGTGGCATTCACTGCCGCCGACACCTTCGGTGAAATGATTGCGGCTTACCGTCGAAAATCCAAAGCGCCCTCTGGGGAACGCCTGCGGAAAATCGTGCGCGCACTGGGGCAAAACCCCAAGGCTAAGAAAAGCTCCAAGAGAGTCGGCACCACGACCAGTGGAGCGGTGACCTGGAACGAATACGAACACGTTGCGGCGCAAAATGCAGCGAATTATGGCAGAAACGTTTATCACGTCACCGCCACCGTCGATCCGCATTGCGCAATGCCAATTGCCGCCCGGCAGCTAACGCTGAATGCCTTGAATGGCGCTGGCGAAGTCTTAGCAGCGCGGCCTGAAGGTATTATCTCCGGGCCGGTGCGCCAGTTCGATTTCCTCATAGCTACTCTCAAATCGGCAGAACAGTTGATCGCCATCTGCAGAATCCCAACAATCATCGCGCAAGCCAATGCAGAACTTGTTCAAGCGGCGACGCAGAAGGGCGACACTCCACTCTGCCAGCCGGAAGCACCGCTAGGCCATCCGCTTGCGGAAGTGCAAGGTCCCAGTAGCACTCAGTCAAAGCTGGATTCTCCGGAAGAGAATGAAAGTGCATCGAGAACCCACCTGGCAGAAAACGTCCTGCGCGTGGATGCCGAGCGCATCGACAATGTGCTGAACCTGGTCGGGGAGTTAATTATCGGCAAATCAATGCTCCAGCAAGCATTTAGCGAATTGGCAAAGCATTTTCCTAAGGAAGCCATGCGCGGCCGCTTTGGCGATGCAATGGCTTTCCAATCGCGCGTGCTCAGCGACTTGCAGCGCTCGGTGATGAAAATTCGCATGGTGCCCGTGGAACAGCTCTTCCGCCGTTTTCCACGTCTGGTGCGCGATGTCGCCAGACAGTGTGGGAAGGAAGTGGAACTCGCCATCAGCGGTGAGGATACCGATCTTGACAAGAGCCTGCTGGATGCAATCGCCGAGCCGCTGACCCACCTGGTTCGCAATGCTATCGGCCATGGAATTGAGCGTGCCGAGGAACGCACTCGCAGCGGTAAGCCCGCTCAGGGCACGCTGCGCCTCAGTTCCTATCATCATGGCAACCAGGTCATTGTCGAAGTGAGCGATGACGGCCGCGGTATTGACGTACAAAAAATTAAGGCAAAGGCTGTGCAGCAAGGTCTGATCTCTTCAGATGAGGCCAGCCGATTGACTGAAGCTGAAATTTTGGAACTCGTCTTTCGCCCCGGCTTCAGCACTGCTGAGGAAGTCACTGAGATCTCCGGTCGTGGTGTCGGACTCGATGTTGTCCAGGCCGTGCTCCACCGCCTGAAAGGGACAGTTGAAATCGCCACGCGCGCTGGCAAAGGCACTACGTTCCGCCTCAAGCTGCCGCTGACGCTGGCGATCATCAAGGCCTTGCTTTTCCGGGTAGAGCAACGGTTGTATGCCATTCCGCTCAATGCTGTCGCTCAAATCTCGCGCGCACACGAGTCAGAGTTGCACAGAGTCGACAGCCACGAAGTTTTGCAACTGCGAAATCAGGTACTGCCGTTGGTACGCCTGGGTCACCGACCGACGGAGCAGTCTGGGCATGAGGATAAGATTTTCGTTTTAGTCATTGCATTCGGCGAACGCAAGCTGGGGTTGATCGTCGATGCTCTTGAGGGAGAGGAAGAACTGGTCATCAAAGCGCTCGACGATCAAACTGTTTCAACTGATCTTGTGAGCGGCGCTTCCATCCTGGGCGATGGCCGTGTGGTGCTGATCATCAATCTTCCGGCAATCGTGGATCGGCATAGCAAGCATCGGCCCAGCGAAACTGGGGACCTCTTGTCAGGCATCCTGCTCGCGCATTCAGATGGCTCACCCAACCCGCAAGGCGCCACGGAGGTGAAGCAATGAATTCACCTGTGCGCGTGTTGGTAGTGGACGATTCCGCACTTATGCGGAAATTGATCCCTCAGATCTTGGAAGCTGACAGATCCATCCAGGTAGTCGGCACCGCTATGGACGGCAACTTCGGCCTTAAAAAAATAGATGAGCTGAAGCCGCAGGTTATAACGCTTGATCTCGAAATGCCCGGCATGAGCGGGCTAGAAATGCTCAAAGAGATCATGCGGCGTCACAAATTGCCGGTCATCGTTGTCAGCTCCCATAGTACGCAAGGAGCTTCGGTCACCTTACAAGCATTGTCGCTGGGAGCGTTCGATTTTGTGGCCAAGCCGCAAGACGTCTCGGCGCGCATGCCCCAGATCGCGCAAGAGCTGATTTCTAAAATAAAAGCCGCTGGTCAGAGCCGTGGGGTCAGGATGGCGCCCATGCCTGAGCTTCATCCGCGCAGCGAGAAGCTCTCCATCGACACCAAAAAGATACCGGCAAGGGTCATAGCCATCGGCGTTTCCACCGGCGGACCGCAGGCACTTCAGTACGTACTCTCCCAGTTGCCTCCGGATTTTCCGGGATCAATTGTTGTGGTGCAACATATGCCTGAGGGCTTCACCGAAATGTTCGCCCGCCGGTTGGATGAGATCTGCTCGATTGGCGTGAAAGAGGCCCAATCGGGCGATATGCTGTTGGCGGGACGAGTCCTAATCTGTCCCGGCAGCCGGCACCTCAAGGTAAAGCGCTTGCCGCTGGGCGATGTTGCCGTGCTTAGTGATGATCCCCGCGTGAACGGGCATCGTCCCTCTGCGGATGTACTGTTCAAGAGCCTGGCAGAGGAATTCGGACCGAAAGGCATTGCGGTCTTGATGACTGGAATGGGAGACGATGGCGCGCAAGGGATGGGAACAGTGAAGGCCGCCGGAGGCATGACAATCGCGCAGAACGAAGAATCCTGTGTGGTGTTCGGTATGCCCAAAGCTGCCATTGATCGCGGCTATGCAATCCGCGTGGTGGCGCTCGATGCGCTCGCCAACACCTTGATGGCGCAATGCACGCAGGATCGGAAAGCCGCGACCGATCCGAACGACGGCATAGCCGCCGGCGCGGGAAGGTAGTCGCAGCAAAACTGAGCGAGATGCAAACTCGCTCACAAACGGGGGAACAGGAGGAAACAATGGAGCAGTTTGCACCAGTGAAACGTAGTAAAGACGGTCAGCCCGTCCGCTACTTAGTCGTGGACGATTCCGTCTTCGCCCGCAAGAACCTGGTCCGCATTATCGAAACATTTGGCGGACAGCTTGCCGGTGAAGCCGGTGATGGCGCAACCGCCATCACCGAATACGATCGGACAAATCCTGACATCGTCCTCATGGATATCACCATGCCGCAGATGGAAGGCATAGAAGCTGCCGAAAAAATTGTCCGGCAGCATCCGGAGGCGCGCATCGTTATGGTGTCTTCTGTCGGTTATCAGGAGAACATCGTGGCGGCGCTACAGCGCGGCGCACGTCATTTCGTGCAGAAGCCGGTCAAGCCGGAAGTTCTCTACGAAGTCATCAAGTACGTGTTGGGAGAGGATGCTACCGTGTCAAATGCGGCGGGCGCAGGAGCCTAGATCATGAAGATGGAGTTAATCCAGCCGTTTATCAACGCGGCGGACGCCGTGCTGGCTGAAGGATTGCAGTGTTCCACTACAGTTGGCAGCCTCAGCATGGAAGAAGAGGCCTACCGCCGTAAGGGTGTCGCCGCCCTCATCTGGGTCACTGGGGATATCGAGGGCCGTGTCATCCTGGACCTCGATACGCAAACTGCCGTTCGTGTGGCGAGCAAGTTTGCAGGGACAGAACTTCCCGAATCAGACACTCTGGTGCGCGAGACTGTCTGCGAGCTGGCGAATCAAGTCACCGGAAACGCCATTACGGCTCTCAACGATCAAGGATTCCACTTCCGTGTCCATCCCCCTATTCTCCACACCACAGATGGAGCAAAAAGCAGCGAGGATACCGAAGCTCTGGTCATCTGCTTCGAAACTGCAAGTGGTAATGTGTTTATGAATATCGCTCTGCGCTATAATCGCCGCCGCCAGGGAGAGCGCGCCATGGCCGCGGGACAATGAAAGTTGCTGCTCAACTCTGAGTCGAACCCTTCCTCGCCGTTCTGCACAAATAAGAATCAGTGTCATCCTCAAGGTCCCGTTAATACGAATACAGGATTCTGCGGCGGCGGACTAATTACCGTCCCGGTCCCGCTCTGGCCGGTCGCCGTTACCCCGACAGGATTGTCGACACTGAACGTTCCAGCACCCAAACCGCTGATGCTGAATGTGCCATCGTTTTTCGTGGGATCGCTCGTCCCCGTAATAGTTATGCTCGTGCCAATCCGCAGCGGCGGGCCGGAAGTCAAGGTGTAAGTGTAGGTTTCAGTTGAACCGCTTTGCGAGGCAGCCGTGATATTCACAGTGGTGGTCACGGGTGGAAAATCGCTCACCGGCGAAGCCACATTAGCTATCTGCGCAGCACTGGAAGTGGAAATGATAGCCGTACTTCCGGCATCACAATTTGCCACATAGACCTTGGAACTATCCGCAGAGCTCGCCACCGAGAGCCGAAATCCGGCGTTTGTGATGAAAGGCGCGATTGCGGGGGAGGCAGGTCGAGCAGAGCTGCATCCGGTCTCTTCCGGCGCAACCGGCACTGCAGTGGTTAGCGTGCCCGAAGGAGGAACGGTAAATGCTAGCCCTGTTGTGCTGGCGACTGTATTGTTTGCCGTATTGATGACGGAAAGTTGCGAGCAGATTTGCCCGCTGCTGACTTGATAGCTGGCGACGTAAGCCCGGGTTCCATCCGGGAGGGCGGTTATCGAGGTTGGCACCACCGCGGAGCCCTGGCACGGATTCTGAGAATCGGACGACGTCTGCGGCGTGTATTGCGGGATCGCGAGAGGCGCGCCGGTGAGGGAGCTCGGCGGGTCCGTGGAGGCATCTAGAATACCCACAGTGCCCGCCGTTGGGTTCGTCACATAAAGACGATTGAGCTTTGGGTCATAGAGCATGAAATTTGCACCCGCACCCACCGCAACATTGCTGAGAACGATGTCGGAAAACGTATCAATTGTCGAAACCGTTCCGCTGCCGCTATTCAAGACATAAGCTCTCTGGCTGTCAGATCGCGTCGCCACCCAGAGGGGTGCACTGAGCCCCGTAATAGCTTCATTCAGGCTCTTATCCAGCGAATTAATGCTGACTACCCAGCCGACTCCCGCGCCATCGCTGCCAACTGCATAGATCTTTTTGCCATCGGGAGTTTCGGCCAAGGCAATCGGGCTGAACTGCAGCGTGACGTTGTTGATCACTGCGTTGTTGCTAGCCGAGATCGCGGCCACGCTTGGGGACGTCGGTGGCACAGTGGTCGTGCTTCCGATGTTCGCCACATATATCGTCCCATTCTCGGTGGTGTGGACGAAAACCGGCCTGGAACCAAAGGGGAGACTCGTTGTCACCGGGGTGAGGCTGGTCAGCGCGTACGACGAAATTGTATCTTCGAGGCTGTTTGCCACATATATCCGGCTTCCATTCGGTAACAAAGCAGCATGTACCGGACCCAGGCCGACCGTGGCTACACCAACATTAGTGTCACCAGAGACATCGATTCGGGTACCGGTACCCGGGTCATTTGCACCGTTGCCATTGATCACAAAAATGAAGTGCGTTGGTTGAGGATCCGGTGGCGGCGGCGTGATGGGAGTGGCCACGGGGCGAAACTGATCCCCGCATCCCACACAGACCAACAAAAGAACGAAAACGGCAAACACGCGGGCCACGCGCCACACACTCATCGCCACCCCAACAGACGGAGTTTCCATGTATTCGAGAGGATCCCAGAAGAATGCATCATTCTAAATGGGACCCGAACGGAGCGCCAGCGAGTTGCTCGTGGGTGAGGGAAGTAAATCTTTCTGGAGCACGAACGCGTCCAGGCCGTTTGAGTAATATCGCGGAACGGTTTTCACCACAAAATAATCGTGCCGCTTGTAGAAAGCCAGGGCTGTCTTGTTGTCCACCGCTGCTTCAAGGAACACTTGAGCAACGCCTTCGCTTTGCAATCGTTCTTCAGCGGCAGCAAGCAGCCTGGAACCAACACCGAAGCGCCGAGCTGACAGCACAACGTCAATGGTGATGATATGCCCCATGCCACGGCGACTCGCTTCGGCAACAATGAAACCGAGAATCGAAGGTGCGGGCTTGGCGATTTCTCCTCGCTCTGCTTGTCCTGATTCAGCCGATTCCGCTACCAAAGTAAATGCCCCTCGGCGTCGAATGTAAGCCGACAATTCCAGACGGCCATAAGAGATTCCCGGCGGGAAGCAGCTCTGGTCAATGCGCCACAGGGTCTCGAAATCTTCGCGGCGAAAATCGCGCAATGTAAACAGCACCCGGCCATTGTAGCTGCGCCTGAGCTGTTCGGTTTTGATGACTGATGCGGTGGGACTTAACGCGAGCGGCGGGCGAGGCGCCCGAGGGACAGCCGGCGACGACGCCAGCGCTACCATTTGCTTTTTCAACTACTCACAGGAAAGAGTTGCCCGGCTTGCACCCTAAGACGTAAGATTCGCATCAGAGGGAATCGTGGGGCGCTTGGTCCTCATTGACGCGCTGAGTGCGGGTGTCCTGCTGAGTCTGTGGTATTTCCTGTTTGCCCGCTACAACCGTGAGAAAGGCGCTCGCGCATTGCGTTGGGTGGAAGCGGCTTGCACCGCCAAGGGCGAGATTCTCGAAGCCAGGTGGTCCGGAGTTTGCCGCTTGCAGGCGCGCCTTAGGTTTGCGGCGCACTGGTTTGAAAATGCACGCGTCACAGTGCATCTGCGGCCACGGCCCATCCCGTTAAAGTGGTTGTTGAGCGTCTGGCACAAACAGCGCGAGACGCTGACCTTTGAAGCCGATCTCGATTACGCTCCTAATTTTCACTTAGAAGTCTTCCGCCACCGCTGGCTGTCGCAGCGCCATTCCAGATTGGCCGAGAACTCTCGCGAATGGGAGCTCTCGCGACCCTCGCCCGTCGTGCTCACCACGCGGACACATTGGGCCCAGGAACTCACTCCGGTGGTCAACACGCTTATGACGTCGCGAGGACACAACCTGGTCACGGTGCGTTTCCGTCCGGAGTCCCCGCATCTGGCGGCAACCGTACCCCTCGACGCTGTGGTTGACGAACAAGCCGCCGCCGGTTTCCTCACCGTAGTGCGCGAGTTGGCAGCGGGTGCGGCCCACCAGCAGTAGGGTCGCCCCGCCACATTTTCCGAAGCCGGAGAAATCTCCTCTGCGCGACGTACACCCAAATTTCCCACAGAAAAATTTCGGCGCGTCCTCCGGCACGCATTGCAAGTCCACCAGAAAAAACTCAAGTCGGCTGCCCCGTTCTTGCGTACTTTGCAAGGGCGGGGCTTTAGGTTCATGAATTGAATGTGACGGATGACCTTAACATCTACTTCTGCAGCGCTACTCTGCTGGCGTGCCTTGGAGCTTGAAACGATATTACGGCGCAGGCAACTTGCATTTCATCACGTCGAGCTGCTATCGCAGACTGCCTTTTCTGGGGAACCCACACCGACGCACGGTTTTTCGCGATCTGCTGGAAGAGACGCGCCAGCGTTAAAGTTTTGTGGTGGTCGGGTACGTGGTAATGCCGGAGCATGTGCATCTGCTGATCGGCGAGCCGGAAAAGGGAACACCGTCGACAGTGATGCAAGTCCTAAAACAGCGCTTTGCAAATTCTGTGCTGCGGGCGCGCCGACGCTCGCCTTCACAAGCGCTGCTCTGGGAGCAGGAGGCTCAACACATTTGGCGGGCGGTTTCTATGACTTCAACGTCTGGAGTCAGCGCAAGCGGGGGAGAAGCTGCGTTATATGCATGAGAATCCGGTGAAACGTGGGCTGGTGCTCGAACCCGGACAGTGGATTTGGAGCAGTTTTCGTGATTACGCCTGCGACGAGCCGGGACGTGTGAAACTAAACCAATGGCCAGCAGCGAAACTCAAACGGATTGCCTGACGCGATCGCCTGAACTACCCCGCCCTTGCAAAGAGCGCAAGAGCGGGGCACCCCCGTATGCGGCCAATGTCACGGTTCTTCATGTCGGGCGCGCCAGTTTGGAGAGTCCCGATCCGTGTGGTAGTGAACGCCCTGTCGCCAAACTCGCTGTAAGGGGAAGATATTTGGACGGAGTGGAAGTCTACCCCTTCTCCGGCTCTGCCACAAATCTATATCCCACTCCACGCACCGTGAGCAAATGGCGCGGCTTTGCAGGATCGTCTTCGATATAGCGCCGCAAGCGGACGATGAAATTGTCTATGGCGCGCGTGTCCGTGTCTTCGTGCAAGCCCCAGACTTCTTCCAGAATCGATTTGCGGGACACGATGCGGCCGTTGTTGCGGATGAGATGGCGGAGAAGTTCGGCTTCCATAAGGGTGAGGTGGATGGTGTTGCCGTTGACTCGCAACTCAAGTTTGCCGAAGTCGATGGTGCGGCCGTGGAAAGAGAAAACGTCATAAGCCCCGGACGCCGCGGATTGTGCGGCGGAGGTTGAACCAGAGGCTTGCGATTGCCGCATCCAGTCGCGGCGGCGCAGCAGTCCTTGCAAACGGGCGAGCAGAATGGGAAGTTCAAACGGTTTGGGAAGATAGTCGTCAGCGCCGGAGGCAAAGCCGTTAAGCACGTCCTCGGGGCGGCCGCGCGCGGTGAGCATCAGCACGGGAACGAAATTCTTAGCTGCGCGCAGCTCGCTGGCGACCGCGAACCCATCTTTGCCGGGAAGCATGATATCGAGGACGACTGCGTCGAAATTCTCCCGCTTGCCATCGTGCCCCAGAAGCAACTGCAGCGCGCGCTCGCCATCTCTCGCAACTTCAACCGAATGCCCCTCGGCCTCGAGATTGAACTGCAACCCCTTGGCGAGATGGGCTTCGTCTTCGACGATGAGCACTCGGCTCATGCGGTACTCCTCGGCAGCTCCAAAACGACGGTTGTACCGCGGCCTTCTCCTTCGCTTTCCGCAAACACCCGGCCGCCATGCTTGCGCGCAATCGCGCGCACGATAAATAATCCCAGGCCGGTGCCTTTTACATTGCTCAAAACACGATTGGGAACGCGATAAAAACGCTTGAAAACGCGCTTCAGGTCATGCGGCGCAATCCCCACGCCTTGATCTTTAACCCTCAGGGTGACGTGTTTCTCGTCCGGAGTTTCAACTCGTACGGAAACGTCCACGCGTCCGTTTGAATACTTCACCGCATTATCGAGAACGTTGGAAACAGCGGTACGCAATTCCTCTGAATCGGCCAAAACCGTTGGCTCAGCTTCGGGAAGCTGCTCTAGCCGCAGCGCCTCTTGGTCAAGCTGATGGCTCGCCCGCGCCACGTCCACACATTCCCGCACCAGTTGGCCAAAATCCACAGTGACGCGATCCCGCTGTTTCTTGTGCCCCGCCTGCCCAGCCTTCAGAACCTGTTCGACAGTGCCGAGCAAGCGATCGGTATCGTCGAGCATCAGGCGGTAGAACTCCCGGCGCTGCGACTCACCCACATCGCGGCGTTCCAGGGTTTGCAGGTAAAGGCGAATGGAAGCAATTGGCGTTTTCAGCTCGTGCGTGACCGCATTGATAAAACTATCGTGCTGCTCGTTGCGGCGGATTTCGCGCACCAAGAAGCTGGTGTTGACGATCAGCCCGGCAATCAGCACGGCGAAAAGAATGACGCCCAAAAACAGCATCACCTCTTGGCGCCAGTTGAGAATAATCCAGCTTACGTTCAGCGCGATCGCCAGCATCACCAGGCACACGCCTAGCACGACAAAAAACACAATGGCTTTGCTGCGGCTGGTGATGCGCATGGGACGTAGCCAGAACAATTCTACGTCGGTGGGAGTGCGGGAGAAAACAGGGAGGTCTTGCTGCGTTGGGTGCTTTCGTCAGATTGAAGCGGATGCATTACAAAGCGGTCAGGATGACATCCCTCATCCTCCCCGTCCCAAGGCCGGTCAGGATGACATCTTTAAAGCTCAGGGGATTGCCGGAACGATGCTAGTCGCCAGAAACTGAGGTCCCAGGAACCAGGTGCAGCTTGGAATCCGGTTTCGTGTTGAGTGCGGGAGTTGGAGGAAGCTGCGCCAATTTCACGCGGTACACATGACGCGCGAGGCCGAGCTTCTTGAGCGCCCAGATGCCATACCAATTCAGATCAACTTCATACCATGCGATGCCATGCCGGGCCGAAACCGGATGCGCATGATGATTATTATGCCAGCCTTCGCCAAAGGTGAGGATCGCGACCCACCAGTTGTTGGTGGAGAGATCGTGGGTGACAAAGCGGCGCGAGCCCCAAGTGTGGGTGATGGAGTTCACCATCCAGGTGCTGTGCAGGCCCACTACGGTGCGGACGAAAATTCCCCACAGCAAAAATGGCAGACCGCCCAAGACCAGCAGCACAAGCCCAAGCACGATCATCGGGACATAGTGATATTTGGTAATCCACACATGAAACTTGTCTTTCGCCAGGTCGGGGACGTAGCGGGCCAGCGTGGTCGTGTCATGATGCATGGACTTCCCGGTCAAAATCCACCCCATGTGCGCCCACCACTTGCCGTCGATGGGAGAGTGCGGATCGCCCTCTTCGTCCGAATGCTGATGATGGATGCGGTGTGTGGCCACCCAAAAAATCGGACCGCCTTCCAGCGCCAGAGTTGCGCACACGGTCAGACAATATTCCACCCACTTGGGCGTTCTGTATCCGCGATGGGTGAGCAAGCGGTGATAGCCCATACCGATGCCCAGACTTCCCGAAACCCACCAAAGGAACATGGAAACGAACAGCGCCTTCCAGGTGAAAAAGAACAACGCGACAACTGCCCCGACATGAAACAGCGCCATGAAAGTTGCAGTTACCCAGTTGAGTTCGTTCTCGGCCGCGGGCTTACGATTTAGAGCTGCGAGTTCCATCGCGCGGGCATCCCTTGTACTCGATTTGGACTCAGTACCCAATAATTACGCTATCAGCGGAAGGGAGCGGCGAGTGTAAAACTTCTGTAATAGAGGAGCTGGATTGGATTACGAAGGTATTAGGTGGAGAGGGGGACCTCAGCGCTGTCGAACTTTGCGATTTTGCGGAAAAGAGCTTTTAACCGCAAAGAACGCAAGGAACTGCCGCAAAAATCGTAAAGAAAATCGCTAGGCTGACGCCCCTTTCACTTCTACTCCGGCCCACTTCTCAAGCAGGGTCAGTGTGGCGGCGTAGTCGAGGTTTCCATGGCCATCTTCGGTGGCCATTTCGTAGATTTCTTCAACTGTTTCCAGGCCTGGCAGCTTGGCTCGAACTTCCTTTGCCGCTTCTAGAGCCAACTGAATATCTTTGTGCATGAGCCGCAGGGGGAAGTTGGGAGTGAAATCTCGCTTCAGCACGAAAGGAGCTTTGTATTCGACCACTCCGGAATGAACCATCGAGGCTTGCACCACCGGCAGCAGAGTCTCGGCATTGACTCCAAGCTTGGTGGCCAGCGTGAGCGCCTCGGCAAACCCTTCATAGATCAGAGCAATTTGCAGATTCATCGCCAGCTTGGCAGCTTGTCCCTTGCCGGTGTCGCCCATGCGGAAGAACAATTTTCCCATAGCCGCAAACAGGGGCTTCAGCTTCTCGATGGCAGCCTCTTCTCCACCAACCATAAAAATTAGCGTGCCGCTCTCCGCGGCGGCTTTCGACCCGGTCATGGGCGCATCCACGTAGTCAACGCCTTTGGCGCGCACGCGCTCGCCAAATTTGCGCGTTGCGGAAGGAGAAATCGTGCTGGAATCCACCAGGAGCATGCCCTGCGTCAGCGATTGCTCCACTCCCTGCTGACCAAACAGGACGCTTTCGACCGCCTTAGTATCAGAGACGCACATCCAGGCAACTTCGGCCCCAGCAGCGGCCTCTGCCGGAGATGCTGCACTTCGCGCCCCTTCCACGTCTTTACCGGGGGTACGATTCCACACTGAGAGCTCGTGGCCAGCTTTCACCAGATTGGCGGCCATCGGCCGCCCCATAATTCCTAATCCTAAAAAAGCAACACGCATTCGTGTTCTCCTGCCCTCAATCGATTAAAACTGAGACCTACAACGCCGGTCAAGCAATCGCGCGACGATTGTTCTAAAATAAGTACAACTTTGGCTGGGCCATAAACACCGCAAAGTGCTAAAGAATTACTCTGAGTCTCTGCTTTCTTGCTGTCCGCGGTCGTTCGCTCTGAGTTGTTTCGGTTGAGTGATGCTCAAAGCTAGTCTCAAAAATCCCGTGCTACGGCGCAGGGCACGGCAATTCGGTCGTTTGCTCCGGCATTCTGCGGTAACTCCGCGTACCGGACGAAGCTACAAGCCGAGGCTGGTTTCAAATGGTGAGCTGGGGCTGACTTTTATCGGCCATGCCAGCTTTTTTGTGCAGATCGGCGGGCAAAACGTCGTCATTGACCCCAACTTTGCGCGCTGGTTATTTGTTCTGAAGCGGCTGCGGCAGCCCGGAGTGCAGCTTCACGACCTGCCGCCGATCGATCTGGTGCTGGTCACGCATGCGCACTTCGACCATCTGCATCGTCCGTCGCTGCGTGCCATCGTACAGCAGACCGTCCGCCGCCGTGTTGTTTCACCGACGATCGTCGTCCCGCATCATGTATTCGATCTGGTTTCCGATTTGGGTTTCGAAAATGTGGTGGAACTGGATTGGTGGAACAGTTACCGTCACCATGGCTTGACGATCACCCACGTGCCCTCGCGCCATTGGGGCGCAAGAATTCTTCGCGACTCTCACCGAGGTTATGGCGGGTACGTGCTGCGCGATGGGAAACATTCCCTCTATCACGCCGGCGATACGGCTTACTTTTCAGGATTCCACGAAATCGGCCGCCGGCTGGCGCCGGAGCTCGCTCTGCTACCGATCGGCGCTTATAATCCGCCTTCGTTCCGAAACGTCCACGCCAGCCCCGCCGACGCTACTCGCGCTTTCCTCGACCTGAACTCACGCTGGATGGTGCCCATGCACTACGGGACCTTCCGCCTTTCGCATGAGCCAATGGACGAGCCTCTGCAGCTACTCGATCAGGAAGCCAGGGCGGCGGGAATCCAAGATCGCGTCCTCGTATTAAGCGAGGGCGTAACACAAATTTTTGACAAATCTTAACTTCCGCTTAGTCTAGAATTCCTCGCCTCAGGAGGTTTCTATGCCCGAGCAAGTCAAAGCTGTTCCCCCAGGATTTCATACCCTCACTCCACACCTGGTCGTGCGCAAGGCAGAGCAGGCCCTTGAGTTCTACAAGAACGCGTTTGGTGCCGAGGTCTTGCACGTCGCTCACATGCCCGATGGAAAGGTCATGCACGCATCGCTGCGCATCGGTGATTCGATGCTGATGCTGAATGATGAATTCCCAGATTATGGAACGCTATCTCCGCTTTCGACCGGCGGCTCCGCTGTGACAATCCACATTTACACCGAGAATGTGGACGCGGCTTTCAATCGCGCAGTTTCTGCTGGCGCACAGGTGAAAATGCCTCTTGCGGATCAATTCTGGGGCGACCGCTATGGCGTGGTTGCGGATCCGTTCGGACACAAGTGGTCGCTCGGAGCTCACATCAAAGACATGTCGCCCGAAGAAATGCAACGGGAGCAAGATCGGGCCATGGCTGCAATGAAGAAGACAGCCTAGTAAGCGAGCAGGACCCTTAGGTCTCTGAGATTATTGCCCGTGGGCCCGGTGATGATGGCATCGCCCAGAGCTTCAAACAACGGATAGGTATTGAAGCTCGCCAGGTGATTTGCCGCATCGAGCCCGCGGGCTTTTGCGCGTTGAAGAGTGGTCCCATCAGCAACAGCTCCTGCGGCCGTACTGTTGCCGTCAATCCCGTCTGTCCCTGCGCTGAGCACCGTGACGTTTTCTCCGGCGATTCTTTCCGCGCAGGCAAGTGCAAACTGCTGGTTGCGGCCTCCAATTCCGCCGTTTGTCACTTTGACGGTAACTTCTCCGCCCGAAATCAGGCACACGCGTTCGGCGTTTCTTCGCAACTGGCGCAGGCGCGCGAGGAGATAATCGGCTGCGCGAACATAATCCCAATCATCGCAACTGTTATCAATCTCAACTGCGAACCCGTGCCGCTCTGCTTCCACCTTTGCCGCCTGCAAGAGTGAGCCATTCGACAGCAGCGTCCACCAGCGAGAACGGTGGAAAGCGGGATCATCAGATTTGGGGGTTTCTTCCAACGCCCGCCGATCAAAGAGTTCGCGAACGGAAGCTGGGAACTGCTCAAGCATTCCATACTTTTGCGCGATGGCATGACAATCACTAACGGTGGTGGAATCTGGCATAGTCGGACCGGAGGCCAGCGCATCGGGCGTATTGTCGGGCACATCGGAAACTAAGAGTGAGACCTGCTGCGCCGGCGTCGCCGCCCGCGCCAGCCTCCCACCCTTGATCGCAGAAAGATGTTTTCGGACGGCATTGATTTCCACGATCGGTGCGCCGGAGAGAACGAGCACGCGGTAAGTAGCGATCAAATCTTCGAGGGAAATTTCGTCATTGATCGGTTTTTCAGCAATCGATGATCCGCCGCCGCTCAGAAGAAAGATGGCCAGGCATGAAAGATCCAGCGTGCTTAGCGTTTTCAGCATGGCATCCGCAGCACGAAGCGATTCCTTGTTCGGCGTAGGATGCCCACCCCGGAAATAGCGGAAGCCGCGAACCTGCGAAGCGGGATCGACCGAGCTGGACACGATGCCTTCAAATCGGCTGCCAGCCTGCATTTCGAGCGAGTTGACCATAGTGTGCGCGGCCTTGCCGATCGAGACCACGACGATGCGGCGATAGGACTCCAGATAAAAAAGATCTTCAAAAATGCGCAGAACGCCGCGTTCGCAATCCACGTGCCGCTGAAACGCCCGATCAATGCTGGCTTCAGCGAGAGCATGCTCGAATAGATGGCGCGCGGTGACGCGCATGTCGAGAGCAAGGCGCTCGCGATCCGGGGACATGGCAGGATTTTATACGAGGGGCGGGAGCGGGCTTGGCGGTAGGTTCTCTTTGTAATCGTGGCGAGTTTTCTCTGCGATGTTTACTTCACCGCCAGCGTAATAAGGCGATGTTGTGCCCTACTATAGCCCCCTCTCCCGCAAGAATGAGGCGTAGCGTGATACGCTCGGCACGGTAGTGATGCGTTACATGGAGTAAATACACCGTTCCCAGACCAGCGCCAAAACTTAGCGCTGAAGCCGTAGCCTGACCAGCCACGCCTCTTGTAACCAGTGGGCGTATCAGCGGGTTCACCTCCCTGAAACCTTCACTTAACCCCCGTTGAGTCGTAATTGCGTCCGCCGTAAGCTGCCCTGCGAATATCGACAAATCAATTTTGTTTTCCGCGCTCCAGAATCTGCGCGTGCTCGGAGCATCCGGTACGTGCTCTGTAGCCACAAGTTTTTCTTGGGCTTCAGCTGCGCCTATCAATAGCAAGATCGCTAAGAGTTTGATTTTTATTGACTTCAACTTTGTGCTTCGCCTACGGAGACGCCGATTTCTGTGTTGAATTGGCACAAGACATTCCGCCGGATTTTATTCAGTGGGAGAGGACGCTGGATTTCGGCTGAGTGGGACCAGAGTACCCTTTGATTTGAGATTGTCAAGCACATCTCACGTCTGGGAGCGTTGGACCGACGGATGGGGTTTCGTTTTAGAACTTCTGAACCCCGGATTTTCAGAGGCGGTGCAGTGCTTAGATGCTCAGGTTGAGAGAAGTTCTCGGAGCCAGGCTTCTATAGTTTCCCGCAACTCGCGCATTCGCCCTTCGAAGAAGTGGTCGGCGCCTTCAACGATGATCAGCTTTTTCGGCTCGGATAAGATCGCCACCAGTTTCTCCAATTCTGCGCGCGGACCGAACTGATCGCGGTCGCCGCTTATGAACAGCTTGGGCTTGGTACAACTCTGGAGGAAACCGAAGTCGTAGCTGCGATCGTCTAGCGGGGCCACGGGCAAGCCGAGAGCAATAACGGATTTCGTGCGCGGATCCGCGCACGCAGCTCGCAATCCCACCGCGGCTCCAAAAGAAAATCCCGCAAAGATGATCGGCAGATGGAACTCGCCATCCAACCAATCCAGCGCCGCACGCACATCATCCACTTCGCCTAGACCATGATCATGCTCGCCCTGGCTCAGCCCAGCTCCGCGGAAATTGAACCGCAATACGGGAAATCCGAAGCTGTTCAGCGCCTTCATGGCATGAAATACGACTTTGTTGTGTAGCGTCCCGCCATAAAGAGGATGGGGATGGCAGACCAGTGCGGCGTGAGTAGCGTTTTCGCTGCCTGCATTGAGTAAGGCTTCCAGGCGTCCGGTGGGGCCGCTGAGAAAAAGAGCACGAATTGAGCTGGATTGAGTATGCATCGAACTCGTAGATCTCAGACTACTCACGCTTTTACGCGGGCGGGGCGCCCGCGCCACATGGCTTCGGGTAGGTTATTCTCTCACGCATGGATTTCGTCGCCCTCACACGTCAACTCGTTGATATCGAGTCCATCACCGGAAATGAAGGGCCGGTGGGAGATTTTCTTTGTGGCCAGCTCAACCGGCTCGGCTATGAGGCGAAGAAAATGCGTGTCGAAGGCGAACGCTGCAATGTTTACGCGACTACGCCTCAGCAGCCACAGCCGACGATTGTCTTTTCAACGCACATGGACACAGTGCCGCCATTCATTCGCTCATCCGAAGACGGGCGCCGGGTTTATGGACGCGGCTCTTGCGACGCCAAGGGAATCATTGCCGCGCAAATCGCGGCTGCTGAAACGTTGCGCCGCGAAGGTATCCGCGTTGGGCTGCTTTTCCTCGTTGGCGAAGAACGTGACAGCCTTGGTGCGAAAACTGCCAACCAACAAGCTAACGGATGCAAGTTTCTCATCAACGGCGAGCCCACCGAAAATCGGGTGGCAACTGCCTCGAAAGGCGCCCTGCGTGTTGAACTGATGGCGCGCGGGCGGCCCACCGAAAATCGGGTGGCAACTGCCTCGAAAGGCGCCCTGCGTGTTGAACTGACGGCGCGCGGGCGCATGGCGCATTCGGCCTATCCCGAGCTTGGCGAGTCGGCCATTGACAAACTGCTCGAAGCGCTGAGCGGCCTGCGTGCCATGAGGCTGCCGGAAGCAGAAGGCATCGGTTCGACTACGCTCAACATTGGTTTAATTGAAGGTGGCCGCGCTCCGAATGTGATCGCAGATAAAGCCAGAGCGCAGCTGCTCTATCGCCTTATCGGGCCATCTGATCAGCTAAAGCGAGAAATCCTACAGGCAGTTGGCGATCTCGCGCAGGTTGATTTCGTTCTCGAGATTCCCTTCGTTCGCCTGCGCACTCTCGATGGCCTGCCCACGATGATCGCGGCGTTCACCACAGACATTCCTGCGCTAAGCAACTGGGGGGAGCCGCTACTGGTAGGGCCGGGATCAATTCACGTGGCGCACACCGAGGGAGAGTACGTAGAAAAAGAACAGCTCCATGCCGCAGTGGATCTCTACTGCTCGATTGCAAGACGGCTGCTGTCCTGAATGCAGAAGTTAGAAGTCAGAATGCAGAAGTTAGAGACTCAAGCTGCTTCTTCGCGCTGTTGCGTTTAAAA
>Ga0209472_1000842_pt1 | contig 17931 bp, 18 predicted proteins | sample GraSoiAngelo_130_FD_185887 | JGI IMG/M metagenome (GOLD analysis project Ga0209472, IMG submission 185887) | Grasslands soil microbial communities from the Angelo Coastal Reserve, California, USA - 14_0929_02_20cm (SPAdes) (version 2) | ecosystem: Environmental > Terrestrial > Soil > Grasslands ...
GTTGGAGATCGCGGCGGTGAATCGAATAGCAGACTCACGCGGAATTCACGCGAGAACCGTTCTAAGGCTGGGAGCGTGATCTGCAAGTCTTTGAAAAGTGTTGGTGGAAAGGGAGGGACTCGAACCCTCGACCCCGGCATTATGAGTGCCGTGCTCTAACCAGCTGAGCTACCTTTCCACGAGGGCGCGCATTGTCCTCACCCGCGCCCCGGGGTGTCAAACGGCCGAGCCTGACGGAGGCCGCGTGAGCGGTCGGCACCCCCGCCAGCACCAGCGCACCCCTCGCGCACCCGTCCGGTCGACGCGACAGGCTGAGTACTGTCCGGTCGAGCGACTTCGTCCTAAGAATGTCGAATCCAGCGGGGCTCACACGTCGTGTGGTTGAAGCGAGGGGTTCTACCCGTGACGTGGAGCGAATCATGAATCTCGTCGACATCCTGCGGCCCGCGGTGCTGGCACTCCGAAGGCTCGGACCCTACGCGCTGCTGGAGCTCCTGGTGCCGGGCGGTACAATCCTCGCACTCTTCTTGTATCTGTACCGGCGGCGTGCGAACGCGAGCGCCAATCCGCTCAGCCGCCAGTCGATTTGCTCACCGCCTGCTCGTCGTGAAGAAGGAGAGCCGCGTGATGATGATTTCCAGCATCTCTCCGTGTCTCTGGTTCAACGGCGAAGCCGAGGACGCTGCGAAGTTCTACGTCTCGATTTTCCCGGACTCGAGGATCGACTCGGTGTCCCGCTACGACGGCGGCACGCGCCTTCCCGTATCCTTCCCGAAGGGGACGGCGCTGATGGTCGAGTTCACGCTCGCGGGCCAGCGCTTCCAGGCATTGAATGGCGGTCCGCAGTTCAAGCACTCCGAAGCCATTTCGCTCTCGGTCTCGTGCCGCGATGCGAAGGATGTCGATCACTACTGGAGTGCGCTCACCGCCAAGGGCGGCGCCGAGGGCCCGTGCGGCTGGTGCAAGGATCGCTTCGGCGTGTCATGGCAGGTCGTGCCGGAGGGCCTGGGTGAGCTGCTGTCGGACCCCGATCCGGGCCGCGCGGGTCGCGCCATGGAGGCGATGCTCAAGATGAAAAAGCTCGATCTTGCCGCCATGCGGCAGGCTGCCGAGGGCCGGTGATCGAAGCACGCGTGGACGATGCATGCCTGAATTTACCGTTCAGTCGCTTCTGACGACTCCCTGCGTCGCGGTCCAGGACGTGGGCTGCTCGGGCGGTCATCGACACCCCGATGCGGAAGAGCACGCGAGCGCGACGCACCTCGTTTTCCCCTATCGCGGTGCCTTCGTGCGACATCTCGGGCGCGATGAGGCGGTGGCCGAGGCGAATCAGGTGCTCTTCTTCAACGCCTTCGAAGGCTACCGCGTCAGCCATCCGGTGCCCGGCGGCGATGCGAGCCTCGACCTGGTGGTTGACGAAGCGACGCTCCGTGAGCTCGCGCCGTCCGCCCTGCTCAAGGACGGCGCGGATCTTGAGTTTCGCGTGCAGCGGCTGGGGATCGATCCGCGCGCGCAGGCACTGGTTGCGCTCCTCAGGCACGGTCTGCACGCGGGTATCGCCGAGCCTCTCGAAGCGGAGAGCGTCGCGCTGACGCTCGTGGGGCGGGGGCTCGGCCCGCGCAGCGCCCGGGCCGCGAGAGGGAGCTTCGCACGCCGGCGTCTCGTCGACCGCGCCAAGCTCGTGCTCGCAGCCGACCTCTCGAGGCGCTGGACGCTCGCCGAGGTGGCCGCCGAGGTCGGGGGCTCGGCCGTCTATCTCACGCAGGCATTCCAGCAGGTGGAGGGTCTCCCGCTCTATCGCTACCAGCTGCATCTCCGGCTGGCGCGCGCACTGGACCTGCTCGGAACATACGAGGACTTGAGCGCACTCAGCCTCGACCTTGGCTTCTCCAGCCACAGCCATTTCAGCGCCGCATTCCAGCGCACCTACGGCCGCACGCCCTCCGAGTTCCGCCGCTCGCTGCAGCGCTGAATGCCGGCGTCACCCGATCGCTAAAGATTCTGACAGCGCTGCCGTGCGCAGCGTGGCCTACTCATCGCTCCCGGAATGCGGGGATCCATTCGGAGAGCGGTGTCATGACAGAGAAGACCTGTGCAGCCTGCGACTGCAAGCTGGATGCAAACTCCATCAAGGTGAAGATCGGCGGCAAGACGGTTGAGGTGTGCTGCGAGGACTGCGCGCGCAAGCTCAAGGACGCGCAGAGCTTCACGCCGGCGCCGCGGGAGGGGTGAGCCATGCACGGCGACGGAGCATCGGCGGCCCGGCACAGCGTTGAGACGGCCCCCGGATGCATCAGCTACACCGAACAGGGCACGGGGCCGGTAGCGCTCTTCGTCCATGGGGTGCTGTTGAACGGCCATCTCTGGCGCAATCAGCTCTCGCAGTTGTCCGACACGCGCCGCTGCATCGCGGTGGATCTCCTGGCGCATGGTGAGACCGAGATCGCGCCGGGCCAGGACGTGTCGGTGACGGCGAATGCGCGGATGCTCGAGTCATTCCTCGACGCGTTGAGCATCGACCAGGTGGATCTCGTTGGAAACGACAGCGGCGGGGGCATCGCCCAGATCTTCGCGGCGCTGCACCCGGAGCGGCTGCGGAGTCTCACCCTCACCAACTGCGATGCGCACGACAACTGGCCGCCGGCAGCGTTCAAGCCATTCCTCGCCATGGCGGCCGCGGGGGGCCTCCGCGGTGCGCTCGAGGCGATGCTGGCGGACAAGAGTCTCTATCGCTCGCCGCAGGCGCTCGGGCCGGCGTATGAGCACCCGGAACGGCTGACCGACGAGAGCATCGAGACTTACCTCCGTCCCCTGGTTCGGACCGAGCAGCGCTTACGCGACTTCCAGCGGTTTCTCGCCGCGTTCGACAACGTCCAGACGGTGAGGCTCGAGAGTCGTTTGAGGACGCTACAGGTACGGACGCTGATCGTCTGGGGAACCGACGACATCTATTTCCCCGTCAAGTGGTCGCGGTGGCTGGCCGACACGATCCCGGGCACGCGCCGGCGGGTCGAGCTCGAGGGCGCCCGCATCTTCTTTCCCGAAGAGCGCTCGGCGGAGTTCAACCGGGAACTGCGCGCGCATTGGAGTGTCTGAGTGGTCCCGGGCCTCGGCTGGACAGCCCGCGAGGGGTGTATTCCGTGCATTCACCGGAAGTGGATTGCGAGATGTCTCGGCGGAATGGCAGCTCTCGGGGGCTGCTTGTCACCCTCGGCGCGATATTGGCAGTCACCGCCCTGAGCGTTCTCTTACCCGCCTGCGCGAACAAGGCAGGCGAGACCGCACTCAGCGCGCGGTCTCTCGAGGCGAATTGCGACCGGATGGAACGGGAGCCGTATCGGACTCACCGCACGCGGTTGCTGCGGCTGTGAAGAGTCGCCCTTCGGTCGGCGGCGCGGGCGGAGCGAACGCTCAGACGTTGAACCTGAAGTGCATGACATCGCCCTCCTGGACGATGTAGTCCTTGCCTTCGAGGCGGAGCTTCCCGGCATCGCGGGCACCCGCCTCGCCCTTCCCCGCGAGGTAGTCGGCGAAGGCGATGACCTCGGCGCGGATGAAGCCGCGCTCGAAGTCGGTGTGGATCACGCCCGCCGCCTGCGGGGCGGTTGCTCCGGTCCGCACCGTCCAGGCACGCACTTCCTTCGGTCCCGCGGTGAAAAAGGTCTGCAGGCCGAGCAGTCGATAGGCGGCGCGGATCACCCGGCTCAAGCCCGGCTCCGTGAGCCCGAGCTCGGCGAGAAACTCGCTCCGCTCGGCCTCATCGAGCTGCGCGATCTCCGCCTCGATCGCCGCGCACACCGGCACCACTTGGGCGCCCTCGGCGGGGGCGTGCTGCTCGAGCGCGGCGAGCAGCGGATTCCCGCTGAAGCCGTTCTCGTCGACGTTCGCGACATACATCACCGGCTTCGCCGTGAGCAGCTGCAGCTCGCGCAGATCCCGTCGCTCCTCCTCGCTCAAGCTGAGCGCGCGCACCGGCTTCGCCGCATCGAGCTGCACCCGGACACCCTCGAAGAGGGTGCGCTTGCGGATCGCATCCTTGTCGCCCCCCTTGGCCGCGCGAGTGGCGCGCTCGAGCCCCTTATCGAGCGTCGCGAGATCCGCGAGCGCGAGCTCGGTATCGACGGTCGCCACGTCCGAGAGCGGATCGACCCGGCCGGCGACGTGGATGACGTCGGCGCTCTCGAAGCAGCGCACCACGTGCGCGATCGCATCCACTTCGCGGATGTGCGACAGAAACTGATTTCCGAGTCCCTCGCCCTGCGAGGCTCCGGCGACCAAGCCCGCGATGTCGACGAACTCCACCGTGGTCGGGACGATCTTCTCCGGCTTCGCGATCGCGGCGAGCTGCGCGAGGCGCGGATCGGGCACCGGCACGACGCCGACGTTCGGATCGATGGTGCAGAACGGGTAGTTCTCGGCGGCGATCTGGGCGCGCGTCAACGCGTTGAAGAGCGTCGACTTGCCGACATTGGGCAGCCCCACGATGCCGCAGCGGATGGGCATGTCAGGAGTTGGTCGCGGGCGGCTCGCCCGGCGAGGGCCCGCGGCTGTGCAGGCGATTCATGGCGCTCTGCGCCCCTTCCGTGAGGAGCACCGGCACGGCGTCGGCCGCGACGAGCAGCGCTTCGCGGATGAGCTCCGCGTCGGCGGCATTCGGGCGTCCGAGCACGTAGTCGAGCACGGCCGAACGATCGCCCGGGTGCCCGATACCGATGCGCAGCCGCCAGAACGCATCGCCCATGTGCGCGATCACATCGCGCATGCCATTGTGGCCGGCGGCGCCTCCACCCTGTTTGAGCCGTACCACGCCCGCGGGGAAGTCGAGCTCGTCGTACGCCACCAGCACCGACTCGGCCGGGACCTTGTAGTAATCCGCGACGCTGCGCACCGGGTCGCCGCTGCGGTTCATGTAGCTCATGGGCTTGAGCAACCACAGATCCTCTCCGCCGATGTGCGCCCGTGCGAGCTCCGCCTGGTGGCGCGGCTCGCTGCGGAAGGTCGCCTGGTGGCGGCGGGCGAGCTCGTCGACGACCTGGAAGCCGGCGTTGTGACGGGTGCGCGCGTACTCGATGCCCGGATTGCCGAGCCCGACGATCAGCTTGAGCGGCTCACCTGTCATGTCGTTGACTCACGCCCTAAACGCCGCCGGCCGCCGGGGGAGCCTTCCCTCCCGCGGGCGGCCGGCGTCCGGTGTCGTGCCCGGTGCGGCGGCTACTTCTTGCCGCCCTCCTTCTTCCCGGCAGCGGCCTCTTTCTTCGGCGCTGCCGCGTCCTTCTTCTCCTCGCCCTTCTTCGCCTCGCCGGCGGCGGCTGGAGCGCCCGGAGCCGCAGCGGGTGCGGCACCCGGAGCGCCGGGCGCGCCCGCGGCGAGCGGGGCTGCGCCCTCGGCGGGCACGGCGGCAGCGGCCTCGGCGGCAACCGGCTCGGGCTCCTCGGCGCGCGGCGCATGGATCGAAACGACCGGCGCGTTGCGACGCGTGAGCTCCGGAATCGCAACCCCCGCAGGCAGCGGGATGTCCGCGAGGAACTTGGTATCGTTGAGGCTCATGCCCGAGAGGTCGAGCTCGAGGAACTCCGGCAGGTCCTTCGGCAGGCAGCTCACCTCGACGTCGGCGCGCATGTGCGAGACCACCCCACCCTGGCTCTTGACGCCCGGCGACACGCTCTCGCCCCTGAAGTGGATCGGAAGGCGAATGCGGATCCTCTCGTTCTCGACCACGCGCTGCAGATCGACGTGCACGACGAGGTTTCTCGCCGGGTGCATCTGCACGTCCTTGATGATCGCATCTTCGGTGCGCTCGCCGATCTTGAGCCGCACGATCGAGGAATAGAAGCGCTCATCGGCGATCATGGTGAGCAGGTTCTGCTGGTCGAGGACCAGCGCCTGGGCGTCCTGGTGAGCGCCGTACAGGATGGCGGGCACCTTGCCGCTGTGACGCAGGCGGCGGCTCGCACCCTTGCCTTGCGTCTCGCGCAGATCCGCGCCGAAGGTGAATGAAATACGCATCAACGTTCTCCCGTAGTGTCAGCAACGATACCGGCCCGCGACCAGCACACCTCAATCAGTCGACATAGAGCGAGCTCACCGACTCCTCGTCCAGAATGCGGCGGATGGTCTCGGCGAGCAGCTCCGCCACCGACAGCTGGCGGATGCGGGCGGCGCCCCGGGCCTCGGGGCCGAGCGGAATCGTGTCCGTGACGACGAGCTCATCGAGCGCGGACTTCATGACCTTCTCCACCGCGCCTCCCGAGAGCACCGGGTGCGTGATGTAGGCCACCACCTTCACGGCGCCCTCCTCCTTCAGTGCCTGCGCCGCCTGGCAGAGCGTGCCTGCGGTGTCGACCAGATCGTCGATCAGGATGCAGGTCTTTCCCTCGACCTCGCCGATGATGTTCATCACCTTGGATTCGTTCGGCCGCGGGCGGCGCTTGTCGATGATCGCCAGCTCCGCATCGTCGAGCCGCTTGGCGAAGGCCCGCGCGCGCGCCACGCCGCCGACGTCCGGCGACACGATGATGACGTTCCGGTACGCACGCTTCCACGCATCGCCGAGCAGCACCGGGGAGGCATACACGTTGTCCACCGGGATGTCGAAGAAGCCCTGGATCTGCTCCGAGTGCAGGTCGATCGTCAGCAGCCGGTTGACGCCCGCGCTCGAGAGCATGTTGGCGACCAGCTTCGCCGTGATCGCCGCGCGCGTGCCCTTGATGCGCCGGTCCTGGCGCGAGTAGCCGAAGTACGGCACCACCGCGGTGATGCGCGCGGCCGAGGCGCGCCGGCAGGCATCCACCATCACGAGCAGCTCCATGAGACTTTCGTTCGCCGGCGGGCAGGTCGACTGCACGATGAATACGTCGCGTCCGCGCACGTTCTCCATGAGCTCGATGTTGATCTCGCCGTCGCTGAAGCGCCCGACGTAGATGCGCCCGAGCGGGGCCTGGAGGCCCTTGGCGATGTCCTGCGCCAGCGCCGGGTTCGCATTGCCTGCGAACAGCGCGAGCGTGTCGCTGGTACGTTTGTCGGTCGTGCTCATAACTGCTGCGCTGCGCGCGCGGTCCACCGGCCCTGCATGCGGCCGCGTGCCATCAGGCGCGCCAGGTCTCAAAAACTGGCTGGGGTGGAAGGATTCGAACCTCCGAATGGCGGGATCAAAACCCGCTGCCTTACCACTTGGCGACACCCCAGCACCCGTCGCTCTTACCATCCGCACCAAGCCCCCGCGGATGGGAGGCGGGCGCGCATCTTACGCCGCCTCACCCACCCCGCGTCTGCCGGAGAAGCTCGTGGAGCGGGGAGCGGTCGAGGCCCCGCGCCACGAAGCTCCCCCAGCGATCGGGCACCCGCCCCGCGAGCCGCTCCGCCTCGGCGGCGCTCTCGAACGCCGTGAAAACACACGAGCCGGTGCCCGTCAGGTGCGCGGGAGCGACGCGCGAGAGCCACTCGAGCGCCTCGGCCACCTCGGGTGAGCGCGAGCGGACTACCGCCTCGCAATCGTTGCGCCCGCCCGACTCAAAAAAGGCGCGTATTGTGATGAGGGGGGAATTTCGTGTCAATTCAGGGCTCTGGAACACCTCCCGGGTGCTCACGGCGACCCCCGGATGGATAATGACGTACCACTTCGAGGGGAGCGTGACGGGGGTCAGCCGCTCGCCTAACCCCTCCGCCCAGGCCGAAGAACCCTGAACGAAAACAGGTACATCCGCCCCGAGCGTCGCCCCGAGGGCCGCGAGCTCCGCGAGAGCGAGCCGGCAGTCCCAGAGCTCGTTCAGCACGAGGAGCGCCGTGGCCGCATCCGAGCTCCCGCCGCCGAGGCCCGATCCCAGGGGGATGCGCTTGCGAACTCTAAGGCTGGCACCGAGCCGCGTGCCGGAGGCGTCCTTCAAAGCGCGGGCGGCCCGCACCGTGAGATCGGCCTCGGGTGCGAGGTTCTTCGGGCCGTCCGGCCGCTCGATCCGCCCGTCGTCCCGCACGCTGATCTCGAGCGTGTCGGTGAGATCGATGAGCTGAAAGAGGGTCTGCAGCTCGTGATAGCCGTCGGCGCGCCGGCCCGTCACATGGAGAAAGAGATTCAGCTTGGCGGGCGCGGGCCAGCGCGTGTCGCCGCCGGCCTTCACGGCTGCCAGTCGTCTACGAGGAGCCGCACCCGCACCGCATCGCGCTTGAGCGTCAACCGCGCCGGCAGCATCTCGGCGCCGACCGCCACGTAGAGGGGGTAGTCGATGTGCCAGCCGGCCTGGGTCAGGCCCAACAGGCGCTGTTGCGGCTCATCGAGCTCCTCCAGCGCCGGCCGCTCAGGATCCGGGACACCGAGGATCCAGTAACGAAGGCTCGGCAGCGGCGGATCGAAGCCTAAGCGCGCGGCGAGCTCGGCGTGCGCCGCCGCGTTGTCGAGCCGCTCACCGCGCGAGGTCACGATCTCGAGCTCGTGGTCCGCCGCGCTCACCTGCACGGCGCCGGCGCCCAGCGGGCCCTCGAGCGTCAGCTGTGAGCGCGGGCCTGCCTGTGCCCAGCGGAGACTCGCGTTGAAGCCCTCGCGCCCCGTGGCGACCGCGACGCGGCCCTTGAGGTCGAAGTGCTCGCGCGCCTGAAGCTGCGGCTTTCGCACTTCCCAGGGCGGGGGCACGAGAAAGGAAGGCGGCGCCGTGCGGCAGGCGGTGAGGGCGCACGCGAGCGCCCATGCGCCCGCGCACCGCCACCGCCTACTTCGCATCGGGCAGGAACCGTTTGAGCGTCGCCTTCAGCGGTTTGGAATCGGGATCGCGGGCGAGGGCCGCCGCCCACACGCGGCGCGCTTCGGCCCGCTGGCCGCTCGCCCAGAGCGCCTCGCCCCAGTGAGCGGCGATCTCGGCGTCGTGGCCCAAGGTGTAGGCATGCTGAAGCATGGCCACCGCGGACTTGCTATCGCCGGCGCGGAAGCGGACCCACCCGAGGCTGTCGAGCGCCGCCGGGTTGTCGGGCATCACGGCGAGTGCGCGGCGGATGAGCCCCTCGGCGTGCGGGAGCTCGAGCGTGTGATCCGCGAGCGTGTAGCCGAGCGCATTGAGGAGCGTCGGGTCGTCGGGCCGCTCGCTCAGCATCTGCTCGAGGGCCTGGACCGACTCGTGCACGTGCCCCGCCTGCTCGAGAATCACCGCCCGATCGTACTCGATCGAGGGATGCTGCGGGTGGCGCTCGAGCGCGGACGCAAGGAGCGCGAGCCCGGTGTCCGCCTCGCCGTGATCGGCCAGGAGGCGCGCCTTGGCGAGAGTCAGCTCGAGCTCGTCCTCCGGATGATCCGCGGCGTAGTCGTCTAGGAGCGTCAGCGCCTCGGAGCGCGCGTTGCGATCGAGGAGGAGCGATGCCGCCCGCGAGCGCGCCGACAGTGCCACGGACGAGTCGTACAGACGTCGGTAGGCGGCGATCGCGCCCTCCGGGTCACCGTCGCGCGCCGTGATGTCGGCGAGATAGAGCTGGGTCGTGTCGGTGCCCTGCCCGCTCGAGAGCAGCTCCATGAAGCGCTGCCGCGCCTCCTTGAGGTCGCCGGAGGCGAAGGCGAGCAGCGCGAGACGGCGGTCGACCTCCGCGGCCGGTGCGCCGGCCGTGCGCAGATGCTCGAGCTCGTGGTGCGCCTCCTCGATGCGATCGAGCGAGGCGAGGACCTCGGCGAGCTCGAAGCCGCCGCGCGTCGAATCGTCGGCCTTCGCCTTGCGCGCGGTGGCGAGCGCCTGCGAGGCATCGCCGTGCACCACGTAGGCGCGCGCCAGCACCCGAAGCGCCGCCGCGTCCCTGGGATCGTGCTGCAGCGCCTGCTCGGCGTATTCCTGCGCGCGCTGCGCGTCGTAGGCGGCGAGCGCGAGCTCGCCCAGGAGCGTCAGCGTCTCGGGCGTGTGGGCCGAGGGCTCGAGCGCCCCGCTCATGGCCATGAGCACCGCCGGGGCATCCGACTCCTCGAGGAGCAGCGCCATCAGCTCGCCCATGCCCCTCGCCGCGCGCTGCGCGGGGCGCGCCGCGGCGGAGGCGCCGCCGGGTACGGAGGGCGAGGCGTTCCCGGTGGCCGGATCCTGCCCCGTGGCCGGGTCGGGCCCGCCAGCCTTGCCGGCGGGCGGGGTCGCGACGCTCGCCCGCTCCTCGCTGCGCCAGAACTCGCGGATCGCGGTACGCGCGTCGGCCGTGTGATAGAGCTTCAAGGCCACCGCCGCGTAGAGCGCGTTCCCCTCGCGGTCTTGAGGCGCCAGCGCGTGCCAGCGGGTCGCCGCAGCCCAGGCCGCGGGCAGATGCTCGCAGGCCATCGCCACCTGGGTGGCGCGGCGGACGAGCGGCACATCGGCGCTCGAGGTGGCCGCTTTCGCATAGCTCTCGGACGCCGCCCGGCAGTCCCCACGCTTGAGCGCCACTTCCGCCATCACGGTCTGGGCGCTGGCATCGCTCATCGGCGAGCCGGCGGGTGGTGAGCTGGGCCTCGCGGGCCGCACCGCGGCGCATCCGGTGAGGAGCGAAGCTCCGGCCATCGCCACGGCACCGAGGATCAGGGTTAAGTTACGCGCGCGGTTGAACATACGGACTGCAGGCATCATAGGGTCTCCGACTATAGAGCCTCTGCAGGCATGACGCATTGAGCAACTTGTCACAAACTGCAGACATCCCGGAGAATGCCGCGCCCGAAGCCGCCGCCATGAAGGACTCCATCCGCCAGCGCCTGCAAAAGCTCGCCGAGCGCTTCGAGGAGGTCGGACGGCTCCTGGCCACCGACGAGGTGGCGGGCGGGTCATCGCAGTTCCGGGAGCTGTCCGTAGAGTACGCGCGGCTGCAGCCGCTCGCCGAGAGCTTCGACCGCTACCGCGACCTCGAGCGCGATCTGGCCGCGGCGCATGACCTCGAGGACGATCCCGACGCCGGCATGCGCACACTCGGCGAGGAGGAGCTCGGGCGCGTCAAGCGCGAGCTCGAGGTGACGGAGCAGGAGCTGCGCCGCCTGCTGCTGCCGAAGGATCCGCGCGACGACAAGAATATCTTCCTCGAGGTGCGCGCCGGCACCGGGGGCGACGAGGCGGCGATCTTCGCCGGCGAGCTGCACCGCATGTACGCGCGCTACGCCGAGTCGAAGGGTCTCCTCACCGAGGTGCTGAGCGAGAGCCCGGGCGAGCACGGCGGCTACCGCGAGATCATCAGCCGCATCGCCGGCCGCGGCGCCTTCTCGCGGCTCAAGTTCGAGTCCGGCACGCACCGCGTGCAGCGCGTCCCCGCGACCGAGGCGCAGGGACGCATCCACACCTCGACCTGCACGGTGGCGATCCTGCCGGAGCTGGATGAGGTCGGTGAGATCGAGATCAACCCGGCGGATCTTCGCGTCGACACCTACCGTTCCTCGGGCGCCGGCGGCCAGCACGTCAACAAGACCGATTCCGCGGTGCGCATCACGCATCTGCCGAGCGGCATCGTGGTGGAGTGTCAGGACGAGCGCTCCCAGCACAAGAACCGCTCGCGCGCCATGGCGCTGCTGCGGGCGCGGCTGCTCGCCGCCGAGCAGGAGAAGCAGCAGAGCGCCCTTGCCGCATCGCGCCGCCTGCAGGTCGGTAGCGGCGATCGCTCCGAGAGAATCCGCACTTACAACTTCCCGCAGGGGCGGGTCACCGATCACCGCATCAATCTCACGCTCTACAGGCTCCCGCAGATCCTCGACGGGCAGCTCGATGAGCTCATCGAGCCGCTGCAGCAGGAGCACCAGGCGGAGCTGCTCGCGGAAGAGGTATGAGCGGACCCGTGCGCGACCTCACTGTCGACAGTGTCACGGGGATCGACGTGTCGCTGCCGGTGGCGGGTCCCGGGGCGCGCGCCTACGCTTTCCTCCTGGACTGGCATATCCGTCTCATCGTGGCGCTCGCCTGGTTCGTTGTCGGCGCACTCCTTTATAACGGACGCCCGAGTCTCGCGCCGCCGCTCAGCAACGACGCCCGCTGGTTCGGAACCGTGGTCGCCCCCGCCCTCGCGATCTATTTCCTCTATCACTGCGTCCTCGAGCTCGCGATGCGCGGCAGCACGCCGGGCAAGCGCATGGCGGGCGTCCGGCTCGTCGCCCGCGACGGCGGCAGCCCGAGCGCAGGCGCCCTCCTCACCCGCAACGTCTTCCGTCTCGTCGACAGCCTGCCGCTGTGCTACGGAGTGGGGCTGATCAGCGTCGTGCTGACGCGCGATCACCTGCGGATCGGCGACATGGCCGCGGGCACGTTGCTCGTGTTCGAGCGCGCGGAGGCGCGGCTTCCCGGCTCCGCGACCGCCCCCGCACCCGGGGCTGGACACCTCGATGCCGCGGGCGCGGAGATTGTCGCGGAGCTCCTCGAGCGCTGGTCGACGCTCAACCCGCAGGCGCGGCAGCGCCTGGCGCGGCAGGTGCTCGAGCGCTATGGCGGCGGTGAGTCCGCCGCGTCGGGCGGCGATCCCGACGCCGCGTGGCGCGCTGAGCTCGAGCGTCTGGCGAGTTCCCGATAAGGAGCGTCAAGGATGGACGGCGCGGCCCGGCAGCGTGCGCTTACCGCGAGTCTCCTCCAGCGGGCCGGCCTCTGGCGTGAGGCGGACGCGCGCACCCGCCGCTTGAGCAGCGGGCGGAGCGATGATGCCGCGGACGCCACGCACCTCGCCGATGATTATCGGCTCCTCGCGCATGATCTCGCGCGTGCCCGCACGCTGCTGCCGGACTCGCGCACCCGCGAGTATCTCGAGGCGGCCTATGCGCGGGCGCACGCGACGCTCCATCGCGGCGCCTGGCACATCGGGAGCGAGCTCCTGACGCTCTTCCGCGACGAGATTCCGGCCGTGGTGCGCTCGCTCAGGCCATACATCATCTGGTCGACGACGATATTCGCCCTCGCCGCACTCGCCGGTTACGCCCTGGTGCACCGGTATCCCGAGCTCATCGCGCTCTTCGCTTCGCCCGATCTCATCGCCACGGTGGAGCGCGGCAAGCTCTGGACCGAAGGCCTGCTCAACATCGTGCCCTCGTCGGTGCTCTCGGTGCAGATCCTCTCGAGGAACATCTCGGTGAGCCTGTTCGCTTACTGCGCCGGGTTCCTCTTCGGTCTCGGCACTCTTTATATTCTCGGGCTGAACGGTCTCATGCTGGGCGCGGTGTTCGCGTTCGTGAGCCGGCACGGGCTCGCCGGCCCGCTGGCTTCCTTCATCGTGGCGCACGGGTGCGTCGAGCTCTCGGTGCTGTGCCTCTCGGGGGCCGCCGGGGCCGCGGTGGGCGAAGCGCTCGTGCGCCCCACGCACGCCGGGCGCATCGAGTCGTTCCGGATCGCCGCGCTGCGCTCGGGGAAGCTCCTGATCGCGTGCGTGGCGCTCCTTATCGGCTGCGGCCTGATCGAGGGTTACGTCTCGCCCAATCCGGGGGTGGCGCTCTGGGCGCGCCTGGGCGTCGGAGTCGGCTACTGGCTTTTCATGCTGGCGCTGCTCTCCGGACGGCTGTTCGGCCGGCGCGCCGCGCGTCTTCGGTGACTCCCGGGACGCTGAACGAGAGAGGAGAAGATTCACATGTCGACCGTCGGCAACAAGCCCGGAGTGGTGGTTTCGAAGAACGGTCCGTATCTGGTCGCGGGCGGTGTGCCGCTCTCGAAGCAGAGCATCGTCCCCGACGCCGAAGGCGGATCGCGGGAGTGGCAGGCGAGCGAGGCCTTCGCGCCTCGGGAGAGCTACGCGCTGTGCCGCTGCGGCCACTCGAACACCAAGCCGTTCTGCGATGGCACGCACAAGAAGATCGCCTTCGACGGCACCGAGACCGCGAGCCGGCAACCGTACCGGGAGCAGTCGAAGCTCTCGGAGGGTCCCGTGCTCTCGCTCACCGACGCCGAGTCGCTGTGCGCATCCGCGCGCTTCTGCGATCCGAACGGCACGGTTTGGCGCCAAGTCGAACGCACCGACGATGACGCGGTTCGCGCGACGTTCATCCGGCAGGTCAGCCACTGCCCATCGGGGCGGCTCGCGGCTCTCGAGCGGGCTACCGGCAAGCCCGTCGAGCCGGCGCTGCCGGTGTCGATCGGGCTCATCGAGGATCCGGTCGAAGGGGTGAGCGGTCCGGTGTGGGTGCGCGGCGGAATCCCGGTGACTGCAGCGGACGGCTTCAAGTACGAGGTCCGTAACCGCATCACGCTGTGCCGCTGCGGGGCATCGAAGAACAAACCGTTCTGCGACGGCTCGCATGTGACGGTCGGATTCCGCGCCTGAGCGCTACACGCGCCGCCTTCGGCGCAGCGCCTCGTAGCGCGCGAACACCGCCTGCTCGAGCTGCTCCGCCGGCGCGGCCACCACCGGGGCGCCGAGCCGCTGCAGCAGGAGGCGCTGGGCCGCGGCCCGGGCCTCGTGCTCGGCGGCGGCGAGCGCGATCCACGGGTCCTGCCACTCGCGCGCCTCGGCCCGCGCGAGGGCGTCGATCTCGCCGCTGTGCACGCCCGCCACTAACACGAGATGCGGCGGGGCGAGGAATCGGACGGCGCGCTTCAACTGCTCGGCGACGCTCGCGTCGTCGAGATCCGTGAGCAGCACGATGAGCGCGCGATGCTTGAGCAGTGCCCGAATGCTGACCGCGGCGGCCGTCGGATCCGACTCCGCCGCCTGCACCGAGAGCTGCTCGAGCGCACGGCGCAGGCGCATCACCCCCGAAAGTCCGCGCGTCGGCGCGCAGCTCGCGAGCACCCGGTCCGCATACACCATGAGCCCGATGCGATCGTCGTGGTGCGTCACCACTTCGGCGAAGCGTGCCGCGAGATTGGCATAGAGGCCGAAGCGGTCGAGTCGCCCGACGCGCACCCGGCTGAAGCGCCCGGCGTCGATGCCGATCAGGATGTCGAGATGCTGATCCTCGCTGAACTCGCGCGTGATGAGCGCGCCGGCGCGAGCCGTCGCCTTCCAGTCGATGCGGGCCAGGGGGTCACCGGGCGCATAGGCGCGCAGCTGGTGCAGCTCGGCGCCGGCGCCGCCCACGCGCCGCGGCCGCGCCCCGCCCGCAAGTCCCCGCGGCCGCACCGGAGAGCGCAGCGCATCCGGAGCCACGACGATGCGCGAGTGCGGGTCGAGCGGGCGAGTCCACCAGGCGAGCCTGAGCGGGCCCAGCACCCGCGCCGGCAGCGTCGGCCACGGCTGCGGCCCGAGGCGCACGGGTAGCAGCGTCACGTGATCCCGCACCGTGCCGCGCGCGGCGATGCGCACGCGGCGCACCCGCGCGAGCGTCTCGAAGCCGGCGGGCACCGCGGGCGTGTAGTGAACGGCGAGCGGACGGGGAGAGGCGTTGGCGAACTGGAACGTGGCCGGCTGGGGCCGCCCGAGAAAGGCTCGTGGCGCGCTCGAGAGCTGCGCCTCGAGGGGGAGCCGCGCGATGAACCATCCCTCGAGCGCGAGGCCGAGGAGGAGGAGCGCCGCGGGGATGTGCCATAGGTACGCGAGCGCCGGCTCCTCCGACCAGATCCCCACGACGCAGAGCACCGCGGTCAGGAGCACCAGGACATAGGCGCGTTGGGCGAGATGCATGGGGAGGGGCCCCTTCAGCGGGGCACCGGGGTCTCGGCGAGGACCGCACGCACGACGTCGAGATCCGTGACCCCCTCGAGGGCTGCTTCCGGTGTCAGCACGAGACGGTGTGCCATGACGGGCGCGGCGATGTCCTTTACGTCGTCCGGGGTGACGAAATCCCCGCCGCGCAGTCCCGCCGCGATGCGCGCGGCCTTGAGGAGGGAGAGCGCGCCGCGGGTCGAGAGGCCGAGGGTGAGCCGCGTATGCTCGCGCGAGGCGCGCGCGAGATCCAGCACGTAGGCCGCGAGCGCATCCGCGACGTGGATCCGCTCGACCTCGGCACGGGCCTCGCCGATCAGATCCCGCCCGAGCACGGTGATCTCCCCGAGCAGCGCCTGCGGCACGCTCGTCACGCCGCCGTAGCGGGTGAGGATGGCGGCTTCGGCCTCGCGTGCCGGGTAGTCCATGTCGATGCGGAGCATGAAGCGATCGAGCTGCGACTCGGGCAGCGGATAGGTTCCCTCGAACTCGCGCGGGTTCTGCGTGGCGATCACCAGGAAGTCCGGGGGCAACGGCCAGGCCGATCGCTCGACGCTCACCTGCCGCTCCTCCATCGCCTCGAGTAGCGCCGATTGCGTCTTCGGTCCCGCGCGGTTGATCTCATCGACCAGCAGGACGTCGGCGAACAGCGGCCCGGGGCGGAACACGAAGGTGCGCTGCGCCTCATCGAGCACGTGCACGCCGATGATGTCGCTCGGCATCAGGTCCGCGGTGCCCTGGATGCGCTTGAACTCGCCTCCGAGCGCACGCGCCAGCGCCTTGGCCAGCAGCGTCTTGCCGAGACCGGGCACCCCCTGCACGAGCACGTGACCGCGCGCGACGAGCGCCACGGTGAGCGCACGCACCGGAGTCTCCGCCCCGATGACCACTCGCCCGAGCTCGCGCAGGAGGAGCTCTTCGAGCCGCCGAATCGATGCGCTCATGTGTCGAGTTGCCTGCTCATATGTCGAGTTGCCTCTCGGTGCGAACCATGAGGTTGTGAAGGCGCGCGAGCGGCACGCGCTCGCCGGAACAGGCGCGCGCGTACCAGTCCTTCAACTGCTGTACCTCCGCACGATTGAGCCGCGGGTGGTGCTCGAGCCACCCCCAGGGCGGACCAGCGCCCGGCGAGGCGCGGCGGGAGCCCGCGGCGAGCCGGCGGAAGAAGTGCTCGAACATGCGCCGCGCGGCGGCTGCAGGACGCAGCACCCGGGCGAGAAATCCGCCCGTGGCGCGAACCAGCTCCGCCTCGCGCGGCGCCGGCACGCGAGTCTGCGGCAGCTTCAGCCGGGTGCCTCCCAGTACCCACACGAGCCACACCGCCGCCAGCACGCCGATCGTGCGGTAGAGGCGCGGATCGTTGTAGAACTTGGCCGGGTCGTACGCCGCCGCGAGTCCCTGATGCTCGTCATCGAAGAGCACCGCGCCCCCCGGGCGCACCGCGGAGCCCACGATGTTCGCCAGGAGCCGCGCGTTGTCCGCCTGCCCGAGCGAGCGGTTGCTGAAGAGCGAGCCGAAGCCGCTGGCGATGAGCGTCCCTTCGCCTAGGAGACGCGTCCACAGTACCCCCTCGCCGGTCTCCGCCTGATGCGCGAGCGACAGCAGGAACCCGTCGCGCGGCAGCCGCACCGACCAGGGCTGCGCAGCGTAATCCGACCACGCGAGGACGCGGCTCACGCCGTGGAGATAGAGGTGCGGAGGCCGGTTGGGAACGAGCGTCCCGGGCTGCGGCTTCGCGAGCTCGCGCGAGGCCTCGATGAGGCGCGCGGCGGCCGCCTCCGGGCTCTCGGGCTCGTGCGAGCCCCCGCCGGTGTGCGCGGGCTCGAAGTCGAGCCCCGTGAGCCGCTGTAAATCGTTATGGACGCTGAGTCCGCCGTGGCTCCAGTCGGGCCGATCCGAGAGTGCGGCCAGCGCCAGCAGCGTGTTGCCCGCCCTGATCCACTCATCGAGCGCGCGCGACTCCTGCGCCTGCCAGGGCGTGGCCACGGGGAGCGTCACGATCAGGAGATTCCCGTCGCGAGCGAGGTCGCGCCGTTTGGCCACCGCATCGAATCGCTCGCGGAGCGAGACGGTCCGAACGCCCTCCGCGGCGAGCCAGGTCCACGCCCCAAGCAGCCCGTTGCCGCGGTGCTCGATGGTCGTCGGAAGCGCGACGCTGCGCGAGCCCGCCGCCGGATGGCGCACGAAGAGCGCGGCGGCGAGGAGCAGCGCACCGACCGCGCACGCGAGCGTGATCAACCGCTCACGCATGCGCGGGGCCCGCTTCCTGCCGCTCCCGCGCCGGCGCCTGCAGCGCCGCGAGGAGCTCCCGTCCGCGCGCGATCGCCGCCGCGAGTGTGCTCGAGCTCTCCTGCTGGTCCCCGAAGCGCACCCGCTCGCAGGTCGTGGCCAGCTCCCGCAAGCGCTCGCGATCCG
>Ga0209472_1000853_pt1 | contig 17866 bp, 17 predicted proteins | sample GraSoiAngelo_130_FD_185887 | JGI IMG/M metagenome (GOLD analysis project Ga0209472, IMG submission 185887) | Grasslands soil microbial communities from the Angelo Coastal Reserve, California, USA - 14_0929_02_20cm (SPAdes) (version 2) | ecosystem: Environmental > Terrestrial > Soil > Grasslands ...
CTGTATGTCACGCACCGATATACGGGACTGATCGCGTTTGCTTATATTGGCTGGCATCTTTACACGGAGCGTTGGCTCACACATGGCAGATCAACGTATGCGAACGTGGCAGCGGACATGCGGAATCCGTGGTACCTGACATTCTTTGTGATTGGCGTGCTCGCGTCTTCGTTTCATCTCGGGGCGGGCATCTGGAATTTTCTGTGCAAATGGGGACTCGCGGCTACCGTTAAAGCGCAACAGGCAGCGGGACGTTTGGGCGCCCTGGTGGGAGTGGCTTTCAGCGTGGTGGGAATTTTGATCATTATTAGCTTCCGGTACGACTGGCATCCCTTCTCGGTGTACCTGCCAAACAAATGAGACAGCCGAAAATCATAGTGGTAGGCGGCGGTCTGGCCGGCCTGATGGCGACCATCCGCGTTGCAGAAGCGGGGATCCCCGTTGATTTGTTTTCGATTGTGCCGGTGAAGCGATCGCATTCGGTTTGCGCGCAGGGTGGCATCAACGCGGCAAAAAATCAAAAGGGCGAAGGCGACACGGTCGATAAACATTTTGACGACACGATTTATGGCGGCGATTTTCTGGCGAATCAGCCACTGGTGAAACGCATGTGCGAGGCGGCGCCGGGGATCATCGATCTGCTGGACCGCATGGGCGTGATGTTCAATCGCACGCCGGAAGGATTGCTGGACTACCGGCGATTTGGCGGCACACTGTATCACCGCACGGCGTTTGCTGGCGCGACGACTGGACAGCAATTGCTTTACGCGCTGGACGAGCAAGTGCGGCGGCACGAAGCGGAAGGCAAAGTCAAAAAGTTTGAGGGAGCGACGTTTCTTTCCGCGGTGCTCGATGGCGGTGGGGTGTGCCGCGGCATTTGCGCGATGGATTTGCGCACCATGGAAGTGAAAACGTTCGCGGCGGACGCGGTGATTTTTGCCACTGGCGGAAACGGGGCGATCTTCGGGCGCTCGACGAATTCGGTAGTATGCACGGGTTCGGCGCAAGCCGCGCTCTTTCAACAGGGCGTCGATTACGCGAACGGCGAGTTTATTCAAGTACACCCGACGGCGATTCCCGGCGAAGACAAGCTGCGGCTGATGAGCGAATCGGCTCGCGGCGAGGGCGGACGCGTGTGGGTGCCGAGGAATTCCGCTGAGAAGCGCCCACCGAGAAGCATTCCGGAGGCGGAGCGGTTTTATTTTCTGGAAGAGTGGTACCCAAAGTACGGCAATTTGGTTCCGCGGGATATTGCCACGCGCGCGATTCACCGGATTGTGTACCAGGAAAAATTGGGGATCGATGGGCAGTCGGCCGTTTATTTGGATGTGACGCACATTCCGCGCGAAACGCTGGACCGGAAGCTCGAAGGGATTTTGGAAATCTACGAAAAATTCCTTGGTGTTGATCCGCGCGTCGAGCCGATGAAAGTTTTTCCAGCGATGCACTACACCATGGGCGGAATCTGGGTGAATGGCGAAGATCACGCCAGCAACGTGCCGGGAATTTATGCGGCGGGTGAATGCGAATACCAATATCACGGCGCGAACCGGCTGGGAGCGAATTCGCTGGTGTCGTGCATTTTTGGCGGCGGAATTGCGGGCCCGGCGGCGGTGAAGTACGCGAAGAATCTTGAAAAAGGCGCCGAGTCCACGCCAGCCGCGGCGTTTGAGGCCGAAAGAAAACGGCAGGAAGAAAAAAATCAGAAGCTCATCGGCCAGAATGGGTCGGAGAATCCCATTACGATTTGGCGCGAACTGGGAGAGGTGATGACGGAGCACGTTACCGTCACTCGCATCAACAAAAATTTGGAGACGGCCGACGGGAAGATTCGCGTTTTACAAGAGCGCTACAAAAAAATCAACCTGAGCGACCGCACGAAGTGGTCGAACCAGACGCTGAACTTCGCGCGCGAACTGGAGAATATGATTGTTTTGGCGCGAGTGATCACGCTAGGCGCGCTGGCGCGTAATGAATCGCGCGGGGCGCATTACAAGCCGGATTTTCCGGACCGCGACGATGCGAATTGGCTGAAGACCACGCGCGCGAAATGGGTGAAGAACGAGATCCAACTTACGTACGAGCCAGTGGACATTTCGCTGATCAAGCCGCGGCCGCGGCGTTACGACGCGGCGAAGTAGGTGTAGAAGCTTAGGTTTTCTGGAACGACGCGGGAATTGGCTGAGGGATTATGGCGGAAACAAAACAGGTCATCGTCAAAGTGAAACGGCAAGCGGGGCCGAAAGAAAAGGCGCGATGGGAGGAATTTTCTCTCAAATGGCGGCCGTCGATGAACGTGATTATTTGCTTGCGCGACATTGCGGAAAATCCGGTGACGCGCGACGGGAAAAAGACTACGCCGATCACTTACGATTCGAATTGCCTGGAAGAAATTTGCGGCTCCTGCGCGATGTTGATCAATGGGAAAGCGCGAATGGCGTGTTCGGCGCTGGTGGATCAACTCGAACAGCCGATTCGAATCGAGCCGATGTCCAAGTTCCCGCTGGTGCGCGATCTGGCGGTCGACCGGCAGTTCATGTTTGAAAGCTTGAAACGCGTGAAAGCGTGGATTCCCATTGACGGCACCTACAATCTCGGCGAAGGGCCGCGAGTGTCGCCGGAAGAGCAGGAAAAAGGGTATCCGCTTTCGAATTGCATCACGTGCGGGAACTGCCTGGAGGTTTGCCCGCAGGTGAATGAGCACAACCAGTTCGTGGGCGCAGCGATCATTAGCCAGGTGCGTCTCTTCAATATGCATCCCACGGGAGCGATGAACAAGAGCGAGCGGATCACGGCAATCATGGGGCCGGGAGGAATTCAGGAATGCGCCAACGCGCAGAACTGCGTGCACGCTTGCCCTAAGGGAATCCCGCTGACGGAATCTATTGCTGAAGTCAATCGGGATGCGTGGAAGCAGGCGCTTCTGGGCTGGCTTGTCGGCTGATCGCGTGGCGCTCTAAACTAATTTCCGTTACTATCAATCGCTTCACTGGGGGAAGGAATGGTTCGCGCTCTGTTGCTCGTTGTCGTGTGTGTATCTTCGGTTTGCGTGGCTGGACTCGTCGTCTCCGGCGATTCCATCTCCGAGAAGGCGCGCAAGCTGCATTTTTCATCCATTGTGGTTGACACGCACGACGACACCACGCAGCGGTTTCTGGACGGCAAATTTGACCTTGGAACGCGCAGCGCAACGGGAAGCATCGACATTCCGCGCATGCGCGAAGGGAACCTGAGCGCGATTTTCTTTTCCATTTGGATGCCCAGTAAAGTGACCGGACCAGAAGCCGTGGACCGCGCGCTGGTGCAGATCGACGCAGTACGCGAGCAGGTTCGCAAGCATTCGACTGACATGGTTTTGGCTACGACTGCCGCGGAAGTGCGCGAGGCGCGGAAGGAAGGCAAGATCGCCGCGCTGATGGGAGTCGAGGGCGGACACATGATCAATGCGAGCCTCGGCGTGCTGCGCAGTTACGCAGCGCTTGGCGTCCGCTACATGACACTGACGCACAGCGGCAACGACGAATGGGCGGATTCGTCAACTGAAAAGCCGGTACACAATGGCCTCACGGACTTTGGGAAGGATGTGGTGCGTGAGATGAACCGCCTCGGCGTTATCGTGGATATCTCGCACGTCAGCGACAAGACTTTTTATGACGCGCTGGAAGTTAGCAAGGCGCCCTTATTCGCCTCGCACTCATCCTGCCGCGCGATTTGCGACGCGCCGCGCAACATGACGGACCAGATGATAAAGGATCTTGCCGCGAAGGGCGGAGTCGTGCAAATCAACTACCACGTCGGGTTTCTGAGCCAGGAGTTTCGCGACGCGGAAAAGGCCGATCCGGAAATCAATAAGGCCATCAGCGCGGAAGTGGTGAAACGTTGCGGCGACAATGAGGGCTGCCAGCTCATCGAGGGCGACCGCATCACTCGCGAATACGTGGAACAGGGCAAACTACCGCGTGTGGAGTTCGGCAAAATCATCGAGCACATCGATCATGCGGTGAAGGTTGCCGGAGTGGACCACGTGGGCTTGGGTTCAGATTTCGACGGCGCCAATATGCCGTACGGAATGGAAGACGCCACGAAGCTGCCAAAGATCACGGAAGCGCTGTTGCAGAAGGGCTACTCCGAGGGTGATGTACGGAAGATTCTCGGCGAAAATACACTTCGAGTGATGACACAAGTGGAACGCGTTAGCCGCGACTTGAATGCCGGGAAGTAGATACGTGTCTGCGACATTTGAAGCTGAGGTTCTTCAGGCCCCGACCGAGCCGGGGTTCTCAGAATGACAAACTTGGTTTTTCAGCAGCTTGATAGGGGGATATTCGAAAATGAGACGAGTGAATTGGTTCGTGGCCGCTGTAGCGGTGGGAACATTAATTTTCGGATGCAAGGCGAAAGAGCAGACCGCCGAAACGCAGCCGCCGGAAAAACCCAAAGCAGAGGCTCCGGCCCAGCCAAAGGCGGAGACACCAACCGCAGCGCCTGCGCAACCTGAGGCAGCGGCGAGCGCGTCAGCGGAAGCACCGCGCAAGGGGGGCTATGACCGCGCGCTGCTTCGCCCTGCGCTCCTCAAAGACAAGGCTCCGGAAAAGTTTCAGGTCAAGTTCACGACAACGCGGGGCGATTTTACCGTGACCGTAAACCGTGCGTGGGCTCCTATCGGCGCGGACCGCTTCTACAATCTGGTCAAGCACCACTTTTATGACAACGCCAGCTTTTTCCGAGTCGTGCCCGGCTTCGTGGTGCAATTCGGGATCAACGCCTATCCGCCCGTTTCAGCAGCGTGGGACAATGCCAATATTCAGGACGAGCCAGTCATCCAGTCCAACAAGCGTGGCTACCTGACGTACGCAAAGACGAGCATGCCCAATACCCGCTCGACGCAAATCTTCATCAACCTGAAGGATAATGCCGGGCTCGACCGCCAAGGCTTCTCGCCATTCGGAGTCGTGGATGGGCAAGGAATGAAGGTTGTCGACATGTTTTACGACCAATACAGCGAGAGCTCCGGCCCCGAGCAGGATCAAATCTCCAAGCTGGGCAAAGCGTATCTCGACAAGGGCTGGCCGAAGCTGGATTCCATCAAGAGGGCCACTCTGGTCGGACCCGCGGCGGAAGCCGCCAAGCCCTAGTAATTGTTGTTTTTCATTGATTACTTTTTTGAATGCGGTGCATCTAATTTTTGTTGAGGGCTTCCCTTTGACAGGGGAGCGTACGGGGAAGTATTCTTTAGCTTCATGAGGACCTGTTGCCAGATGATGTGTTGCTTCTGCGCGTGTAACGCTGCGTGTCGCATGACACGCATCTCTGGCCAGAGGAGTTTCCGGACTTAGCGGTAGCTGAATCATAGAGTTCCGAAGCCCACACGCCAGAGCACCTGGTTATGTGGGCTTTTTGTTTTGGAGCGGGAATTTCGGCGCCGAGAATTTGGGGGCCATGAATTATGAGTGCGACATGCGTAACGGCTTTAACGGAAGTGCAAGAACGGCATAGCCGCGAAGCGATCGAAGCGGAAATCGCGCGCTTTGAAGAACGCGTGCAACAACTGCAGAGCGGCGCCATCACGGCGGAGCAATTCCGCCCCTTTCGCCTGAAGCACGGCACGTACGGCCAGCGGCAGCCGGGATTCCAGATGTTGCGGGTGAAGGTCGCCGCGGGTGTGCTGAAGCCCGCGCAGCTTCGCGTCCTGGCGGATATTGCGGACAACTACTCGACCGGGCGCGGGCACCTTACTACGCGCGAAAATGTTCAATTCCATTTCGTGAAACTTGAAAACGTGGGCGCGGCCATGCGCCTGCTGGCCGACGCGGGACTGACGACGCGCGAGGCTTGCGGCAACACCGTGCGCAACGTCACCGCTTGCCCCGTGGCGGGAATTTGCCCCGGAGAAGCGTTTGACGTGACGCCGTACGCCTTGGGGGTTTCACGTTATTTATTGCGGCATCCAGATTTTCACAATTTGCCGCGCAAGTTCAAGATCGCGTTTTCCGGGTGCGAAGACGATGGCGCCTGCGCCGTGGCGGGAATCCACGATGTCGGCCTCATCGCGCAAGTTCGAGGCAACAACGGCACGTCGCGCCGCGGATTCAAGGTCCTCGTCGGTGGCGGGCTGGGAAGCTTGCCCACGGAAGCAGCGGTCCTGACTGATTTTCTGCCGGAGGAAGAGTTGCTTCCCACGATCGAGGCAGTCCTGCGTGTTTTCACGGAAACGGGGAACCGCAAGAATAAGCTGCTGGCACGATTGAAATATGTCCTGCGCGCGAAAGGCATTGAAGAGTTTCGCCGCCTGGTAGGGGAGAAACGCAAAGTCTCGCAGGCTCCCGCAGAAACGTTTACAGTGCCTACTCCCATCCGCCCGTCGCTGGTGACCATCGCGCCGGTGTCTTTATCAGCCGCGGCGGCGGAAACGACAAACGATCCTGAGTACGCCCGTTGGGCGGAGAATAACCTGATGTCTCAGCGCCAGACGGGATACGGCGCGGTGTGGATCAAGCTACCGGCGGGGACGTTCCACAGCAATCAGATGCGTGGGCTTGCGGATGTGCTGGAAAAAAACCAACTGACCGGGGTACGGATTGCCGTCAATCAGGACCTCGTTATTCCGTGGGTCCCCTTTGACCGCGTGCGGGCAATCTACGACGAGCTTGGCAGACTGGACCTGGCCACGCCCGGAGCGCGTACTATCTCCGACGTTACCGGCTGCCCGGGTGCGACCACCTGCAACCTGGGGATTACGCGCTCGTTGACGTTGGCTGACGTGCTTTCTCGCGAGCTGGAAGGATACTCCGATCCGGAAATCCAGAAACTGCGCATCAAAATCAGCGGTTGCCCCAATTCCTGCGGGCACCATCACATTGCCGATATCGGATTTTACGGCAACGTCAGGAAAGTTGGCGAACAGCAGGCGCCGTACTATCAACTTTTGCTCGGCGGTAAGGTGAATACTGACGGAGTGCGTTTTGGGCGCCAGATCATGTCCGTGCCTGCGCGACCGATCCCCGCGATTATTCGCGAACTGCTGGCGTTTTACCAGGCAGACCGGCAAGCGGCGGAAACCTTTTCCGCATGGGTGTCGCGCATGCCGGACAAAGCCATCAAGGAGCGGCTGAGTCCTTTTGCGGAAGTGACGACCGCAACTGAGGACCTCTTCGTGGACTGGGGCGACACGGAAACGTATTCCTTGAAGCTGGGCCGCGGGGAATGCGTGGCATGAGTGGCAAAGTTTATCTTGTTGGCGCGGGACCGGGCGATCCCGAGCTGCTCACCTTGAAAGCGGCGCGCTTGCTGGCTGCCGCCAACGTGGTTCTGCACGATGCGCTCGTCAGTGATGGTGTCCTGGCCTTGATTTCGCCCGCTGCTGAGGTGATCAACGTTGGCAAGCGCGCCGGGCGGAAACTTCTTACGCAGGATGAAATCAACTCGCTGCTGGTTTCCTATGCGCAGACCCGCCAGACCGTTGTCCGCTTGAAAGGCGGAGACCCGACGATTTTTGGGCGCGCCGGGGAAGAGATCGAAGCGCTTCGTAAAGCCGGAATTGAATACGAAATCGTCCCCGGCATCAGCGCCGCGCTGGGAGCCGCGGCGACGGCGGGGATTTCCCTGACGGATCGCCGGGTGGCCTCGCAAATCCTCTTTACCACCTTTTCTCGGGGAAGCGACGGCAGCGTGATGGACTGGGGATGCGTCACCAGCACGACGACGCTTGTTCTGTACATGCCGGGCGCGGACTACGCGGAGGTTTCCGAACGATTGCTGGCCGGCGGGTTGCCGGCGGACCTTCCGTGCGTGATCGTCTCGCGCGCCAGTGGTTCTCGACAGCAAGTGCGCTGGTCGAACGTTGCGCGGCTTGCGAGGGAAGAGAGGCTTCCGGCGCCTGCTCTGTTGATTGTTGGGCGTGTGGCATCACGCGACGTCGCAGAAATCAGCGCATCGTTTTGGGACAGGGATCGAAGAGATCCGGCTGGTGAACGTAAATCGGTAAGCTAGATGGTCAGGAGCATAGCTATGAGTGAAGAAGCAGTGGGAGCAGGGACGGGAAGCCGCTGGAAGCTGTCGCTGGACACCTGGGCGGTGCTGGTTGCTTTTCTTTTGGCGCTGCTGGTGCGCACGGGAGTCTTCAAGCACGTTCCCTGGTGAAGGTTTCTGGAAAATGGAGATGACGAAACATGGCTGATGTCCTTAGGGTTCCCCAGGTTCGGCCGGTGCAACCGGCGCTGCGATTTCTGCGCGTTATTCCGGGCGTATTACTGCTCGCCGTCGTCGGCTATGCGGGCAAATTGCTGGAGCAAAATGTTGGCGCGTATGCCAAGGCGCATCATTGGACGTTTCCGAACATCGAGTACGTGCTGTGGGCCATCGTTCTCGGACTGGTGATTTCGAATACAGTGGGCGTTCCTGAAATTTTCCGGACGGGAGTCGCTACGTATGAATTCTGGCTGAAGGCTGGAATTGTGTTGCTCGGCGCGCGCTTTCTGCTGGGCGACATTTTGAAACTCGGCGGCGTCAGCCTGGTTCTCGTAGCCATCGAAATCGCTGGGTCGCTCGCATTTATGACCTTTCTCGGACGCTTGTTCAAGCTCAAGCCCAAACTTACCACGCTGCTTGCGATCGGCTCGGCGGTGTGCGGCGTCAGTGCGATTATCGCCACCAAGGGCGCCATTGAAGCGGACGATGAGGATTCCTCGTTCTCGATCGCCGCGATTCTCGCGCTTGGCGCGCTGGCGCTTTTCACGTTTCCGTTGATCGGGCATGCTCTCCATCTCAGCGACCATGCCTACGGCTTGTGGGCCGGTCTCGGCGTGGACAATACGGCGGAAGCCACCGCAGCAGGAGCGCTCTACTCGGATGCTGCCGGCAAACTCGCCGTCCTCGTCAAGTCCACGCGCAACGCCATGATTGGATTCGTCGTTCTTGCTTACGCGATTTATTGGGCTAGCAAAGGACAGGCGCAGGCAGTAGGGAACAAAGCCGCGTTTCTCTGGCAGAAGTTCCCGAAATTTGTGCTCGGCTTCCTATTGATTTCAGTTCTTGCGACGTATCACTTCTTCAACAAGGATCAGATCGGAGCGCTTGCCAATCTTTCGCGTTGGGCGTTTTTGCTGACGTTTGCGGGTGTTGGACTGCGTACCAATTTTGGTGAGTTGCGCAAGCAGGGGCTCCGACCGTTCGCGGTAGGAGCTATTGGCGAAGTGGTGATTGCGGGCTTTACTCTGGCTTTGGTTTATGGGGCGAGCAAGATCTTTGGCTGGTAGTCGAATAGCGGTTTAAAAGATTACATGTCGCTGGCCGTGTGCAGCAAAAAGGTGAGTAATTGCCTCTTATTCTTTCTTCCGTTGCTGCACGCCTTTCACCGCGCCGAGAATTAAATTATAGGCGGCTTGGCGAGAAAGGCCGCCTTTATCGTGGTCATCGAATGGAGTTGAGGCAACACCAAACGCGGCCACCTTTTCGTATTTGAACATCTCAGTCAAAGCAGCGGCCAAGTCGAGGCTCGTCGGGCCTCCGGGAACGGTCAGTGGATGGCCGGACACTTCGCGCGGATCGAGCGCATCCATATCCACGTGAACGTAAATCACGTCTGTCGCTTCGGATAGGCGCTTCATTTCGCGGTGAAGATTCGCGGAACGCGTGCGTACGTCTTCGAGTGTGAGCTGCTGAATGTCAGAACGGTCCAAGAGTTCCTGTTCCAGGGGATCGGTGTCGCGCACGCACATCTCCACGATGTGGCGAGTGGGCAGCGCCGGCTCCAGACCTGCCTTGAGCCGCATCCGCGTGAGGCACTGCCCGGCGGCAATGGCGACTGGCATTCCGCCCAGCATGCCGCTCAACGTAGTCTCCGGCGTGTTGAAATCCCCGTGAGCATCGATGAAAACCATGCCGACGCGCAACGGCTTTGCGCCCGGGCCGGAATGCTGCAGTCCGCTGAGCATGCCGAGCATGCCGTTGCAATTGGCAAGCAGCCCGACGGGAAGGTAGCCGCTGCGTCGCTCCTCGGAAACCAGTTTGGCGAGATCGCCGCTGGCTAGCGCGAGTTTGTTCCACGAGCCGTAGGCTTTCTCCTCGTCGGCGGTCAGCGCCGTGGCCGAAACCGGTTTCGTCTGGATGCCTTGAGCTTCGAGCAGCTTCTGGATTCCGCCTTGTTCCAGATAATCGGGGCCACGCGAAGTATCGGGCACATTGCGTTCACCCACGTAAGGCATCTTGACTAGCGCGACCCGAACGGGATTTGCACTGCCCTCTCTATTTTGGGCGAATGCAACGCCCAAAATCGGCAAGAATCCCACGATCAACTGTGCTAGCCAGCGTTTCATCATTCTCTTCACAGAACTTCACGCTCTCTGAGTTCTCTTCGTGGAAATTATAGTCCGAGCACAGTCACAAGCTCCCGCACTGACGCGGACGACTTTTGCAAGGCGGCGTTTTCTTCCGGCGTCAGCTTGATCTGGATGATTTCTTCGACGCCGTTCCCGCCGAGCTTGACGGGCACGCCAACGAACAGCCCCTTGATCCCGTATTCGCCTTCGAGATAGACGGCGCAAGGGAGAATTTTTTTCTTGTCCTTGAGAATGGCCTCCACCATCTCAACTGCCGCTGCGGAGGGCGCGTAATAAGCCGAGCCGGTCTTCAGCAAGTTCACGATTTCGGCGCCGCCTTTGCGCGTGCGCTCCACGATGGCGTCGATGCGCTCCTTTCGCAGGAGATCGGGGAGAGGAATCCCCGCAACGGTCGAATAACGCGGCAGCGGCACCATGTCGTCGCCATGACCGCCGAGGACAAAAGAGTGCACGTTTTCCACGCTGACCTTGCACTCCATCGCCACGAACGTGCTCATGCGCGCGGAGTCCAGCACGCCCGCCATTCCAATGACGCGATTTTTCGGGAAGCCGCTGACCTTGAGCGCTGCCTGGGCCATAGCATCGAGGGGATTCGTCACCACAATAATGATGCACTTTGGCGAATGCTTTACGATCTGTTCGACGACGGCTTTCACCACGTCGTAGTTGGCTTTCAGCAAATCGTCGCGGCTCATCCCCGGCTTGCGCGGGAAACCGGCCGTGATCACGACCACGTCGCTCCCAGCCGTCGCGGAATAATCGCCGTTCGCCGTGGAAATGCCCGTCGCGCACGAATCCGTCCGGGTGATCGGGCCGGATTCCATCATATCCAGCGCTTTGCCAGCGGGCGGGCCGTCCAAAATGTCGGTCAACACGACGTCGGCCAGTTCCATATCGACGATTCGCTGTGCGGTGGTCGAGCCCACGAATCCGCCGCCAACTACGGTCACTTTTTTTCTGCTCATGCCTCTCCTTGTGTGGTGAACAAACTTCTTTTGCTAGCGGGCCACGGCGGCGCCTTTCATGTTTTCAATGATGGCGGACGCAAACGCGGAGGTGCCCACTTTCGTCGCGCCCGGCATCAGGCGTTCGAGATCGTAGGTCACGCGTTTCTGTTGAATGGTGCGGGCGATGCCATCCTCAATCAGTCTCGAGGCTTCCTTCCACCCGAGGAACTCAAACATCATTGCTCCCGACAACATCACCGAACTCGGATTGATCACATCTTTATCAGCATACTTTGGAGCGGTGCCGTGGGTGGCTTCAAAGACGCCGAAACCATCGCCTATATTTGAGCCCGGCGCCATGCCGAGGCCACCCACCTGCGCGGCGCAGGCATCGGACAAATAATCTCCGTTCAAATTGGAAGTGGCCAGAACGCTGTATTCATCGGCGCGCATCAACACTTGTTGAAAGACGGAGTCGGCGATGCGGTCGTTGATCATGAGCTTCTGTTTCCACTGTCCCTTGCCGTGGGTTGTGTAAATTGAGTCGAGCGTTTGCTTTACTTCGGCGTAGACCGTTTTCTTGAATGCATCTGTGGCTTGTTCGAGTCCCGGCTCGATCATCGCCGCATTTTGCTCCACTGAGAGCGACGGATTCTTGTCGCGATTGTCGACTATCCAACTCTCGCGCTCGGTAATCGTCTGCGCGCGAAACTCTTCGCGCGCCAGTTCGTAGCCCCAGTCGCGGAAGCCGCCCTCAGTAAACTTCTGGATGTTGCCCTTGTGTACCAGCGTCACGCTCTTCTTCTTATTTGCAAGAGCATACTTGATGGCGCGGCGGACCAGGCGCTTCGTTCCCGTCGGAGACATGGGCTTGATGCCTACGCCGGAATCCCAGCGAATTTGCTTCTTACCGTCTTTCAGCATTTCGTTGTTCAGGAATTCGAGGAGTTTTTTCGCTTCCGGGGAGCCGGATTTCCACTCGATGCCGATGTAAACGTCTTCGGTATTCTCGCGGAAGATGAACACGTCCATTTTTTCCGGCTCGCGAACCGGAGAAGGCACACCCTTAAAATAGCGCACGGGTCGTTCGCAGGAATAGAGATCCAAGAGCTGCCGCAGCGCGACGTTCAACGAGCGTATACCGCCTCCGACTGGAGTGGTAAGGGGGCCTTTGATAGCCACACGAAAATCGCGGATCGCCTCGACCGTATCATTCGGCAGCCATTCGTTGAAGGTCTTGAACGCTTTCTCGCCGGCGAAAACTTCGAACCAAGCCACGCGGCGTTTGCCGCCATAAGCGTGCTCCACGGCCGCATCGAACACCCGCCGCGACGCTTTCCAGATGTCTCGTCCCGTGCCATCTCCTTCAATGAACGGAATAATCGGAGTGTCCGGCACTTGCAGCTCGCCGCCGCTGTAGCCGATCGGCTTGCCTTGGGAGGGAACAACGTTCCCGTTATACGAACTCTTCATGAATACGGCTCCTTGGAATAAGTTCCACTGCTTCGGCGGCACACGAGGAGAGGGTGCGCCACACCGCTACGACCGCCTTAGCATCTGGCAGGTTCGGGTGAACTGGGAAGATATCATATTCGCACGGGCGGGGAGTATAATCGCGCGCGACCCGAACTTCTCAAGACAGGAGAATCACCATGGTCATGGATTGGAATCAATACCATAAGGAAATCGGTGGCAGAGTGGGCGAGCTTGGCAAGCTTTCGCCTGACACGCTTCACGGGTACCAGACGTTGAGCGCCGCCAACTCGAAGACGACCAAACTGGGCGAAAAGACGCGGCAGTTAATTTCCCTTGCTGTCGCCGTCACCACTCGTTGCGACGGTTGCATCGTATTCCACACGGACGCCGCTCTGAAGGCTGGCGCGACCAGGGAGGAGATTTCCGAAGCCCTGGGTGTGGCCGTCAGCATGAACGCTGGGGCCGCTTTGATTTATTCGGCTCGCGTTCTCGACGCCGTCGAGGCAAAATCCGCTGCCGCCCACGCCGGTTAGCTCGAACTAGTCGTAATACTCCTGGCCGAGGTGGGTGATGAGGTCCTCGCCCTTCATCCACCTGAGCGTGTTCTTCAGCTTCATGGACTGAATGAAGAGGTCGTGCTCGGGGTACAGCCCGGGCGCGGTCATCGGCGATTTGAAGTAAAAGCTGAGCCATTCCTGAATACCGCGCATACCCGCGCGTTGCGCTAGGTCGAGGAACAGCACGAGATCGAGCACGATGGGCGCTGCCAGAATTGAATCGCGGCATAAGAAGTCCACTTTGATTTGCATCGGGTAGCCAAGCCAGCCGAAGATGTCGATATTGTCCCAGCCTTCTTTGTTGTCGCCGCGCGGCGGGTAGTAGTTGATGCGCACTTTGTGGCACATCGTGCCGTAAAGCTGTGGGTACAACTGTGGCTGAAGAATGTATTCCAGGACGCTGAGCTTGGACACCTCCTTGGTTTTGAAGGAACCTGGGTCCTCGAGAACTTCGCCATCGCGGTTGCCGAGGATGTTGGTGGAGAACCAGCCTTCCAGCCCCAGCATGCGAGCCTTGAAGCCCGGCGCGAGAATAGTCTTCATCAACGTCTGACCCGTCTTGAAATCTTTTCCGCAGATGGCCACGTTGTGGTCGTGTGCAAGCTTCTGGATCGCGGGGATATCCACGGTCAGGTTGGGCGCGCCGTTGGCAAAAGGCACGCCGCTGGTCACCGACGCCCAGGCGTAAAGCATAGAAGGGGCAATTGCCGGATGATTGGACTGCATGGCCTCGACAAATTTTTCCGGCGTGGAGTGCACCTCTTCCGGCTTGACGAACGATTCCGTTGACGCGCACCAGCAGGTTACCAGGCGGGAGGCGCGCGAAGCCTTGCGGAAGTTGGCGATATCTTCCTTGATTTGCAGCGCCATCTCATACTTGTTTTTGCCCTTCTTGATGTTTGGACCGTCGATCATCTTCACGAAATCGTGATCGAACGCGGCCTTCATCGGCTTGATAGTGGATAGGAAGGGCTTCACCTTTCCCAGGTCCTGCGGATTCAGGACGCCCGCATTCGCCGCGGACTGGTAAGCGTTGTCCTTGAAAATGTCCCAGCCGCCGAAGGTGAGGTCCGACAGCTCGGCAAGCGGGACAAATTTCTTAATGAGTGGCGAGCGCGCGTCCGTACGCTTGCCCAGCCGAATCGTGCCCATCTGCGTAAGCGATCCCACGGGCTGGGACTTGCCTTTGCGTACAAGCTCCACTCCAGCCATAAAGGTGGTGCTGACAGCGCCCATGCCCGGAAGCAGGATCCCCAGTTTCCCCTTGGCGGGCGCGATTTTGGAAGGCTTTTCCATGCCGCTCCTTTTTGTTGAACGATCAGAATGCGATCGACGGTAAGACTGAACCTAGAACAAGAATTACCGCAGCAGAAGCGTGCTGCGTCCCCAAACAAATTAGTAATGATGAGGGAAGACCCCAGGATTTGCAAATCGCAACAGGCGAAACGATCGCGTGCTGCCCGCTCACTTGTGCGAAGGCAAGAGATCCCAGATGGCAGCGTCCTCCGTCCCAAGAACCCAGGAGCAAAACCCCTGCAGGCCGCGGTCTTTCACCAGGGAATAGCGCTCGCGGAAGGTGTGCGCGTCGGTGAAAAAAATCCATTCGCGCATGTCATCGCGATAAAAGAAAAACCAGGAAGAACGGTCGGCGGAATCCCACTCCACGTGGCCTCCATAAACCCTGGCAAGATCCAACGCATCGTCGGTGGCGATGTACTCGGCGCTTGGATTGGGCTTGTCCGTCGGAGGGAAGCCGGGTTGCGGAGGAGCCTTTGTGGGAGTGCCAGCGAACCAATGATAGCCATAGAGCGGGATGCCCAGCGAAAGCTTTTCCCGAGGCACAGACTTGAGAGCGTAATCGAGGTTGCCGGTGGTCCATGCCCATCCGGCAACGGGACCGGGCGCCGTCCAGCGCGTGTGCTGGTCATAAGTCATCAAGCAGATGAGATCCACGCTTTGCGCGAGCGCTGTCAAGTCGTACGCCCCACGCCAATTTTCGTAGATCCATTTGGAAAATCCGCCCTCGCCGGGCGCGCCCGGGGCATTCGGCACGGTGGCGACGGTGAGCTGGAGTTTGACGGCATGAAACTCCGAGGCGACATTGGCAACCATGGTGGAAAATGCACTGCGGTCCGTCCAGTGAACGTTCTCGAAATCCACCTGGATGCCTATGTAGCCGTTCTCCTTGCAGGCGGCCATAAGCCTGCTGGCCATCGTTTCGTAAGCCGCCCGATTGGCAAGCAGTTTGTGAAGGTCTTCCTGCGAAAATTCGCCGTTAACCACGATCGGCATGATGGGGACATGGTGCTGGCGGGCTGTTTCGAGGACGAGCGAATCGGGGCCACCGGAGACGAGGCCATTCGAATCGACGGAATACCACGTGGGAACGAGGATGTCGATTTTGTCGGCATGAGCCAGGAAGGAGCGTACGGACTTATGATCACGCGTTAGGTTGATCGGCGAGTACGGGGAGGCCAAAAAGGATGATCGAAGCCAGGACGAAGAGCCTGCATTTCATAGGACTCGAAGTTTAGCTGTCTTTATTCGCCAAGTGCAACGCGCAACGTCAAGCCTTGATAGTGCCAATGCTAGAAATAAAACGGGAACCCGCAACCAACCGATGCCCCTCCGGCGCTGTAGACATTCAGGACAACTGTAGTTGCATTGGGGATTAGCAGAAGCGGGAATCAGGGTTAAAGTGAGGAAAAGAGTACGGAGGGCCTTCGCCCTGAAGGAGTCTTGAATGAAGCTTGCAAATCGATACGTGTTGTTTGTCATCGCTGTGGTTATTTTCGCGATTGGCGCCGGCATTTTTAGCGCCGGAGTAGTCGCACAGGATGAAGGCTGGCAGATCGTGCGCGCGGAGTACGGCTTCAAGAATCGACGCACGGATGTCACCGATATTCTTAAGGATCTCGTCGGACGCGGCGGCGTGAATGGGCGAGTCGCGATCACCAACCAAACCATGGGCGGAGATCCCGCCGTGGGGGCCGATAAATCGCTCCGCATCTTTGCCCGACGTCGCGAAAACAACAGGGGTGGCTTCGTCGAGCGCGAATGGGACTACAAAGAAGGTGGCTTCGTGGAAGTGCGCATGTTTGACGTACGCATGCAGGAGGCGCGGCGCGATGACTGGGATGACCGCCCTGCAAGATACGGTGATCGCGATCGCGATGACTGGAATGGCCTTAAGATCATCCGCGCCTACTATGGCATTCAAGGACGGACCGTCAACGTGACGGATATGCTGCGCGCCCGGGTCCGCGACGGAGCAATGAGTTTCGTAGTGACCAACAATGCCCTGGGTGGCGACCCGGCCGTTGGCGCAGATAAATTCCTGATCGTCATCTACCGGTACCAAGGCCAAGAAGCCGCCACCTTCGTGCGCGAAGGGTACACGCTGACGATTCCGTAGAGTTTCGCCAGTACTCCTGAAGCAGAACCCCGGTATGCAGCGCGGGAAGCCGTCAAGACGGCTTCCTTGACCTGCGAATCTCCAGGACCAGGTAAATAACCACGGCTAGATTGATCACCAGCGCCAGTACTTTGCCGATGCTGGCGTGCTTTGCGAGCTCGTAGACTTCCAGCGGGAGCAAGGAAGCGGTCGTGATGATCGTAAGATACTCGGCCCAGCTCTTACGAAAGGCCAAGCCTGCGCCTTCAGTCAGAAAAATAGCGGAATAAATAAATGTGCCGACGCTGAGTTCCTTCAATCGCCGGTCGTCCAGAATCGACAACTTCTCAAGAAGCAATCGCAAGTAGTGGCTGTGTGGATCAACCTGAAAAACGTTGATCCAATGCACGATAATGGCTTCGACGTCTTTGTGCAAAAGTTTGAGCGCGCCGATGCCCAGTGCGAGAAGCGCCAGGCCTTTCAATAATTTGAAGGCGGCGATGAGACGCAGCCCTCGGCCGTGGGCCTTTGATTTCGTCATTTTTCCGGGAACGATTGTATCGCAGAAAGCAAAACCACCTCTGGGACGCGCGGCAAACGAAGGGCAATGATATTCGGGCTAGGCGCAGGATCGAAGTTGGCGGCGCGCCAGGTCGTGAATGACGCCTAGCGCCATCTCTTCAATTTCGGCCACAGCTGGGTGAGGGTTCCGAATTTCGCGCCCTTGCAAAGGAAGACGTCGACTTGTTTTTCCAACGCGTAGGGGTTGTCAGCAGATGTGCCAACATACTCCACGTGTTCCCAGAGACGTTCGAGAACCTCTCTTCTGTCGTCCAGGACAATCATGCAGTTGCCGGAGTAGCCGCGCGGGCCCCACAGAAAATAAGTCTGATGGCCGCTGAGGGCTGGCGGCAGTCCGGCGCGGCGGCCAAAGAAATCGATGGCGCCGGCCTGGCCGTAGTCCTGGGCGAAGATGCCGCAGCCCGGGCGCTCCGCGGCAGGGATTCGATTCCAGGCGACAGCAGTTTCATCGACGATTTCTTTCCAGCCGAACTGGTCAGAGTACCACTGCGGCAGGGCGGCCCTGGCGTGGGCGTGTTCCATTACCGGGAGCTTGAAAGGAAGATATTTCGTGTAAGCCAGAAAGCCGTCAGG
>Ga0209472_1000857_pt1 | contig 17839 bp, 18 predicted proteins | sample GraSoiAngelo_130_FD_185887 | JGI IMG/M metagenome (GOLD analysis project Ga0209472, IMG submission 185887) | Grasslands soil microbial communities from the Angelo Coastal Reserve, California, USA - 14_0929_02_20cm (SPAdes) (version 2) | ecosystem: Environmental > Terrestrial > Soil > Grasslands ...
GCGGTGCCCGGGCGGAAGTTCTGGATGTAGACATCAGCCTCGCGCACCAGGCCGCTGAACAACTCGCAGTCCTTCGCCTCTTTCATGTCGAGCGCGAGGCTGCGCTTGTTGCGGTTGTAGGCCTGAAAGTGCGGTGAATACTGCTGGCCCTGGTAGGTGCGGTACGGGTCTCCGTCGGGACTCTCGATCTTCACCACATCGGCGCCGAGATCCGCGAGCATCATCGCGGCGCAGGGACCGGTGATGAACGTGCCCTGCTCGACGACGCGCGTGCCGGCCAGGGCGCTAGTCATCGCCGCCACTCGGGACGAACCCCGGCGGCGCCGGGCCGTCGTAATCGATGGCCTCGGCCGCCGCATGCGACATCACGAAGCCGAGCGGCCGGGTCTGCTCCTCGAGCAGATGGGCCACGAGCCCGGCGGTGCGCGCAAGCAGCGGCACGCCCTTGAGCGCCGCCAGCGGGTATCCGGCATCGAGCAGGACCGCGGGGATCGCGCCCGAGACGTTCAGTGCCAGCGGCCGGCCGAGCAGCTGCGGCAGCAGCTGCTCGACCGTGCGGGCAATCGCGACGTGCTGACCGGCGAGGCCGACCTCGGCCGACACCTCGAACAGCCGCCGTGCGCGTGGGTCGTAGCCCTTGTGCAGCGGATGGCCGTAGCCGGGAATCGCCCGCCCGGCGGCGCGATACTGCTGCACGAGCTGAGTGGCCGCAGCCTCGGGGCCGCCCGCCCCGGCGGCGCGGCCGGCGATGTCCGCGAAGAGCCTCCCGGCGTCATCAGAGGAGCCGAGCACGACCGAGCCGCAGCCGAGGAGCCCCGCGGCCACGGCCCCCTGCAGCGCCTCGGGGCCCGCGGCGAGGGTCATGCGCGCCGCCTGCACGCTCGGCACCATCCCGTGCTCGGCGATCGCCACCAGCGTGGCGTCGAGGACGCGGCGCTGCGCGGCGGAGGGCAGCGCTGCGGTGAGCAGCAGCCAGAAGTGCTCGGAGAAACTCAGCGTCCCGATCAGCTCGCGCGCCAGATCGCGCCCGCGCACCAGGATCGTCTCCGCATTCGCGGCACTGATCGCGGAGCTGCGGCGGTCTTGTCGGCCGATCTTCACCGCGCCCTCCTTCTTTTCGCTATCCGAATATGACGTCGTTATGCGAAACGATACTGGACTCGCTCTCGGCCCATCGTCAAGAGCGCCGGCCGCGCCCTTCCGCTTTTTCGGATACCGAAATAGACTTCGCGCATGCCGCGCCGCAGGATCACGCCCGCCCGTCGCGAGGCGATGGGCGGGCTCGCCAAGGGGCTCGCCGTCATCCGCGCCTTCAGTCGCGAGCACGCGGCACGCACCCTCACCGACATCGCCCGCAGCGCCGGCATCCCGGCGGCGACCGCGCGCCGCTGCCTGCTGACCCTCGAGGAGCTCGGCTACGTGACGCGCAATGCGCGCAGCTTCCTGCTGCGGCCGAAAGTCCTGCAGCTCGGCGCCGCCTACCTCGAGTCGATGAATATCGAGCAGCTCACCAAGACGCACCTCGAGGAGCTGGCCCGCAACACCTCGGACTCCGCCGCACTGTGCGTCCTCGACGGCTGCGACACGGTGTACGTTGCGCGCGCCTCGGTGCGCACGCTCCTGCGGCTCGAAGCCCACGTCGGCAGCCGCTTCCCCGCGCATGCGACTTCCACGGGACGGGTGCTGCTTGCGGGCCTGAGCGCTGAGCGCCTGCAGGGCTACTTCGACGCCGCCACCCTCGAGCCGCTCACCGAGCGCACGGTCACCAGCGCGACTGAGCTTCGCAGCCTGATCGCCGAGTGTCGGCGCAACGGCTATGCCGTGGTCGAGGACGAGCTCGCCTATGGTGTCGTGGCGCTCGCCGTTCCGGTCCTCGATCAGCAACGGCGGGTGGTCGCCGCTCTCAACACCTCGAGCCACTCGCGCCGCACGACCAGGACCCGCCTGCTGCGCGAACGACTCAGCATGCTGCAGCAGGTGAGCCGGCAGATCTCCACCGACCTCGCCACCGTTCCCTGGCTCTCCTTGAGCGCACAGCTTTAAACTCTTTCGCTCCGCGAATACAGTGAGCGCGATGCCTGCGAGCCCGACCGCCGCCCCGGGCGCACGTTCCGCCGACCGTTACTTGAGCGCCGACGGCGCCCGCCTGCGCTATCGCGACGAGGGACAGGGTCCGCCGGTCGTGCTCGTGCACGGCTGGACGCTCGATCTCGAAATGTGGGATCCGCAGGTCGACGCGCTCCGCAGCGCCTTCCGCCTGGTGCGTCTCGATCGCAGAGGTCATGGGCAGTCGGGCGGGATGCCCGCGCCCGGGCACGATGCGCTCGACCTCGCGGCGCTGTGCCGTCATCTCGGGCTCGCCCGTGTGGCGCTGCTCGGCATGTCGCAGGGCGCGCGCGGCGTGCTGGGATTCGTCGCGGCAGAGCCCGCCCGAGTCTCCTGCCTCGTGCTCGATGGGGTGCCGGACTTCGACGTCGATCCGGGGGCCGAGGACGACGTACCGATCGCCCACTACCGCTCGCTCGCCCGATCCGCCGGCATCGCCGCTTTCCGGCGCGCCTGGTCGGCCCATCCGCTCATGCGTCTGCGCACGACCGATCCGCACCGGCGGGCGTTGCTCCAAGCGATGATCGACCGTTATCCGGCGCGGGATCTGTTGCAGGAAGCCGTGAACCAAGAGCCGAGCGCCGGAGCTGATCCCTTCGAAACGTTCCGCGTGCCCGCGCTTCTCATCAACGGTGCGTGCGATCTGCCCCGCCGCCTCGAGGCGGCCGCGCGGCTGCGCCGGCGGCTCCCCGCAGCCGAGCATGCCCTGGTTCCCGACGCCGGGCATCTTCCCAATCTCGACAATCCCGGGCACTACGAGGCGCTGTGCCGCGCCTTTCTGACCCGTCACGCCACTGTTGCGACCTCATCGTGAAGGAGCTGGCCATGCCCAAGATCCTCGTCCTCTACTACAGCAGCTACGGGCACATCGAAATCATGGCGCGCGCCCAGGCCGAGGGCGCGGCCCAGGTGCGCGGGGCCGAGGTGACCGTCAAGCGCGTCCCGGAGCTGGTGCCGCCGGACGTTGCGCGCGCCTCGGGGTTCAAGCTCGAGCAGTCCGCACCGCTCGCGGTCCCCGATGAGCTCGAGCAGTACGACGGCATCGTGTTCGGTACGCCGACCCGTTTCGGCAACATGGCCGCACAGATGCGCAACTTCCTCGACCAGACGGGGCCGCAATGGATGCGCGGCGCGCTCGTCGGCAAGGTCGGCAGCGTCTTCTGCAGCACCGCGAGTCAGCACGGCGGGCAGGAGACCACCCTCACCTCCTTTCACCACACGCTTCTGCACCACGGCATGATCGTTGTCGGCCTGCCGTACACCTTCAAGGACCTCACGACCATGCGCGAGATCACCGGCGGCACCCCCTACGGGGCGAGCTGCGTGACCGGCGCAGGGGCCGAGCTGCGCATGCCGACGCCGCTCGAGCTCGAGATGTGCCGGTATCAGGGCGAGCACGTCACCCGCATCACGAGCCGCCTCGTGGCGGGCGCCGGGTGACCCGCACGCGGGGACTCGCGCGAAGGTACCTGCCCAGGACCCGCCTGAGGGTCTCGTGCTGTCGCAATCAGGCAAGGAAGGCGTAAAATCCGGCATGTGGCACTACCCCGGAGCAAGTTCGCGTTTCTGACCCTGCCGCGGTACTCGATGATCGCGCTGTCGAATGCCGTCGAGCCGCTGCGGATGGCGAACATCATCACGAGCGAGGCGGTGTACGACTGGGCGATCGTGAGCCTCGACGGGCAACCGACGCCGGCAAGCAACGGCCTTCAGCTCTCCCCGACCGTGTCCCTCGACCGGCTGGGCCCGGTCGACATTCTCTTCGTTTGCGGTGGGGTCGACGTCCAGGAAGCTGTCTCGCCCAGGATTGTCGCGGCGCTGCGGCGGCTGGCCGAGCGCCGGGTGCCGCTCGGAGCGCTGTGCACCGGGGGTTACGCGCTCGCGAAGGCGGGACTCCTCGACAAGTACCGGGCGACCATCCATTGGGAGAATCTCTCGGCGCTGCGGGAGGAGTTTCCCCGCATCCGCCTCAGCGATCAGCTCTTTACGATCGATCACGATCGCTTCACCTGCTCCGGTGGAGTGGCACCGCTCGATCTGATGCTGCATCTCGTGGAATCCAAGCTCGGCGCGCGAGTCTCGCAGCTGATCTCCGAGCAGTTCATCGTGGAGCGGGTGCGCAATGACCGCGACCGGCAGTACGTGCCGCTGCGCGCCCAGATCGGCGTCAGCCACGAGAGCCTGATCAAGGTGGCACAGCTCATGGAAGAGAATATCGAGAGACCCCTGTCCCTCGATGAGATCGCCTCCGCCACCGGGCTGTCGCGGCGCCAGATCGAGCGGCTTTTCAAGCGGCATTTGAACTGCGTGCCAAAGCGGTACTACCTGCAGTTGCGCCTGCGCCGCGCGCGCGAGCTGTTGCTGCAGACCTCCATGCCGATCATCGACATCACCACGGCCTGTGGCTTCCAGTCTCCGCCGCACTTCTCGCGCTGCTACCGCGCGCAGTTCGGCTGCCCGCCGAGCAGCGAGCGCCTGGCCCGCCAGCCCAAGCTCGCGGGGCAGGTCCAGTCGCCCGTGGGCCAATTGCCTTAATGCGCTATCGATGTCGTTGGCGGACATGCAGCGGTCGCGAAGCAGCCATTCCCACCACTACCCTCCCCTTACGATGCGGGCAGAGCCGGCGCGCGCCCCGCTAAATGCGAAGTCGGCATGGAGTTTTCGACCATGGCAGATCAAGCCAACGCCGAATTCAATCTCCGCGATCTGAACGACCAGGAGCTCGTCGAGCAGGTACACGATGACCTCTACAACGGGCTCAGGCCCGAGGTCGAAGAAGCAACGCGCATCTTTCTCGAGCGCGGTTGGAATGCGGAGAAGGTGCTGAACGACGGCCTGGTCGAGGGCATGCGGATCGTCGGCATCGACTTTCGCGACGGGATCCTCTTCGTCCCCGAGGTGCTGCTCGCGGCGAATGCGATGAAGGGTGGCATGGAGATCCTTCGCCCGCTGCTCGCCGAGACCGGCGTGCCGCCGATCGGCAAGATCGTGATCGGCACCGTGAAGGGCGACATACACGACATCGGTAAGAACCTCGTGTCGATGATGCTCGAGGGCGCGGGCTTCGAGGTCATCGACCTCGGTATCAACAATCCGGTCGAGAAATATCTCGCGGCGCTGGAAGAGCACAAGCCCGACATCCTCGGCATGTCGGCGCTGCTCACCACCACCATGCCCTACATGAAGGTCGTGATCGACACGCTGCGCGAGAAGGGCATCCGCGACCGCTACATCGTGTTGGTCGGGGGCGCTCCTCTGAACGAGGAGTTTGGCAAGGCGGTGGGGGCGGATGCCTATTGCCGCGATGCGGCGATTGCGGTGGAGACGGCCAAGAGCCTGCTCGCCAAGCGCCGCGCAGCCGCCGGCGCACCGGCCAAGGCCGCCGCCAGCGCGGCCTGAACGAGGCGCCGCCGATGACCCAGCGTGCCGACACCTTGCTCATCGCCTGCGGGGCACTCGGGCGCGAGATCGCCGCGCTCAAGCGCGCGAACGGCTGGACGATGCTCGATGTGCGCTGCCTCCCCGCTGAGCTGCATAACAGGCCCGAACGCATCGCGCCCGCGGTGCGCGCCGAGATCCGGGCGAACCGGGATGGCTATTCGAAGATCTTCGTCGTCTACGGCGACTGTGGTACCGGTGGGCAGCTCGATGCGGTGCTGCGCGAGGAGGGTGTCGAGCGGCTGCCGGGCGCCCACTGCTACGAGTTCCTCGCGACGCCGCAGGTATTCGCGCAATTTGCCGACGCCGAGCCCGGCACGTTCTACCTGACCGACTTTCTGCTGCGCCACTACGAGCGGCTCGTGGTCCGCTCGCTCGGCCTCGACCGCCATCCCGAGCTCGCCGCCGAGTACTTCCGCAACTACAGGAAGCTCGTGTATCTCGCGCAGACCGAGCGTCCCGAGGCCGTCGAGCGCGCGCGGCAGATCGCGGACTCGCTCGGCTTCACCTTCGAGTATCGCTACACGGGTTACGGGGAGCTGGGCACGCGCCTGCGCACTCTGGTGACGAGCCAGGACACCCTGGCATGGCAAGCCTGAGCATCATCTCCTGGCGCGACATCCCCGCCCAGGTCGTGGTCCGGCGCGGCCGCGAGACCGCCAAGGTGCAACTCTCTGCGCGCTTCCAGGAAGCGGTCGATCGCGCCGCCATGCGCGCCGGCCGCGGCACCTCGAACGCCTATCTCGCCGACTGGAAGCGCAGCGACCCCCGTCCCTGCGGCGACGACATCCAGGCCGAGGCCGCGGCAGAGGCCGCGCGCATCGAGGCCAGCTTTTCCGACGAGCAGCTCGAGGGGCTGATCCGGGCGAAGGGGCTCGCGGCACCTCCCGCGGCAGGTTCCGAGCCGGGTCCCGCGGCAGGCTCCGGGCCGGGTCCCGCGGCAGGCCCCTAGGTGTACGCGGTCAGACAGTGGTCGGTGCGGCACGCCCGCGGGCTCAATGCCTTCTACCGGGCCTTCGAGTCCGTGCTCGTGCCACTGCATCCGCTCTTTAAGCGGCTCGGGTATGAGCGGCTCGAGCGGCCGGTGGCCGCCGTCGAGCGCACGGTGAAGGGGCTGCTGTTCGACTGCCGGATGTGCGGCCAGTGCATCCTGAGCTCGACCGGCATGTCCTGCCCGATGAACTGCCCGAAGAACCTGCGCAACGGGCCCTGCGGCGGCGTGCGCGCCAACGGTCACTGCGAGGTGCGCCCGGAGATGAAGTGCGTGTGGCTGGAGGCGGTCGCGGGCGCTGCGCGTATCCCCGGCGGAATGAATTCGCTGCAGCAGGTACAGGTTGCCGTGGATCGGCGCCTCGAGGGCAGATCCTCGTGGCTCCGGGCGGTGCGCCAACGCGTCGGAGATCTGTCGTGATCTTTGAGGACGAGCCGGTTCCTGGCTACCCACTTCCCATCCGCCCCGGTCACACCTCCCCGGGCCGCTTCGAGCGCGTGCTGCGCGCCGGGCAGTTCGCGGTGACGACTGAGCTCGACCCCCCCGACTCGGCCGACCCGGAGGAAGTGTATCGGCGCGCCCGTGTCTTTGACGGTTACGTCGACGCCATCAACGCCACCGACGGCAGCGGCGCCAACTGCCACATGTCGAGCCTGGCGGTGTGCGCGCTCCTCACCCGCGTCGGCTACGCGCCGGTAATGCAGATCTCATGCCGCGACAAGAACCGCATCGCCATCCAGGGCGACATTCTCGGCGGCGCGGCGATGGGGGTCTGCAATCTCCTGTGCCTGACGGGCGATGGGGTGCAGGCGGGCGACCACCCGCAGGCGCTGCCGGTGTTCGATCTCGACGCGCTGACGCTGCTCGAGACCGCGCGGACGCTCCGCGACGAGCACCACTTCCTCTCTGGCCGCAAGATCACGCATGCGCCGCGCGTGCTCCTCGGTGCGGCGGAAAATCCCTTCGCGGAGCCGATCGAGTGGCGCGCGCAGCGCCTGGCGAAGAAAGTCGCCGCCGGCGCACAGTTTATCCAGACGCAGTTCTGCTTCGACGTGCCGCTGCTGCGCGCTTTTATGAATCGCGTGGAAGACCTGGGACTGCTGGACAAGGTGTTCATTCTGGTCGGGGTCGGCCCGCTGCGATCCGCCAAATCGGCCGAGTGGATCCGCACTCACGTTCCGGGCGTGCACATTCCCGATGAGGTCGTGAAGCGCCTCGCAGGCGCCAGCGACGGCGCGTTGGAAGGCCGAAGGCTCTGCATCGACGTCATTCAGGAGATCCGCACCTTGAAGGGCGTGCACGGCGTGCACGTCATGGCCTATCGGCAGGAAGAGGCCGTGGCAGAAATCATTCAGCGCTCCGGGGTGCTCGGGGGCCGCGTGCCCTGGAATCCGGGGCGCGATCCGCCAGCAAACACCAACAGGATGGCCTCAGAACCGACACCGTCGGCAGCTCTCGAACCCGCGAGGTCGTGATCGGTGTTTCGCCCTGGCATTGACCCTCCAACGCTCAATTAGTACGCTACACTAACAAATAGCAGTGCGCGGGGCGTCCGGGCCGCGCCCGGGAGCTCCCGGAGGATAGTGAAATGGCGAGCGTGCGACCCATCGTCAAGGATGATTCCTTCCAGCAGCGCGACTACTCCCCGGCCGCCAAGCGGGCCCTGGCGCGCAAGCCGGCACTCTTCGTAAACAATGAGTGGGTGTCATCGACCCATGGCTCGACGCTCATCGTCGAGGACCCGTCCACGGGCCGCGAAGTGGGCCGCATCGTGGATGCCTCCGACGCCGATGTGGACCGCGCCGTCGCGGCGGCCCGCGTGGCATTCGATGATGGACGCTGGTCGGACCTGCCGCCCAAGGTGCGCGAGCGCACCATCAACAAGCTCGCAGACCTGATCGAGGCGCACATCGCGGAGTTCGCCGAGCTCGAAGCCATCGACAACGGTAAGCCGATCGGCTTTGCGACGATGGTCGACGTCCCGGGCGCCGTGGATCACCTCCGTTACATGGCGGGATGGGCCTCGAAGCTCGGTGGCGAAGTCATCGACCCCCTGGGATTGCCGCGCGGCAAAGTGTTCAGCTATGTCTCGCGCCAGCCCGTCGGGGTGGCTGCCCAGATCATCCCCTGGAACTTCCCGCTCTTGATGGCGACGCTCAAGATATCGCCGGCGCTCGCCGCCGGCTGCACGCTGGTGCTGAAGCCCGCCGAGCAGACCTCGCTGACGGCGCTGCGCATGGCGGACTTCGTCGCTGAGGCCGGCTTCCCGCCGGGCGTGATCAACGTCGTCACCGGCAACGGTCACACGGCGGGCGATCGGCTGGTGAAGCACCCGGACGTCGACAAGGTCGCGTTCACGGGCTCGACCGAGGTTGGCAAGATCATCAACCGCAATGCGACCGATTCCTTGAAGCGCGTCACTCTGGAGCTCGGCGGCAAGTCGCCGGTGGTCGTGATGCCCGATGTGAACGTCGAGGAAGTCGCGCCGGCCGCGGCCGGTAGTGTCTTCTTCAACTCCGGGCAGATCTGTATCGCCGGCTCGCGGCTGTTCGCGCACCGCTCGATCTTCGACCGCATGGTGGAGGGTGTCTCGGCGGCCACCGCGTTCTGGAAGCCCCGCCCCTCGCTCGATCCGCAGGCGCACATGGGCCCCCTGGTCTCGAAGGAACAGATGGACCGCGTCATGGGATACATCCAGGCGGGCAAGCGCGACGGCGCAACCGTCGTCGTAGGCGGCGACGCTCCTGCGGCCAACGGCTACTACGTCAACCCGACGGTGATGGTCAACGTCAAGCCCTCAATGAGCGTCGTGCGCGAGGAGATCTTCGGCCCCGTTCTGGTCGCGCAGCGCTTCGATACGCTCGACGAAGTCGCCAAGGCTGCCAATGAGACGGCTTACGGCCTCGCGGCGAGCATCTGGACCAAGGATGTTTCCGCGATGCTCAAGCTCGCCGCCAGGATCAAGGCCGGGACGGTGTGGGGCAACTGTCACGCCGTGATCGATCCCGCGCTGCCTTTCGGTGGATTCAAGCAGTCGGGCATCGGCCGGGAGCAGGGCCGCGAGGGCATCGAGGCCTACACCGAGCTGAAGACGGTCATCATCCAGCTCTGAGTTAGAACCTGTGGCTCATCGTCAGGTACCACTCTCGCGGCCGGCCCGGCTGTCCCTCCACCGTGTTCTGACCGAACGGCGTGAGGTCGAACTTGTTGAGGAAGTACTCCTTGTTGCTCACGTTGGTGCCGCCCAACGCCGCCGTCCAGCGGCCCTTCGCACCCGTCCACTGCAGCCGCAGATTCAGCAGCTGGTAGCCGTCCGTGCAGGAGAGCTGGGAGATGACGCTCGAGCAGATCTCGCTCTGCCCGTAGAGGTCGGCACGCGGTGTGAGTTTCGCTCCGCCGGGGAGCGCGATGTCGTAGGCCGCCGAGACATTCCAGTTGTACTTCGGAACGTACACCGGCTCGTTGAAGCAGGTCACGCCCGGATCGGGCTTGCCGTCCTGGTTGAAGTCGCAATTGTCGATCTCGGGGGAGTTCCACTTCGTGTACCCGAATGACCCGTCGATGGACAGCTCTGCGACGGGCCGCCACGAGACCTCGAGCTCCGCACCCTTGATCTTCGCGCCCTTGAGCTGCTGATAAGAGGTGAGCGAGGTCACCGCGAGACAGGTTTGCCCGTTCGAGTCCAGGATGGCGCCCGGTGTGTTCGGCGGCACAAACGTCCCGGCGATGCACTCGGTGCCACCGATCGGCACGATGCGTTTGTCGTAATCGCTGTAGAAGACGGCGGCATTGGTGCGCAGCGTCCGGTTGAACAGATCCGCCTTCACGCCGAGCTCGTACGACGTCATTTCCTCGCCGCCGACGACGACGGCCTGTGTCGCCGTGAATGGACGCGGGTTGTACGCCGGCGGTCGATAGCCCGTGGACGCCGAGCCATAGATCAGCGCGTTGTCGGCGATCTTGTAATCCAGCCCGGCCCTCCAGTCGAAGTGATGGTCGTCGGAGTTGATCGGCCCGATGAAGAAGGAGTTGTCGAAATGGACGTCCTTCTTGTCGTGCGAATAGCGGGCGCCGAGGGTCAGGTGCGACTTGGGGCTAAGGGCGAAGACCACGTGAGCGTAGCCCGCCTGCGCCCCGTTGTCGGCCAGATTGCTGGTGTTGACCGAGTACTTGCCCTGCTCGCTGTTGATGATCGCCGCGGCGACATCCGGCGGCAGGCCGACGGCGTTTCTGAGGACGCCCCAGATGATCGGCGGGAAGCTCACCGTCTGGTGGTTCTGCGCATTGCCTTGGTAGAAGAATCCACCAAAGGTCCAGTCGGCGCGATCGAAAGCGCGCCCGGTCAGGCGCAGCTCCTCGGTCGCCCAGTAATAGTCCTGCTCACCCGCGGTCACCTGCAGGTTCATCGGCGAGGCATCGGCATCGGAGGCCAGCTGCCCCCTCATGTCCGTGTACGCAAAGATCGCGGTCAGCGTCGTCTTACCCGCGAGCTTCCAGTCGAAACTTCCCGAGTAGGCGGTCTTGTCGAGCCCCGATTGGGGCTTGAAGGCGAGACCCGAATTCGGGTCGTTGTAGGTCGCGTAGGTCGTGTAGCTGTTGGGAGGAATGAAGCGGTTGTCGTAGGGAATGCCGAAGCCATACGGTGCGCCAGGCGTCGGGACGTGCTGCGCGTACTCGGCATTCCACAGGGCATAGCCGGTGGTCGGAATCGTGTTGCCGGACAGGTCCTTCGGATACACGATCGCGAGCAGCGTGTCGGCCTTGGCCTCCGAGGTATCGGCCTGGTGCTCGGCGGCGAGGCTGGCCTCGAAATTGTCGCCCACGACCCAGCGCAACTGGCCCCGCAGGCCCGAGACGCTGATTCCGCCCTGGGTACCGGTGATGCAGTGATGGGCCTTGCTGGGGTCGCTGACCTGCAGAGCCCCGGCCAGCGTCGGGTGAGCGCAGGCGAAGTCGACCACGTTCTGATAGCCGTCGCTGTGCCTCGATACGCCCGTGACGCGCGCAAACAGGTTGTCGTTGAGCTTGAAGTCATAGCCGGCGCGAAGATCGATGCGCTTGTACGATCCGGGCGTCACGTCGATGTAGCCGGTATCGGTGCCTTCGGCTTTCTTGCTGATCAGGCGCACCACGCCACCGATGGAGCCGCGGCCAAACAGCGTGCCCTGAGGCCCGCGCAGGACTTCCACACGGTCCATGTCCATGAGGTCCATCTGCGTGCCCATGGTGAAGGGCTGATAGACGTCGTCCACGTAGACGCCGACACCCGGCTCGAAGGCAAAGTCGAAGTCGTATTGCCCGACACCGCGGATGAAGGCGGTCATAGTGTTGCCGAATGCGGCCTGGGCGGGCCTGAATGAGGCGTTGGGCACCGTATAGCCGACTTCGAACGAGTCGCTGAACGAGCGCTGGTCGATGTCGTGCGCCGTGATCGCCGTGATGGCGACCGGCGTGTCCTGCAGTTTCTCCTCGCGGTATTCTGCGGTTACCACCACCTCCTCAAGCTGCCCGGTCTGATCCGCCCCGGCTGCGCCGGCGGCGACGACGGGTCCGCTGAGCCATGCGCCAAGCGCCGCGAAGCCGCCTGGCGCACACCGCCACAGGCGGGAAATCCGGCGCGGAGAGGTCTTCATCGCAAGTCCCCCTCTTTATCGATCATCGGCGGCCCAACGGCAGGAGCGTCCGTTTATTTTTTGTAAGTAGAACAAACAAATTTGCCGTTTGCAAGACATCGTCGCCGGGGGGAAAGCGTTTGTGGGCCCCCATGCAAACGGCCAACGGCCGCAAGGATCGGGGACCGGTTTGCGCCGGACGACTCCATGGCGATGATGGCGGACCTAACGGTCCTGGCGGGAGCGGCTGGTTACCATGCTGCGATGCGCCCTGCCGTTCAGCGCCCGCTGCGAGGGCCCGACGGATCCGGCGGGGGTCACCGCCTGCCAAGTTCGAGGCAGCCGCCGTCGACGTTGAGATCCACGCCGTTGATGAAGCTCGCCTCCTCGGAGGCCAGGAATAGAACCGCTCGTGCCACTTCTTCCGGCTCGCCCATCCGCTTCATCGGTACGGCGCCGCCCAGCGTGGAACGCACCGCCTCGATCTGCGCGAGACTGGCGCCGCGCTTGAAGATCTCCGTCTCCGTGGGACCGGGCGAAACGACGTTGACGCGGATCCGTCGCGGCAGCAGCTCTGCGGCCAGAATGCGCGCCACCTGACGCAACCCGGCCTTGGCGGCCGCATAGACCACATTCCCGGGCAGGGCCAGAACCGCACCGATCGAGCCGGTGATGACGATACTGCCGCCGTCGCGCAGATGAGGAAGCGCCGCCTGCACCGCAAAGAACGCACCTCGCAAGTTGACGCCGTGCACGCTATCCCAGAACTCCTCCGTGACCTCGTGCACGGCAGCAAAGCCGCCGACTCCGGCATTCACGTGCAGCACGTCGATGCCGCCGAGCTCGCCTGCGATGTGCGCCAGCGCCGCCCGACTGTCGGCCACCGAGCCCATGTCGGAGCGCACCGCCAGCATGCCGCTCTCCGCGGCGACTCGCGCCAGCGTCGCCTCGTTACGACCCGTGATCGCCACGCGGGCCCCTTCGGCCTGGAATGCCCGGGCCGCGGCGAGGCCGATGCCGCTGTTGCCGCCCAGCACGACCACGGTCTTGCCCGCAAAGCGCATGGCTTCAGAACATGCCGTTGGCATTCGCCGCCTTCTCCGGGACCGGCTGGGCCACGTCCCAGTGCTCGGCGATCTTGCAGTGCTCGACGCGCAGGATGTCGACGACCGCAAGCCCGCGATCCCCGGCCGTGAACTTCGCATGCGAGTGCACGACCACGAGATTACCGTCCGCGATGATCCGCTTGATGGAATAGTTGGCGTCCGGATGGTCGCGGAAGAAGGGCTCGAGGAAGGCGATCGCCGCATCGCGACCGGTCGCGGCGAGCGGATTGTGCTGAACGTAGCCGGGCTCCACCCAGGTCTCGAATGCCGTGCGCACGTGCTTCTGGATGTAAAACTCATTCATGAATTTGGTGACCACCTCCTTGGGCTTCAGGCGGCACTCGTCCGCATGGGCAAGCCCGGTGGCCAGAGTCAGCGTCGCGGTGAACAGGATGACGGACGGGCGCATGCAGGTCTCCTTGGCGGAGTGGAGCGCGAGGCTTCTATTGCATTTGTAGGCAGTACATACAAATATCGCGCACCAGGAGAAAGATTTCCATGGCGCTTGCCGTAGGCCTGCCCCGGCTCATGCCGGCCGGAGAAAGCACATGAGCGACATCGCCGCACTCACGGCCCGCATCGAAAAGCTCGAGCACGAGCTTGCGATTCAGCAGGACATTCACCAGATCCGCCGCGTTCAGTACGCGTACGGCTACTTCATCGACAAGTCGCAGTACAACGAGGTGGTGGATCTCTTCGCCGACGATGGCGACGTTTGGTTTCTCGGCGGAATCTACCGGGGCAAGGCGGGCGTGCGCCGCCTGTACATCGAGCGCTTCCAGAAGCAGTTCACCCAGGGGCACAACGGCCCCCGTTACGGCTGGCTCCTCGATCACCCACAAATGCAGATGGTCATCGACGTCGCGCCGGACCGCCGCACGGCCCAGGCACGCGGCCGCTCGATGATGCAGGCCGGCCTGCACCACACGGCCGAGGGTAACCCGCGCGCCTGGTGGGAGGGCGGCATCTACGAGAACGACTACGTGCGCGAGAACGGGGTTTGGAAGATCAAGGCGCTGCGTTATTTCCCGTTCTGGCACGGCAGCTTCGCCGAGGGGTGGCCCAAGACCCCGATCGATTTTGTCCCCATTGCCAAGACACTCTACCCGCAGGACCCGGTCGGACCGGATGAGCTCATGAATCCGCAGCCGCGGCTCTGGCCCGCGACCGACACGGTCCCGTTCCACTACCGCCACCCCGTGACCGGAAAGCCGATCGTGCTCGACAACAGCCGCGCGCGCGAGGGCTTCAAGGACGGATGAGGCCGCCGCCGCGCCGCGGCGCTCATGACGCATCGCGGTTCCAGAGCGCCATCAGGACCGGCAACACCATCGGCCGCAGCTTCACCGGAACCCGCTTCAGGAGCGTGGCCTCGTGAGCGGCCACTACGCGGCGCGCCTTGCCGAGCAGTGCGCGCCCGCGCCTCGTCAGCGCGAGCGCCTGCGAGCGCCGGTCGACCTGCCGCCGCTCGATCACCCCGCGCCCCTCCAGGCGGGCGACGAACGGGGCCATATTGGCCCGCTGGATATCGAGTACGCGCCCGGCGTGGCTCTGGGTGATGCCGGGAACGGACTCGATCAACATCAGCATGGCCACGTCCGCGTGCCGCAGATTGAGTGGCGCCAGCCGCTGATTCAACTCGGCGAGCGCCACCGCCGAGGCGCGTCGCAGGACGTAGCCCGCAAGATTAGCCAGGGGATCTTTCATGCGCGCGCTGCCTGGCAGCGAAACTTGTCGGGAGCCATACTGCTATATAGTATAGCAGTCGTGTCCAGGGCGTTTTTCGGAGAGTAAAGACTCATGAGCGAACGAACCGAAGCCGATACCGTGGCCGTTGAGGTCCGGGAGGCCATTGCCTGGGTGAAGTTCAATCGCCCGGAGAAGCGCAACTCCATGAGCCCGATGCTCAACCGCCAGATGCTGCGCGTCCTCGATGACCTCGAGTTCCGCGACGATGTGGGGGTGCTGGTGCTCACCGGCGCAGGCACCGCCTGGTCGGCGGGGATGGACCTCAGGGAGTACTTCCGGGAGACCGAGGCGCAGGGGCTGAAGGGCGTGCGCCACTCCCAGCGCGAAGCATATGCGTGGTGGGAACGGCTGCGCTGGTATCAGAAGGTCACCATCGCGATGGTGAACGGCTGGTGCTTCGGTGGCGCGTATGGCCCGCTGTTTGCCTGCGACCTCGCCTTTTGCTCCGAGGATGCCGAATTCGGCCTGTCGGAGATCAACTGGGGGATCCTGCCGGGCGGCGGCGCTGCCAAAGTGGCTGCCGACCTGATGCCGATGCGCAAGGCGATGTACCACGCCCTGCTCGGCGAGAACCTGACAGGCAGGCAGGCCGAGGCGCTGGGGCTCGTCAACGAAGCGCTTTCCGCGGACCGGCTGCAGGAGCGGGTGACCGAGGTGGCAAAGAAGCTGTTGGCCAAGAATTGGGCGACGCTCAAGGCCACCAAGGACGCTATGCGGCGCGTGCGCGAGATGACCTATGACAGCGCGGAGGATTACCTCATCCGCGCCCAGGAGGCGCTCAACTGGCACGACAAGTCCGACGGCCGGCACCGCGGCATGAAGCAGTTTCTCGACGACAAGAGCTACAAGCCCGGACTCAGCGCGTACGACAAGTCGAAGTGAGGGCGCGGCGAGCCTCAGTTGGCGGGCGCCTCAGTCAGCGTCGCGCACCCTGAGCGCGAGCAGGGCCACTGCTGCCAGCAGTGAGCCGCTCGCCATCGCAAGCGCCACGGTCTGCAGAGCGAAGCCCGCGTGAAAGAGGTAACCGGCGGCGACGGGCGCAAGCACCGCGCCGCCGCGGCCGACGCCGATGGCAAAGCCGGTGCCGGTCGCGCGCACGTGCGTCGGGAACACTTGCGCGAACAACAGGTAGAGACCCGCGATCGCCGAATTGGTGAACAGGCCGGTGATCGCGAGCGTGGTCTTGAGGGTGGCCAGATCTGCCGAGCCGTGACCGAACCAGGCGATCATCACCGACGTAGCGAGGAGCACGCACAGGGTCAGCGCCTTGAGCCCCAGGCGCGTCGCGATCAGGCCAAAGATCGCGCCCCCGACCGCACCGCCGACGTTCGCCCAGATGAGCACGCCGGCTGCCGCTCTGGGCTCGAACCCCATGTCGACGACGATCTTCGGGACCCATTTGATGATGAAGTAGAAGCTGGTGATGTGGGCGAAGTACACGAAAGTGATCAGTACGGTCGTCGTCAGGAGTCCCGGCTTGAACAGGTCGGCGATCGAGCGCCGCTCGGCCCCGGGGCTTGCCTCGCTCAGCACGCTCACCGGTGGGTGACCGAAGCGCATCAGAATGCGATTGATCCTCTCCAGCGCCCGCGGCGGGCGGCGCCGGTCGAGAAACGCCACGGATTCCGGCACCAGCAGCCACACGATGGGCAGGAAGCCGCTCGTCGCCCAGGCACCGTAGAGAAACACCTCGTGCCAGGTGGCGGTCGCCAGCAGTCTCTGCACGAACATGCCACCGACGATTCCGCCCAGCGGATATCCGATCACCATGAGCGCCATGGCGAAGTTGCGCCAGCGGCGATTGGACACTTCCGCGGCGGCGGCATTGATCGCGGCCAGCGTGCCGCCGATGCCGAGGCCGGTGAGCAACCGCCAGACGAGAAGCCCGGCGACACCCTGCGCGTGACCCGCCCCAGACATGCCGATGGCCATGGCCGCGAGACACCCGAGGATGGTCGGGCGCCGCCCCACCTTGTCGGCCACCCCGCCGAGGAGGAGCGACCCGAGCGCCATGCCGAGCAATTCCATGGAGAGAACCCAGCCGAGGGTCGCCTTGTCGATGCCCCAGTCGCGCGCGATGCCGGGGGAGGCGAAGCTGATCGACAGGACATCGAACCCGTCCATGGCGTTCAGTCCGAGGGTGACGAGCACGGCGACCCATTGCCCGACCGCCATAGGGCCATCGTCGATGATGGATTTCGGGTCCCTGCCCGTCATGCTCCCCCCGGGCCGAAGCAACGCAAGTGCTATCCGTGAATGCGGGTCAGCAGCTCGATGAGCTTGGCAACTTCTCTTTCGGTAAAGCGCGACTTGAGCCACTGCTCGTGTTGCCGGATGGCACGCTTCGCCGTCGCGAGCGTCCTGCGGCCAGCACGCGTGAGGTTCAGTTCCTGCTTGCGTCCGTCGATGTGGGACTTGCTGCGCGCGAGGTAGCCCTTCGCCTCCAGACGGTTCACGATCGCCATCGTCGTAGCCCGATCCATGCGCATGCGTTGGGCGACGCCGGTCTGCGCGATGCCCGGGTGGTCCGCGACCAGCCAGAGCGCGGCGACCTGTTTTTGCGTCAGATCCAGGTCCGCAAAGGTCTCGGTGAAGTGCCGGTAGACCGCGGCGTGAGCCAGGCGAATGTGAAAGCCCACGATATCGCGGATCTCGCCGAGGTCCTCATCGCCCGCGACGTGCGGGGTCGTGATGGCAAGCGTCTCTCTGCGCTGTGCTCTGTGCTGTGCTGACATCGGCCTATCCAGAATGTGATTGTTAGTATAGCTTACAAAGATCGCCGACGACGGGACGTGTCATGGCTCATTTTCCCAAGACAGCCGCTTTCACGGACTTCA
>Ga0209472_1000861_pt1 | contig 17779 bp, 18 predicted proteins | sample GraSoiAngelo_130_FD_185887 | JGI IMG/M metagenome (GOLD analysis project Ga0209472, IMG submission 185887) | Grasslands soil microbial communities from the Angelo Coastal Reserve, California, USA - 14_0929_02_20cm (SPAdes) (version 2) | ecosystem: Environmental > Terrestrial > Soil > Grasslands ...
GCGGTGATCCTGTTCCTCGGGCTCCTGCTCGTTGTCGCAAATCGCGTGCCGCTCATCGGCCGGCTGCCTGGAGACATCACCGTTCGCGGTGACGGATGGACCGTGTACGCGCCGCTGGCGACCTCGATCGTGCTGAGCGTTTTGCTGACCCTGGTCCTTAGCGTGGTGGCCTGGGTGCGGCGGTAAAAGGAGAACAAGTGACCGAAGAGAAAGTTAGCGAAGAAAAGAAGACGACACCCGTCGTGGCCGAGGCCGAGAAGCAGGAGAAGATCCTCAACGCGCTGCAATCGGTGCTCGACCCGGAGATCGGGCTTTCGGTGATCGATCTCGATCTCATCCGCGAGGTCGTGTTCACGCCCGAGGAGGCCGAGATCAAGATGGTCCTGACGACGCCGTTCTGTCCGTACGGACCGATGCTGATCAACCAGATCCAGTCGGTCTCAGAGACGGCGGCCGAGATGCCGGTCAAAGTCACGGTGCTCCCGGATCGCTGGGAAGCGCCGCCCTGGCTGCGTTAGCGCACTAGTTTCGCGGTCGCGCGGCCGGCGGGTCCGCTGAGCGTCACCAGATACGTTCCCCGCGGCCACGAGCTGCCGAGGATGCCGATCGAGCAGCCATAACGCGTCGTCGTCGGCGAATCCGATCCCCCGTAGCGCGCGTTCGCGATGCTGACGTTGATGCGGGCGTCCGGCGGCTGCCCGTACAGGACGTACACGCTGTCGCCGTCGGAGTCGCGTGTGGTGGTCGCGATGCCCGGGTAGCCGTCCGCGAGCGCCAGCGCGCGATCGCTGAGCTCCGCGGTGAAGGTGTCGAAGGACCGCCCGCTCGCCGCGGTGTAGGCGCTCTCGATCGGTAGGCCACCGCTGATCTTATCCAGCAGCTTCGATTCTCCTCCGGCGTCCGAGACGACGAACGACGCGACCTGCGCGGCGAAGTAATACGCGATCACGCCAACGTCGTTCACGTACGCCCGCCATCCTGCCCCGGTGGCGATCGATGGAAGCGTCGGCATCTGACTTGTTTTCGCCGCGGATGCCGTGCAGTACCGGCTGACGAGCGCGGCATCCGCGCTCACCGGAAACTCGTTCAATGTCGCGAGGCCTTCGTGCAACCAGTACGGTACGGCGACACGACGACCGGCGGCCTCGTCGACGACGAGGTGCGTTATCTCGTGGCGCGCGATCGACTCGGGAGCGTCGTCCCCGGTCCAGTCCATCGCGACGATCGCGGGCGGGATGAAGACACCTTCCTCGTATGGCGTTGGCTCCACGCGAAGCAGCTGTTTTAAGCCGACGTCGAAGCCCGCCTTCGTCGCGAAGACGTTGACGTTCAGACGGTGCCGAAACGTCCGGCCGAACGCGGCCTCCACCGCGACGACGGACTCGTCGATCGTCCGCGTGACGCTCGCTGCGTCGAGGCCGTTACCGTTTAGCCAGACATCGGCGTACGCGCCGCAGACCACGGTGAAGGTCAGGCCGCCCGCCACTTCGGTCCGCGGCGCGACGCACTGCGCGGTCGCCGTCGCCGACGTGGTGATCCCATCGACGTCCATCGTGATGGTCGAGACGCCGGATGTACTTGCGGTGAATATGCCCTGCTCGTCGACCGTCCCTCCGCCGCCGGTCACGTGCCAGGTCGGTATGACCGGGACGTTGTTGCCCCATTCATCGAACGCGGTCGCGGAGAACGCGACGGTGTCGCGCGGCTTGAGATTCGCCGTCGCCGGCAGGACGCGCACGGTGCGCGGCGCACCGGGTCTGACGGTGATCTTCGTGGTCGCGGCGAGCTCGCCGATCGCAGCCTGAACGTAGTAGACGCCGGCCCTATCCGGCGCGGTAAAGAGGCCGTGCTCGTCGATCGGCGCCTCGGACGACCAGACCGGCTTCGTTCCGACGGCGCGGTTTCGCGCATCGCGAACGTCCGATGCGAACTGGAACTGGGCGGTCGGCGCCACGACGACGTCGTCTCCGGGAATGATCGCGATGGTCATCGGCGGACCCGGGACGATCTCGTGCCAGGCGTAGGCGCCACCGGCGACGGCGAGCGCGGTGGCCAGGACCAGGATCGTCACGGGCTTGCGCACCACCGGAGTCTGCGGGAGCCCCGGGATGGCCTCGGTGTCGAAAGGGCCGCGGACCGGCCCGTTAGAGGAGTGCCCGCACCACTCTGAGCTGCGGCGAGGTCTCCGTGGTCAGCCCACGCGAGAGCGGTAACCCCTGATACGTCCCGCGAACGATCGCCCACTTGCGGAGCAGGTTCGCATCGAGGCCAGCGTCCGCGAACGCCCCGATCCACTGTTCGACCCCCTCCCGGGTCGGCACGTGGCCGATCGGATTCCACAGGAGCGTTGCCACATCGAACTCCGGCTCGCCGACCATCGGCTTTGGATCGATCACGACCCAACCGTCTCCGTGGCGCAGCAGGTTGTGATGATGGAAGTCGCCGTGAACGAGGGTCGCGTCGCTCGGATGCATCGTCGCGTAGATCTCCTTGGCCTGACGCACGAGGTAGTGATCGCCCGCGTTATCGAGCCACCGCGGGACGAGATCGCCGATCCACCGAAAGGGGTCGCCACTCAGAGCTGGTCGCCAGAGCTTTCTCGCCGCCGAGACCGCCACGCGGATCGCCTCGTGCTCCGACAGGCCCGAAGCGTCGTCCCCGGGACGCGCACGCTCGATCAACATCGCGCGCCGCGCTCGATCATGTCGCAGGAGCCGCACCGCGCCGTCACCGCCCAGGAGCGCCAGGGCGTCCGCCTCGTGATCGGCCTCGTCGTCTTCGATGGGGACGACCTTGAGCACGGCGTCATCCCCCGCGAAGGCCACGAACGAGAAACGCCCCCCGACGATGCGCTGCGAAAGGGGAACGCCCCACTCACGCGCAACTTCGGCGGCCGTCGCCCGCAGGCGGTCCGCCACCCGAGGGGTGATTCCCCAGGGCGCAGCGTCGAGCCACGCGCTCTCGTCCCCGGTCATGCTTTGGCGCGCGGGCCGCGTTCGCTGGCGCGAGCCAGCACGAAGAGAAGGTCCGAAAGCCGGTTCAGCCAGGGGAGGAGATCCTCGCCCGAGACGTAACCCTCGTCGACGCAGCGAACGACCTGTCGCTCCGCACGGCGGGCCACGGTGCGGGCGTGGTCGAGCGCAGCGGAGAAGCGATTTCCGCCCGGGACGACGAATCGTCCCTCGATAGGGGTTCGCTTCTTGACCGTCTCGAGGACGCTTTCGAGGCGCGCCACGGCCGCGCCGTCGAGGCGCTCCTTCAACCGACTGAGGTCGCTTCGCGGGGTGGCTATCTCCGCCATGACCAGATACAGGCCCTGCTGGAGCTCGAGCAGCTCGCGGCCGAGGCTGGACCGCGGTGCCAACGATCGGGCCAGACCGAGCACCGCCTGGGCCTCGTCCAGGTCGCCGAGCGCCTCGATGCGCGGGTCGGTCTTCCGAACGCGCTCCTTGCCAAAGAGCGAGGTCTCGCCGCCGTCGCCGGTCCGCGTCGTGACTCTGGCCGACGGCCGTCGCGGGCGGGCGGGCATCCTCGACAGTCTGGCCTCAAAAGTCACGCTATGCTCGACCGGTCCTGCGAAGCTTCCCGCGGGGTTTGATGGAGGGACCGATGCCTTCGGGTCGAGGCGATACCAAAAAGAAGAATGAGAAAAAGAAGTCCAAAGAGCAGCTCGAAAGAGAGCTGAAAAAGAAGGGCGTGGCGCAACCGGTCCAGCCCATGACCTTCGAGATCGTGAAGCCGAAACGCAAGGAAAAAGAGAACTGGTGACAAGCCACTCCGGAAAAAACGGAGGGGAGCGGGGCGGCGCCGGTGGAAAGCAAGCCGGCGCCGCTCTTTTTGGGAGCGCTAAGGAGCAGAAGGTGGCTGTGACAGAGAAGTCGAGAGCGATCGAGCAGGCGATCCAGCAGATCGAAAAACAGTTCGGTAAGGGCTCGATCATGAAGCTCGGCGCCAACGCCGGCGAGAAGATCGATGTCATCTCGACCGGCTCGCTCGCCGTGGACATGGCCCTTGGCGTGGGCGGCTTTCCGCGCGGCCGGGTCGTCGAGATCTACGGCCCGGAGGCCTCCGGGAAGACCACCCTCGCGCTGCACGTCGTGGCCTCGGCCCAGAAGGCCGGCGGCACGGCCGCCTTCATCGACGCCGAGCACGCGCTCGACGCGGCGTGGGCCCGCACCTGCGGGGTCAGCACGGACGATCTGCTCATCTCGCAGCCGGACAACGGCCAGCAGGCGCTCGAGATCGCCGACACGCTCGTGCGGTCTGGGGCCGTCGACATCGTCGTCATCGACTCCGTCGCGGCGCTCGTGCCGCGCGAGGAGATCGAGGGCGAGATGGGCGACTCTTTCATGGGATTGCAGGCGCGGCTCATGAGCCAGGCGCTCCGTAAGCTCACCGGCACGATCTCGAAGACGAACACGACGGTCGTCTTTATCAACCAGCTGCGTGAGAAGATCGGCGTGATGTTTGGGAACCCCGAAACAACTAGCGGCGGGCGCGCGCTGAAGTTCTACGCGTCGGTCCGCATCGACATCCGGCCCATCGAGCCGATCAAGCAGGGCGACGTGGTCATCGGACGCCGCGTGAAGGTCAAGGTCGTGAAGAACAAGGTCGCCCCGCCCTTCCGCATCGCCGAGATCGAGATCCTCGCGAGCGAGGGCATCTCGCGCGAGGGCGGGCTCATCGACATGGGCATCACCATGGGCGTCCTCGACAAATCCGGCGCGTGGATCAACTACGGCAAGACGCGTATCGGGCAGGGCCGCGAGAACGCGAAGCAGTTCCTGCGCGATCACCCCGACGTGGCCAACGAGATCGACGCCAAGGTGCGTGCAGGGAGCCTAACCGTCGGCGCCGAAAGCCCGAACGGTGAGGAAGCCTAGCCCTAGGGCGAAGCCGCTCGGCAGCCCGTACGAGGCTGCCGTTCAGTACCTTGGGAATCGTCCGCGCAGCGTTGCCGAGATCCGCCGTCACCTCCGCGGAAAGCGCTACGAGGACGAGGCCATCGACGGCGCGATCGACAAGCTCCGCGCGCAGCGGTATGTCGACGATCTCGATTTCGCGAAGTATTGGGTCGAGCAGCGATCGCGTTTTCGTCCGAAGGGCGATCGCGCACTGGTAAGCGAGCTCACCAGCAAAGGCGTCTCCCGTGAAACGATCGATGCCGCGCTCGGTGAAATGCCTGCCGAAAGCGAGAGCGACCGGGCGCGCCGGGCGATCACGCGCCAGCTGAGGCGCTGGGAATCGCTCGAGCCTCCCGAGCGCAAGCGCAAGATCCACGCGTTCCTCGCCGCGCGCGGGTTCGGCTACGACGTGATCGACGAGGTGATAGCGAGACCCGATGGCGACCTCGAACCCAGTACGCAGGAGTGAAACTGGCGGCTTGATGCGGCGGCTCGCGTGCCTTGTGTCGTTGCTTGTCACCGCCTCGTGCATCTCGTCGACTGCGGCGCCCTCGGCGACGGCGCTACAGCCGATCGCGCGGCCCGATGACGGATCGCAGCCGTCAGCGCGGTCGCCGACAGTCACACTCCATCAGTCCGCTGCCGGAGATGCCGGCCCCACGGTGTGGCGATTCGCAGGAACGCTTCTCTTGCCTTCCGATCCGAACTCATATGCCAACGTGATCCTTGATGTCGAGCCCCTGAAGGACAGCGGCTGGGTCGTCGTCCGGGATCGAGCGCCAAACCGGAGACTCCCGAGCGGCGGCCCCAGCAGGGGTCCATTTATTCCAGCGCACGGAACAGTCATGCGTCTTGACGCGGCAGGAGGAGTCGTTGCCCAGCAGTCGGACGCAAGTGAGTTCACCCCAACCCACCTGGTCCTCTTCGAGGATTCCGGAGTCGTCGTTGCGGAGGGGTCGTGGACGCGCGGCCTTGACCTTCGGACCCTCGAGACCCTGTGGAAGACGGACTCCGAGTGCGTCGCCGTCGCTGAGCTTTGCTACGCGTATCAGCCGTTCACGACCTCGCCCCCCGGTACGTTCGATGAGCGCGATCCGCGCACCTTTTCGCTCCTCAGAAGCCTTCCGCACGTCAAAGTCGGACAGCTGATGGCCCCCATGATTCTCCGAGACTGGAACCTCGCCATCGTTCGGTCTAATTCCTCCGATCACTGGTTTGATTTCTTCGCGCTCGATCCAGGGGCTCCCATCACGTTGCCTTGGATTGACCGACTGAGGGGAGCACGCAGCATCGGTTTGCTCTCGGGCGACCGGGCCATCGTTTCGTACGAGGGTTGGCAGAACGGACGGTTTCCCGCAAGCGAACTGACCGATATTTCCAGTGGACGCGTGATCGCGCGATACGAAGACAGACTTCCGGTCGTCGCCACTGCGGCGGCCACGTTCCTCACCGGTGCGGCGGTGACCCAACTCCTCGATCCGCAGAACAGTTCGCTCGGTCCGGGCCTGCCGACGCTACCGCTCTACGTGAGCTTCGAGAAGGGGATAGTCGTCGTTCCGCTCGGGAATGGGGGAGCTGCGGTCATGCAGCGCGAGGCCGGTCAGAGCTCCGAGCAGACCGTCGCATTCACCTCGATCGCCGTGGGTGCGTGCCCGGCGATCGACTTCACACGAGTGCAGCTGGCCGACGGGACGGCCGACTGCCCGGCGCTGGCGGCCGCGCATGGCGCGCGCCGGATCCTCGTGTCGACCGGCAAGGAGCGCGACATCGACCGATTCGAGATCACTGCTGTGACGGCCGATGCCGCCTCGCGCCGATTGACCATCAGGGTGCGACTCGATGAGCCTCGTTCTCCGTCGGCCGCGCAAACTGCGCCGGCACAGGTCATCGAGCTTCCAGAGTCTTTGGCCGGACGTTGGTTGGTCGGGCTCGAGCCTGATCCGCAAATACCGCGACCCTTCGGCTTTTGGACCGCATTCGCGATCGACCTTCGTTAGCGCCAACGCAACTCGGTCACGGCCAGCTCGCATGCTTGGTACAGAGCGCGAGCCAACCCTCGTAGACTCGCCCGAGCCCGATCCACTCGGGCATTAGGGGAGGTCCATGCGCAAATTCCTCGTGCTTCCGCTCACTATCGCGTTGCTCGTCACGATCACCGCACTCGCCGGAGCCGCCGGCGTCTCCACTCTCGTCAATACCGGCAGTCCAACGGCGCCGTTCTCAGAGAACAAGCAGAACGAACCCTCGGTCGCGATCGACGCCAATCACACCAACGTCCTCGCGTCCGGCGCGAACGACAACATCGACATGGAGGCCTGCAACGCCGGAAACGACACGACCTGCCCGTTCACCAACGGAGTCGGTGTCTCGGGCATCTACTTCTCATTCGACTCGGGCAAGACCTGGACGCAGCCGACATACGACGGTTTGACTGCCCGTGGCTGCCAGGGCGTGCCGGGATCTTCTGACCCAGCGTGCACGCCTGTGGTCGGACCGATCGGCACGCTTCCCTGGTACTACGAGAACGGGCTCGTCTCCGACGGCGACCCGGCCGTGGCCTTTGGCCCGAAGCCCGGCGCGAACGGGAGCTTCTCGTGGGCCAATGGCTCGCGTCTGTACTACGCGAACCTGACCTCGAACCTCGGCGCGACTCGATCAGAGGAAGCGTTCAAAGGCTTCGAAGCGATCGCGGTCTCACGCACCGACAACGCCGCCGTCGCGGCGACGGGCGGCGCGGCCGGGAAGGCCGCCTGGAAGCCGCCGGTGGTCATCTCGAAGCAGTCATCGACCACCTTCTCCGACAAGGAGCAGGTCTGGGCCGACAACGCCTCTTCGAGCGCGTTCTTCGGCACCGTGTACGTGTGCTGGGCGGCCTTCCGCGGGCAGGAGCTCAGCCCCAATGCCGCCCCCGCGCCGCTCCAGGTCGGCGTCTCGCATGACGGCGGCGACACGTGGAGCGTCCAGCAGATCGGCGCGGCCGCGAACAACCGCAACCGCAATCCGATGGACGGCTGCACGATTCGCACCGACAGCACCGGAAACGCATACCTCTACGGCATCGGACGCCAGGGCGCGGACGCCTTCGAGATCCAGTCGATCTCGACCGACGGCGGCACGAGCTGGTCGAAGCCGCAGCCGGTCGTGGGTCCCGTGACCCAGCCCGGCATCAGCGATCCGAACACCGGCAGGCCCTCGATCGACGGACTCGCCGGCGCGCGGAGCGATCTTGCTCCGGCACCCAGCGTCGACATCGCCAACGGCGCGCCCAACGGCACGGGCGCGACGAACCGGATCGTGATGAGCTACGTCAGTGGTGAGATCACGAAGCCGCACGTCTTCTTTACCGAGTCGACCGACCTCGGAGTCACGTGGGCAACGCCACGGGCCATCGAGGGTGCGACCGATCGTGGCTACTACACCGCACCCGCGATCTCGCCGGACGGCACGAACGTCTACGTCGTCTATAACGCGTTCACCACGGCATACCAGCCGACGACGGCTACCCCACGCTCACTTGTCGGCGTGTTCATGCAGGCGACCGCAACCGGCACCGCCGCAACCGGCGCGTTCGCCGAAGTCCATCGCGGCACCGCCGGTGACCCGAGAGGGTCGAGCCAGAACAACCTCGTAGCGGAGTTCCTCGGCGACTATGTGTATGCGGCAGCGACCCGAACGTATGGTGTCGCGGTCTGGAACGACACACGAGTCGCCGCGGATTGCCCGGCGATCGACGCGTGGCGCCAGGACATCGCGACCGGAGGTACGACCGTCGCGCGTCCCGCACCGCAGCAGGATTGCGCCCCAAACTTCGGAAACTCGGACATCTTCAGCTTCACGACCGCTCCCTAGCTTCGCGAATCAGCGAACCGAGAGGGGCGCCCGAAAGGGCGCCCCTCTTCACGCTTTTGTGCTAGCGGTCGCGGCTCAGGGCCGAACGAACAGCACGAGGCCGGTATCCTGCCCGTCGGCGATGACGCGCCAGCAGCTGCCTGCGAAACCGATGGGCTTCCAACCCGCCTCGAATACGAGATGGCCCCAGGGGTTCGTCCGAGTCGTCGCGACCACTCGATAGGACACCCACGTCGCGGGCGACGTGTGACCAATGTCATCGAACTGCAGGGCGATCTGCTCGTGCTCCTGCGCTCCTCGTCGGACGATCACGAGGTAGTCATTGGCCGCCGTGTCCGATGGGGTTGAGGCTTCGCCGAGAACACCGATCGCGCCATTCGCAGTGATCACGCCGGATGAGTCGCGAGAGGTGGTCGGTTGACAGGTCGTCGCTCCCGATGGTGAGGAAGACGCCGTGCTCGTGGGCGGCGCGCCCGTCGGCGAGACGCTCTCGTTGACCGAGACCGACGATCCGCACGCTGCAATGAGGAACGAAAGAGCAAGTGGGACCCGCATGTCTTCCCTACAGAGGCGCCTCACCGCCGGTTCCCTCAGCCACTCTGCACAGCGTCGATCGCCCTCGCGAGGCCGACGTCGGCGTCGGTCAGGCCATGCGCGACGTGGGTCGTGAGGACGATCCGAACGGTCTTGTAACGCTCGAGGTGGATGTCGGGATGGTGGTTCGCCGCGTTGGCCGCCTCGGCCACCCGGTTGACGAACGCCACGGCTCCCTTGAAGCCTTTGAAGGTGAAGGTCTTCGTGAGCGCCGCTCCGTCGCGTGTCCAGCCGGCGCCTGAGGCGAGAAAAGAAGCGAGCGCGGCCTCGTTGAGCCGCGTCTCGTTCTCAGGGACCGCCACGCCCGCGAGCCTAGCCTGTACGCGTTTCGTACGCGGCGTGTGAACCTGCGTTATCCTGACCACACCAAAAACTTTGTGAACCAACGTGGCTGGTGGAGCGCCCCGTTCCGCCGGTCACTTACGCGAAAACGGGGGCGAGCGTAGTCACACAAGCGACCGTCCCCGCACACGCGGCACGGAAAGGATCGCCGACATGCCCGACATCGTCGTCGTGGGCCTCGTGGCCCTCGTCGCGGCTATCGTCGGCTTCGGGATCGCCCTTCTTCTGCGGCGTTCATTCGCGCTCACGAGCGAAACGACCGCGCGGGCGAACGCTGACCGCCTGCTCGCCGAGGCGCGAGCCAGGCAGAACCAGATCATCCTCGAGGCCAAGGACGAGGCCCTCAAAGTCGCAAAGACCGCCGAGCTGGAAAACCGTGAGCGTCGAGCCGAGCTTCAGCGCTACGAAGGCCGGCTCGACAAGAAGGACGAGCAGCTCGATCAGAAGATCGCGCAGGTCGACGAGCGCGACCGCCGCCTCGGTCAGAAAGAGCAGGAGCTCGAAGCCGAGCGTGGGAAAATCGCACAGCTCCAGGACGAGCAGCGCACCGAGCTCGCTCGGGTCGCTTCCTTGACGATGGAGGAGGCGCGCGGCCTTCTCCTCGACCGGGTCGAGGAAGAGATGCGCGACATCACCGGCCGCAAGGTGCGCGAGCTCGAGGTCGAGGCCCGCGAGCGGGCGGACGAGCGGGCCCGCGACATCATCACCATGGCGCTCCAGCGCTATGCCGCCGAGCACACAGCCGAGCACAGCGTGACGGTCGTGGCTCTCCCGAGCGACGACATGAAGGGTCGGATCATCGGCCGCGAAGGGCGGAACATCCGAACCCTCGAAACCCTCACCGGCGTAGACCTGATCATCGACGACACTCCCGAGGCGGTCGTCGTCTCCGGTTTCGACCCCATTCGCCGCGAGGTCGCGAAGCGCGCGCTCGAGCGGCTTCTCGTGGACGGGCGCATCCATCCCGCGCGGATCGAGGAGATGGTCGGCAAGGCTCGGACCGAGATCGACCAGGTCATGAAGGAAGCGGCAGAGGCGGCGATCTACGAGGTCGGCATCGGCGGACTCAATCCGGACCTGGTGAAGCTCCTTGGACGGCTGCATTTCCGAACGTCCTATGGCCAGAACGTGCTGCGTCATTCCATCGAAGTCGCGCACGTCGCGGGAATGCTCGCTTCAGAGACCGGATACGACCCGCAGACGATGAAGCGCGCCGGCCTTCTGCACGACATCGGCAAGGCGATCGATCACGAAGTTGAGGGCCCGCACACCGTCATCGGCGGCGAGCTCCTCAAGCGGTACGGCTTCCCGCAGGCCGTCATCGACGGAGTGGTCGGCCATCACGGCGACGTGGAACCGGTGACGATGGTCGGAACGCTGATCTCGGCCGCCGACGCCATCAGCGCGGCGCGGCCCGGTGCTCGCAGCGAGATCGTCTCGAACTACATCCAAAGGCTCCAGGAGCTCGAAAGCGTCGCGAACAGCTTCCCGGGTGTCGAGAAATCGTTCGCGATCCAGGCGGGCCGCGAGGTCAGGGTCGTGGTCAAGCCCGAGCAGCTCGACGATCTTCAGACGGCGCGGCTCTCCCGCGACATCGCACAGAAGATCCAGGACACGCTGCAGTACCCCGGTCAGGTCAAGGTCACGGTGATCCGCGAGACCCGCGCGGTGGAATACGCCAAATAGCCGAAACGCTCCAGCACGGAAACCCGCCCGCCTAGAGCGCACCGTCACAATCGAGTGGCCAATGAGAATGCCGCGGCTCGTCGCCGCAGTGACGCTTCTGTTCGCGGCGTGCGCCCCGGTCGGCACGCAACGGTTCCCGGGAGCGACCGGGGACCTGGGTGGCGCATCGCCCAGCCCGTCGGCCTCACCCATCGCTGTGGTCGCGTCGACGTACGGTTCCTTTCAGATCAAGACGCAGCCGCTCGATAGCTGCGAGCTCGCCATCAAGGTCGACCCCGGCAGTGTTGGTGACGGACCGCCCAAAACGCTGAGCGCGAAGGCCGATCTGAACGGGATCGTCGCGTGGACGTACCCGACGCCGCTGATCCCAGCCGGTCACGGACGTCACGAGGTGTCGTGCTCGGGCGAGCGCGGCAAGACCGACAGCTGGGCGGAATTCACGGTGACGCCGAGGAGTCTCGACGCGAAGGGCTTCACGACGCGCGTCGAGGCCGTCGACCCGATCGCCGGACTTTCGGGCGTGACGCAACGTCTCGACCCGAGCCTTGTTCCGGCGCGCGACGCCGACATCGCGCGCATGACCGCGACCCTCCAGAACGAGTGGAAGCTCGCGACGCGCGGACTTGGCGCCCTCACCCTGGTGCCGTCGTCGGCCGATCTGGTCGTCTACGTCCTTCCCGGAAAGGGGACCTCGGTGCACCTGCTCGCTGCCGACGGAAGCCAGCGCGTTCTCGTCTACGCGGTGGACGAGTTCGGGACGGTCTCGGCGGAGAACTCCGTGGCCGTCGCCCTTCACGAGCTCGGCCACATCTGGTGCTGCTTCGGCGCAGGTGCCGGCCCCGACGGGCATTGGCTCGAGAAGATCCCCGATCCACTCCTTCAGGGCGTCGATCAGTACGGACTCATGACACACCCGGTGACATGCCTCGTGGGCCGCGGCCTCGAGAGCTGCCCGAATCGGTTTTCCGAGCGGGAGCTGCGGACCATGGGCTTCACGCAGATCCCCGCGCCGCCGGCCGACCCCTGCGTGACGCAGCGGAACGTTCTCGGCGCGCGTCTTTTGACGCAGGGCGCAACTGTGGACGCCGCGAAGGCCCAGGCGGCGGTCGTCAAAGCCAAGATCGACGCGATCGTCGCGCAATACCCGTCGCGCCAGCTCCCGCCCGACGTCTACAACACGTACATCGGACTCGTCGATCAGTACAACGCCCTCGCGAACGACATCGACGCGAAGGTCGCCGCCTACAACGCGACCGTCGATCAGCTGAACGCGCTCCCTTGCTGACCTCGGTGTGAAGGTCCTCTTCGTCGGCGACGTTGTCGGAAAGCCCGGCCGCCAAGCCGTTGCCGCACTGCTCCCCGCGATCAGGCGCGAACGAAACGTCGATCTCGTGATCCTGAATGGTGAGAACGCCGCCGGCGGTGCGGGCCTCACGGGTGAGATCGCACGCGAGATCCACGGTGCGGGCGCCGACGTCATCACCAACGGAAACCATGTCTGGGACCAGCGCGCCTTTCTCAAAGAGATCGACGCGCTCGAGTTCTGCATCCGGCCGCTGAACCTGCCCCCGGGGAATCCCGGTAAAGGCTGGGTCATCCAGGACGGTGTGCTCGTCGTCAATGCGCTCGGGCGCGTCTTCATGGCCGAGCAGGACGACCCGTTCCGTGCGGTCGACGCGCTCCTAGCGGAGCTCGGCGAGCGCGCGCCGAGGATCCGCATCCTCGACTGGCACGCCGAGGCGACGAGCGAGAAGCTCGCGATGGGGTGGCACCTCGATGGGCGGTTCTCGGCCGTGCTCGGCAGCCACACGCATGTGCCAACGGCGGATGGGCGGATCCTTCCGCAAGGCACGGCGCTCCTCGCCGATACCGGGATGGTCGGGCCGCGTGACTCGGTCCTCGGGATCGAGCCGTCGATCATCGTGTCGCGTTTCCTCGACCACCTTCCGCGTCGCTTCGAGGTGGCGTCGGGGGTCGTGCAGTTCAACAGTGTGGTCGTCGACATCGACGATGCGTCCGGGCGCGCCCTCGCGATCGAGCGCCTCGACCGCGAGTGGCAGCCATAACCGCGGGCTACGCCATCGACCTTCACACGCACTCGCTCCGCTCCGACGGTGCGCTCTCGCCGGCCGAGCTGGTGAAGCGCGCAGCGGCACGCGGGGTGAAGATCCAGGCGCTCTCCGATCACGACACGCTCGCCGGGATCGCGGAGGCCACCGCCACCGGCGAGAGCCTCGGTGTCCGGATCATCCCGGCGACCGAGCTCAACACCGAATCCGAGTGGGGCGACGCGCACGTGCTCGGCTATTTCATCGATCCGCAGGATGCGGCGCTCGAGGACCGTCTCCGCTGGCTCCGCGAGAACCGCGGACGTCGCATAGAGCTCATGGTCGGGAACCTGAACGCGCTGGGCTATGCCGTGGACCTCGTGCGTGTCCTCGAGATCGCGCAGGGTGGTGCGCTCGGGCGGCCCCATCTCGCGCAGGCGCTGTTCGAGAAGGGCTACGTCAAAAGCTACGACGCGGCGTTCGACACGCTTCTCGCGAAGGACTCGCCCGCGTACGTCGCGCGCGTCGGGCTCAGTCCCATCGAGGCCGTGACGCTCGTGCGAGAGCACGGCGGCGTGCCCTCGCTCGCGCATCCCGGGACCGTGCTCGGCCTCGATGAGCTGCTACCGGAGTTGGTTGCCGTCGGGCTTGCGGGCATCGAGGCCTACTACGGCGAGCACACGCCCGAGATGACGGCACGCTGTCTCGATCGCGCGCGCACGCTCGACCTCGTCCCAACCGGAGGCAGCGACTTCCACGGGCGCGGCGATCACGGTACGGACCTCGGCGGCGTATTCGTCCCGCCGGAGACGATCGAGCGTCTCGAATCGCGTAGAGGCCGCGCCTAGGAATAACATTCCGCGGGAAAGAAGGGGGTCTCGGGTGGCAGGGGCGCTCCGTCCGGTCGTCCTCCTGATGTTGCTGGCGTCGGTCCTCTTTGTCGTCGACGGTTTCTTCGATGGCGTGTACCCAGGAGGCCCGGCCTGGTTCACCGGCAAGTACGACAACCTCGCCGAGATTTCCTACGTGTTCGCGATCCTCAACACGGTCGTGGCGATCATGGTCGCGCGCGGAAGCGAGCGGAGCCTTCAGTCGCGCATCGGCCTTTCGGTCTTTTTCCTGATCGAGCGTCCGGTCACCGCGTTCGCGCTCGGACCGAAGCCGGTCGAGTCGGTCATCACGCATTTCGCGACCGCCGGCGTTGAGCTGCTCATCCTCGTCACGGCACTTCGTGTCTGGCGCCTCGGAAATGCGGCACCGGATGTCGACACGCTCTTCTCATTGGAGGGCTCGAGCCCGGCCACCGCGAAACCCGAACATGACACGGAAGCGAGGGGTCGCCGGAGCGCCGTCGCCAGGCGGAACGCGTGGCTCATCGGCGGGGTGACGGTCGCTCTGGCGCTCGCGCTTGTCGCGGACGGCATCTACGAGGGCTACGTGCCGGGCGGGAAGGCTTGGACCACGTCCAGCGACGGCTCGGGTTGGATCGTCTACGTGTTCGCGGCGGTCGCCCTCGCGGTCGCGGCGCGTGCCATGCACGGCGGGAAGGTCGCGCTGCGCGCACTGATCGGCATCTCGCTCATCCTCTTTATCGAGAGGTCCTTCACGCCGTTCTCGATGCGCGAGCAAGATCCGATCGTGCTCGCATTGCACGCGGTTGGTGCCTTCGTCAGCCTCGCGGTCGCGCTCGTGACCGCGAGCGTCATTCGCGGCGGGCCCGCATCGCGCCGAGCCTCCGTCCCGAAACTGGAGGCCGCATAGTTCTCGCGTGAGTCTCACCGTTCGGGGCGCCGCAGAGCGCCTCGTCGAGCACGTCGGCGCGGTCGTTGTCGGGAAGCGCGAGGTCACGGAGCAGCTCCTCGGCGCCCTTCTGGTGGAAGGCCACGTCCTGCTCGACGACGTGCCCGGCGTGGGAAAGACCACCCTCGCGCGAGCGGTCGCGCGGTCGCTCGACCTCACCTTCCGGCGCATCCAGTGCACGCCCGATCTGGTGCCGAGCGACATCACCGGCGTTTCGATCTACGACCAGCGCGCCGGTGCGTTCGAGTACCGGCCCGGTCCGCTCTCAGCGAACGTGGTGCTCGTCGACGAGATCAACCGCGCCACTCCGCGGGCGCAGTCGGCGCTGCTCGAGGCGATGCAGGAGCGTCAGGTCACCGTCGACGAGGCCACGCACACGCTGCCTGACCCGTTTCTGGTCATCGCGACCCAGAACCCGGTCGAGCTCGAAGGCACCTTTCCGTTGCCGGAGGCGCAGCTCGACCGGTTCCTCTTTCTTTTGAATCTCGGCTACCCCGACGCCGATGATGAGGACACGATTTTGAGGATCCACGGGCCGGCGAACGTCCGCGCCGAGACGCTCCGGCCGATCCTCAATCCCGCCGAGATCGCCGAGCTGCGCGACGAGGTCCACGGGGTGCGCGTCGGCGACGCGGTCCGGCGCTACGCGGTCGAGATCGTGCGCGGGACCCGGCGCATCGACGGCGTCGACCTGGGTGCGAGTCCTCGAGCCGCTCTCGCGCTCTATCGGGCCGCACAGGCGCATGCCGCCATTCGCGGTCGCGCCTACGTTCTTCCCGACGACGTGAAGGCGCAGGCGGTCGCGGTCCTGCGTCACCGGCTCTTCCTCAACGCGGATGCCCAGATGCGTGGACGCACGACCACCGTGATCATCGCCGAGGTCCTCGCGCGCACACCGGTACCGGCGGAGGACGTCGCCGCGACGGCCGGCTGAACCGATGGAGACTCATCCGCTCGACCTGCGGACCGGACACTTCCCCTGGCAGATCGTCTTGCTCTTCCTCGGCGCGGCGGCCATCAGCCGTGCGCCGGCGGTCATCGTGCTTGCCGTTGGCGCTCTGATCACGTGGCTCGTCGTCGAGATCACCGGTCGCCTCGCGCTGGCGGCGGTGGACGCGCGTGTCACGCTCACCCCGGATCGGATCATCGCCGGCGAGCTTCCGATCGCGACCGTCGAGATCGTGAACCGCAAGCCACTGCCGTTGCCGTGGCTGGACGCGCGTCTCTTCCTCGCCGAAGGGGTCGAGCCTCCCAGGCCGGCGCCCGGGAGTCCACGTGGCTGGATCGATTTTGGGTTTCCAATGCGCGGGCGGGAACGCGTCCTCGTGCGCCTGCCCGTCCGCGTCCCGGCCCGCGGCGCCTATGCGATCGGGCCCCTGCGCCTGCGTGCCGGCGACTGGCTCGGCTTCACCCAGAGCGAACGGACCGTGGCACTCGCTCCCGAGGTCACGGCCTACCCTGCGCCGCTCGCTGTCCGCGATCGCGCGCTTGCCTCGCTGCGACCCCTCGCCGAGACGGCCACGCGTCGCGGGCTGGTACCCGATCCCCTCCGCTTTCGCGGAGTCCGGCCCCATCGCCGCGGCGACGCGCGCAAGGAGATCCACTGGAAGGCCTCGGCCCGCCTTCGCGAGCTGCAGACGAAGCTCTACGAACCGGCGACCAGCCTCGACTCGATCTTCCTCGTCAACGTCGCGTCATACGAGCAGTACTGGATCCAGGCCGATCCCGAGGCCGCCGAGCTCGTTGTCTCCGCGGCGGCCGAGCTCATACGTCTGGCCGCGGCGGCGGGACGCCAGGTCGGGCTCGTGACGAATGGCATCGACAACCTCACGCACGAACGACCTCGATCGGCGCTCGGACGCGGACCGCGGTCGCTGACCCGCAGCCTCGAGATCCTCGCGCGCCTGGGCCCCTACGCAGTCGGAGCGCCCGAGACCGTCTTCCTCCGCGAGCGCGGCCGTCTCCCGTGGGGCGCGACGCTCATCATCGTCACGCCTCGGCTCGGCTCGGGGCTTGCGAACGCGGCCGTCGCGCTTCGTCGCGCGCACCACCGCGTCCTCATCGTGTCCGTGGACGAGATACCCGCGGCCCTCGCCGCGCATCTTGTGGTCCAGGGCGTGTCACATGACCTCCTCACCCCGCGGGAGCGCAGTGCGGCGGTCTAGCTCGCGCGCCTTCGCGGCGCTCCTCGTGGCGCGCGCGGTGATGGAGGCGATCGCGTTCGCGTGCCTCCTCGCCCTCGTGCACATGCCGGGCGGCCTCGAGCCGCTCGCCTTGACGCCGACGACGTTCGCGCTGATCGGCGCAACCCTCGTGCTCGTCGCCGCGCTGCGCGAGACGGGATCCGAGGGCCGCGGGACGGCGATCGTGGGAACGACCCTTGGCGTCGGGCTGCTCGTGGCCGTGTTGCTGCCGACCCATCCGCTCGACGTCGTGTCGTGGGGCGGGCGCATCATCACGTTCGTCATCGTCGCGGAGATCTATCTCTGGCGAGTCGTGTCGCTGGCGCGCGGTGCGGTGCGGTGGAGCGACGCGCGGAACGCCGTGCCCTTCGGG